>Ga0207112_1082_pt1 | contig 25298 bp, 21 predicted proteins | sample Alteio_BWMinHeat_72_FD_153549 | JGI IMG/M metagenome (GOLD analysis project Ga0207112, IMG submission 153549) | Enriched cells from forest soil in Barre Woods Harvard Forest LTER site, Petersham, Massachusetts, United States -... | ecosystem: Environmental > Terrestrial > Soil > Temperate forest >...
TTTAGTAGGAAGGTATTATGCTCTGTCCGTGCCGAGACTGTGGGTGGACTGTGGGTGGACCGTGAGTGGAGTGTGCTTTAATATCGCTATAAGGTCGCTATAAGGTCGCTATAAGGTCGCTATAAGGTGGGTTAAAGGACTAAGAATTGCACCATTTTTACCTTGATGGCAACTTTATGCAATTGCGTTTGAGGGGCCAAACGTAGTAATAACGATAAGTGTCGTTTGTTACTGTGTGATGAATACACCATCGATTTTACTTAACCAATATAGACAAGAACAGGCATAAGTAACGAAAAAAAGCATTTTCAATATGAGTGTGTTTGAGAACCTGAGGCATTAGCCTATTTTGGACACTACAGGTAATGTTGACTATATCACGGTATCGGTTAAAGATACAGAGCACAGAATAAATAATCAGTTCAGACGTCTTCAGCTAGATGGAATACTTAATCATCGGATCGGTCATTGTTACTATGTTCATAGTTCAACAATTGAACAAGCAAAAACTGAAATACGAATTGGAGAAGTTGAGGCAGCTGTGGGGTAGGCCTAAAACGGAATCATTTCATTTCGTTAGTATCGGGAAATATGCTGATGCGGTTCGGGAAGAGTTTCATCGGCTAACTGATCAAACTATTGAAGACATTGATTTTAACCGGCTCTTTGTGTTTATCGCAGTAAGTATTGTCGATATGACATCATTTGGTGGAGCAGCGTTTCCATCTCCGGCTTTGGGTGATGTTGTTAATCCAAAGAACGCTGCTGTTGGTGGCTTAACCGGTCGCTCCGAAGGAATGATAATAGTTCCTCATGCGAATGGAACTGATTATTGGTTGATCACACACCAAAATGGATCTCAGAATTATTCGGCTACGCTGATCAACAAGGCCAGCTTCACATCAGGAACATTTACCACCATTGCGAGTGGCCCGCTTGGCCTTCCAACTTCTGTAGCCAATTTTTCTTACAACAAAAAACTTAAGAAGCTGGCTGTTTCTGCTCAAGACACAAAAACAGATGCAATCATACTCACCTTTGATGATTCTACTGGCTCGTTGTCATTTGATCGTTACATCTATAACACAGGCACGGCCACGGTTCAACCACAATCCATTTATGATATTCAGTGGGATAACAAAGGCCAGTATTTATATATCTCAAGAGTAGGTGAAACTGGCATAAATGCCGATGTGCTTCAGTATGATTATCTCAATCCCACCAATACGTTAACAAGTGTACTTGCCGCTCCAGAGTTTCGCAGTTGGGGATTGCAACTAGCTCCGGACAGCGCGATCTATCATATTTATCAGGCAGCAACAGGCGGACCCTTTTTAGTGGAGAAGTTTACAAAGACAGACACTGTTGCTTCAAGTGTAATTCAAACTCCTTTACCTTTTGGAGCAATCGACTTTAATGGAACGCAGTTTCCGGCTTTCATTCCTAAAATAAAAATTACACTTACATTGTCATTTACTTCGGTGGGAACCTGCCAGAATAACAACACGACATTCTTTCCCAATGTTTACCCAAATGCCGACAGCCTGCATTGGGATTTCGGAGACACCACCTCAGTAACTGATTGGAGTCCTGTTCACAAATTCAAGCAGGCAAAAACTTATAGCGTAACACTCACGGCCTACTATCAGGGAAAGACTCAAACCGTGACGCAACCTGTTACGATGTCAGCATTTCTTTTGCAATTAACGTTGCCATCGGATACGACTGCTTGCCGTTCAGAATTCCCTCCTCCTCGTGGAAGCTCCACACCAAAACAATTTTCTGTAAAAGTAAGAGCCTCTGGAGGAACGCCTACCTCCTATAACTGGTCGAACGGGCAAACGGGAGCAGTACTCAAACCCGACTCTGCAGGGTACTATTATGTTGTTGCCAGCGATGGAAGTGGGTGCTCCACCTATGCTGGCGTAACAGTTAAAGAGTACGGAACTGTAGAGCAACGATCTAACATTTGGTACTTCGGCACCAAAGCCGGAATTGATTTTAACCAGCGGCCTCCAAAAGCGCTTAGCAATTCTGCAATGGACACGCCGGCCGGATGTGCCATAGTGTGCGACAGAAATGGCCAAACTATTTTTTATACCAACGGTAATACTGTCTGGGATAAAACCAACTCAGTAGTTGCCCGCGGAATAGGAGGAGACTCCACTTCCACACAGTCTGCTTTGATTGTGCCCGTGCCAGGCGATGAGACGCTGTATTATATTTTTACAACACAAGCCATTAATGGTGTTTCAGCGAATGAACTTCGTTACTCACTTTTTGATTTGAAGATGAATGGTGGCAAAGGCGGGATTGTTCAAAAAAATATTCTGCTGTTTGCGAAAAGCACGGAGCGGATTACTGGAAATGCCCAATGGTTAATCGCACATGAATATGGTAACAATACATTCAGGACTTACCCAATCACTGCAAAAGGTTTAGGAGATCCAATTTACTCAGCCATTGGGTCCATTCATTCATTTCAGTTTGCTGCCAACGGTGAAGGCTACATGAAGCTTGGTCCTAAGAATCAATTAGCCGTTGCATTTTCTACACCGGGTATAAGTAACTGGGTTGAATTATTTCACCTGAATGACTCAACAGGTATGCTTTCTTATTATCGAAAAATCGATTTGCAGCATCCGGCAGGTCAAGTGTATGGGGTTGAATTTTCTCCGGCAGGAAATAAATTGTTTGCGTCCGTTACGAACACACCTAACTCCGATATTTTTGAATATTCCATTGATTCGGTCGGACATACTCATTTGAAAAAAGACAATGTGGAAGCAGGGACAATAGGAGCGCTGCAAGTCGCCCCTGATAATCAGATCTACATGGCAATCAAAGGAAGTACAACGCTTGGCACTATTGCGGCTGTTGAAGATACTACCAAGATCTCTCCGATTAACCTTAGTGGATTTACTTTAGCTGCCAGCACAACCAGCCAACTCGGTTTGCCTAACTTCATCCAGCACCAGGGAGCAGGATTTGGCGGCCCGGGATTCACGTTCACCGGCCTATGCTTTGGAGATTCAACCAAATTTGTTGGCACACCTACTGATGCCATCGATAAATTCCAATGGTTTTTCGGTGACGGGGGAAGCAGCACGCAAGCAACTCAGAGTCATCTTTACGCATCTCCAGGTACTTATAGTGTCTCCATGCGGCTCACAAACCGATGCGGCCTTGATACTACAATAACTCAATTGGTTAAAATTAATCCGTCACCAGCTAAACCTTCTTTACCATTGGCCGTGCCTATTTGCACTGCCGCTGTAACTCTCAATGCCAACACCCCTAATACTCCGGGGTTAACCTATGCATGGACAACAGGAGACACTACCAAGACTATTTCAATTGCAAGGCCAGCAATTGTCTCTGTAACTAACACCGACAAATTGGGATGCTTTTCTACAGCCACAACAACAGTTGTTGATAACCGACCGCAAGTTGCATTAGGCCCTGATCTCACTGTATGTCAAAATAATGCAACCAATCCCCTTGATGCGCAAAATCCAGGCGATAATTATGTTTGGACAATCACCAATGTAACAACAGGAGTAGTTACTCCCGGTAGCACCTCACAATTTCAAGCCGTGGATACTACAGTGCCAGGAATATTTCAATACAGCGTGACCATTAGTGACCCTGTTACAAGTTGTCAATTGACTGCACAAAAGAAATATACGGTGATTGCTTCACCGGCATTTACTATGACGAGCACCAATAGCTTATGCGCTACCCCAACCGGAAGCATTACTCTTACTTCTATAACTTCTCCCAATTTGTATTCTTATTTTGTTTCAGGACCAGGGATAAACAAGAGCAACCTAGATCAAAGCGCTGCGTCACAAGGACCTTTTACCGGACTTGCTGGTGGAACTTACTCTGGAATAATTACAGATCAAGTTTCAGGCTGTACAATTTCAAATACAATTGGAATAAGTAGCGCAACTTTTACAGTAAATCCTACTATTTTAAAATCCTGCGACCCTCCAAGCATAACTATAACTATTGCCGGACCTTCCACCCCCAACTACCAATATCAGATTACAAATGGTGCGACAAACACAGTTGTAGCATCTGGAAGTAATTCAATAACAAGTTTTCCTGTTTCCCTACCCTCTCAAGGTACAGCTACAACAGTAAATTATACCGTTCAAGTAACTGACGCTAGTACTTGCATCGCGACAAATAATTTATCTGTATCTACTCCAGCACCACTAGCATTGTCGATTACACCTCCGGGATGTCTTTCCTCAGTATCTGCAAGTCCCTCTGGGCTCACTTATGCTTGGTCGTCCAATGTTCCCGGCAGCATCATAGGATCGAGCACAACAAATCCTGTTCAATTACAACCTGGTATTGGTCAAGTCACTTTAACATTAACAGGAACAGATGCAGGTGGCTGCTCCACAACGATTACACAAAATGTTTTCATAAGCCCAACCATTGCTCCTGCATTCGCCCAGTCTGATCCATGTCAAAATCAAGTTGTACTAAGCGCATCACCAATTGGTAACTATACTTATCGTTGGTATGAAAATGGATCTGGGACACCAACTCAAATTGGGCAACAAATTGTAATTACCTCAGCCGATAATGGGGCAAAGTTTATTTTAGAAGTGGCTGATGCTCAAAGCGGTTGTGTCATTAAATCTGCAGCCAGCCCTGTTCAGGTGACGGGGCAAATTACTGCCAGTCTCACCTCGTCACTGGCCTGCGATGATGCAAAACCTTTTACATTGACGGCAGCTACAAATGCGGTTAGTCCCACTTATGCCTGGTTATTCAATAGCGGTCCAATCGCAGGTGCAACTACTTCCACACTTCAACAATCCATTGAAGGGATTTATGAAGTGGATGTTACTCTGGCAACTTGCAAAGCGGTAGCATCTATTCAAATTACAAGGGCGCCAATCCCAAAAGGAATTCTACCTCCCGGTGCAGTCATCTGCAATGATCCGGATAACAAGGACCCCAAGACTTCAAAAGTAGATTTAGATCCTGGCTACTTCAGCGCATACAACTGGTTTAAAAATAATGTTACTCTAAACTACACTTCGCGTGTTTACACAGCCGACAGCCAGGGAAGTTATCGCGTTGATTTGACTAACGTTTATGGTTGCACTAATTCTGACAAAGTTGACGTTACTAATGACTGCGAGCCAATCGTAACGGGTCCGAATGCTTTCAGGCCGAACAGTTCAACAGCCGAAAACAAGAATTTCCATTTATTTACATTTTTTATTACCGACAACTTTGAAGTAGTAGTTTACAACCGATGGGGTGAGCCTGTATTTGAAGCCAACGACAGAAAATTTCAATGGAACGGCGGGTATAAAAACAACCCGAACCAGCTATTGCCAGGAGGAACATATGTGTATTTAGTGCGTTATGTGAGCACTTTCCATCCTGACCAGGGTGTTCAAGAATACCGAGCTGGAGTTGTCTTGCTTCGATGAGTTTTATTTACAAACTTCAATTCAAATTTGAAAAACCATGGAAGAGACTAATGAAGGAAAGGCCGAGAAATTCTTTAAAGAATTTGGTAAAAAAATGGATCAATTTGCAAGTGAACTCAAGGAAGCCGGAGGCCGAGCCGAAGGTGACCTCCAAAAAAAATATGATGAGCTAAAAGCCGCTGCTCAAAAATTAAAGAATGAAGCTGGCAAAAAAGAACGCTGGCAAGAAGTAGAAACAAGTTTAAAAAAGGCAGGCGAGGAATTGGAAAATGCGTTCAAAGCTGCCTTTAAAAAGAAAAATTAACCAGTCAAAATTTCATTAGAAACATTGTTCTATGTTTCTGCGTTTCGTTTTTAAACAGACCTTAAATGAATTCCATCAAGACTATTGCGATAGGTTTTCTGGCCGGATTGGCCGGGGCTTACGTTTTCTTTCAATATTCGCAAAAAGCGAGCACAGCGCTTCCAATTCAAAACCTCGCGGTTGCTGAATATCATGCCTCATCATCATACCAGCCTAATGTTAGCAGCGCATCTCCTTCATCATCAGGCGACAATTCGGATTTCAGCGTGGCAGCGGCCAAAGCTACACCCAGTGTTGTCTATATAAATAGCATATCACAAACTGGGGTCAGTTATTCCTATTGGGATTTGCTCTTTGGCGGTAGCGGTCAACAAACTCAGGTGAGTTCAGGGTCGGGTGTGATTTTCTCCTCGGATGGGTTTATAGTAACTAATAACCACGTTGTGGAGGCAGCCGAAAAGATCCAGGTGTTGTACAATAAAAAATCGTACGAAGCGGAATTGATTGGAACAGACCCTTCTACCGACTTGGCTGTTTTAAAAATCAAAGAGACGAATCTACCTGCAATTTCTTTAGGTAATTCCAAAAACCTGGCCGTTGGAGAATGGGTGGTGGCCGTTGGAAATCCATTTTCACTTTCATCCACAGTTACTGCCGGAATTGTTAGTGCCAAGGGGCGAAGAATAAACATCGTTGAAGACAAGTTTCCAATTGAGTCATTCATTCAAACAGATGCTGCTATTAATCCTGGCAATAGTGGTGGCGCTTTAGTTAACAGGAATGGAGAATTAGTTGGAATCAACACAGCTATTTTATCAAAGACTGGATCTTACACCGGATACGCATTTGCGGTACCTGTTGATATTGCTAAAAAAGTGGTGGATGACTTAGTTAGATATGGAGTGCCTCAAAAAGCAATTTTTGGTGGCAAAGTGATTGAGTACGATTATCAAAACGCAAAGAAATATGACCTCGATGTAAATGTGAAAGAATTTAAAGGAGTGCTCGTTGGAAGTGTTGACCGCAGTGGAGCCGCGGTCAATGCTGGATTGCAAGAAGGCGACATCATTACAAAATTTAATTCTATCGATATGAACAGCGAAAGCGCATTCGAGGAAGAGTTGAGTTATCGTTACCCTGGCGATAAAATTACAATCACTTATGTGCGAAACGGGAAAACGTCAAGCACCACTGTTACCTTACTTAACAAAAATGGAGATGGCAATATTGTAAAAAGAAAAATCGTTAGTGATGGCACGACTGGCGCCAATCTTGAAGCAGTTGATTACGGAGTAAAAATCAGCAAAATTGGTGACGGTCTTTTCAGGCAAATTGGACTTCCAGAAAATTATACACTGACCCACATCAATCGTCAACGGGTCAAGGATCCTCAAGATGTCATCAGCTTTTTTACCTCATACAAGGGAAGAGTTTTGCTCTATGGGTTTAATAGTTCGCGCCAGGAACTACCGTTATCCTTCAACTTAAAGTGAGTCAGTTCGAGATTTACTCAGAAAATAAAGTTTAGAACCAACGTAAGATATTGAACTGCGGCCAGAGATTTTCATGGCTAGCTTTGGTACTTAATCGAGCTCGCTAAGGGACTAGTGATGGAGTTTTGTTCTCTTGGCTGCCTTGTGATGCGGCAATTCATCGGGGATTCTTTTCTTGCCCTCTTTTTCCCTGTTCTTCTGCTCTAACTTGACATTATATCTAATAACCTGCCAATACTCAGCGCCGTACCCTACTAAAATCTCGCCGCCTGCTGGAATATCCTTAACCGTTTCAATAAAGCATCGCTTTTTCTCAGTTATGTATTCAGAATTATTTTTAATTCCTTCAACACGGGTTAATCCCCTGGCATCATTGGCAAACTGCGCTATCGATTTTTTACTCTTCCAAGCATCGATGCAGTATTTGTTACTGAAATAGAAAACATAACCATTGCGGTCATCTGCCATTTTCTCAACTTCCTTCCATGTGAGAACTTCGCCTTTATATTCAATCACGCGGGTTCCCTTGGGAATGAAAACTTTTGTGAAGAGCCCTTTACCCGCACCCGGCAAGGTGGACTTTTTTACAAATAATTTATTTTCGAGTAAAGCCATTAGAAATTTATGAAACAAAAGAAAAGCATCCTGGCGAAACCGGGATGCTTCGTATTTTTAATAGGATCGATAACTACACTTTAATCTCTACATCAACTCCGCTAGGAAGCTCAAGTTTCATAAGCGCATCAACGGTCTTAGGGCTGCCTGAATAGATGTCAACCAATCTCTTATATGTGCAAAGCTGAAATTGCTCACGCGATTTCTTGTTCACGTGCGGTGAACGAAGCACGGTGAATTTTTCTTTTTCAGTAGGCAACGGAATCGGGCCGCTAACTACAGCGCCTGTTGCCTTCACGGCACGCACGATTTTCTCAGAAGATTTATCAACTAGATTGTGATCGTACGACTTTAATTTGATTCTGATTTTTTGGTTCATCTTTTTTTGATTTACTCCCCGCCTGGGAATGTTTATCTATAAATTTTCAAATTCTGATGTTATTTAGCTACCGCAGCGCCTTTTACTTCTTCAATTACTTTTTCAGCCAAGTTACGAGGAACTGGTGCATAATGTGCGAATGTTAAGGATGCTGAAGCACGACCTGATGTAATTGTACGAAGATCAGTTACGTAACCGAACAATTCCGAAAGAGGAACATCGGCCTTGATAACCTGAGCACCACCGCGAGTATCCATTCCTTTCATCACCCCTCGTCTACGGTTAAGATCACCCGTTACCGAGCCTGTATATTCATCAGGTGAAATTACTTCCACAGCCATGATCGGTTCCAATAATTGAGGAGCACATTTACGGGCAGCTTCTTTAAATCCAATACGAGCCGCCAATTCAAATGACAATGAATCCGAGTCAACATCATGGTAAGAACCATGGTATAATCTGACTTTCATTGAATCGATTGGATATCCAGCAAGAGGTCCATTTGACATTGACTGTTCAAATCCTTTCTGCACAGCAGGAATGAATTCGCGTGGAATAACGCCACCAACGATGTCATTCTCAAACTCAAGACCTGGTTTATCTTCAGGGCCCAATTCGCGTGGTCCGATTTCGAATACGATATCGGCAAACTTACCACGACCACCTGTTTGCTTCTTGTAAACTTCTTTATGCTCCACCGACTTAGTAAGCGCCTCTTTGTAAGCAACCTGCGGAGCACCCTGGTTGATCTCCACTTTAAATTCGCGCTTCAGGCGATCAATGATAATTTCCAAGTGCAATTCACCCATTCCACGAAGAATGACTTGACCTGTTTCATGGTCCGTATTCACGCGTAATGTTGGATCTTCTTCAACCAATTTGGATATGGCCATACCCAACTTATCAGCATCAACCTGTTTCTTAGGTTCGATGGCATAGCCAATAACAGGCTCAGGGAATACCATTGATTCCAATATCACTTTGCGATTTTCATCGCACAATGTATCACCCGTCTTGATATCTTTAAACCCAACGACTGCTCCAATATCACCTACCGGAAGCCTGTCAATTTGGTTTTGTTTGTTAGCGTGCATTTGAAACACGCGTGAAATTCTTTCCTTCGATTCAGTACGCGTATTGTAAACGTATGAACCCGATTCCAATACACCCGAATAGGCACGGATAAAACACAACCGGCCTACGAATGGATCGGTAGCGATTTTGAAAGCCAATGCTACAAATGGTTCCTTCTCATCTGGCCTGATGGTAACTGGCAAATCGGTATCTGGATCTGTTCCAATAATTTCATCCTTATCCAAGGGCGAAGGCAATAACTCCATCACATAATCCAACATTGTTTGAACACCCTTGTTCTTAAATGAAGAACCACACACCATCGGCACAATCTTCATATCGATGGTTGCCTTGCGGAGCGCTGTTAAAATTTCTGCTTCAGTGATTGAGTTCGGATCTTCAAAGAATTTCTCGATGAGGGTTTCATCGTATTCGGCAACCGCCTCGAGCAACTTCTCACGGTATTCTTTAGCTTCCTCAACCATGTCAGCTGGAACTGGAATTTCCTGGAAAGTCATTCCTTTGTCAGTCTCGTTCCAAATGATACCGCGGTTATTTACTAAGTCAACAACACCTTTAAATTGGTCTTCAGCACCGATTGGTAATTGAAGAGCAACAGCTTTGCTGCCTAATTTTTCTTTTACCTGTTTACAAACACCGAGGAAGTCTGCGCCGGAACGGTCCATTTTATTAACGAAACCGATACGAGCTACTTTATAATTATCGGCAAGGCGCCAGTTAGTTTCTGATTGTGGTTCAACACCGTCAACCGCACTAAACAAGAAAACAAGGCCATCCAATACACGCAATGAGCGATTCACCTCAACCGTGAAATCCACGTGACCAGGAGTATCAATAATATTTACGTGATAGTCGTTCTTTCTGTATTTCCAATAAACGGTAGTAGCTGCAGAGGTAATTGTGATACCACGCTCCTGCTCCTGTGCCATCCAGTCCATGGTAGCTGCGCCATCATGTACTTCACCTATTTTGTGGTTTACACCAGCATAATAAAGAATGCGCTCAGTGGTAGTCGTTTTTCCTGCGTCAATGTGAGCAGCGATGCCGATGTTCCTCGTGTATTTTAAATCCCTTGCCATGTACTGTTAAAATCTGAAATGAGAAAATGCCTTGTTCGCCTCTGCCATGCGGTGCGTATCATCTTTTTTCTTGATCGCTGCGCCTTCACCTTTGGATGCTGCTAAAATTTCAGCTGCTAATTTATCCATCATTGTCTTTTCGCCACGCGCACGTGCGTAGTCGATCAACCACTTAATACTCAAATTGATTTTGCGCTCAGGGCGAATTTCAACTGGCACCTGAAACGTTGCGCCACCCACTCTGCGGCTCTTCACCTCAACAGCTGGCATCACATTATTCATTGCACGTTTCCAAACTTCGAGGCCTGGCTCGCCAGCAGCCTTTTTTTCTACTTGAGCAATGGCGTCATAGAATATAGTGTAAGCAGTGCTTTTCTTGCCTTGTTCCATCATGTAGTTCACAAACTTCGTTACCAAAGTGTCATTGAACTTAGGATCGGGCAAAAGGTATCTTTTCTTAGGTTTCGCTTTTCTCATGATCGGTTCTTTTTATTTTTTTCCTTTAGCGGGAGCAGCACCTTTTGCAGCGGCTGCGGCAGCCCCAGCTTTCGGACGTTTAGCTCCGTATTTGGATCTTGATTGAAGTCTTCCATTCACACCAGCGGTATCAAGTGCACCGCGTATAATATGGTAACGAACACCAGGTAAGTCCTTCACACGACCTCCGCGGATAAGCACAATTGAGTGCTCCTGAAGATTGTGGCCTTCACCAGGGATGTAGGCGTTAACCTCTCTTCCGTTTGTCAAGCGCACACGGGCTACTTTACGCATGGCAGAATTTGGTTTTTTTGGCGTTGTGGTGTACACGCGGGTGCATACGCCCCTACGCTGTGGAGATGAATCGAGGGCGGGGGACTTTGACTTGAATGTCAATTTCGTCCTTCCTTTCCTCACAAGTTGCTGAATGGTAGGCATTTATTAGTTTTTTTTATACCCTTCAAAAATAAGGACTGCAAAGGTATTCAAATTAAGGAAGGATGCAATAAGTACCTGTAGTGATTTTTTTAGATTAATGCCTCCTCACACTACTTATAGGGCCAAAAATAGGGGTTTTTCATCCCGTTCTAAAGGGAATTCAAGGTATAAGAACCTGCAAAAAAAAGCCGAACTTGCATTATTCAAAATCCAATGGCTTATGAAAATCCTAAGTAAATATCTATTAATTGGTCTGTTTCTAATGGTTGGCTGCGGGAAATCGGGGCACCATGAGCATCACGATGAAGATGAATCCGAATCTAGCAACCCAAATCAGGCCCTGTATGATCAGGTTATGGATATCCATAACGAGGTTATGCCCAGGAGCGATGAAATCTATCAGTTGAAAAAAGAAATAAAGGACAAAATCGCCAACACCACTAATCTGCAGCCAGATAAAAAGAAGCAGTTGGAGCTAGTTATTGCCGAATTAGATTCTGCAGATCGTTCGATGATGGATTGGATGCATAAGTTTAAGCCGCTTCCTGATTCGGCCAACCAAGAACTGGCCAGGGAATACCTGGAGAATGAAATGGAACGAATTAAGAATGTGCGTGAGTTGATCAATGGATCTATGCAGAAGGCAAAGGAAGAGTTAGAAAAAAAATAACATAGGTCTACCCTCTATTTACATTACCATGTTAAAAATTCTTTCATCCAGGCAATTCAAGGAGCTGGATCAATTTACTATTGAAAATGAACCAATTGCTCCTATTGATTTAATGGAGCGGGCTTGCCGAGCATTTGTTGATTGGTACGTCTTGCATTTTCGGGCCGATAAAAAAGTAGGGGTAGTCTGTGGGCCTGGAAACAATGGTGGTGATGGGCTTGGCATTGCCAGAATGCTAAAAGAGTTAGGCTACTCCGTTAACGTCTGGATTGTTAAAGGTGACTTGACGGAAACCGAAAGTCATAAAATGAATCTTGAAAGAATTCAAGGAAAAATCAACATAGTCGAAATTTCAACAAATCCCGATCCAGGGTTGTTCGGCAATTGTAATATCTTAATTGATGCACTTTTAGGATCAGGTCTATCGAGACCAGTTGGAGGAATTTTTGCTCAGGTTATCTCGTGTATGAATCAAACAGGCGCTATACGGATTGCTGTTGATATTCCCACGGGGTTGTTTGCCGATTCTCGTTCGAGTGGTGAAATTGTTATTGCCCATCAGACAGTCACCTTCCAATTACCAAAGCTTGCATTCTTGTTTCCAGAAAACAACAGATGGGTTGGTAAATGGCATTTGGTTGACATCGGATTAAGCAAAGGCTTTTTAAAATCTATACCTGTCTCAAATTATTTTGTAACTGATAAAAGTGTAAAGAAAATAATCAAGCCCCGAAATCAATTTTCTCACAAGGGAACTTACGGGCATGCTTTGCTCATTGCGGGATCGTATGGCAAAATGGGTGCGTGTGTCCTGGCTGCCATGGGCGCGATGCGTTCGGGGCTTGGCTTACTCAGTGTCCATATTCCTGCCAGTGGCTATGCTATAATTCAAACTTCTGTTCCAGAGGCCATGGCATCCGTTGATACTTCAGAGAGTTATTTTTCATCGGCTCCGGAAAATTTGAACTATACAAGCATTGGAATTGGCCCTGGGTTGGGAACGAACTCTGAGACCGTTGTCGCTCTTGCCAAAGTCTTGAAGAAATTCAGGAAACCAATAGTGATTGATGCGGATGCCTTGAACATACTGTCCCTCCATCCGGAACTACAACAGCTTATTCCTGAAGGCAGCATACTCACTCCACACCCTAAAGAATTTGAGCGGCTGGCAGGCTGTTGGGAGAATGATTTTGCCAGACTTGAATTACTTAGAAGCTTTTCGATAAAGCTCAAATCAGTAATCGTACTAAAAGGAGCATACACTTCCATTGCCTGCCCCGATGGAAATGTTTATTTCAACTCTACCGGAAACCCGGGAATGGCCAAAGGAGGAAGTGGCGATGTACTCACTGGCATTCTTACTGCAATAATCTCTCAAGGTTATCCCTCCAAAGAAACAGCCTTGCTTGGTGTGTACCTTCATGGACTCGCGGGTGATCTGGCAGCCAATGAATTTGGAATGGATTCGATGATTGCAACAGATTTGGTTAAAATGATTCCAAAATCTTTTAAGAAATTGCACGCATATTGGGCATGAGTTGAGTTCTCAGCAGTAGACCTAATGGACCTAGAAGCGTATATCGCACTGACGCACTGTCATGGAATTTTCATCAACAAGAGGGTCGAAATACATCGGTTACAGTATCAAAGGGACGGCAAATGAACGGCAGATGGACGGCACGTATACGCTTTATCCCGGGCTTTGCTATGGGTGATCCATGGAGTTGGTATAGCTTTAGCTATGACTGACAACCTGCTAGCTTCTGTGGCTCTTTGGGCGTGGGCAACGCAATTTGGGCGATAAAATTGTGGAGGAATAAAACTTTGGGCTTACATTTTGCATCCAAATGGTAATTAACAACGTAAACACACTTAAGGTAACCTAAATGAAAGCTGTTTTACTCTCTATTATAGTCCTGATCACTGGCCAGGTGTGTTTGGGCCAAGTTCATGATGAGAGTTTACGTGCAGGCGATCCGGTGAAGTCAGTGCAGATTTATCCGAATCCTGCCACTGATTATGTAACGATCAAATTTGAATCTGCTGTTGCTAGGACATCGAAGCTGGCATTTCATTCTATTATTGGAAGTTCTATCGAACTTGAGCAAGAGTCAATTGATGATTTTGAGATCAGGGTGAAAGTAAAGGATCTTCCTGTTGGCTACTATATCATCGTCATCCATGACCCTCAGAACAACTCCAGAGCTATTTACAAATTCCTTAAAAAGTAATTCGAATTTCTTTCGACCTGTTATTGTTTTGCCAACTGGTGCTCTAGCTCCATTACCAATTCATTGAATTTTGCATGGGCATTGTTGCAAAGTATGATGACCGTTTTGTCTTTATCGATATATCTCAGAATCTCGGTTTTATACCCTGGATTATCACCCGTGTGGTAAACAACTTTGCCTAGCACAGAATCCTTTCTCAACATCCAGCCAAAGCCATAATTTGTTAAAGATCCATCATTCAGTTTAGCTGGAGAAAAAATCTCGTTCAATGTTTGTGAATTCACTAGTGTCTCGGTGTAAAGAGCACGGTCCCACTTCAATAAATCAGAGGTTGTCGAGCTCACTCTTCCCGGGCCTTTTCGTCCGCCGAGCCAGATGGTATAATTTGAAGATGGGAATGAATCTGCACGCACGTATTTATTTCTTTCCGGAACAAAAATATATCCTAAGGCAAAATTGGTGATAGCCTCTTTCTGAGATCTAGTTCGTATGTCTGTTGATGACATTGACAATGGGTCAAAGATTTTCTCGTGAACAAAAGTTATAAATTCCTTTCCTGATGCTTTCTCCACAATACTTCCCAGGAGAACGTAACCTGTATTGCTGTATTCGTATTTTTCTCCGGGAGCAAATAAAACCGGAGGGTGAAATTTTTTCAGGTAGAATAGAATATCTTCGTTTGTCGCCACTTTGGATTTATCCCAATTTTCATCCATTAATTTTTGATAATCCGGCAAGCCTGAGGTGTGATTTAGCAGGTGGCGAATCGTGATTCCTTTGTAGGGTAAACCTGATAAATATTTTTCAATTGGATCATCATAATTTAATTTTCCAACTGTGTGCAACATAGCAATAAGCATGGCAGTGAACTGCTTGGAAACTGAGGCCAACTCGAAAATAGTGGCTGTGTCCAGATCTTGTTTTGTTTCTACATTGGCGAATCCGAATGCTTTATGGTAAACAGGTCTTCCCTTGTCAGCGACCAAAACGACTCCGTTGAAATCAGTAACCGCTGCGAAGATCGAATCGATTTTCTGGGGCAGCGTTTTGGTTTCCGGCTTTTGTTCTTTGCGGTTGCAACTGATCAGAAAAACTGAAATCGCGATATATTTTATTGCCGCTTTCATTTACTTTTGGTTTTGGTTGTTTGAAATAACTTTAAATATATTCCAATTGCAAGACGCATCTATCCTATTCCAATATTTTACTTCGATTACAGAAAAGCAACGCGACCAGTTTTCGCAACTGGGTTCTCTTTATCAGGATTGGAATGAAAAGATTAACGTTATTTCCCGTAAAGACATTGATAACATTTATATCAATCATGTGCTTCATTCATTGGGAATTGCCAAGGTGATGATATTCAACAAAGGAGCGCAGGTGATGGATGTTGGTACGGGGGGTGGTTTTCCCGGGATTCCGTTGGCGATTCTTTTTCCCGAAGCTGAATTTCATCTTGTTGATTCTATTGGGAAGAAAATTACGGTTGTGAAAGAGGTAGCAGCTTCGTTGGGGCTGAAGAATGTGACGGCAGATCAAATCCGTGCGGAACAAGTAAAAAATAAATATGATTTTGTGGTTAGCCGTGCTGTGACCAGGATGAAAGAATTTTACGGATGGGTTGACAATAAGATTAAACCCAAATCAACTCATTCTTTGGACAATGGTATACTTTACCTCAAAGGAGGAGATCTTGATGAAGAGCTTAACGAGTTGAAAAGGCCGTACAGTCTCTACGAATTACCTAATTATTTTAAAGAAGAATATTTCGAAACCAAGAAAGTGGTTTACATGCCTGTGCATTAAGTGTGTTCACCAAAATAAATTCCTCCATAGGTAGCAAGGAGGCAAAGTACTAAACTCAACACGATGTAAATTAAAGTTGAAAAGTGAAATCCCCCTTGAATTAAAGTGAGTGTCTCGGAACTGAAAGTTGAAAACGTACTGAAGCCTCCGCAAAACCCGACGGTCCAAAACAGGCGAGCAGCCGGAGAAATCAGTTGACGATGATCTGCGATGCCAACCACGAAGCCAAGCACTAAGCACGCCAGGATATTCACTGACAAAGTGCCAAAAGGGAAATGGTGATTATTCGTTGCATTTATCCATCGGCCGAGGACAAAGCGAATAGTGCTTCCAACTCCTCCACCGATAAAAACTAAAAGAAGATCTGGAAGTCCTTTCATGCGCTTATGAGTTTTTGATCATCATATCTTTCATGACCTCAAAGGTATGATTCTTCAGTGCGATTGTCTCAGTCATTCCTGTCGTTGAAATCTCCGGGCCAACTACAATTTTCACCAATCCAGGCCGGAGGTTTATTGTTCCAGGCGGCATTAGGCGGCCTGCGCCAATCACTACCATCGGCAGCACAGGCATTTGCGTGTCAACGGCGAGGCGAAATGCTCCATCTTTGAATGGTTGTAAGATTTCTTTGCTGCGGTTTTGAGTTCCTTCCGCGAAAAGCAAAATCGAAATTCCTTCCGCCAATGTGTTTTTGAGTTTATCTAAACTTCTTTTTCTGCTTTCGCCACTGGAACGATCAACAATTACCGTCGCGCCTCGTGCGATCAATCCAAAAACAGGAATTTTCAAAAGTTCTTTTTTCGCCAATGGTCGAAACTCACCAGGAATCAGCATGGCAAGTCCAGGCAAATCAAGAAATGAAGTGTGGTTGCTTACATAAATGTAAGATTGGCCTTTTCGGAAATTCTCCTTTCCATGAAATTCATATCGAATAAAGGTGAGCATGCTGAAAACCCAAGACCAGATTTCAAGAAAAGTATAACCGATCCAGCTTATCCTATTTCCAAATAAAAATGGAAGAGTCAATCCAGGCAAAAAAATCAGCATGAACACTGTGAACACCAGGAACACCCAAAAAATGTAGAGGGAGTGTAGTATGTTTTGAATGAGCTTCAATGCAATAATTAAGCTCGCAATATCAGAAAGTTTTTACAGCGATTCCAAAAATTTAATGAGCGCGTTTCGCTCAGCGAGGCTCATCTTTTTACGTTTTGTTTTGGCTTGTTACTTCTCACCCCTGCCATAATACGGCTTCTAATAGATTTTGTGCCCGACCGTCGTGCGGGCAGACCACCATTGTATTTCTACTTGAATATATTTTTCACTGTATTTCATTTAAGAGTCTGAAACGATTAAAATCTTGCTCCGACGCCTATGTATAAGCTTCTTCCAATGGAAGGAATGATTCCGGGACCTGGATATTCACTCGTGCGCAACGTGAAGTAACGTTTGTCTGCAAGGTTGTTGATGCCAAATTTTAAGTTATAGTTCTTGATATGAACTGTGCCTGACCAATCCATTACTGTATAGGCAGGGATGGAACCAGCAATTGCATCGGCCGATGGTGTTTGTGAGTTACCTGCATCGCCATATGATTTTTCCGTGCTGCTTATTAAAAAAGTAGTTGAAAATTTCCCTATTAATAGATTCGTTCCGAACCGATTGATGCTTGTTGGTGCGTACTCAACATGTTTTCCATCGAATTCTCCGGAAGTATACCTGGCATCAATGAGTGCAAGAGAGTTGAAGAAACTCAAGCTCCATTTCGTATAATCAAAAAAAGCTTTTATTGGATTAAACTCAATATAAGTTTCGAATCCTTTGTGTACGCTATTGGCCACGTTAGTGCGATAAGGATATTGGTTTCCGTCCGCAGCCGTTTTTTCGATGATGCCAATCCGGTCGTTGTATTGCAGATAAAATCCGCCAACATCAAAATTCAAAAAGTTTTTTATAGAGCCACGGAAGCCAATGTCGCTGTTATAGCCATTGGAATCTTTCAATTTCGGATCCACGGTTACAATTGTGCCGAAAGGGGTGAGGCTCGAATAGTCCATTGGCCTGTAGCCTTGGGACCAATTGGCGTAAATATTTGTGGTGGAAGTCGTTTTTAGCTGAAGTCCAATCCCCGAGAGGAAAATATATCGATTCTTGGATCGATCGGAATAAACTACGCCAGTTTCATCATCGCTGAGGCTATGGCCTTTTACTGTTGAGTTGATGTATTCATAACGCACTCCAGGGGTGACTGATAATTTTTCACCAAAGTGAAAAGTATTTTCAATGAAGGGAGCTAAGTTGGTAGTGGTGAAGTCAAGGTCATTTTCATAAGGTCTGACCAAAGTCAAATCAAAATCGGAACCTGTTGTTCCAGTGCCTCCTTCCTGACGTTTCATTTTTCCGTAAAAAAATCGCCCTCCGGCTGCCAAGGTGTTGTTTACCCTTCCCAATTTGTAATGGGAAAGCAAACGAACTTCGGTCGTGCTGCTGGTAAATCCTTCGTGCTCAACCTCCCGACTAACATAGGCATTGGTGATTGGGTCAATTACATCCAAGGCTTGTGGGCCACCATCTTCATTGCGCCACACTAAATCGCGAGCACTTGAGTTGAGGGTGGACTTCACGCTCAATGAAGTACGTTGAGAAACTTTCCAATCTAAGGTAGCCGAAAGAATATTCCATGGGCTCGTGAGCCAATTTCGTGCGCGATATGACGCCCTGCTATTGGCATAGAACATGCTGTCCGTAAAACCTCCGGGCATGTGAATGCGGTTTCTTAGGATGGAATATTCAACTCCTACTTTTATTTTTTTAGAAGCCCGGTATTCAACTCGACCATAGCCTGTAACTTTTCTGTAATCGGAATTTGGTCTCCAGCCTTGCGCCTCCTGGAATTGCAAGTATCCGTAGTAATTGAATTTACCGATCTGCCCACCTACTGAAGTAAATGAGTTGTACATTCCGAAACTCCCACCGGTTTGTTGAATCATCACTTCAATCGGCCTGGTTGTACTGCCTTTCTTCATTATATAGTTGATCACACCGCCAAACTGCGGGCCAAATTGTAGTGAAGAGGCACCGCGTGTCACTTCGATTCGTTCAACTGCCTCTAATGTTGGTAAGTAATAGGATTCAGGATAACCATAAAGATCACCTGTGATGTTGTATCCATTTTGGCGTGTGTTGGTTTCTACGGATTGTGTTGGGTTCAACCCACGAAAGCCGATGCCGTTGGAAGGAAAACCGCTTCCCTCGGTTTCAGAATAATTTGCGCCCGGCACCCGGCCAAGTACTTGTCGTGGATTGTTTAGTGCGGTGTTGGCGTCAACACTATCAAGCAACAACACTTCTGTTTTTTTTCCCGAATAGATCACACCTCCATGATCTTCCATATATCCCATTCCGGTTATTGATCTTACTCCTGATACTTCAATTTCCTGGAGAAGCTCAATTTTTTCCTCCATCTCTAAATTGACCTTAGTGGTTTCGTAGGCTTTTATTTCGACAGGTTGTGTTACAGCCGTGTAGCCTACTATTGAAATTCGAATTGAGTAATTACCAACCGGTACATTCTCAATTCGAAATTCTCCGAGGTCGTTGCTAATACTTCCGTATTTGGTTTTTTCAAGAGTTATGCTGGCATTGCTGAGCGGATTACCCGATTTGTCTCTTACGGTGCCGTCAACACTTCCACTTTGGGCATTTGAATAAACTGATGCCGAAAGGCTTATAATGAGTGTAAGTATTTGTTTCATATTTGGGTTTCTCTATTTAGAATTATTCTAAACATGCGCAAATATGTCTTTTTGGACCATTAGTGTCAATATTTATTTAGATTATTTCTAAATAACTTTAATCTTAGGTTTTTGTCCATAATTTTATTCGGGGGAGGTATTTTACAATTTGATATGGATCATGCTCAATTAGAACGGCTTTGCATCGGCCTGACAGGCACCACGACAGACATCAAGTGGGGAAATGATTTGTGTTACCTGATTGGCGGCAAAATGTATTGTGTTGCCAGTTTGAACGTGCCGATGAAAGTCTCTTTAAAAGTATTGCCTGAAGAATTTGGTGAACTTACCGAACGCGATGGGATCATTCCTGCGCCGTACATGGCAAGAAACGGTTGGGTATTTGTCGAAAAATCGAGTGCGCTGACTACTACTGAATGGAAATATTACATTCTGCAATCGTACGAACTCGTATTCAACAAGCTGCCTAAGAAAACGAGAATGCAGATTGGTTAAGCCAAATGGGAGCTGGAGATTCTGGTTGCGAGTTGTGCGCTGTGAGCTACACGTGGTGAGGTGTAAGCACTGGCTGCTGGACATAAGGATTTACTTTGTGGGATTGGATCAAAGGGATAGAGAAAAGAGTTTTGTGTTTTTTAACGGTAGGATGATGAGACTACATAAACCAGACATGTAAGTGAAGCTAAGAAGTCTCAAAAATTGGTCTCATTAATAAGTCTCACCAAATACCGTTTTTTAAGACTAATTAAGATTGGCTCTGCAGCGTTATGTGGTTTGGAATTTTAATCCCGAATGGCTACAATTGAAAAATGAACGCAGCAAAAACTGTTGTTGTAAGCATTTTATGAGAACGATTCTAGCCATCGTACTTTCACTCTTTTCGCTGACTCTTTGTGGACAGTGGGACAAAGAAATGGAAAAAGAAAGATGTGAGAATGGAGTAAAAGAAGCTAAGAAAAAATTAGCCTACGGTCAAATATTTTTTCCTAGATACACTTTTCATTCAAGCGTAACGCTGAGAAAAATGCTAGAAATGGACTATGGAATTATTGACGACTTCTACAGTAAATATGACTTTAGTTTTGGACGGACAGATGATTGTTTCGATTCAGTGATGCTAAAAGCAATTAGTGATAAATGGGGAGTTGACTTCTTAGAAAAGCAGAGACAACTCGCGGACAAATTGGAAAAGGAAGGTAAGGGTTATGTGACACCCTCCAATCCTACAGCGGAAAAAGGAATCCATCAACTGATGCTTCAGGGCTACAGAGACAACGGGATTAGGTATAAGAGATTCAGAATTGACCTTGTTATATCAACAACTGGAAAAATTGCAAAGCACGATATTCATTCCTTGAGTGAAGGTGAAGTAACAGCCAAAGAAATCGAAATAATAAATGACGCGATATCTAAATATTCTGACAACTGGACTCCTGGAGGAATAAAGGGCAAGCCAATTCAAATGGACGCTTGGATGGAGATTGGAAAATATGTGACAGGTCCGAGATAAAAGGGCCTACAACAAAGTGTAGCTTCCCAAAAGTTCGGCCAATTAAGAAGTCCCACGAAACGATCCTTGTTTGGGCGACAGTGTTGTCGTCGTCATAGCCCCAGACTGCTGTGAAAGTTCGTTGAAAACACCAACCAAGAAATACTTATTTTAGCGCGTTACTTAATGCTAGGCACTAAATGATCTTATTGCTGCTCATCGTAGGTGTTTCCTACATTTTTTACCGCTATCGTTCCGTTTCAAATAAAAGATTCTTTTTTCACTCTCCCTTTTTTATTGCACTTGCCGGATCTATTACTATTCTTTTGGTTTCGATGGTTTTCGTAAATACGTTTGCTCCAGAACCGAAGTATGAGGAAACGTTAAACCCGGAAGAGAGGGTTAAGAAAGCCATCGACTCTACATTAGCGCTATCAAACGGTGATACAAGCCGTCGTTTTCTACTTTCTCATTCCCCAAAATTTCATTATAATCAAATCACTGCCATAAGAAGGAACCGCGATATAATTTACTTTCTGAACTTGAAGGATAGCTATCAAAGACTTTCAACGTCAAGAGTAGATAGTGTTTCTTCGCTTGGAAATTTTGGCCTTGGCATGCTGTCTTTGGTCGACATGCATGAAGATGAAGCTCTGAAGTTCTTTCAACAAGTTAAAAACAAACAATTCCCTTGTCTGCATTTTTGCATCGCCGGAATAACGAAAAGAAACGAGGACGCAATTGCTGAATACCTGCAGGAACTCGAAATCAAAAATGGAATGCGGGATCTCTCTATTCAACAGCTCGTCAGGATTTATGAGAAGTCAAAAGACTATGAAGGGCTTTATCGTTTGTATCAATATGATTTTGCAAGGCCTGGTTTCTCCGATAAACTGATCCGCTTAACCCTTCTTCACGCGTTTGAACCGGTCGCTTATATGATACAGACAGGCAAAATGATAGCAGGCAAATTGCACTGGGTAGGGTTTACAGCGGCTTGTCTGATATCGTTAATCTGGTTGATCTATATTTTTAGATTGAATGTATACAGTCGAAGTAAACTACTTATACTACTTGGTTTATTTGCTGGAGGAGCAGTTTGTGTGCCTCTTGCTTTTGTTTATTACGATACTGTTGAACTGCTGACACAGTGGGATATTAAAGGGAAAATCATCAATGACCTTTTCTACTGTATATTTATAATTGGTATCTCCGAGGAGTTTGTTAAAATACTCCCGTTTCTTTTGGTGCTGCTCATAGTTAAAAAATTTAAGGAACCGATAGACTACATCATTTATGCTTCTGCTAGCGCCCTGGGTTTTGCCTTCATTGAGAACCTGATTTATTTCAAAGAAATCGGTAGTGGTATCATACATGGCCGTGCTTATTTCTCGGTGATCGGCCATATGATTGATTCTTCATTCATTGCCTACGGTTTCGTTATCGGTTTATTTAAAAAGAAAGACAAGGCGACGCTGCTGTATTTAGTACCAGCCTATTTTTTATTAGCAGCATCTATTCATGGTGTTTACGATTTCTTTTTGTTTGATCATTGGTATATCATCTTTTTCATTTATTTTATCTTCATTGTTCAACTATGGATAGTCATCATCAATAACTGTCTCAATAACTCCGAGAGCTTCACTTACAAACACGCTAGACTTGCAGAACGATCTCGTGTGCTCATTACCTTGTCGTTGACAGTCATCTTCTCCTTTGAATACTTGGCTACAGCCTTTTTATCATCCGCTGATAATGCTAACATTGAATTGGTGAGAAATGCAGGCTTCGCTGGGTTCATCATCATTTTCTTTTCTTCCAACCTTAGCAGCTTTGACTTGATAAATGATTATTGGCGTAGCGTGAGTTTTAAGGAACAAGAGAAGCGAGGGTACGGAAGCAGAAATAAAAGAGCTGGCATTACCAGCTGGTATTTTTTCAACCTGGTGCAGCCGCATAATTATGTCGGGTTAAAAGTGCTGGTCTACAATGATCCATATAATAAAATCCTTTTGGACGTGCTAAATCGGGAATATGGAGGTAAAATTTTCAATCGGATTGTTTTATACGAGGATGATATTCCAGATCCAAATTGGTTTCTGATAAAAATGAATGAACCTCTGCCGTTTGCCACGGACCGTCCTGATTACATTTTGGTCAAACTCCGGTTTCAGGAAGACTCCTTGTTTGAACAAGACGAAGTTCAAGTTTTTTTCAAATCTATTGTTGACGCTCGACTGTTGCGCGAGCAGAAACCTAACAAGGATGCATTTCCCTTTTATGGATGGGCATATATGAAATTGGATATGGCTCAACAGCAGGCTTAAATATGTTTTCATGGTGGACGACGAAAAGTAACATACTCGCCTGGATAAACCAAGGATTCGCGAATCGACCTACTTAATCTAGACAGATGTCTAAAATCGAACTTGAGACGGAAATAGAATCGGAAATTGAAATCTGTTTTGACCTTTCCAGGAGCATTTAATTGCATACAATATCCACATCAACCACAGACGTATTATTTTCAGCTGACCAATGATTAGATTTGGAGAAAGGCCAACTACCAAATTACGGAATTCTCTATAATAAAAAGTATCAAAAAACGATCAAAACGGGCTAAGACAGGATGACTAAACCAAAAATTAAACTTCGGACAACCGCGACTGATTGGATCCTAGTCATTTTTTTTCGGGACAATTAACACCAATGGACAAACGGACAAAAATTAAAGTTACAGTCATAACAATTATAAGTGTGATTGTTGGACTCCTTTACATCAACCGCAAACAAATTATAGCTGACCTTAAAAGAGATCAGAGATCTATAGAATGGGAAAAGAACGAACCGACTGGACGGTTGATTAACGGTAAGAAAAATGGCAAGTGGACAACAACTTACAAGAACGGGCAACTTGAAAGTGAAGAGAGTTATTTAAATGACACGCTTCATGGACGTCAACTAGTTTATTACCCAAACGGGCAATTATATATCAAAAGAAGCTACTTCAAAGGAAAAGAAGTTGATTCAACCCTTTGGTATCACTCCAACGGACAAATTAATGTTGCAGAATTTAGTGATAGCTCAGGATTAAAACAGGGACCATTTAAAATATATTATTCAAACGGACAACCGAGTAATATTGCTTCTTGGAAAGATGGTAAACTTGACGGAGAGTCTCGGAGTTTTTTCGACAACGGACAACTTTGGGATATCAAGAATTACAAATTAGACCGGAGAGTTGGAAAATGGATTGAGTTTTCAAAAACCGGCGACACTGTGAAAGTTGAAACCTATTAAAAAAAACTACCGCCAACAAATGCATGAGCCAATAGCGGGGGTTCATCGTTGCTTACAAATGAAACCGCTTTGATTTATAAAATTCAGATCATGTCAAGTACATTTGAGCGCTATGAAATTCTCTGAACATGTCATCAATTTACTCTTAATTATCATTGCTGTCGGGATGACCGAATTGATCATTGGAACCGCGCGACTTTTTAAAGAATATGATCGGATCAAATTTTATCTGCCAGCGGCCAACATCATTATTTTCTTTTTCATGTATTACCTGCTCGCATTTTTTGACTCCTATTTTCTGTTAGTGAATGTTAAGCAGGTGACTTTGGCAGATATCATTGCGGTGGGGTATCCACCCCTGGCTTCGGTTTACGTAAGCTATTTCATATTTCCGAAAGTACCTGATGAGGGAGTTATTGATTTAAAGGGTAATTTTTCTAAATACAGTACCATAGGTCCGATTTTGGGGATGAGCATTGCCTTATTTCGAGTGGTCCGAAATGTTGGGTTCTATCATGAATCCCTATTTCTTTGGGTGAACGCAGTGGAGGCTATGTTCATACCGATGTTCTTCCTGGGCTTATTCAAAAAAGATGATCTGAATCAGACGATAGGAACTAGCTTATTATTGGCCGTGATGTTGCTGTTAATTTACCTGTACTCCTTAAAATGGCTTGGGTAAGGGATAACCCAACACGAAAA
>Ga0207112_1083_pt1 | contig 25209 bp, 22 predicted proteins | sample Alteio_BWMinHeat_72_FD_153549 | JGI IMG/M metagenome (GOLD analysis project Ga0207112, IMG submission 153549) | Enriched cells from forest soil in Barre Woods Harvard Forest LTER site, Petersham, Massachusetts, United States -... | ecosystem: Environmental > Terrestrial > Soil > Temperate forest >...
GAAGCGGCATTGTAGCACCTTTTTTTCACTCTCTCGGTTTAGCCGTTGCCTTGTTTCTATAAGCCCAATACCGCAAATCATGGACTTTCAAAGCTACCTTAAATACTTCACGACCACACTCGATACACTCGATCAGAGTGAGGTTGAGAGATTTTTGGATCTTCTCGTCGATGCCTATGAGAATGATCGCATGGTCTTCATCATCGGTAATGGTGGCAGTGCAGCGAATGCATCGCACTTCGCAAATGATCTCTGCAAGGGCACACTAAAATCCATGGACCAGACGAAGCGTCTGCGCGCGTTATCGCTTACCGATAACGTGGCTCTCATGACGGCGTATGGCAACGACGAAGGTTACCATTCAATTTTTGAACAGCAGCTTCGAACGTATGCGCGTCCGAATGACATCGTTGTTGCGATCTCCGGCTCGGGAAATAGTCCGAACGTGATCAGCGCGATCGAGTGGGCGAACAAGAATGGATTGCATACGGTGGGCGTCACGGGCTTTGGCGGTGGAAAGTTAAAGAACATCGCGCAGACGACCGTTCACGTACCGCTCAACGACATGTGCACCTCCGAGAGTGTCCACTCTGTGATCTTCCATTATGTCGCGATCGAACTTCAGAAGCGTCTCTATACGAAAGAGACGAAGCAGGTACTTGCCGCGGCTCGCTAAGGTCTGATCCCTCGCCGCAGCACCTCTGCTAAGTGGAGCGGCTTTCGATCTGTGAATTGTTCGATCTGTTCCCGACAGCTAAATCCATCGGTGATTGTCAGTGTCTCTGGTTTTGCACTCCGAAGGGTTGGCAGCAGTCTTAATTCGCCGATCTGTTTAGAGATCTCGAAATGAGCTTTTTCAAATCCAAACGCTCCCGCCATTCCACAACAACCTGCGTCAAGTGTCTCAAGGTCAAGTCCAGCGGCACGTAACACCTGCTCTTCAGCATCCGACTTCATGATCGACTTTTGATGACAATGGCCATGCAGTATTGCCATGCCTGAGAGCCGCGGGAGTTTCTCTGGAGGGATGAACTTCGCAAGATATTCGCTCAACAAGTACGTTTGCTCCGACAATTTCTTCGCGCGCGGATCATTCGGATACAAATTGCAAAGTTCATCCCGAAAGACGGAAGCACAACTAGGCTCTAGAACAACGATAGGGATCTCTTGCTCAAGATAGGGCCCAACACCAGTGAGAATTTCTTGCAGCAGTGCTTTCGCCTTGTCGAGCATTCCCCAATCGTAAAGAGGTCGGCCGCAGCAGAATTTTTGCTTCAATACTATCACCTCGACGCCACAATGTTCGAGCACCTCGCAAGCGGCCCGCGCGATCTCAGGATGGAAGTTGTCATTGAATGTGTCAGCCCATAGTATAACTTTCAGACTGCGCGGTTGAGTTTTGTTTCGCCCGAAAAACCAACTTCGGAATGTCTGGTCAGCGAATTTGGGTATCGTCCGCTCGCTGGAAATGCCGCCGAGAAATTTCAAAAGGGGAGAGGTCACCGCATTCTGCGTGAAGAAGTTGGCGAGGCCCGGCATCTTCGATCCGATCTTGCTCCACTGATGGATCCAACCCATCGCATAGGCTGCACGCGGACGCATCCTGCCTTCATAATAGTGAGAAAGAAACTCTGCCTTGTAGGTCGCGATATCGACATTCACTGGACACTCACTCTTACATCCTTTACATGCCAGACAAAGATCGAGCGATTCCTTAACGGCTTCGTTTTTCCAATCAGGCTTGAGCACCTCACCGCGCATAAGCTCGAAAAGCAGTCGAGCTCTTCCACGAGTTGTGTAGCGTTCTTCATGCGTTGCCATGTAACTCGGACACATTGTTCCACCGTCTGATCGTCTGCAGAGTCCTGCACCAACGCACCGGTCCGTTGCTTGCACAAAGCTTCCGCGATCTTCCGGATACTGAAAGACGGTGAGTGGCGTCCATGGTGCGTAGCCTGGACCATAGCGTAAGTGTTCATCAAGCCGATAGGGCTCGATCACTTTGCCCGGATTCATTTTGTTTTGGGGATCCCATATGGATTTGAACTCGCGAAATGCGTTCATGAGCTCGGGGCCATACATGATCGGCAAAAGCTCCGCGCGCGATTGACCGTCGCCGTGCTCACCCGAGAGCGAGCCTCCGTATTTCACGGTAAGCGCAGCAGCTTCGAAGAGGAATGAACGCCACTTAACAATGCCCGCTTCACTACGAAGATCAAACGTCAAGCGAGTGTGAACGCAGCCATGACCGAAGTGACCATAAAGCGCGCTGTGATAATCGTACTTTCCGAGCAGATCTCGGAAGTCTCGTAAGTAGGCGCCAAGCTTCTCGGGCGGCACTGCGGCGTCTTCCCAGCCTTCGTGATTCTCCTCATCATCACCTGTACTTGCGGTCGCCGGCAGACCTGACTCACGGATTCGCCAGATCCGTCTCTGCGTTTTTGGATCGAGAAAAATTCGCGCATCGTGCGGCGTCTCCAACGTTTTCAAATGGGCGAGAAGCTTTTCGGCCTTCGCTCTTGCCTCGTCTTGCGTTTCTCCACCAAATTCAACCAGGAGCCATCCGCCTCCATCTGGCAGTAGGGCAACATCTGCGAGATGGAGATTCTTTCGTCGCACATCTGCCATGAAATGTTTGTCGAATCCCTCAAGTCCGACTGGACCGAACGACATAATCAGTGGCACGTTGTCGGCGGCGATGAATATGTCTGAAAAGCTAAGCGCGACGAGCACTCGGAAAGGGGGACTGTGAATGAGTTTGGTGGTTGCTTCGAGTACTGTGACGCATGTTCCTTCAGTGCCGACAAGCGCTCGCGCGACATTAAATCCATTCTCGGGCAGCAACTCATCAAGATTAAATCCGGAAACGCGTCGTGGAAGCTTAGGAAAACCTGTACGGATCACTTCGGAATATTTATCTCTCAACTCGCGCAGCTTCCGATAGATCTCTGCCCGCGGTCCGTCTTCTGTTTGTATCTGATCATAAAGTGCATCCGTCGTTGGCCCAACGCTCAGTTGCACTCCATCATAAGTCAGGATCTTAAGTTCTTGAATATTATCTGAAGTGCGACCGGACATGATCGAATGAACGCCACATGAGTTATTGCCGATCATACCTCCGAGCGTGCACCACTTGTGTGTCGCAGGGTCCGGGCCGAATGTGAGATGATGTTTCTCAGCCGCATCGCGCAGATCATCGAGCACGAGTCCCGGTTCGACTCGTGCAAGCTTCGTCGTAGGATCCAGGTCGATAATCCGATTAACATATTTCGAAAGATCGAGCACAACTGCCCAGTTGCAGCATTGACCGGCAAGGCTGGTGCCCGCACCTCGCGTAAGAATCGGAGCTCCGTATTTATTTGCAACGTTGATCGCAGCAATTACATCGGCCTGATCAAGCGGAAGACAAATGCCAATGGGCACCATCCGATAGTTTGATGCGTCGGTGGCATAAAGCGCTCTGCTGCCGTTATCAAATCGGACCTCTCCTTTGAGCGCGGCTCTCAGCTCTTTCTCGAGCGCAGCACTTGCCTGATATGACTCAGGCATTCTTGGTAGCTAGTCGAGAAAACGCTATGAAATCAGTTGACGCAGGCGCGCCACCCCCTTGGCGAACAAGCTGCATTATCTGCCCGCGATGGTGAGTCGCGTGATTGATAACCTGGGTCATGATATCCAGGACCGAGCTTTTGAATTCATCACCAGCCAGACTATTATAGGTGACTAAACGCTGCAGATCCTCGTCCTTAATACTCGATAAATACCGAGCGAAGTTCTCGGCCTCTTGCTTGTTCTTTGACCGGCATACTTCGAGAGCGTATTCTGGCCAGACAGTAAGTCCCGGTACCTCTTCACTTAATATCCGAACGCGCCTCCACAACTCTGCTGCGTTCAGGATATGTCCGAGGAGTCGCAGGGCCTGTTGAGATTGAGGTGATTGTACCGACAATTGGGAGATGGCGTCACAGGCCCTGTCATTGGCCCAGGCTACGTATTTATAGAAACGCTCAAGATCGGATCTTGTCATGAATTTCGCAGTGAAGTTGAGGCACGAACAAAGTCTGCACAAAGTTAATTGTTCGTGCTCACATGGTGGTGAACTGCTGTATATTTGAACGCCTATCGCCACTGATCTTTCTCAGTCTGTCTCTTTCGATGCCGTAAAACGTATGTCGTCACTCAAGTCCCTCACGAAGTCCCTCGAACAAGCATCCTCAAATGCAAACCACATCTTCACTGCTGAAGATGTGATGGAGATCCTTGGCCGAAATTTGCCTGAATGGTCTGAGATCGAGCCGCTTGTTCCCCATGACAATCCTTATGGCCGAGTAACGCTCTTTGAGAACGAGGTCTTTGAAGTGATGATCGGCTGCTGGGACGAAGGCAATTGGTGCGACGCTCACGACCATGGCCCGAGTGTGGGTGCCGTTTATGCCTATTCAGGTGAGATCGAGCACACAAGTTATGCGCTGCATGCCGGGATTCTAGAAGCGATCGAGCGATGTTGCGTTTCTAAGGATGACCTCTTGCCGCTTGGTCTCGGCATGATTCATTCATTGACGAATATCAATAGCGCTGAGCCATTTGTTGGCCTCCACATCTACAGTCCTCCGACCTCCAACGTCCGTGTGTTTCATATCGCAACTGGTGACATCTATCATGTTACGAACGATCAGGGTGCCTGGGTGCCAACGGATCCAAAGAATATCAAGCGGGTCGAGAAGCAGGCATTTCGCTTTCGGAACTTGAGTGTCGAAGAGACTCTTAATAACTAGGCAAAAGCCCATCGCATCTGTTCTTTAGTATTCATCATCTCCTCCTGCTGCATGTGGCAGCTTAAACGCAGCCTCGTGCCTTCATCAGGAGTGTACGGACATAAATCGCTTGAAGAGATTCCTGCCCGGTATCTCAGAACTGTAGAATGAAACATATGATCGATGATCTCTTCGAGAGTGCAACCGCACGAACGATGCTGATCATAGCCATCCTTTCTTCCTTTACTCTGCTTCCGACTGCTGGCAGTCAGGCGCAGAAAAAATCGCATCGTGACAAAAATCTTGCCGCCTCGGTTCCGACTGATCCCGCATTGTCGCCTGATAGTGTGCCCGACCTTTATTCTGTCGCAGCTCTGGGAAGTGCAGTTCTTGATTCCGGGACACCATTTCCTGTTCCAATCGCATTCCTTGATCTGAAAGATAGCCTGCGGTATCGGCTCGCAGTCCGCTTTCCACATCTTGGTGTTCTGGGAATCAAAGAGGATACTGTTCCGAAGCCAAGCTTCATTGCAGCGAATGGTCTTCGAGCATTCCGCGCTAATAACCCGATCATGCAGCTCAAGTTTCCAAACATGGGCTACGCATTCTGGATCGATGTGTACGATCGCGCCTCAGGCAAACTCATTACCTCCCGGCTCATGCCGTATTCGATGAGCATGGATCGATATACGTTTGCGAGTTATCATTATGTGCATCAGCCGACAAGCGGATTAGGCAGCGAATTGCTGCGCCGAACATTCGTACCCAATCTCCTTCCAATCACGTTCGAAACCCACCCAGGATGGTTGGGCATCGAATCCGTAGATGCTCGAGGCATTTATTCGCTTCGTTTTCAGGATCCGAGAGATTCGACGAAAATCTTCCTAAGCTTGACGATCAACCCAGTCGCGTTTCGCACGCTTGATTCTTCTCAGTGGGAGGAATTTAAAGACCATGCTCGCGTCGCATTCGGGATGAAAGGAATCGCCGTGAATTCGATCGGTGACTTTGAAGTGCTCGAGTCGGCCGCTCATCCTGTCGTAGAGCATGGCTATGAGTTTATGTCCAAGCAATCGGACGAAGTACTTGATTATGTGGCGACCTATATCACTCCCCATGCAATCATGCTCCTGATGGCGCCCATGGACCGATCCGTTCCTGCTGACAAATACGAGTTCTACCGGGCGATCGCAAGAAGCTTCCGCATGAAAGCTGATCTTGTACCGAAGAATCAGGCGAAAGCTGGCGGATGACGAGTGGATCTGTCGGATTTCTTATCGTGGGGCTCGAAATTCGTCATTGAAGTTTCAGCGATGTGACTTCTGCCACTCTGAAAGGGTCGGATCTCCGACCTTTTTTTATGCCGTGTTACGAGTCTGGTTGGATTGAAGCTTGGTGCGGTATCGTTAACATCCAGGATTACACTTGCAATTTTGATGCGTCATTTAGTTCTTGTTCTTCTTTTCTTGTTTAGCTCAGCAGTTTGTAGCAATGTCCGTTCTCAGCGCGCATCGCACATAAATTTTGATACGATAACCCTAGCAAGGCTTTCTGCCGGCGAACCAATTCGAGACATCGCGGTCAAAGTGATCGCTCCGATCGACACGTTGCTCTGGGGTGGTCAGGATGGCGCAAGCCTCCTGAAATTTGATGGAAATTACTTCGGACAAGCTGGTGAATTCCGAATCGGAACCCAGGGCTCGTTCATCCATCAGATCACTTTTTCTGTGCGAGCTCGGGATAGTAATGACGCGGCCAGGCTCTTCGAAAACCTTGATGCGATGATCGAGAAGAGATATGGCAATCCGAACGAGGGTTACACGAATGTTTTCAAAGTGATCCGTTGGAAAGGCAAACGTCAAGCCCTGGCTCTTCAGACGAAGGAGGGGACCAGCTATGTATCGGTCATCCTGACCGAACTTGAACAGAAGAGGTCAACCCAGTAGTAGTGGTACCCCAGGATGGCTGCTGGAACAAAAATCTCTCACCATTTGCTACGAGGGCGACTACGGATGCCAAACTGATCAAAGTACACGATGGGAATTCGCTGCGGCATTGTCGGACTGCCGAATGTTGGAAAATCGACTCTTTTTAATGCGATCACTGCAAGCTCGCAAGCCGCTGCCGAGAATTATCCTTTTTGCACCATAGAGCCGAATACTGGCGTCGTGGCTGTTCCGGACTCTCGGCTAAAGGTACTGACCGAATTGATCGAGCCCGACAAGGAAGTCCCTACCACTATTGAATTTGTAGATATTGCCGGACTTGTGAAAGGCGCTGCCTCGGGCGAGGGTCTTGGGAATCAATTTCTTTCTCATATTCGCGATGTCGATGCGATCGCTCATGTTGTCCGAGCTTTTGATGATGCAAATGTGATCCATGTCGATGGCTCAATAAATCCGAAACGTGATATTGAGATCATCGAAGCTGAACTGATTCTAAAGGATCTCGAGACGCTGGACAAAAAGCAGGATGCAGCCCAACGCAAAGCAAAGACTGGAGATGCTAAGGCCAAAGCTGAGTTCGATATGTATACCAGACTTCGCCAGCAGATGGTCGAGGGTCGCCTTGCTCGTTACTTCCCGCTTGCCAACGATGAAGAGAAGACGTGGCTCCGAGAGATGCACCTCCTGACAGCGAAACCCGTGCTCTACGTTGCCAATACGGATGAAGCGGGTGTCATCAATGGTAACGCCTACATTGACGCGATCAAGGAGATCGCCAAGCGCGAAGATGCTCGAGTGGTCTCGATCTGCGCCAAGATCGAGATGGAGCTTGCAGATGTTGAAGAATCTGAGCGCGAACATTTCCTTCATGATCTTGGCTTAAAGGAGCCGGGGTTGAATGCTGTGGTGCGGGAGGCGTATGATCTGCTTGGGCTGCAGACGTACTTTACTGCTGGCAAGACCGAAGTGCGAGCTTGGACCGTGCGCAAGGGAGCCAAAGCTCCGGAGGCAGCAGGTGTCATTCACACCGATTTCGAAAAAGGTTTTATTCGTGCCGAAGTCATGAAGTACAATGATCTCGTACGTCTCGGCAACGAAAGTGCAGTCAAAGTAGCTGGACTGCTGCGCAGCGAAGGCAAGGAATACATCGTAGAAGATGGCGACGTAATGCACTTCCGCTTCAACGTTTAATAGTTTGACTTGACACATCAGGGCACGAATTGCCCTGCATGTTGTGTCGTAACACGGTAGTAATCACCGCTTAAGTGCCATTTTCAAGCGTACATCTTCCGCACGAGCGCTACAACGAGACTTTTCTCTCCCGCGAGGATCTGGAGATATTATTGCGCGAGCGCAATCTTCCAGCAATCCAGATCAACAAATGCGTGGACGCCTATGAAATGGCTGAGAGCGTCCATGAGTACCAAAAGCGCCCTGACAACACTCCATACTTCTGGCATCCGAGCCGTGTTGCCAAGATCTGCATCATTGAACTCAATCAATACGATGTAAGCGTCGTTTGCGCCGCACTGCTCCATGATGCTCTCGAAGATTCTCATGTTCTCACACCTGAGATCATCGAGCTGAACTTTGGATCATACACCAGTTATCTGGTCCAGAAGCTAACGAAGGATATCAAAGCGGAAGGTGTCATTAAGGAATGGGTTGAGAAGGAATACGTTGAGCGGCTCATGCTTTCGAGCGAGGATGCACGAATGCTGAAGCTTGCCGACAGGCTGGACACGTTTCGATGTCTTGAGTTCAACGTAAAGAAGAACCCGATCAGATACATCATGGAGACGAAAGAGCATTATTTCCCCCTCGCGCAAGGCTCCGACTCCCCCCGACTCAAATATCTCATTAAGGAGCTGCAAAAGGAGCAGAATAAATTTTTAGGTTGAACATCGATCTGATTCTCGCCCTCTTAGCTCTTGTACTTTTCATCACCAAAGACACCGCACATGCAAGAAATCCTCAACTACATCGACAAGAACAAGGACCGCTACGAAACTGAGCTTAAGCAATTTCTCAGCATTCCGTCTATTTCAACTGCTCCCGAAAATGTTGCTGATGTTCGCAGGTGCGCAGCGTGGGTTCGTGACGAGCTGCAACGCATCGGAATGAAGAACGCGCAGATCTTTGAGACAGCTAGACATCCTGTCGTTTATGCCGAGCTATTAGAAGCGGGAGCCAATGCTCAGACGGTACTCTTCTATGGTCATTATGATGTGCAACCAGTCGATCCACTGCATCTTTGGGATGCCCCGCCATTCGAACCAACAGTGCGAGGCGAGAACATTTATGCGCGAGGCAGCGCAGATGATAAGGGTCAGGTCTTTCTGAATCTCAAAGCACTTGAGGCGCATTTGAAGCTGAATGGGACTCTGCCGGTCAATGTCAAGGTCATGATCGAAGGCGAAGAAGAAATCGGTTCGCCGAACCTTGAGACGTTTCTTGATTCGCATCGCGAACTTCTCAAGTGTGATACGGTGCTTGTCTCGGATACGCCAATGTATGCCTATGACACGCCCTCGCTCTGCTATGGCCTCCGCGGACTCTGCTATACGGAGATTGAAGTGACAGGACCAGATCGTGATCTCCATTCCGGAAGTTATGGCGGTCTCGTCGTCAATCCTATCAATGCGCTTGCGCACATGATCAGCAAGCTTAAAGATGAGCAAGGAAACATTCTCATTGATGGCTTCTACGACAAGATCCTTCCCGAAGATAAACGCGAGCGAGCCGAACTCGCAAAGCTTCCGTTTGATGAAACTTCATATAAGAAGGACCTGAAGGTCAATGCTCTCGTAGGCGAAGCAGGCTTTTCGAATGTTGAACGGCTATCCATGCGCCCCACGCTCGACGTCAATGGAATTTGGGGTGGCTTCATGGGCGATGGTGCGAAGACCGTTTTGCCATCGGTTGCTCACGCAAAGATCTCGATGCGCCTCGTGCCCGATCAAACACCCGATGAGATCGCGAAGCTCTTTACGAAATTCATAGAGAAGATCACGCCGCCTGGCGTTCGAGTGAAGATCACAGGATTGCATGGTGGTCCGCCTGCAGTTACTCCGATTGATTCTGCTGGTGTCCGCGCGGCTAGTCGTGCACTGAAGCAGGTCTTTGGCAAAGAGCCGCTGCTCACTCGCGAAGGTGGATCGATCCCGATCGTGGAGCAATTCAAACGCATCCTTCATGCGCCGACGGTACTGATGGGCTTCACGCTGCCCGATCAAAACGCGCACTCACCGAACGAGAAGCTTAACCTGCCGCATTTCCACAAAGGGATCAAGACGAGCGCTATTTTCTTTTCAGAGATGGCCAAGGAATAATTTCACTGTCGCAACATCATAAGAAAGACGCGCCTTGTTCCCGGTGCGTCTTTCTGGATTAAGGGATCTATCCTGTTCCTGATAGATCGTGTCCTCGTCGCTTGTTTTCCTTATTGCTCTTGCGAGCAAACTCTCTCCACAATTAACGTCCGTCTCTCAACCAGAAGCCTTGCTTCACGTCGATCGTAAATGTATCGACCGTTCCGTCACCGCTGGTGCGAGTCACAAGTAACGTCGCGGTTGCATCGGCGTTGAAGGTGATCTGCACTGTCCTGGTGAACGTCCCGCCCTTCGGTCCGACAGCCGCGAAGCTTGAGTTACCCGTGCCGATCAGATAGACATACCCATCAAGCAGATCGCGCTTCATTGTGTCGTTGGTGTAGTTGATCGTGAAGGTGTGCGTGATCACTCGACCAGAATTCCAGGCTGTGGTAAGCGTTGTCTGACCTGCACGATTGAATGTGCCATTGAGCACTGGATCGGCGGTCGTGCTTGCGAGTCCCGTGATCGTCCACGTACCATTCGACGAATCGATGATCGACGCACGTGGAGTTGTTGCAGTATGCCCGCCTTTTTCTGTAATAACGAGCTTGTCCGTCACGCCCTTTTGATAGTGCGCCATTGCTGTACCGCTCACATCATAGAAGGTATAGGTATAGATATGCTGGCCGCTAAAGCTGAAGTTGTTTTTGCTGCCGTTGCGTGTGAATGTGATCGTGTGCAGCTTCGTGATCGGGTCATAGCTCGTGTCGCGCGATTGCGGTGAATCCTTGCCGAGCTCCTCGGTCGTTGATACCGTGCCGCCATTTCCGATGCTAAGCGCATCTGTCAGGATCGCACCTGCGCCATCGGTCTTTACGCCGATCGCCGTTGCTGTTACATCAGCGGCCGCTTGCGAATCGTAGACTTGCTGACTTGGAGTTTCGGTAGGTGCGGTCGATGATTGACAGCTGGCGAGGCCGCCGAGCGTTACGAAAGCGAGAGCTGCCGCCCACATTTTTAGATTTACGTTGTAGAGCTTCATGATTGATTTAGTGTTGATCCGAAAAAATAGAAGGTGAATTCAAAACTGGCTTTATTACCTTACTGACTGGCTTAATTACCTTACTGGAGGATAGAGCCTCAAGCAGGCGGAAGGTTTAAGGGAGGTTTGATGAATATTTTCTCAGAGAACCAGTAATCGCTGACCCGTGACCTAAGGGTAGGTAATCAGGCCCTGAACTGCCCGATCTTGGAGTAACCGGCGACCCTTCAGAAAGCCCAACTCGATCATAAACGAAAGTCCACAGACCACTCCTCCTAATCGCTCAACCAGACGACAAGCAGCTGAAGCAGTACCACCAGTTGCCAACAGATCATCAATGATTAGCGTCCGCATTCCGGGCGCGATCGCATCGATGTGGATCTCAAGCGCATTGGTGCCGTATTCGAGCGTGTACTCCTCACAAATGGTCGTGTAGGGCAGCTTCCCTGGCTTGCGCACCGGTACGAAGCCAACGCCCAATTCCTGCGAAAGCGGCATACCGAGTACAAATCCTCGCGACTCGATCCCGACAACAACATCCGGCTTCATCTCGCGTCCGAAGGTGTAGAAATGTCCGAAGACTTCGCGCATCGCATCAAAGTTGGCGAGCGCTGGTGTGATGTCTTTGAAGAGAATGCCTGGAGTTGGGAAGTCTGGCACATCACGGACGAGCTGCTCAGCGAGAAGCGTTTTTGTTAAAGGCGTGATCAACTCGCTCATGGCATTAATTAAATAATTGTTCAGACGTCTTAACGTTCGATCCGCCCCAATAACTCGATCAACCTTGTCTTCATTTCCGCCGCTGGCAAATTAATGCGTTCGCCATGACCCGGGAGCACCCATTCGAAGGGATACTCGAGTAGCTTGCGAACGGATTCGATCTGCATCGGCCACGAATACCAATTGACCGATTGAGAAGCCGTCAGCGCATTCCGATTTCTCGACCACCAAAGATGGTCACCGGTAAAGAGATATTTGTTCTGGTAGAGCAACGCCAGATGACCTCGCGTGTGGCCTGGCGTCGGGACGATCAAGAAATTTTTCGAGAGCTGAACAGGATCATATCCATCGATCACCCGCTCTGCATCAGGCTGCGCGCTGAGTTCAAATCGGTGGATGATCCGCTCGCTCGAGAACGCTTCGGCATATCGAGCAGCATCGCAGACATCATCACGATGCGAAAGAAAGATGTAGCGAATGCCTCCCATCTCTTGAAACCTGTCACGCAGATAAGGCAAATACTTTGGAGAATCGATCAACCAATTGCCATCGGGATGCCTGACAAAATAACTGCTTGCGCCAAAAGAATCCGGGGAAGCAAAACCGTTATAGTAGATGGAGTCGGTGATCGGCAGCGGGAAGTCGAGTCGCGCCGGTTTCAAGTCGATCTTGGTGACAGTCCCGATCGAACCCGTCGGACAACTCAAAAGTGCACGAGCTGCCTCTCGCACTTCACGATCATCCGCTGGCTGATGATGGACAACAGAATAATCTCCAAGCTCCTCAAAAACACTCGGCGCGATCTGACGGCAGGTGTCACAGTCGATACACGTCGAATCGACAAAGAACAACCCCTCGACATTGCCACCCAACCGCTTCTTAAGATCTGCCATAACTCCTTTTCCTGCCCCTTTGAGAACCACTTCCAATGATGCTCAAACTCCCGAGTGTGTGAAAACTTTTGTCATTGTTCCTTTTACGCGATGGCGTTTCCGGCTTAAAATCGCCAATTGACTTGGTGTGTGTGAAAACTTTATTCATACTTCTCCTTCTTACAGAAAACCAATCAATCTTCTCAGTGGATGGATTCCCGCTTTCGCAGGAATGACAACATCATCACTTCGACTGCGCTTCGCGCAATTAGCCCTGTCTCTCTTTCATTCCCGAGCAGGCGGGAATCCATGGGCGGTCTGAGGCGAAGGGGCAGGTAGACTCAATGTGGCGTAAGCTTTAGCTTGCGTTTCAAAAAAGGAGGATGTGCTAAGTGCGATAATTCGTTGACGAGATGAAAGCATCGCGTGGGTCGGGCGTCTCGCCCGACATCAGAGAAGCATGCAGGCTTAGGGGAAGCACCCTAACAGGTAAACCCTTCCGGATAGATTAAAGTTTCATAAATTATGTCCTTAACTCAAATCTCATCAGTCAAACTTGAGGTCACAATTTGTGACCTCAAGATGCCGTCGATCACTGAATAATGACCCAAAAACCTCACAAAAGCAAGGGTCAGGAATTCTCCCAGAACAGCTTTCCAAGTGGAAACTTTAACTCAATTGATACATTTATACAATTCTTGAGTCCAAACTGCATGTGATAGAAGCCGAACAAAGTACGATCGGACGCCCTTAGGGACCTGCCAACTTGAAATCACAATTTGTGATTTCAAGATTTGTCTGAGTTATTAATGAGTAAGGATACCAGCATTCTCCCAACAGAACGGATTGACCGATGTATCTATCGCGTCAGAGGACAAAGGGTATTGCTATCTCCTGATTTGGCAATGCTTTATGAAGTCGAAACCAAGGTTTTAAACCAGGCGGTTCGACGAAATTTAAATCGTTTCCCAGGTGATTTCATGTTTCAACTTACAGCCGAGGAGATGTCAATCTTGAGGTCACAAATTGTGACCTCAAGTTGGGGAGGGCATCGGTATCGACCTTTTGCCTTCACTGAACAAGGTGTCGCGATGCTAAGCAGCGTCCTCAACAGTGAGAGAGCTGTCCAAGTCAACATCGAGATCATGCGGGCCTTTGTGAGGCTCCGCGAATTCCTCACAACGCATGTCCATTTTGGTAGAACTTTACTAGATAAGAAAAATGGATGGCGATAGTTGGCCCAGACTTAGGACTGAGTCGAGTCGTTGTGCTCTTCAGCCAAGTCGTTACGAATCTCATTCACTAGTCGAGCAGTATCATTTTCCGAAACAATCTCGACTGTATCTCCTGCCCTTTGCAAGATTTGTTCTGCACGTTTCGCATGCTCTAGAAGCTCAGGGCTTGCAGGTAGCCCAACTAAAAAGTGGACCTTAAATTTAACATCCTCAGCCTCCTTGAGAACATTCAGTCGGCCTAACCACCTTTCAGCCTTCCCTAAAATGGAGTTAGTATCCTGTAAATCTAGCGAGATTGGTTCAGCAAAATGCCATCTCTCGTTCTTCCAAGCGTGCTCGAATACATGTTCCTCCAGCGGGGCAACAACTGTGAAAGTCTTAAGTCTTGTTAGCAGGCCTTTATCAGGGAATGAGTGCTTGAATGCGGTCCAAACAGCTTCGTCATTCCGGCTCTCGGGATTGTCGGGCTTAACATATCGCGTCACGAACCTATCGAATTGGCTATGTAGCTCCTCCGAAGGATCGTCGGTTATTCCACACCTTATTGGGCCAAATTGATAGGCAGAATCATCTACAGGAAGGTAGTGACGAAGCAATTCATCAAGTTTATCCTGTGGGAATAGCCAACCTGTCTCCAATTCAGCGCCATGCCTGTTAATCCGGTCTTGAAGTTTTGCCGTGTAACTTCGATAAGCTGCGGAGTCAAATCCATAGAAAGAGCTGGAAACCCTCGAATACTTGGTGTTGATTTTACACTCCAAATATTCTCGATCAGGCGCGTAGACCACTACTCCGATATTTACGAACTCCCCGCTGATTACGTCGTGAATATATCGAAGAATAGAAAAGCTAAATCGGGTATTCATTGCAGTATCCGTTTCACTAATTCCATGAACTCGCCGAAGTTCTTTCGAACTTCCTTGAAATGATTCTCAATTTTTTCAAGAACATCTTCATCACCAGCAATCCAATCTCGAGGGAGCTCAGCAAATAACTCGTTTAGATCCCCTCTAGAAGTGATCTCGTGAAACCTCACCTCAAACTTCTCGAGTGCAATTTCTTTGCCTCTTAAAGGTCCCCAAAATATGTGCTCTCTCATAATTCGAGGAAGCGCGTCTTTTCCCCATCCACTAACCCCAATATCGCGTGAAAAAGAAAAGGCAAGTTCATGATCGATCAATCTCCAGTCGCTTCCTCGGATCAGCAAGTTTGGATTAATCCGAGTTCGATCGGGATTCTGTAAAAGAGCGTCAAAGGCAAAAACTTCCGCGGCGCGGAAGCGCTCTGCAGGAGTAAGCCTCTCATTAGAAAAGCTTGAACCGTAGCCGACGAGCAGTTTACTCCCATAGTTTGCCCCAATGTTTTTTTGAAGAACCTCACGCTCTTGGGGGTCCATCAGGGATTCACAAAATTCTCTCGTAATCAGAACAATCGAAGGGTCAGGAGTTTTTAACCCAAAGCGTTCCGCTAGCTGAGCTCCTAGGAGTTCGAAAATCAAACTGGATTTCGAAGTTTCCTTCCCATTTCGCAATTTAACAAAAAATTCGAAAGTATCCTCACCAGCCAGGCATTGAAGTATAGGAGGCCGATTTCGCCCCGATTTGGCTCTACCGAGAAAGGCTTTCGCCTTTACTATTGGAACAATCATACTGGCGAGAGCCTGATTCCAAGTATCACACGTGACAACAACTCAACCGCAGCCTTGCAAGCGCGCAAGACTCGCGCTCGCTCAAAGCACTTTGTTCCAAGAGGGGTCCAACAGTTTTTTGATGCACCAATATTTGTTCCCCAGGAAATAGCACCCAAAGTGGACGAAAATTTTGTGTGCCAAAGCCCAGGAATATAGAGCAATTTCCGTCGGTGATGCTCACTGCTAGGCTCTTTACAGTCCAGGGATACTTGTACAATTAGTTCGCGATATATTGCAAGGCCAAAGCGAGTGGCGATGAATTTTTAGTTCATCGCCAAGTGCAGCGCTCCTGGTTAGTTAACATTTTTGCAGGGTCTCCAGACGGTGATGCCGGACCGGGCACAACTTACGTGCAACGATTCTATTGACAAAGATACGCCAACGTCGTTCGCTGCCCCCAAATAAAAAGGCTGCCTCAGCAGCCTTTCAAATCTCACGCAGAAACTCTTGCCTTTCGCACTGGTGGTTTATTCAAACCTCGATTGGCTCGGTTCTCTACTTCTTCGCGGAGGGCGTCGGAGAAGATCAGTTTCTTTTTGATGGCGGTCTGCTCGAGAACGGGTACGAGCGGTACGCTATCGATCTCGCTTGCGATGCGGATATCGTCCTCGAAGCCGAGGCTCATAAGTATTTGTCCGTGATCGCTCTCGCGAAGCGTGCGAGGAATATCGGAGCCGAATTGCGCATAGACGCTGAGTGCTGCACGTGCACTATCGGTGTAGCGAACGCCGGCGAATTTTTGTGAGATGCGCGTAATGAGCATTCCTGCACATGTAGCATCCTCAAGCGAAAATTGTTCTTCGCGGCCGCTGCAGACAATGTGCAGCGTCTCGTTCTCAAGACCTGCAACCTGCGCAAGCGCTTCTACGGTGGCGGACATATTCACAAAGCCTGAGACAAAACACTGACGTGCATGTTTTGCTTTCGTCAGCGCGACCGCACCATTGGTGGTCGTGATGATCAATGATTTTCCCTCGACTGCTTCTTCGGTATATTCCGAAGGAGAATTTCCGAGTTTAAAGCCATCGACGCGCTTGCCATTGCGCTCGCCGCAGAGGATGGTGGAAGTCGAATGAAGATTGCCGACGATCTTCATCGCCTGATCGACACTGGCCACAGGGATGATCTCGCGAGCGCCGGCCCGCATTGCGTACGTTATCGTCGTTGAAGCTCGCAGGACGTCGATCACAACTATGATCTTATCGCGCAAAAGGAGCTCATCGAGATGATTAGGACTGAAAAAGACGTTGATCTGCACTAGCTAATAAAAATCTTCTTGGAGAGACACGACTGACCGCCATTCCCTCAAACAATCGGTTAACTCTAATGTTGGAAGCCAACCACTAACCCCAAAGCCTTGAAAAAAATCTCAGCTTCTTTTCAATTGTTCTTTTCACGATTTCCCCTCGAGATAAAGTCGGAATCAATTCGCTCCGATTTCCTTTTTCGCACTTGGTTATCGAAAGCGGGCGGGTGTTTTCTTGTGGCCCGGTACATAAAATTGATGATTTATGAGCAACCAGACGGAAAAATCTCCAACGAGTACACTTTCAGATCAGGGTATTTCTCACAACAGGATCAACTTTAATCTTTCGGTCGAAGAACTCTATGCCGAGGCACTCTCGCGCGGGGAAGGCAAGCTTGCCAGCAACGAGGCGCTGGTCGTCTCAACAGGCAAGTATACCGGGCGCTCCCCAAAGGACAAATTTATCGTTGCCGAGCCGAATTCGAAGGCAAATGTCTGGTGGGGCACTGTCAACCGCGAGATCTCCGAAGAAAATTTTGACAAGCTCTATAAAAAGATGCTTGCCGCAATGAATGAAAAGGAGCTCTTCGTTGCAGATCTTTTCGCAGGGGCGGACAAGAAATATCAGCTTCCGATTCGTGTCATCAACGAATACGCCTGGCACAATCTCTTTTGCCGCGATCTTTTTATCCGTCCGACGCAGTCAGAATTGGCCGAGCACCGTCCGCAATTCACGATCATCGATCTGCCGAGTGTAAAAGCTGATCCGGCGACCGACGGCACGGCGAGCGACACGTTCATTGTGCTCAATCTTGAAAAGGGAATTATCCTCATCGGCGGCACCGAATATGCGGGTGAGATGAAGAAATCCATCTTCTCAACGCTCAATTATTTGCTGCCACTCAAGGGTGTGATGTCGATGCATTGCTCGGCTAACATTGGTAAGGCAGGGGACACAGCTCTTTTCTTCGGACTTTCTGGCACGGGCAAGACGACGCTCTCGGCCGATCCGAATCGCAGTCTGATCGGTGATGACGAACACGGCTGGTCGGACGAAGGCGTATTCAACTTCGAAGGCGGATGCTACGCGAAGGTGATCAAGCTCTCGAAAGAGCAAGAGCCTGAGATCTGGAATGCGATCAAGCGCGGCGCGGTGCTTGAGAATGTTGTGCTCAATAGCGCTGGCGTTCCCGACTATAACGATACGTCGAAGACAGAGAATACCCGCGTTGCATATCCGATCGATTTTATCGAGAACTCGGTCGAGCCATCAGTTGGCGGACATCCAAAGAATATCATTTTCCTGACTGCCGATGCGTTCGGTGTGCTTCCTCCGATCTCAAAACTGACAAAGGAGCAGGCGATGTATCACTTTATTTCAGGTTACACCGCGAAGCTTGCAGGTACGGAGCGTGGCGTTACCACGCCAGAGCCGAATTTCTCTACGTGCTTCGGCGCACCGTTCATGCCGCTGCATCCGAATGTGTATGCCGATCTGCTTGGGAAGAAGATCGATAAGCACAACGTAAAGTGCTGGCTGGTCAACACTGGTTGGAGTGGCGGCGCGTATGGCGTCGGAAAACGCATGCATCTTCCGTACACGCGTGCGATGGTGAACGCGGCACTTGCGGGTCAGTTGGATAGCGTTGCGACAGAGACCGATCCGATCTTTGGACTCGCGATTCCTAAAGAAGTACCCGGCGTTCCAAACGACGTGCTAAACCCACGCAACACCTGGAGCGACAAAGCCGCCTACGACACAGCGGCGAAAGACCTTGCAAAGAGATTTGCTGAAAACTTTAAGAAGTACGAGAAGGGCACTGACGAAGCGATCAAGAAGGCTGGGCCGAAGGCCTAAAAGATCTTAGTTTGGAATGAAAAATCCTGCGGAGTTCGCGGGATTTTTTATGTGCGCTTGCACCTTCGGAGCGAAATGTGAGTTGTTAGGACATGAATAGGAATGTCCTCGTCATTTTCCTGCTGATAGTCTTGACCGGCTGCGCGAGCTCGCCGAACGCGATTATTCCGCAAACAGTGAAGGTTGAGCGCAAAGCAGGTTGGGTCGATTTCTCAACGTTCGATGGATTGCTGATCAGACCGGTGAGAGACACGCTAGCCGTCCAACTGAGTGCCGTAGAACAGGATCGAATTTCCTATGTGGCGGATTCCGTTCGATTTTGGGATCTGCCTGTTCGGATTGAGCCACTTCCAGGTTGTGGCGATGCCGGCAACAACGGCGAGAACTATTTGCGAGTGAGGACATCAACCAAAGATCATGCGATCTCTTGGATTGGCACACGTGATGGTTGGGCGGGTGATAGGGCTATGAGACTTCGGAACGTGGTTGACTCGATTATTCAGACTCGCCCACCAGTTCAGGCGTCCCACAGATCGAAGGTGATCCTCCTTGATTAAAATTCGAACATTCCTCTCGATGATGGTGCTTGCCGCCGGATGTGCGACTTCGAAGTTGGTTATTCCGCAAACAGTGAAGCTTGAGCGCAAATCAGATGATGTCAACTTCTCAACTTTCGTCGGATTGCTGATCAGACCGGAGAGGGATACCCAGGCAATCCAACTGAGTGAGGAAGAGCAAGATCGAGTTTCTTATGTGGCAGATTCCGTTCGGTTTTGGGATTTACCTGAGAAATTGCAACCAGCGTTTGGAGTGATTGTTACGCCAAACTCTGGACAGAATTTTATGCGTGTTAAGACAGATAAACATGATCATACTGTCTATTGGAATGGCGCTCAGGACCCCGGCTATGCAGCTCCGGGTGATAGAGCGTTCAGGCTACGTGGTCTGATCGACTCGATCATAGGGACGCGTCCTCCAGTTCCAGAGTCTCACAGATCGAAGCGGATCAAGATGTGATTAAAATTCGAACATTCCCGCCACTTTTCACTGTTGAGAGCTAACTAATCCATCTACCGAGTTTAAGCATGTCAGAAACTTTCCAGGTAACAGCTCGCAAGTGGCGGCCGATGCGCTTTGATGAAGTCGTCGGACAGGAGCATGTCACACGCACATTGAAGAATGCGATCCAGTCGGACCGCCTTGCGCATGCTTATCTCTTTACCGGTCAGCGCGGCTGCGGCAAGACGACTGTTGCGCGCATACTCGCGAAAGCCATCAATTGCCCGAATGCTGCGGCGAACGGTTATGAGCCATGTAACAAATGCCCGATCTGTCTGTCGATCACGGACGGCAGTTCGATGGATGTGCGTGAGATCGATGGTGCCTCGAATAATAGTGTTGATGATGTTCGCTCGCTGCGCGATAACGTAAAATATTCGCCGGTGCAGGGATCGTATAAGGTGATCATCATCGACGAAGTGCACATGCTGTCGAATAGCGCGTTCAATGCACTCCTGAAGACGCTTGAAGAGCCACCCAAGTATCTCATCTTCATTTTCGCGACGACTGAAGTACAGAAAGTTCTTCCAACCATACTTTCGCGCACCCAGCGCTATGATTTCCGTCGGATACAGATCGACGAGATCACAGCAACTTTGCGAAATATTGCGACAGTCGATGGCATCACCATAGAGGACGATGCGCTGCTCATCATTGCCAAGAAGGGCGATGGATCGATGCGCGATGCGCAGAGCATCTTCGATCAGGTCGTTGCCTATTGCGGGAAGAAAGTCGAGACCGATCATGTGCGCGAATCGCTCAATTTGATCGATACCGATTTCTTCTTTAGCGTCACTGATGCGATCAAAGGGAAGGAAGCTGCCTCCGCGTTCGAGTTGAGCTATCAGATCATCAGCAAAGGTTACGATATCGAGGAGTTCTTCAACGGCCTGCTCGAGCATCTTCGTAACATTCTGACGGTGATCGTTACGCAAAGTCCGAAGCTCGTCGAAGCTGCTCGCGCACATCAGGAGCGTTATGTTGCAATAGCGAAAGATCTGACAGAAGGCGACATGATCCGGTTGATCCGTCTGGCACAATCCGCGCTGGAGCGCCTGCGTACCTCCCAGCAGCCACGCATCACTCTCGAGGTTGCTCTCGTAGAGATGATGCTCATGGATCGAGCAGTGGAGCTGCAAGGGCTTATCAGCAGTATCGAATCCATGAAGAATGGCGGAGGAAGACTCGCTGCGGCGGAAGCACCTGCTCGACCCAGCTCATCATCGCGAATCGAAGCACCCAAGCCAGCTCCTCGCGCAGAAGCTGCACCGAGAGTCGCGCCTGTCCGTGCTCAGCCAACTCGAGAAGAAGCACCACCGCCAGAGCCGCTTTCAATTTCGAACCCGGCAGCGGCTGGTGGATCGCATGAGGTTAGCAATACCGGCGTCGAATGGAACACTGTGAAGAATGGATGGGATGGCTTTGTCGACAGCCTGAAGACCAAGCGCTCGCTACATTCTTCGATGCCATCGGTGGAGTTGTGCGGGGTGCGCAGATCTGTCGTTTATCTTTCAAGCGAGGATAAGCACACCCTCGATGTGCTTGGGAAATTTAAGGACACGTTAGTCGAATCACTCCGATCATATTTCTCCGCTCCAACGATCTCCTGCGAGATCGGTGATCGCGATACGATGCATTCGCGCTCTGGTATGCCGTTGCTAACGAAAGAAGCTCAACCAACTGCAGCAGCGCCAAAGAAAGAGCGAGCTGCGATCGAGGACGCGCTGCTCGCACTTGGCGCGCAGGAAGTCTGATCAGAAGAGCTTCAACACATTCTCCGGTGGTCGTCCAAGAACAGCTTTATCGCCTCGAACCACGATCGGGCGTTCGATGAGTTCTGGATGCTTTGCGAGGATGTCCACCAACTCTGCTTCGCTCAGCGAGCGCTCTCTAATCTTCAACTCTCTAAAGAGTGGCTCTTTCGTGCGGAAGAGCCCGATTGCGGGTATGGACAACTTGCGAAGCAGATCGGTAAGCGTTGCCTTGTCAATCGGGTCGATAAAATAATTGATCGCATCGAAATCGACTCCCTTTGAGCGAAGCAATTCCATCGACTCACGACACTTGCTGCAAGTGGGCTTCTGATAGATAGTGATATCGGACATCTTTTGAGTTAGAATGTGCTGCAAATCTACGCCGCGGAGTGCGTACTTTTGTCTGACACAACCGACCACACATGAAGTTCACCGCCATTCTACTCCTCCTGATTACTTTCGCATCACCTGCGACAGCTCAAAAATTCACATGGCATCAGACGAATGGTCCATTCGGAGCAGGCAGCTACCAGTATGTCGGTGCGAGCAATGGCGGGGTGGTGCTGGCTACCGATAAGCGGAGCTATTCTTCGAATAATGGAGGTCTAAGTTGGCAGCCAAATTCGGATGGTTTGCCTCCGGGTGCTTATCAGATCTCTGAAGGCTTCCATGGCAGAATGTTCGCGACAAGGAAGAATCTTCTTTATCTCCAGAATACTGTGAAAGGAGCATGGATCAATGTTCCACTGCCTGACACATCCATCACACTGCTCACATCGGTCGTAGAGGATTCGGTTTCGGGAATATTTGTGAATCAGATCGGCGCAAAGCCGTATCATTCGACAGACAATGGGCAGTCATGGCACGTGCTCAATTTCTCCGATTCGACCTATCAGGTGCAGGACATGGCCGTCACAAGTGATCACAGCATTTACCTCCTCTCATTCGGCGGAAATGTATTTCGTTCGTCGGACACAGGTGCAACGTGGTCAAAGAAGTTTAGTATTACGCGCGATCCTGTTCGCTCACGTCTTGTGGGCTTTGGCAACACAATATTCGTTTATGGAAGAAACTCCGCGTGCAGTTTCAGTACCGACCAAGGCTCGACGTGGAAGCGCATAAGTACGACGCTTCCGGATTCAACGATCAGTGGTTTCACGATCACGCACCGAGGTTCGTGGATTGTTTATGCAGTATCTACGAAGGCGATCTATCGCCCGCCGCTCGGTAATTATCGCTCGACAGATCAAGGGCGCACGTGGGATTCGCTCGGAATGGTCGGCCGAGATATTGTCGCTGATTCTTCCGGAGTACTCTACATTTCCAACTATAGGTCAACCGATGATGGGCTCACCTGGCAACCCATGTTGCTGGATGGAGTGCGTGATCGTTCGCCACTTGCGATCGTCGAAGATTCCACAAACGAGGTGATGTTCTCGATGCCGAACATGGGCTTGTTCGTCACGCCGGATAAAGGAGCATCCTTCTCGTTGCGTGCGCTGCGCGCGTTCACGAGCTTTGCAACCTCACCAGATGGTACGCTCTATGCGGGTGCGCGGGGGATTTATTACTCGAAGGATCGAGGGCGGAATTGGCGGCCAGATTCAACGAACGTGCATTTATTGGTTTCGAATTGTCTGTCGCTCATCCGCGCGAGTACGGGCACGTTCTATACGGGTTGTGCTGAAGGTATTGTTTACAGCTATCATCCTGGTGATACGGCATGGGACGGTCCGCATGGACTGATCGATCAAATTGCTGTGCCGGCGATGGCTGCAACGAAAAAAGGTCGCCCGTTTGCTATCGTAGCGAACGCCGTCTTTCGACTAGATACATTTTTTGGTGTATGGCAACAACTCTCACTCACTGTTAGCTCGAATTTCAAGGCATTGGCAGTTGATTCTTTGGATCGAGTGTTGCTCGCGACGCAGAATGGAAATTTTTATTTCTCGGCAAACGACGGTGACAGTTGGGACTCTATCATTGACGGTCTGCCCAAAGGCTCCTACCTCTCTCAACTGCTCATCACACCAGATGGCGACCTCTACGCAGGATGTGCTGCTGATTCAGGTGCAACGCAAGGCATGCTACATTGGAATGCGTTGATGGCCAAGTGGGAGCAGATGAATACGGGCCTCATCACCACAGACCATACTGATCTCCCATCGATCACACTCCTCGCCTACGCCAGCGGGCATCTTTACGCAGCGACGTCAGATCGGGGAACGTTCGTGAGTGGATCTCCGGGAGAAATAAATACTCGCACGATCGAACCGACTTTGTTGAGCGTGATGCCAAATCCTTTTCATGAGAACGCGACCGTCTCATTTAGATTGAACAGAGACTCCTATATCCGTATGGGACTTATGGATTTGCTAGGTCGCAAGATTCTCGATTTGGCAAATCGATTTTATGCAGCAGGGGAGCATTCTATCCGATTGAATACCACGGCACCTTCAGGCGTATACGTTTTGCGCATGCAATCGGAAGCAGGCATCAGCAATTACCGCATCACAAGTACGCGGTAGGGTCACTAGGGCAAGGATGAAGGATGAGGGATGAAGGATGAAATTCGGGATACATCACCCTTCATTGGTTATTTCTTCAATCGCAATTTCGCAACACATTCGATGTGGAATGTCTGCGGAAACATATCGACTGGCTGAAGTTCCACGAGCTCATACCGTTCAGACATCATCTCGATATCGCGCGCCTGTGTTGCGGGGTTGCAGCTGATGTAGGCAATACGTTCGGGTGCAAGCGAGAGCACTTCACGCACCACGTCTGGATGCATACCGCTGCGTGGTGGATCGATGATCATCACGTCTGGCGCTGCGTGTTCCACGATAAACTCTGGCGAGGTGATCGCATTCCGAAGATCGCTCGCGATAAATTCTACATGCTCGACCTTATTCGAACTCGCATTCGCTCGCGCATCGCGCACAGCACTTTCGGCAAGCTCGATGCCGAGTACGTGTTTCACCTTTGAGGCTACGAATAGGGAAATTGTGCCAGCGCCGCAGTAGAGGTCCCACAGATTGTCATCCTTCTTCAATTCGGCGAAGTCGCAGGCGATCTGATACAATCGCTCAGCCTGCAGTGTGTTCGTTTGGAAGAAGGAGCTGGCCGAGATCCGGTAGCTGTTCGGTCCGATACGATCGGTGATGAAGCCTTCTCCATAGATCAACTCTTCCGAATCCCCAAGCGCAACCTGTGCTCTGCGACCATTGATATTGTTGACGATCGTCGTTACCGCCGGCACAGCCTTCAGCAATCCCTCGCGATACTGCTCCATCACATTCTTCTCAAAGCGTGATGTTACAATGTTGACCATCACATCGTCCGTGTGGCCACTCGTTCGCGTAATGAGAAAACGGAAAAAGCCTTCAGGATGCTTGTTCGGCTCGAACACACCTAATCCTGATTTGCGAGCAAATTCGCGCGTGAAGTTCACGATCAAAGGAGAGACTGCGTTCGGAAGCAAACAAGTATTCGTATCGATAACACGATCGAAGTGTTCGCGAACATGCAAGCCAAGCGCGAAGCGATCGACCAAATCGCCGGTCGCGATCTCCTCGTCCATCAACCATCGTTCTTCCGAGAAGGAGAACTCCATCTTGTTGCGATAGAAGAATGGCTCGCCTTCGACTCCGATCGTCTCGCGAACATTTGGGGACGCGATCTTGCCGATGCGCTCGAAGAGATCGATCACCTGCTGA
>Ga0207112_1084_pt1 | contig 25179 bp, 22 predicted proteins | sample Alteio_BWMinHeat_72_FD_153549 | JGI IMG/M metagenome (GOLD analysis project Ga0207112, IMG submission 153549) | Enriched cells from forest soil in Barre Woods Harvard Forest LTER site, Petersham, Massachusetts, United States -... | ecosystem: Environmental > Terrestrial > Soil > Temperate forest >...
TCGACCAGATCAGATAGACCATGGGAATAAGAACCCCCAACCCGAGTATTGAAGCGCCTGCAGTGCTTAGGACGTGCAATACTTGAAATTCCGGCGGATACATATGATAGCGCCTTGGCATTCCAAGATATCCGAGAAGGAATTGCGGGAAAAATGTCAGATTGAATCCGATGAAGATGATCAGCGCCGCAAGTTTCGCCCACCATTCCGGATACAATCTTCCTGTTATCTTCGGCCACCAGAAGTGAAGGCCACCCAGATAGGCCATGAGCGTCACTCCGACCATGACATAATGGAAGTGTGCTACGATAAAGTATGTGTCGGTGACATGAACATCGATGCCGATAGCCGCAACGAATAATCCAGTCATTCCACCGATCAGGAAAAGCCCAATGAATGCGATGGCATAGAGCATTGGAGTTTGCCAGGAGATCGAACCCCTGTAAAGCGTCGCCGTCCAGTTAAATACCTTCACGGCAGAAGGGATGGCAACTGCAAAACTTAAGAAGCTAAAGACCATGCCGGCATATACTGACTGCCCTGACGTAAACATGTGATGGCCCCATACCAAAAAGCCGAAGACCGCGATTGCAATCGAAGAGAACGCAACGAATTTGTATCCGAAGATATTTTTCTTCGACATGTTCGCAATGAGTTCCGAGATCACGCCCATACCCGGCAACACCATGATATATACCGCAGGGTGCGAGTAGAACCAGAACAGATGCTGGAAGAGAACAGGATCGCCTCCGATTGCCGGATCAAAGATGCCAACATGGAACGTGCGCTCGATTGCAAGCAGGGCGACTGTGATCGCAAGCACTGGGGTACCGAGTATAAAGATGATGCTTGTCGCGTAATGTGCCCACACGAACAGAGGCAGACGGAACCAGGTCATACCTGGTGCACGCATTGTATGGATCGTAACGATAAAGTTGAGTCCGGTCAAGATCGAACTGAATCCCGTGATGAAAATCCCAAGTCCCGCGGCAGTGACATATGTATTCGAAAACGTCGTGCTGTAGGGTGTGTAGAAGGTCCAGCCCGTATCTACTCCTCCAGAAACGATCGCATAAAGTGTAAAGAGCGCACCAAGCACATAGATGTACCAACTTGCAAGATTCAGTCTGGGAAACGCAAGATCTTTCGCTCCGATCATGATCGGGATCAGGAAGTTGCCGAGCACCGCTGGTATTCCTGGGATCAGGAAAAAAAATACCATCACAATGCCGTGCATCGTGAAGAGCTTGTTATAGTCGTCGGCTGAGAAGAGATCGCCAGCCGGCGTGAGCAAGTTTAGTCGGATCAACAACGCGAATACTCCCCCGATCAGAAAGAATACACTTACCGATGCAAGATAGAGAAGTGCAATTCGTTTGTGATCTTTCGTCAACAACCATGACTTTACGCCATAGCTGTGATTGAGATAATTCGTTCGAACTCGCTCCCGATGCTCGGTTGCTGGTGCTGCGATACTCATACGTTCTTCATATATTGCCCTCTACACTCAATGCATTCGTCCCTTTGTGCTGTCAGATTGTACCGTGGGTTGCATACTACTTGGATGCTGAGGCGCAAGCGACTTAATATAGGCTAAGATCTGGATCAACTGTTCTTCGCTGATTATTCCCTGAAAACTTGGCATGACGGGCTGATACCCTGCTACGATCTGCGCTCCCGGATTCAAGATAGAAGCACGGATGTAATTCTCATCAGCAAGGACTTTCTCGCCTGTCGTCAACTGCTGTTGCTTCCCGAAAAGACCCTCGAGATTCGGTCCGCGTCCCGTGCCATCAGCTTTGTGACAGGTTGCGCAACCAAAATCCGTAAAGAGCTTCTCGCCTTTTTGAGTAAGCGTTCCTTCTGTTGCACCACCATTCAGCCACTGCGCATACTCCTTCGGCGCCATGACGTAGACGGTCCCGATCATTGCTGCATGGTTTGTGCCGCAGTATTCGGCGCAGAACAGATGATAACTCCCCGGCTTCGTTGCTTCAAACCACATCTGCGCATACCTGTTCGGACCAGGCACAACATCCTGCTTTACGCGAAACGCGGGCACAAAGAAACTGTGGATCACATCTTCGCTCGCCATGGTCAATCGGATGCGCTTGCCGAGTGGGACGTGCAGTTCGTTGATCTCGCGCTGACCCTCTGGGTGCTGGAATTTCCACATCCATTGCTTACCAACGACATAGATGTCGCTCGCATTTTCCGGGATCCGATACTGGGCGAAGTAGACACTTGCACCCCAGACGAACATGCTCATCGCGATCAGGAATGGAATGACGCTCCAGATCAACTCCAACTTGATCGAGCCGGCAATGGGTTTTGGAATTGTATACTCTGAACGCCGCCGATACTTGATGAAGAAGACAAGCAGCGTTGTAGAGATCAGCACGGTAAAGAAGATCGTCGTCAGTACGAGGTACGCGTAGAGATTATCGACGCGTGACGCGACGGTTGAAGCCTGCTCCGGCATGAATGGTAACCAGGAACCCATGCGCTACGCTCTTCCTCCTGTTTGTACCGGGTGCACTCCCGGGGTTGTTATGACGCCCGTACCTTCTAATTCCATCGCAAGTAGACGCTTTTTTCGAATCGCACGCAGCACGATGAACATCATGCCCAACGCGATCAGCGTTGCTACTCCGCTGAAACGAATGAGACTAACGATCGTCGATCCGTTCCTCGTACGCATTGGATCGTAGTGATAACAAAAGAGAAGAAACTTATCTGTCAGCGTGCCTATGCGATTGCTTGATGCCTCCATCAGTGCATACTTCATCTGCTTCGGAGCATATTCGACACCGAAGAAATACCTCGAGATCTTCCCTTCTGGTGTCGTCAGAATCACACCAGAAGCGTGAGCATACTGGTTCGAGATGGAATCATAGATATACCGAAAGCCTGCAGCGCGAGTGACTTGCCCGATGGAAGCACTATCGCCAGTAAGAAAATGCCAGCCGCTCTCCGAACCTGCCCTGTGGTATCGTCTTAAATAATTGAGTTTCTTCGCCTTGGCGAGCACTGAAGAGTCTCGCGGATTGAAACTTATCGCAACCACATCGAAGTCTTTGCCAGCGGAGAAGTCAAGTGGCATGATCGAACCGGTCAAGCCATTCAATACTTCAGTGCAGAGCATTGGGCACTCGAAGTAAACGAACGCCAGCAAGATCGGGCGTTTACCAAACAGATTACCCAGTTTGATGCTTCTGCCTTCTTCATCTTTAAAGGGTAGATCAAGCGGGATCTGCTGGTCAAGATGTTGATCGATGCCGACGTTGCCAAGCAACTTTGGTGTGGTGTTCTCGGCTGGGCGCGAATCCAGATCTGGACCACCCTTCCACATACGCGGCTGCTGGGCCGACGAAGTGCTCGCAAAGCCAAGCAACAGAAGCGCAGCGACGAGACGGAATGCACATTTAATTTGCTCCATCAATGGTCCCTCCATCCCAGCATTCTTCCAGCGCTCGCTGCACTCGGAATCAGCACGCCTCCACTTTCTACGGTGGCAGTGACCGAATCAACCGAACGCGACGAAACCCCCTGTTTAAGCAAAATCAGCTTAGCACTGTCAATAGGCACATGGACAATTCCGGCGGTTTTATCCACCCATCCATAGCTATTCAATTTTTCCAGTTGCGCCGAGCGAAACGCTTTCATTTCCTCCAGAGGATGCACCTCATGGCCTGGCGCAAGTTGCAGACGCGGTTCTGGCGGTGGCTTGTCGGCAGTCATCTGCTCAATGGGAGTAAGCCTGACCTCCTCCTTCATTTCGCGGCGATACAATAGGTTGAACAAGCCCCATACGATCAGTCCAACAATCACCATCCCCAAAGCGAGAAAGATAGCAAATTTGATGATCGCGCGAATGTTGACATCGCTATACTCGTGCGTTACACTTTCATTCAGTATGTGTGATACATCGGGCGTTTCATGGTCCGCATGTTTATGAAGTTTGTTCTGATCGTTATCCATCGGGTGCAAGTGTTAGTGGAAATGATCAGTTGGCAGTAGCGCCTGCGCAAACTCAGGATCGTTTATAGGCATGAGCGGCCGCTTCTGTAGCTGCCAGCAGAACCAAGTAAATGATAATCCACCGAGTGCCACAGGAAGAGCGATGTCCATCCAGCTTACAAAAAAGTGACTGCGGTGAAACGCCGGCTCAATGTTCCAGTACAGATCGACGAGTCGCATGATAAGCAGCAGCGATGCGATCCAAATCAGCGAACGCCCCTTGCTCTTAACTTCACGCGAAAGCAACAGTAGGAACGGCAGCGCAAAATGCGCTACGATCAGGAGAATTCCTACCACCTGCCATCCTCCAAGCGTCCGACTCAAATACCATGGAATTTCGTCCGGAAGATTTCCTGCCCAAATAATCAGAAATTGTGAAAATTCAAAATAGGCCCAGAGCATCACGAATGCAAAGAGCAACTTGCCCAGATCTCGCAGATGGCTTCGCAGAATGACCGAACGCATCGGCTCGAAGCGCATCAGGATCACGATCATAACGACAACAAATGAAAGTGCGCTGATCACTTGTCCGACCATTACCACCAGACCATAGATCGTTGAGTACCACTCGGGATCGAGCGACATCATCCAGTCGAACGACGCGAACGTCACGGTAGCTACGAAGAGCAGAAGGCCGGGGCCGCTCAATCGAATCAATTTGTTCGTCCAGAGCGGATTTGTCTGCTTGTCTTGCTCCGCTGACCATTTGTTCAGCAACGATGTAAGTAGATACCAAATCGCGAAATAAATGACAACGCGGATATAGAAGAATGGAATATTGAGATACGGTGCTTTCGCTGTAAGCGATGCACTGGCCTTCACAAGCGTTGGATCGGTCCAGCTGTAGATATTCTTTAGACCGATTGCGAGTGGAAGAACGAAGATAAAAATGAGAGGCAGCACTCGTGTTGCTGCTTCCAGAATTCTTCGGATCACCAGTCCCCAAGCTCCGCCGGTAACATATTGCAGCATCAAGAGACCCAGTGAGCCGATCGGCACACTGATGACAAACATGAATGCGATCAAATACGAATGGAAAAACTGCGAGCGATCGACGATGAGCCCAATAACGGAAGCCATCGATCCGATCACGCCAACAACTAGACCCACGCGCTGATAGCGTGCGATCGCTTGCGGCGACTCGAATGAAACGGGAACAGATGAGGTGCTCGAATTCAAGTGTTCGTTCGTTTTTTTACTCAGACTTGGATGGTGTGACAGCAACAGACCTCGGAACATCTAGCTCCGATCGGATCGGCGCTGGAATTTCTGCTGCGGCTGTATGCTGGGACAGCTGCAACGCTTTCACGTAAGCAACAACAGCCCATCGGTCTGCAGGACCAAGCTGCATTGCGTAGTCCGGCATTGTGCCAAAACCATTTGTGATCACGTCAAAGAAATGTCCGGGCGGAGCGTTGCGAAGTCGATCGATATGATAAGAAGGCGGCGGTCGAAAACCGCGTCGTACAACCATTCCATCGCCGTCGCCCGCCATCCCGTGGCATGGTGAACAGTAAATATTGTAGCGCTCCTGCCCTCTGTCGAGAATCCGATTTGTCAGTGGGAATGGAAAGGCCGCTGCATCGGCACTCTTGCCACTGGCATCAAACATCTTGCCCTGATAGTAGAAAGGATCCTCTCGCAGAAAACCACGCGCAACCGTCCCTTCGACCAATGGTCGCATTGAAAGACTGTCGTCGAATATCACGCTCGCGCGAAATGACTTCGCCTTCGGCTGATCGTGCATTTCATTTCTGCACGACACGAATGCGAGCGAGGCGATCAGGAAGACGAGAGATTTACCGATCGACATCCGAGACCTCCCGTGGATTCAGACTCTTCAAAAACTCCAGCGTCCCATCATGTGTGAATAACGGATCGGCTTTGGCGATGAGCAAGAAAAATCGATCATTCGATGCCAGCGCGAAGCGCGGCACATTGAATGCCGGATGATACGGCTGCGGAAGTCCGTTAAGTGCCAGCATTCCGAGCACTGCGGTGAGCGCAGCAAACAGTACCGTCATTTCGAAGGTGATCGGAATAAACGCTGGCCAGCTATTGAGGGGGCGTCCGCCAACATTGATCGGATACGTGATGCCTGCAGCCCAATACTGAAGTCCAAATCCAACCAATCCACCGACGATACCACCGATCAACACGAGAAGCGATAGCCTGTTATGACCGAATCCGATCGCTTCCGAAAGCTCTTCGATCGGGAATGGCGAGTACGCATCGATGCGGCGATAACCTGAAGCATAGGTCGCCTTGGCAGCGCGCACAAGTTCGGTCGCGCTGTCAAACTCCGCAAGCAACCCGAAGAGTGGTGGTGTTATCTGTTTCACAATATTAGCTTGTTCACCACGATCAATGTTTATCCTTGATCTCCGCCGCCGGCAGCATTGTTCGCATCTCAAAGATCGAGATCGCAGGCAGGAAGCGCAGGAAGAGGAAGAGCAATGTTAAAAAGAGCCCGATCGTACCAACGTAGGTAAGCCAGTCGAAACGAGTGGGAGAATACATTCCCCACGACGACGGCAGAAAATCCCGATGAAGGCTGACGACAACGATAACAAATCGCTCCAGCCACATACCAATGTTCACAACGATCGAGATCACGAATAACGCGCCGACGCTATTGCGAACTCTGCGCATCCACATAAGCTGGGGTGTCAAGATATTGCACAGAATAAGCGCTGCGTAGAAAAAGCCGTACGGTCCCGTCATGCGGTTCAGCATCTGGAAGCGTTCGTGCGGATTGCCAGAGTAAAGCAAACCCATGAAAATTTCCATTGAATATCCATACGCGACGATCAAACCGGTCGCCAGCATCACCTTTGCCATATTCTGAAGGTGCCGCATCGTGATGAAATCTTCCAGATGATAAAACTTTCGAATGGGTATCGATAGCGTCATCACCATCGCGAAGCCAGAGTAGATCGCACCTGCGACGAAATAAGGCGGGAAAATTGTTGTGTGCCAGCCGGGTAGAATGGATATCGCAAAGTCAAAGCTTACGACCGTGTGCACCGATACAACGAGCGGAGTAGCTAGTCCCGCTAGCAGCAAATACATCGTCTCATACGTGCTCCAATGTCGAGCAGAGCCGCGCCAACCCATTGCAAGCAGGCCATAGATAACTTTTCGGACTCTGCCAGTTGCGCGATCGCGAAGCGTTGCGAGGTCGGGAATGAGCCCAACGAACCAGAACATCAGGCTGACCGTCGCGTAGGTCGATACCGCAAACACGTCCCATACGAGCGGGCTGCGGAATTGCGGCCAGATCGACATGGTGTTCGGATACGGAAAGAGCCAATACGCGAGCCATGGGCGGCCAAGGTGAAGTACCGGATACACTCCAGCACAAGCGACTGCGAAGAGTGTCATCGCCTCGGCAAATCGGTTGATCGAAGTGCGCCAATCCTGTTTGAGTAAAAGTAGGATCGCGCTAATGAGCGTACCTGCGTGACCGATACCGATCCACCAAACGAAATTCACGATCGCGAATCCCCACCCGACCGGAATATTCACACCCCAAACGCCGATGCCCTTGACAAGCAATACCGATACAGCATAAAGGAAGCACATGAACAGCGCGAACGAGATTGCAAGACCGAAATACCACCCACGTGGCGTCTTTCTTGTCAGTACGATCGCGCTGATCTTGTCCGTGACTGTTGCGAAGGTGTATCCCGGTCCAATGATCGGTAGTACCTCCTTCTCTGCCATAATCGGTTCTAGTTCTGCCATGCCGTCGTTCTTGCTCTATCTTTTATGCGTGCTCGGTTTTTGTTAGCTTTAGTGCCGGGTTCGGATTTCTTAATACGCTTAAGTAAGTTGTGCGCGGGCGCGTATTCAGATCCTCGAGAAGCGAATAATTGCGTTTCGACGCTTTCAGCTTCGCTACCTTGCTGTTTGGATCGTTAATATTACCGAACGTGATCGCATCCGCTGGACAAGCTGATTGACAGGCCGTCACAATCTCGCCATCCCGCACCAGCCGATTCTCTTTCTCCGAATCGATCTTCGCGGTCTGAATTCTTTGGATGCAATAGGTGCACTTCTCCATAATTCCGCGACTGCGGACTGTCACTTCCGGATTGCGAGAAAGCTTCAGCGACTCCGTGCTCCAGTCATTATACAGCAGGAAATTATATCGGCGAACTTTGTAAGGACAGTTGTTCGAACAATAGCGCGTGCCTACGCAACGATTGTAGACCATGTCATTCGTACCCTCGGCGCTGTGCACTGTTGCGCCAACCGGACAGACAATTTCGCACGGAGCATTCTCACAGTGCATACACGGCACCGGCTGGAATACGGATCCATTGGGATTATCGCTTTCGCCGGTGAAATATCGGTCGATGCGGATCCAGTGCATCTCACGACTCATCATGACCTGCTCTTTACCGACAACCGGAATATTATTCTCTGACTGGCAAGCCACGGTACAGGCACTACAGCCGACACATGAATTCAAATCAATGGCTAGCCCCCACGCATAACCTTTGTATTCCCATGGCGGAAACATTGACACGTCTTTCGGAATCGGCGGCTCTTCTTCCTTAATGTAATCGGGATGCTCTCGATATTCGTCGAAAGTCGCTTCGTGCACGAGATTCCATCCTTCCATGGAATGATGGGTCTGCGTTTGCGCCATCTCGAAGTACTCATTCGTACCGCGAACCATTAGGCCCGTGGCGGACCATGGAGTAGTGGAAGTTCGAAGCACATTCGCGTTGAATCCGGTACCTGAGCCAACATGCCCCGCGCGAGTGCGACCATAACCGAGATGAAGCGTTATGACTCCATCAGGTTGTCCCGGAAGGATCCACGCTGGCGCCTTCAACTTACGACCTGCAAGCTCGAGCTCAACAACATCAACCTCAAAATCACCGCCCCGCGAGCCCATCGAATTTTCAAGATGAAGCGCACGAGCATCACGGGGACTAAAAAAAGCAGCATTGTCCCACGTAAGTTTAGTCATCGGCTTCGGAAGCTCCTGAAGCCAGCCGTTGTTTGCGAACTGGCCGTCATGGATCGTTGGGTCAAGCCGGAAATTCACCTCGTAGGTGTTTGGCGCGGGTGGCGTCTGCTTTGTTGGAGTTGTCAGCAGCGCGCTGTTTTGCTTCGCGGTTAGCGAGCGAACGGGCAGCGCGCTATCCTTTAAGTAGCCATCATGCACAGCGCGCCGCCAGGTCTGATCGGTGCTCAGGCCAAGCTGCGTTTTCCAATAGGCACGGACAATGTCGTAGCTCGTGCGATCAGACTGATCTGTAATTGCTGCAAGTACCTCATGCTTCGACTTTCCCTGATAGAGCGGTGCGATGAGTGGCTGTACAATGGAGATCGTACCATCGTAGGCGCGCGTATCCGACCATGATTCAAGATAATGGGTCTCCGGCACGTGCCAATGGCAGTAGCCGCTTGTCTCATCATTATAAAGTCCATGGTAGATGCGAAGCTGCACCGCAGAGAGTGCAGCCGCGAAATTCAGATCAGAAGGTGCAGCATAAACTGGATTGCCGCCGAGTATAATGAGCGTCGTGACCTTATGCTGCTGCATATCTGCAACCAGCTCGCGCAATCCATCAACCTGCGCAACCGGATTCACTTCAAGTGGCTGAGTAAATTGAACGGTTGTTCCAGCATTGCCAAGAGCTCCGTTCATTGCATAGGCGAGCGCATGGACAGCAGCAGGCTGTTCATCACCCGCGATCACGAGGCCTGAGCCTCTATGCGACTTTAGATCTTTCGCAATTTCTGAAACGAGTGGTGCAAATGCCTCCGGCACCTCTTGTGGTCCACCGACCCCGATCTCCGCGGCCACCGCACGAGCGAACATCTCTACCTCACTCGGCTTCATCGGAATACGATGATCAGAACAACCTCCAGTTGCTGTTGCAGTTGTCTCAACCGCATAAAGTCTGCTTGGCGCAACACCCGATTCAGGATTGCGACGCTTTGCGAATTCCTTTATGTAGCGAAGATTCTTCGGATGGCTTGCCAGGAAATCCGCATCGAGTGAAAGAATTCGCTCCGCATTCTCGAAGTGATAGATCGGCCGCACCGGCTCGCCAAAGACTTCAAGCGCTGCATAATGTGCTCCATCGCTGGCTGCTGTTTCAAACTGATACCACTTGGCACTTGGATAAAGCGCAAGTAGATCCTTGATCTGCTTTGCCAAAGTCAGAGATACAACGGGCTCGGTCAGCAACCGCAATCCCAGTCCACCTTTTGCTTTCTCAACTTCCAGGGCTGCTCGGACTTCTCCAATGAAGCTCGTCCACGAATGGATCTCACCCGTGTAGGTTACGGCTTGCGCGCGTTCGGGATCATAGAGTCCAAGGATGGAAGCTTGTGAAAAAATATCAGTGCCACCGAGTGTTGCAGGATGGTCGGCGTTGCCCTCGATCTTTGTAGGCCTACCATCATTGCTGCGCACAAGAAGAGGTGCAGCGCCACCCGACATCGGCATTGCAGTCGCAAAATAGAGCGGCTTGCCGGCGACAATTTCTTCAGGCTGCCTCACATAAGGAAGGATCTCTTCCTTGGGCTGATAGGCGCAACTGCTGAATCCTGCCAGCGCAAGCGAGGCCCCCATCAATTGCAAAAACCTTCGACGCGAAACCGGATCGACGATTACTTCAACCTGCGAAGGATACTCACGTGTGACATACGCTTCGAATTCAGGGGTACCGGTCCACTCTTCGATGCTTCTCCAGTATTGTTTGCCTGCTTTGCCATCGATGCGTGATTGAAAAGCGCGCACTTCATCTCCAACGGCGGGACGTGTGCCTGCTGCTTGTGGATCCTGCGCCGTTGAAGCCGGATTGAGAACCGGAAGCACAAGCCCTTTTCCTGCATCGAACTCGATCCGGCCTACTTCATCTGGCACTTCTTCTTTCTTCTCGGTCACTTTTTCTTAGCGATGACAAGTCGAACAACTCTCAAGCACAGCTCTTGACTGAATATTGTATTCCTTGGCAAGCCGTTTCCCACGCTCTTCCTGATCGGCAGGCGCCTTCCATGCGATATTGAAAATCTCACTCTTCGGACGAAGGACGCGTTCAGGATTGCGATGACAATCCAGGCACCACTCCATCTGAAGTGAATTCACCTGCATCATAAGAGGCATCTGATCGACTCTGCCGTGGCAGGTCGAGCAGCCAACTCCTTTGGCTACATGGATACTGTGGTTGAAATAAACAAAATCTGGAAGATGATGCACGCGCGTCCAGTGGATCGGTTTGCCGGAGCGGTAACTTGCGCGGACGGGTTCGAGAAATGGGCTATCCTTCCAGATCTGCGTGTGGCAGTTCATGCAAACGCGGGTTGGCGGGATACCTGCCGAAGCAGATTTTTCTACAGACGTGTGACAATATCTACAATCGAGACCAACATCTCCAACATGATGCTTGTGGCTGAACTGCACTGGCTGTTCGCGGGCAACGAATGCATGCGTCATGTAATCGGAACGCGTGAATTCGTTAATGGCGAAAAGCGATCCAACGACGATAAAGAGCGCACCAAAAATTGTGACTCGGGCAAGAGTGTTCGTACTGCGGTGAAAGATCTGAGACATCCGTTACGTCTAAATGATCTTGGCAAGCAAAGCATCGGCACTGATGCGCGGTGGTGAGGCCGCGCGTGCAATGTTGCGGTGAACCGCAGACTCCCCAATTAAGTCTGCTAACTCAGTGACAGCATCGGCGTACCGATGAATACCATGCTGGTATTCTAGTGAGAAAGCTGGTGCTGCGATTAAGTTGCGGGCTTAACACATGCCCTTAGGAAATTAATCCAAGAAAAATGAATATTGACTTATTTTCTTTGTCGGATTAAGTTGAGCGCGGTTTTTGTTGATGACGCTGCTCATTCAGAACCATAACTAAACGCTTTATTATGAACGACTTGAAATTGTTGAAGACCTTCCCGACCCAGTTCGAAGCCGAACTTGTCAAAAATAAACTTGAACGCGAAGGGATCGAAGCCGCGATCGAATCTCACGATGCTTCAGGGATGTTCCCATCCGTTGACTTCGCCGACGGAGTGAAAGTCTATGTCGAGCCCGCAGATTATGCCGAAGCGTTAGCTCTCATTGCCGTGACCAATACTGATACGGTCGACAACATCGATGTGAATGAGACGATGGCAGAGGAGTGAGTCGCGTTGGCATTTCATTAAGTAACGGCAATACAGGTTGGGAAAATGCTGTTGCTGCCCTACGCCACTGTCGGAAGAATCCGAGCTTCGACTCCTAGACAGTCGTCTTCTATATAGAGGATGCCTGCATCCTCTGCAAGCTTTCGTGATTCGGGATTCATGATCCCAGCTTGCAGCCAGATTGCTAATGGCTTGGCTCTTCGCTTCAGAACATCACGAACAACATCGGGAGTCGCTTCGCTTTTGCGGAAGACATCAATAATATCGATCGGTACGTCTTCCGGAATCGAAGAAACATACGGGTAACTCTTTAGACCTTCCCATTCCTTAAGTCTGGGATTAACCGGGATGATTGTAAACCCTTTTGTCTGAAGCCGCTTGGCAACACCAAAGCTCGGACGGTCAGGGTTGTCGCTTAACCCTACCACCACAACTGTCTTAGCTGAGTGTAACAGTTCTGGAACCGTCATTGTAAAAAGTGATCTTTGATTCGACTCCTCAAAATCTATTGTGCACTGATCTTCGGAAGTGTCTTTAGAATGGTATTGCCCGACATTGGCTCGACAAGCAGGGGTCGATCCAATGCGTCACCGATGCGAACGAGATCACAGATCAACTCTTCGAAAAGCTCGAAGGTAAGGCTCTGACCACCATCGCTCAATGCGCGATCGGGATAGGGGTGAACTTCCACCATCACACCATCTGCCCCGGCAGCGATCGCGGCGCGCGACATCGCGTTTACGTATTCGCGCTTGCCCGTGCCATGCGAAGGATCGACGATGATGGGTAAATGGGAAAGCTTTTTGACGATCGGTACCGCACTAATGTCGGTTGTGTGACGCACCGCTGTCTCGAATGTTCTGATTCCGCGCTCGCAGAGGATGACATTCTGATTGCCACCGGCCATAATGTATTCCGCAGCCATCAGCCACTCTTCTATCGTAGCTGCGGGTCCGCGCTTCAAGAGCACAGGACGGGTAATATTGCCAAGTTGACGTAACAACGGATAATTCTGCATGTTTCGCGCGCCGACTTGCACGATGTCGGTAAACTCGGCGATCGATGGAACATGTGCTGGCTCCATAACTTCACTTACTATAAATAGTCCGAATTCCAGGGAGACCTTTCGGAGCATTTCAAGTCCATCAAAGCCGAGACCTTGAAATGAGTACGGTGATGTCCGCGGCTTGAATGCACCACCGCGAAGAAACCGACCGCCTGTTTTCCGCACGCATTCAGCGGTGCGACGAAGTTGATCTTCCGATTCAACTGAGCAAGGGCCTGCAATAACGATTGAAGGCGCATTGCCGCCAATTCGAGTGCCATCGGCAAACGTGATGATAGTATCTGCCGGATGAGAGGTTCGCGAGGTGAGTTTGTACGGCGAACTGACTCGCACGACATCTTGCACTCCATCCATTGTCGACATCGATTGGATATCGAGCCCATTGCTCGAACCGATGATGCCAATAATGGTTTGCTGCTGGCCTGACATACGCTCGACGTTGATGCCAAGCGAGGTGAGAAACTTGATTAGTTGCGCGATATGCTCCTCACTCGCGCCGCGTTGCATTACAATGATCATGTTACGCGTCTGAACAAATATTCCGGGGGCAATGATTTCCTCGAAGCCCGGTGACACCTCATTTCGCAGGGCTCAGGGAGCAGTCATTTTTTGACCCAAAGTTTTTTGATGATGCTGCTCACGACAATAGGCACGGCAGCGCTTGCTTCTTCGCCCCCTTCGTTCGTAACGACAAGAATGCCAAACTTCAGGTTAGGTGCAAGAAAAATGGACGCATAGTTTTGGTTATTGCTTCCATCGTGCGCCAACGCCTTCCCATTTGCCCACTTCGGCTCGATGATCAACCACCCAAACCCATATTGGCCTCCGAACGGTAGTGAATGAAGTTTGATAAAGGTGGCAGGCCTGAGGAGGCCTCCAGCTGTTTCACCCTGAAGATGTGCAATGGCGTACTTGCACCAGTCACCTAATGAGAGATGTACTCGTCCAGCCGGTGTGATCGCTTCGGGATTATCACTTCGTGGTCCGCCGTCGATCGGGACATGCGCGCCATTGCTCCTGGTATGCTGCCAGGGTTCATCGACCTTTCCTGGTGTGTTCATTGATCCAAAACCCGCCGACGTGATGGATAGTGGTCGAAAGACAAATTCGTTCAGGAGATCTTCGAACGCGCGATCCATCACGCGCTCCGCCATTGCTCCTGCGATTGCGAATCCAGCATTCGAATAAATGTATGTTGTTCCCGGCGGTGCTGCAGGTGGCTCGGCAAGCATCGCTCTCATATATGTGATCCGCTGTTCGCGCGGACTTCCTGGAATGTCGAGTGCAGCGTCATACGTCATGCCGCTTGGCCAACTATCGCCTTTGATTCCTGAATGATGGCAGAGAAGCATCTCCAGCGTCACACGATTGAAAGCTGTGTCAATCTTTCCTATCAGTTCGGGAAACACATCGATGATCTTTGTCTCCCATCTGAGCTTCCCCAATTCTACGAGCTTTCCGAGGAGCGTTGCGGTCATCGACTTCGTATCGGAGCCAATGTGCCAGGTGTCGTTGATTGTCGCTCTAGTGGTGTCTCCGTACTTGCGTACACCAATAACTTCAGTTTCGACCACTTTACCATCCACGATCAGCGCAGCTCCCAAGGCCGGAAGATCATATCTCGCGCGTACGGCCCGAAGTAGAGAATCGAGATCGTAGCTTCTGCTCTTTGAACTTTGAGCAAACCCAGCAATTGGAATCAGTAGAGTAAGAGCAATAATGCTATAATTGAAATAGAACGATCGTTTTTCCATCTGACAGACAATGCAAATGCTAAATTATGTGGTTCTCTTCCACTCCGCCAACCTGACGTTTGGCATAGTACGTGTATGAGCTATTAATCGAGACGGTCATCGTCGTCGCTAATATGTGGGTTACAGGGTCAAGCAGTTTCGAAGCTGGTAGTTGACAGATGAGTACAGGTGATAGGTCACCGATGATTTTGTCTGGCATCGAATGAGATCCTAACAATAGGAATAATAAAGCGAAATGTACGAGGGCTTACGAAGCTTCACGCAATGCGTGAAGCTTTTTTTTTGCACCCACCCTGAGAGAACGAATGCGTTCAGAGTGAGTTTCAGGTAGAAGCATAATTAAAGAGACCTATACGTCCAATGAGTCCCATTAGTCCTATTTGAAACATGAATCGCGAATCGAAACCAGAACTGACGCGAGAAGATCGCGAGACTGGACGGATCGAGGCCTTCAGCGACGGTGTCTTCGCAATTGCGATAACGCTTCTCGTACTCGATCTCAAGGTGCCGAGGGCGATTCGAGAGCCATCCACGCTGGCAAACTCACTGATGGCCCAGTGGCCAACATTTGCAGCCTATCTGACGAGCTTCATTACCATCGGCATCGCGTGGATCAATCACCATCAGTTGTTCACGGTGATACGGCGCGTTGACCACACTCTCCTAATCCTGAATCTCCTGCTTCTGTTGATGATGACTTTTGTTCCCTTTCCAACGTCGCTGCTCGCAGAATACTTTGGACATAGCGGCGAATTTCTCGCTGCCCAGCTCTATGCAGCGACATTCTTTCTCGGGGCAGTTTTTTTCAATCTGCTCTGGCGTCATGCTTCGCGCCATCGCTTGCTTTCCCATCAAGCCGATCAGGAGTTAGTGTCCGGAATCTCGAAGTCGTACTCACTCGGACCCGTCCTCTACCTAATCATCCTCGCGGTCTCATTTTGGAGTGTTGAGATCTCGGTCTTAATGTCGTTCGCGCTCGCGCTGTTCTTTGCGCTACCGAAGCGGGCGGTCGTCCGACGCCTCCCAACTAAACCTTCACAAGCCGTTCAAAAAGATTATTCAGCACCTCTTCAGGATGCTCAGTCAATCCCGAATGACAAGGTGAAGTCTGGATAATGGTGCTTCGTGGTGCGACCAGCCAATGGAAACGCTCGTGCTGTGGAAGTTCACCGATTGCTCCTGCTTCAGGACCACCAATGCAGATTCGAGGTATCATTGACAGATGCTGTTCGATCTCGGCAAGGTCGATTCCTGGAAATAACATGAGAATGCGATCTGTATCGAGCTGCACCCGCGCGGCGAGATAGCGAAGCACTCGCGAATAGACGATCACGCCTGCATTCACGAATTCCTCACGCTCAACTCGCGGGACGATGCGCACTACCGCGTACTCATACGAGCTTGGCTCGAGCATTCTCTGCCTCCGTTAAGAAAATATCTGCAGATTTCACTCGTTCGAGCAAAAAGCGCACGTATGCCGCGCGATGCGCATGCGCATTCTCAAATCCAGAATTGGGCTCCAGCCAGCTCTCCGGAAGTTGATCGACAATTCCTTCAAGCAATTCCTTCCTCACGAGTGGTCGCAATATCGCATCGGCCTCACGAAGTGCTGATGCAGGTTTTAACAATATGTGATCTTTCACCTGCGCGAACGGACTCCTGCTTTTGTCAAGTTCACCTTTCCATTGATGATGAAAATAGAGCGATGCTCCATGATCGATCAGCCATAGATTTTTGTGCCACATCAACATGTTCGAGTTTCGTGCAGTGCGATCAACATTGGTAATGAATGCATCAAACCATACGATCTTTGAAGCGAGTAACGGGTCGATCCCAGGATTTGCTTTTGCATCGAACGTGATCGAGCCCGGAAGGTAGTCGAGCGCGAGGTTGATCCCTGCACTTTTTGTCAGCAGTTCGCGAATCTCATAGTCAGGCTCATTTCTGCCAAGTGCTGTGTCAAGTTCAACAAGCACGATCTCGGGAACGCGCAGACCAATCGCTCGCGCGATCTCGCCGCCGATAAGCTCAGCGATCAGTGCTTTCGCGCCCTGCCCCGAAGCGCGAAATTTCAGAACGTATAGCCCATCATCATCCGCTTCAACGATAGCCGGCAACGATCCACCTTCGCGAAGGGGCGTGACATATCGAGTGGCATTAAGCGTACGAAGCATTCGTCAAATATACCGGAGGATCAGTGCAGCACGGGGAATGCTACTTCTGTGCATCTGACGAGATCACCAGTCTTCCTCGATAGAGGTTGTGCGCGTTGTGTAATGAATAATAATATATGCCCGAAGCAAGCGCGCCGCGCTCGAATACAACTAGTCCAGATAAAGTATTTACCAACCGCGACTGAACAAGCCGTCCGGCCGCGTCATATGCGTCCAATCTGTCCATTGAAGTCCATGCAGTTCTATCCGCCATAGGCAATTGAATGACTGCCGCTTTACAGAACGGGTTCGGATAATTCATTACTTCAGTAACTTTTGCAACTGCTGAAGCCACCTCGGCTCCAGTTGCCGACTTATAAGCGCCGATCGAAGGTATGACCTCAGCCCTAACAGAGCTATCAAGCGGATGCTCGTATTGCTGGACCGGAGCGAGACCGAATCCCTTTGTCGCGCCAAGACTCGCCGTTCCCAGCAGTGTCGGTGAAAGAGGTGTCAAGTGATAATCATGTTGACGAACATCTTTGAAGTGAAAGTACGACGTATCGGTCGAATGCACATTCGTCAAAGTGTCCGCGCTTCCAGCGACCATGGCTCCTGCTCCTGCAAAAAGATTATTAATGACTTTCGCAGGCGCGGCTCCCGGCGCAACTGCTATAAAGGTTGTCGAGCCAAGTTCGGTAAGCAACGTATTGTTGATGACGAAGAGCTCGGAGTCTGGATTGGTCAATCCTTCTTCGCCGTATCGAATGAGCTGATGATTCTGTGCCAGCGGCCCCTTCATGATAGAATTTCCAAGAATGATTGAGCGCCCGCCATTTGGGAGATCGATGTCATAACTAGCCGTGCCTGTCTCTGCGTCGATGATTCTGTTGTAGAGTATGTAATTATTCCAAGCGCGACTTTTGACGTTATGCCCAACCTTCGCTTCGTGTACATAGCAGAACTTCAGAGTGAAGCTGTGCACATGCGTGATGTAGATGTTGTGACTATAGCCATCACCTGCGCCATTACTTGCGAATTCGCAAGCCTCAAAATCGACATCACTCGTCGTGTCGCCACCTCCTAGGATACCATCTTGATTGTCATGAAAAAAACAATTGCGAAGCGTAAGGTTGTTGCCCTGCTGCCGAATGCCGGCTCCGTTGTTGCCGAGCGCCGCGGAGATCGTCGCTCCAGAGAATTCGATGCCCTCTATATAAGTGTTGTTGCCCGAAACCACCCAGATTCCTTTCGATTGAGCGATCTTGCCATTTGCATCCAAATGTGCACGTCCACCAGCTGCACGAATGACAAGGTTATTGCGAGTCCATTCTCCTACATCGCCCGAGTAGGTCCCTGCATCGATGAGCACCGTATCACCATTTGCAACGAGCGACATGACTTTGCTCGGGGCAGTGTATGTTCGAAGAGGTCCGATAAACCAAGTTTTTGCAGAAGCAGAAGAAAACATTCCGCATAGCAGAGCGAACGCGACAAGAGTTTTAGTATATTTCATGTCCAAAAATAACTCTTTTCTCGCATATGAAGCACTCTCACACTTTCTCCACTTCTGCGATCGCGTTTTCCATACTCCTTCTCGTCAGCGGGGTTCGAGGACAAAATATTCCGATCACCGTAACGCTCGATCAGAGTAAAGATCTTCGCGACATCAGTCCATTGATCTACGGCATCAATGCATTCGTCTTTGATCCCGAATGGAAGACGCAGGCAGACTGGAAGGTTGGACTCGACAACGTCGCGGCGGGACTCAATGTCGGACAACGAAGACTCGGTGGAAACACAATGACGAGTTACAATTGGGAGAATGGCTTCTCAAACTCCGGCGTCGATTCGCACAATGAGAACAGTGAGTTTCAATCATTTATCGCGGGCACAGGCAATGCGCCTTATGCTCCTGGCGCTGCACTCACCGCTTTTCATGGACAGTCCCAGCAGGTGAATGCATCGTCGCTACTGGAACTTCCGTGTGCAGGCTATGTCGCCGCAGATGGTAATGGCGCGGTCACGACGCCAGCTCCTTCGGACAGGTGGGATGCGCTTTCATTCGCAAAACCGGGCGCGCCGGGTTCCTACACGCTTACTCCCGATCTGAACGACAACACAGTGTACGTTGACGAAGAACTCAATTTCCTCATTTCGAAGTACGGAAATTCGGCGACTGCCAATGGTATCAAGGGATACGAACTCGACAATGAGCCCGGACTCTGGCACACTGCCAAAGACCAGCAGGGCGCAACCGGCACGCATCCGCTTTTACATGCAGCACTAACAACATGTCAGGATCTTCTGCTAAAAAATATCGGTCTCGCGGTGGCTGTGAAATTGCTGGATCCAAACGCGATGGTTTACGGCCCGGCGATGTGGGGTTACCCTGAATATTTCAGCTTTTGGTCAGTCTATGATGGTAATTCCACGCTTCAGCCTCCGGATTGGCCAACGTATAACACCGAACCCGCAACTACCAACCTGACGAATGATGTGTACCGATACAATCACATGACCTGGATCAATGCATATCTGTCTAACATGAAGTCGGCTTCGGCCAATGCCGGCAAGCGGTTGCTAGATGTATTTTCAATGCATTATTACGCCCTTGATTCGGACGTGCCTTCAAACCGGGTTCAGGCTCCTCGAAGCTTATGGGATCCAACGTATGTAGAGAACAGCTACATAACGATGCAAGGCAACGGTTTTACCGATGGCCGCGGGCTACAGCTTATCCCAACAGTGCAGCGCTCGATCGCAGATTTTTATCCCGATACAAAGCTCGCATTCACCGAGTGGGATTTCGGTGGAAGGCATGACATTTCCGGCACGATCGCTCAGGCCGATGCACTCGGGATTTTCGGTCGCTACGGAGTTTACGCAGCCGATTACTTCTTCCCTGTGCAGGATTTTATTGCGGCAGCATTTCGCATCTACCGAAACTATGACGGATCAAACGGAACTTTCGGAGAAACATCGTTCAGTGCGGTGACTTCGGATATCGTAAACAGCTCTTGCTTTGCATCCATTGGGAAAGACAGTCGCATACATATCATCTTTATCAATAAAAGCCTCACGCAAGATGAAGATGTCACATTCACAATTCCAAATCCTGGTAACCACGTATATCTCTATCAGGTTAGTGGCAACAGTCCCGACATTGTCGCAACCTCGATGCAGACATTCAAAAGCACGTACACTTTCCCAAAAGCTTCAGTGACGCATCTCGTCATCCAACATGATAATGGTGTATCTCCAAAGGAGGTCGCTCAACTAGCAAGGCTATCAACAAATCCTGCGAATAGAACGACAATGGTTCTCGGTAGTACATCACGTGCGTCGCAGATCTGTATCAAGATCTACGACGATCTCGGAAGAATCGCCCAGCCTGCGGTCGTTACCAACTCGAGCTGTGCGTTTTCCATCCCGATAAATGTGGAGCGTCTGCCAGTGGGAGCCTACCAGGTGGTAGTAGATGGTGGGACTGGGGTGAAGGTGTTGAGGATGATGGTGATCAGATAGTCTAACTCGAGCGTGGAAGGACAGTTGATCAGGACGAACCATGTATACAATAATTAATATGGCATTATGCTGAATGGATTTGTTTTATGATCACTTCAATTACCCAATTTGGCAAAATCCACAAATCAAAAAGCCATTCGCTCAACAGCGAATGGCTTTGGTGCTCCCTGCGGGACTCGAACCCGCGACCCACTGATTAAGAGTCAGTTGCTCTACCAACTGAGCTAAGGAAGCGACCCAATAATTAGAAATGCGCAATGAGAGTTCCGGAGGGCACCGGACAATTCGTTGATGGATTCCCCCTCCAGGCCGCCCGCTATTAATTGCAACATTTCGCCAGATTCTGCGATAACCCTGTTTTGAGGAATCGGTCGCCGAACTTTCTATGCGACTTTTTTGAGGTTGCTGTCTCTCTTATTCTGTATCACGCGCGGTACACTAATTCACACCATGTACTTTGTTCAGGTTGGCGGCGGTGAGCGTTCGCGAGGAAGCGATCCGGATGCCACAGTTGAAGCGAGGCAGGAGCGATACCTGCGCCTATTGGATCCGATCTGGAGCCAATTGACGAGATATGCTCGTGCGGTTGCGAATGAGGATGAAGCTGCGCGTGACTTACTCAGCGAAGCGCTGGCGCTTGCCTGGGAGCACTTTGACAATCTGCGCGACGAGACTGCCTTCAAACAGTATCTCTTCCGCATCATTGCAAGACTCAACTACCGGGCTGTACGCCGCGACCGCCGACACACGCCGATCGATGAAGCGCTACACGAGCGACTTCATCATGAGGACTTGACTGCCGAACGCGCTCTGGATGTTCAGTTGCTCTATCAGGCAATGGAACGACTACCCGAAAAACAACGCGAGGCGGTTACGCTCTTCGAGATCATCGGGCTATCGCTCGAGGAAGTGCGGGGAGTGCAGGGTGGGTCGCTCTCAGGCGTCAAGACGCGTGTAAAGCGAGCTCGAGAAGCGCTTGCCAGAACCCTTGGCGTCGAAAACGCGAACTCGGCCCAGCCCGTCATCCGCAACAAGCCAAATTCAGCAACACAGCTTCTAACGATTCCATTGAAAGCAAAACTATGAGCGATATGAAAGACAATGCATCACCCAAGCGGTCCACAGCAAGTGGTTCGTTGGACGAGCTGTTCCAGTCCGCTCGCAGTCAGTCCGAGATGGAGTCGGCAACGCTTGCTCAAGAAAGCGGCAAGCATGCGATAGTGAACAAAGTCATGGATCCGTCAGCAGTTCCAGCTTCGAACATTGGCCTCATAGGTCGAATGATCGAAGCGATTCACTTTAACCTGACAACAACGATCATGACACTTACCGGACTCACTGCAGCAGCCGTCGTTGCTGTCAGTGTCTTATCTGCTCCTGCTCCGGCTCCAATTGTAAAATCTTCAGCTTCGAAAGCCGCTCAGGCGGAAATCGGTTTTGAAAACGCAGTGAAATCAGAGGTTGGAAATCCCCATGCTCTGATTGCTACTACTGCTCCACGAAAACTTCGATTCTTTTTCGTGACCGATGATGTGAAGGACACAGCGCCGCACAACGTATCACGCGATTCGCTACCGCTTAAGGTCAATCTCGGCGACATCAGGCCGATTGAAGCTTCGAAGGAGCAATTGCAAAAGCTAGCGATCGTCTTCAACAATAATGGCGACGTCGTCTATTACTTCCACAATGCCGATGAAGGCGGCAAAGTGACTCGGCATATCTTCCCGGAAAAAGCCGGAATGAAGTTTCGGAGCGTAGCAATTACCGGCAAGGATACGAGCGGGCTCGCTATTCCTGATTTCTATCCACGAATGGTGACCAATGCAGACGGACAAAAACGATTCTTCCACTTTGAGGATGGAAATTTTGTCCGAGATTTGAGGAATGGTCTACCTGGCGTGCATGATTCCGGCTCGCGTTCAAGTGTGGTTATTAACCAACTTGATGATGGCGACGATGTTGAAGACGTTGAGGATGTAGTACCCACACCTCCATCGCCGCCGGTTCCTCCTGCCCTTCCTGTGCCTCTTCATCGGAAAATGAAAAGGACTATCGAGTCGGATCAAAGAATCGAGAATATTGACGGCAACCAAGTGATCACAACAACGATCGATTCCACAGATGCGAATGGCATGGAAAGAAGGCTCAATAAACAGATCAGGATCAAAGCCAATGGAACGCCAGCCATGAGCGCGCACGTCGATTCACTTCTCCGGCAGTTAGGGATTGAACGAGGAAAGGGAAAGATGATGATCCGCATGAATGCCGAGTCCGTTGTGAACGACTCTGCAATGGCCCTGGGCGACATGCAGAAGATGGAAAAGGAAATTGAAATGATGCACCTGGATGGCAAGAAAGAGCTTGAAATGGCAAGAACCATGCATATCAACGCCGATTCTTTGCTCCGTAAGGGAAAGGGGATGATGATCCGCATGAATGATGAGTCAGTCGTCAACGACTCTGGATTATCGAATGGCAGGATGGAGATGATCCAGAAACATCTTGAAATGGTAAGAGCGCAGGTCGATTCGGTTACAGGCGCGATCAAGAATATGAATCTCGATTCGATCATCTCGAAGGCTTTCAGCGATATCAAGGTCCATCAGCCTGACATCAACAAACTCATTCCGGTGCTTGTCCGGAACGAGGCGGAAGGTCACCAGAATGCTCTTATTCTTTGGTACGACGCGACGCCGAAGGTGCTCGCTCAACTTCCAAAGGAGGATATCCACCTTTACACGAAGCCTACTGCTCCGATCGGGGCGCTGAGTGCACTGAGTGCGTACCCAAATCCCACAAACTCAACGACCACCATCCACTACACGCTCGGCGATAAACGCACGGTAACGTTTGCCGTCTTCTCGTTACTCGGCCAGAAGATGCTCGATGGCGGAGTAGTCACGGATCACGCTGCAGGTTCAGACGAGATCAAACTCGATCTCTCAAAACTTGACGCCGGCGTCTATCTCATCATCGGCAAGACCGATCATGGAGAACAATTGACACAAAGGATTGTCGTCGAGAAGTAGGATTCTGAATAACTGTTTTACGAAGGGCAGGTGAAATACCTGCCCTTCTTGTCTTCCTCCCGCCTCCCCGGTCCAAGAGTAAATCTCTTCCCTGCCTGAAAAAGATGCGACTTTTGTAGAGGAGTTGGCCACTTATCATAGGTGGCAGCATCCGAAACAATACAAATGAGATCAGTTCTAGAGATTCTCGGATGAGATCTTCATCTGAACGATCAAAACAAGAGCGGTTTCTTGAGTTACTCAATCCAATATGGAGTGAGTTAGCTCGGTATTGTAATGCGATCGCTCAGGATCAGGAGTCTGCTCGCGATCTCATGTCTGAATCGCTGGCAACTGCATACCAGGATCTCGATCGGTTACGCGCGGACGAAGCGTTCAAACGCTTTCTCTTTACGATCGCACGGCGCACGCATCATCGATCTCGGCGAAAGAGTCATCATGAAGCCACGTTCGATCCAGCGATGCTCGATTCGTTGTTGATCGACGGTCTTGAAGCAGAACGATCACTCGCCGCCCAAGAACTTGTCGAGGCGCTTAGACAGCTGCCGCAGAAACAGAGTGAATCGATCATTCTATTCGATATCTCGGGACTCAGCCTCAATGAAGTTCGTGATATTCAGGGAGGATCACTCTCCGGAGTGAAAACGCGGATCGTCCGCGCCCGCGAAACGCTAGCGCGACTTCTCGAAGCCCCGCGTACAGCGACGCTCACGCCAGCGAAAAAAGCAAAAGGTAAAACCTTCATCGGCAGCCTGCTGACACTGCCAGTCAAAGCAAAGTTATGAGCGACAAAGCAAGATCAGCGAGTAATTTGGATGATCAATTGCATGGATCTGAAGCGCCCCTGAAGAATCATTTTGCCGCGTTGCGACAGGACGCCGCTCATCTTGAAGGCAACGTAATGCGTGGCTTCCTCATCGATCACGCAACTTCTTCAGTTGGTGGCAAATCGAACTCCTTATTAACAGCCGCAATGATCACGGCAGGATTAGCAATGATTGCATTCTTGATTGTAAAATTAGTAACGCCTTCAACAATTATTCATCAAGCGCAGCAACAAGAAATCAGCACACCAAAAGTCACCTCACAATCAATCCCAGCGAATTCGATCTCACAGATTCAGGGCAGACTTCACGAGCTTCTCCACACTCGGCAAATCCTCCCCCATCCAATTGTGGATGATGACTCAGAAGCATATCGCCCTGTGAATCTGGAAGGGATCATTCCGATCCCCATTGACGAGAAGGCACTCCCAAAGCTTGGGATCCGCACAGATACCTCGGGCAGAATAAAGTTCTATAATCGTGAAGCGCTCACCCCGTACGTAGAGTCGCACACACTCCTGCCGTTGGTGGGACCAAAATCTGGATTATTCATCGGAGTAATTTCTGGATTTGCGATCGAGGATACGGATGGCATTCAGGTTATGAACAAAGCGCCTCGCATGGTAACTGACCTATCAGGGA
>Ga0207112_1090_pt1 | contig 24311 bp, 17 predicted proteins | sample Alteio_BWMinHeat_72_FD_153549 | JGI IMG/M metagenome (GOLD analysis project Ga0207112, IMG submission 153549) | Enriched cells from forest soil in Barre Woods Harvard Forest LTER site, Petersham, Massachusetts, United States -... | ecosystem: Environmental > Terrestrial > Soil > Temperate forest >...
CGCGCGCATCACGCCGCTCAGTTCGCCGCAACGTCTGCCAAAGAATTGGATGGAGTCGGATCGGTCAATGATCGATGCACTCATTCAAGAACTTCGTGATCGCAAAGTAGAACTTGCCGATTGCAAGATCGCGACGACTGATCTGTTTCTTGTTCGCGCATTCGAAGAAGCTGGGTTTCATCTTGTGGATATGCTTGTGACGATGAGCATGAATGCGGCGAAAGTCGCGAGTGTGCTTGATCAGCATCATGAGCGCGTCGAGCAGATCGGTGAGAGATCGGTGAAGGTTGACAAGAGTGTGATCGTGCGTCCGCTTGAAGTTCGCGATCTGCCTTCGATGTTGAGGCTTGCGCGTGAGGCATTTAGCGATACCGCTGAGATCAAGGACCGTTTCTTTCTTGAGCCGCGCATCGATCATGAACGCGCGTGCGATCTGTTTCAGGAGTGGTTCAAAAATGCGGTTCGCAAGCAGCAGCGCGGCGAAGGCGAGGTGCTGGTCGCCGAGCTCGGTGGGAAGGCGTGCGGCTTCGTGACGATGAACGCCCCGGTCAATCCGGCATTGCATGGATACTGGCAGGATAGCTTGAATGCGGTACTGCCGGAAGCGCGTGGCAAAGGTATTTTCAGCGCACTCATCCTCGGATCGCTGCATTATGTTTCGCTCAGAGGAGAAGCATTGCTGACCCGCACACAAATTTCGACGAAGCGCGTTATTAACACGTGGCTCCATATGGGAGCCGATCTGACGGAAAGTTTTTTCACGCTGCATTACACGCCGTAATCAAGGCTACTTCAATTTTTTTTCAACCATGGCATCCAAGACGATCCTGATCACTGGCGGCGCCGGATTCATCGGCAGCAACTTTCTGGAATACCTCTTCAAGAAGTACGACAACTATCATCTGATCGTACTTGATGCGCTGACGTATGCGGGAAGTCCGGACAACATTCCGGAGGAGATCAAGAAATCGAAGCGCTTCGAATTCTGGTATGGCAACGTGACCAACGATGACCTGATGACGCAGCTCGTCAGCCGCTGCGACGCGGTCGTTCACTTTGCAGCGGAGAGCCATGTTGCGAGGTCGATCTACGACAACAAGATCTTTTATGTGACCGATGTGCTCGGCACGCAGGCGGTTGCGAATGCGGTGATCAAGAATGCGGCCATCGAGCGCTTCATTCATATCTCGACGAGTGAAGTCTACGGGACAGCAGAAACGAACCCGATGGATGAGGAACATCCGCTGAATCCGCTGTCGCCTTATGCAAGCGCGAAGACTGGTGCGGATCGTCTCGTGTATTCTTACATCGCGAGTTATAATATGCCTGCGTGTATTCTGCGTCCGTTCAATCAGTATGGACCGAAGCAGCACTTGGAGAAAGTGATCCCGCGTTTTATTACATCGGCACTGCTTGATGAGCCGCTGACGGTACATGGCGATGGAAGTGCGATACGCGATTGGCTGTTCGTTCAGGATACGTGCGAGCGTATTGATAAGGTGCTGCATGCGCCGCTGAAGTTGATCCAGGGTGAGGTGTTTAATCTTGGAAGCGGATTTGATCTTGATGTGCGGACGATCGCTGAGATGATCCTTGAGATCATGAACAAACCGAGTTCGCTTGTGAAATATATTGGTGATCGTCCAGGTCAGGTCCATCATCATATTTCGAGCACAGCAAAGAGTGCGCGTGTGCTTGGTGTTACACAAGGACGTTCGTTCGAGGATGGACTTCGCGAGACGATCGAGTGGTACAAACAGAACCGCGGTTGGTGGGAAAAGCAACTCTGGATGCGGCACGTGCCCATCATGACGGCGAGCGGCGAGGTCGAGTACCATTGACGTTGCAAGACATTGCAAACGTCTGCGCGATCTCTTGACTATCAACTGGAACACATTGCACGCCTTGTCCTGACGGCGCTCATTCTCAGCACGATACTCTGGCAGCTTTCATCGCTCTATGTATTTCCGATGCCGGATTCTGCTCGCTGGTGGGGTGACGAGACTGGGCAGATCATCGAACTGAAAGCGGAGTTGCATGATGGCTATGCTCATATTCCGATCGGTCTGGGTTCGACGGTTGCAGTGACGAATGGGATAGTGCGCGGCAATTCATGGCTGGCTGCGATCATCTATGGTATCCCGGCGACGCTCTTCGCATCACAGTTTGATCTGGTCTCGATCGGCAGGACGATTACCGCGTTGCTTTCGCTGCTGTTGGTCGCGCTGCTTTTGGTCGCGCTACGGAAGTTCAATGTTGATCGGGTCCTCACGTTGTTTGTGATCCTGCTGCTCATTTCAACGCGAAGTTTTTTCTTTGCGAGTCATGCTGCGAGACTTGATGTTGCGGCGGGACTTGCGCTGCTTGGTGTCGTTGTCTATCTCAGCCGTCGTTATGAGGAGTGGCAAGCCGCGCACTGTCAGCCTTCCGAAAAGTGGTTCTTTATCGTTGGAGCTGGGATGCTGTTGCTCGCGACGCTCTCGATCCATCTGCTTACGCTGCTCGCGCCGATCGCATTGCTTGCGCTCTATCACTTCGGAGCATTCCGAAAGTGGTCGCTAATCGGCGCTGCAATTGGCGGGGCGGCAGCAGTTGCATTGCTGCTGTTTGTCATCTACTATCTTTCCGGTGCACCCATCACACTATTCGGTGCAACGCAGCTTCACACGCAATTTCATAGCGTGATCGATGAGATACCGATCACGAAGCTCTTTAGTCCGAATGCGCAGATCGGGAATGTGTTTGCGCGATGGGAAGGGTTTGTTGCTGAGGCGCCCGCGGTGTTGGGGCTTGCGATTGCGGCAGTTGTATTGACTCTGGTTCGCATCAAACATGTCAAGCTCTCACTGGGTGAGCGCTTCGCCCTTCAATCCTGCATTCTGGCAATCGTGTCCTGGCTTCTGCTCGAGAGCTACGCGATCTACTATTATATGCAGGTGCTTCCGCTGATTGTTTTTGTCTCGGCGCTTCTGATTGCTCGGAGCCTGCCTGCGCCCGTCGCATCGCGGAGTGTTCGTGTAGCCTTGTTGATTGCGAGCATATTGATCTCTTATGTTGCACTGACTGATGCGACACTTGCGCTTACCTCCGGTTCACGGGTTACGACTGCGAATCATCAAGCACTCAAGCAGGCCGTTAGCAACATTCCGCCGACAGGCGATGTGATACTCGCGCAAAACCCCTCGCTTGCATGGCTGCTGCATCGCACGAACATGAAGGTAATGTCGTCGCACTTTCTGGAATTTCCGATAACTGATCGCGCACCAGCCGACGTGATGAAGGCAGAGCACGTCAAGTACTTGCTGCTCTACGTTGATCCGAAGGATAAGAATTATTCGTTTGAGGTTCCGACGATGATGCGCGTTGCGGATTCCGTCGGAGAATTGATTGCCACACAACATGGTGCGCTGCTTGATGTCGATCGCAACTACTTCGCGCTTGACACAAGCCGTGTCGATACCTTGAAGCTTTACAAATTAAAGTGGTAGAACAAGCGCTGGATAAGTCAACGACAGAGCTCGCACTCCAAAAAATGGAGCGCCTGTTTAGCTTTGCGCTGCTGGGAATCGCGCTTGTGGTGCTCTTCGCGCAACTTAGAAGCCTCTTCTATCTGCCCGTCTTTGATTCGTATCTCTGGTGGGGAGATGAATCATGGCTCTTGGTAGAGTGGAAGGAGCATATGCTGCATGGCATCTTCCGGCATCCTTATGCGCTCGGTGCAACGATGTACGTTGGCAATGGCGCACTCTTGAATTGTGCCTGGCTCACTGCGCTGCTCTATGGATTGCCCCAGATACTTTTGAACGCATCTACTGATCCTGTAACGATCGGCCGCATCGTCACGGCATCCTGCGCGATCCTGCTCATTACGAGCACGTACTATATCCTCCGCCGCATCCGCGCGCCTCATTTATTGAGCGTGTTTGCTCTGCTTCTGCTTATCACATCAAAGAGCTTCATACTGACAAGCCACTCAGCGCGCTATGATATTCTTACGACGCTTGTGCTGCTCTGGCTCTTCTTTTATTGTTCGGGAAAGAGTCGGTTGAATCCGATCTTGTTCGGTCTACTGCTTCCTGCTCTATTGCTTGTCTCGGTTCATGCCTTCGTGCTTGGCGCGGCGCTTTGGGGGCTTGGATTGTATCTGCGAGGATATTGGCGGACGCTCAAAGAGAGTGGTCTCATCTTGTTAGGAGTTGCGATCGGCGCAGGTGGGCTCTATGCGCTTACGCTGATCTTCGGCCAGGCGCACGGGCTTCTGACGAGTGCAAGCGGCACAGGCTTTTCGCGCAACATGGAGGATCTTCCATTATTGCGGCCATTCTCTCGCTCGGTGCAAATGTCAAATCTTGTGCAGCGCTGGAAAACGGTTGTCGAGTTCTCGCCGATCGTGCTTGCATATTCGGTGATGGCATTGATGCTCTGGATGACAGCGAAGCTTCGCAACGTTCGAGTTCGCGCAGGGAAGCTGAGCTCGCTTACGATCGGCGCGATCCTGGTGCTGATCAGTTGGCTGTTGATGGAGAGCTCGGCACCGACCTCTTACCTCATCTACATCTTACCAATCGTGATCATCGCGGCTACAGCGTGCATCGCTCGCATGCTTGAGCGCATCAACGCTTCAGCGGGGCTCACGATCGCCTCAATGATCCTTCTCTTCATCACTGGCGCCAGCCTCTCGGCACTCAGTTATTCGAGTACGAACGAGGCTGCCGTAGTTGGGCTCGAGCTTTCTGAAGACAACATGATTGCGATCGATCTCTCGTTCAAAGCGGTCGAGAAAGATGCAACTGATAGCGGCATCGTTCGCCCGCGAGTACTTGTGCAAGCGCCGGCCGTAAACGAAGCATTGCGATTACTCAGCACGGATCCGACTCATCCGTTTGATTTGATGACCACGCAGTTCATTGATTACCCTGCCACCTCTCGTTCACCTGAAGAGATCGTCGAAAAGGAGAAAGTCAACTACGTGCTACTCTATGCGTCACCCATTCGTCCTTATTACATGCGAGAGGTCGATGTGCTCAAGCGAATTGTTGCTTCACGTGGTGTGATCATTGCGCGAGCAATTCAACCGATGACGGATATTGGCAGATCATACTTTTCATCTTCATTTAAGTCGATGCCGCCCGATACGCTCACGGTATATCGTTTGCGACCGTGATGGAGCAAACGCCAGAGCGTACCAACCTGTGGATCGGGAGAGCTCTGCTACTCTTCGCAGTCTTCGCGCTTTGCTGGCAGGCTCGATCACTCTACACGTTTCCTATTCCAGACTCTGTCAACTATTGGTATGGTGATGAGTCGTGGTTGATGTTCGAAGCGCGCGCGCAAGCGAGCGACGGCGTGTTGCGGCATCCCTACGCTTATGGCGCAACACTGAACGATCAGGCTGGTGTGCTGATCGGAAACAGTTGGGGAGCTTCGCTGCTTTATGGATTGCCAGCGTTCGTGTTCTCGCATAGCTTCCCGGCCATTGCCATTGGACGCACAGTTACCTTCGGGCTTGCGCTGCTCGCTGTCTTCGCGATGTTCTTCATCGCCCTGCGACTAGGAGTTAGCCCGTTAGTAGCAGGCTTTGCGTCGATACTTCTTGCGACAAGTCCTGCTTTCACAATAGCATCACATTCAGCGAGATCGGATTTGCTCGTTGGGCTTGTGGTGATGTTAGTTGTCGCGTTCTTCACGCGCGAGCTTGCCAAAAATCAACGCGAACGCTCGGCAAAGTGGTGGTTTGGTTTTGGAGCGATCATAACCCTGCTTGCGCTCATCTTCGCCATTCATCTCGTCACACTTCTATTGCCGCTCGCACTCTTCTTGCTCATTCGACTTGGTGCGTTCAGGAATTTCAAACTTCTTTTAGCGGCGCTTGCGGGTGTCGTTGCTGCCACGATTGTTTTAGTTGGAAGCTATGCACTGCTCACTCACGATCTTTCGCTATTCGGCACGAGCGGTCAACATGTACAATTTGTCGACGTGGCTGCGCAAAAGCCGTTCGTCAGATTGTTTAGTCGGTCTGTGCAATTGAATAACATGGCACAGCGCTTTGCGTTGTTGTGGTCCGGAGCGCCAGCACTAATGATTCTCATCGTCTTGAGTTTGATCGAAGTGGTCGTGATCATGCTGCGAAAGCGGACTGATACTTTGAAAGAGCCAAGGCTCCGAGCACTGTTGACACTCACGCTAATCGTTGGTGCGAGCTGGCTCTTGCTTCAAGGAAGCATCAGTTATTACATGCCGCATTTTCTTTTGCTAGCAGTCCTTGCCGCGGCAGTGCTTGCTGACCGATCACTCTTTGCAAGTTTGCGCCCTCTGAATGCCAGAGCCATCATTGCCAGCGCAGCGCTGGTATTGCTCGTGATGCATGTGAGAGAGGTAGACAAGACCATCGCTGCAAGCCGCTTCTTCTCAAATGAGAACCAACGCGCGGTCAGTAAACTTCAGAATCGCATTCATTCGGAGATAGATAGTACAAAGGAACACCTTCCGGTAGTGCTTGCAGAAAGTCCAGCGGCTTATCGTTTGGAACTTGATTCCTCGATCACGCTGATGTCGCCGCTCTTTCCGGCATTTCCGAAATACGACGATTCGATCGCGGCAACGCTCGCGCGATATCATGTTCGATATGCGCTTCTCTATGATGGCAAAGAATTGCATGATAACATTGCCGGTGTGCCAAAGTTAACAGCCTACATTGAATCGCGTGGTACGCTTGTCGATACTGCCATGGGGATCATGTTCGACATGAAACGAAGCTACATTCATCCGGATGTTAGCTCGCAGGACACAATGAAGCTCTATCGCTTAAATGCCTACTGATCCTGTTTCAGGAAATCGAAACCAGAAATGGTGGGGTAGAGGCCTGCTTGTAATGGCGCTGTTCGCCCTTGCATTTCAGGGGCGTACGCTTTATGTTTTTCCAGTCCCCGATTCTCTTAACTATTGGTATGGTGATGAATCCTGGGTGATGTCGGAAGAGCGGACGCAGATGGAAACAGGCATTAGCCATCACCCTTATGCTCTCGGAGCGACGATCAATCAGCAGATCGGCCTTGTCCTTGGCAGCACATGGCTCTCAAGTGCGCTCTATGGAACGCCTGCATTGATCTTCCAACATTCGTATCCGATGATCTATGTCGGACGAACCGTCACATTTCTCCTTACTTGTTTTTCGGTATTGCTACTTTACTTCTGTCTGCTGAAGTTCGGGGCAGGAGAAGTGTGGGCGGGCTTCGGAGCATTAGTGTTAAGCACGTGCTCTGCGTTTACAATTGCCTCGCACTCGGCGCGAGCGGATATGTTAATAGCGCTTGCGGTATTTTCAGCTTGCTCCTATCTTGCAATGCGGATCGCTGACAAGCGACTTTTCCGAAGCATTCGTGAGGCGTTCCTCTTTGCGCTCTTGATGACGATTCTTAGCTTAGTCATCTGGCCACACCTGATCACGCTGCTGTTGCCCGTCAGCGCTTATAGTCTCGTACGGCTGGCTGATGAGGAGAAGCTCAAGAAGTTCGCTGCCGCCGCTGGAGGAGCCGCGCTCGCACTCATGCTCATCTTCGGCAGTTACTACCTTGTGACCGGCGATTTCACCACGTACGGCACTCACAGCCAGCACACGCAATTTGCGGAGGTCAGTGCGCAAAAGCCAATAGCCCATCTCTTTAGCAGATCGGTGCAATGGAATAATCTCCGACAGCGCGTGACGATGATGTTCGCTTATGCACCGTTCTTTGTTTTGCTCATTCTGGCGGCGATCGGCAAGACGCTTATCGATCTCGCTCGACGTAGAACAGGCTATTTGAAAGAGGCGCGCGTTCGCGAAATGCTGATCGTCACAGCTCTTGTCCTCTTGAGCTGGCTACTTTTTCAAGGCAACGCACCCTATTATCTCATTCATGTTCTCCTGCTACTTACGGCATCGCTCGCTTTTCTTTCCAGCAAGGCATTCGAATCGCTCAGTCAGCACGTGGCTGCAAGAGTGTGTATCGTCGCGGTTGGTGCTGTGTTGCTCTTCGTCCATGTTCAATCGCTCAACAGTATCGCAGCAACCAGCAGACTGTTTTCCACGGAGAGTCATCGAGCTATCAAGAAGATAGAGCACAGCGAGATTCAGGATGCAGTTAGCAGAGGAATCAAGCAACCCTTGCTGCTCGCAGAACTGCCGTGCGCGTTTGGTTTGGAGATGAATCCTGCAAATCGACTAATGTATACGTCATTCACGTCTTTTCCTCTTCGCGATGAAGACGCAGGAACGACACTCAAGCGATTTGGTGTCAACTATGCAATGCTGTATGTCACCGCACATGATTCAAGCAGTATTGCTGTACTCCCGACCATCAATCGATATGTGGAATCACATGGCACGCTGATCGACACGGCGACGGGATTTATGTTCGACATGGGAAGAAGTTATTCGCATCCCGATCTTTCTTCACCGGACACGATCAAACTCTACCGATTGAATGAAGAATAAGCCTTCGCTGCTTCGTTCTGCACGCTGGCAGGAGTCTCTCATTGTTCTTGTAGGACTTGTCGTCCGCGCACTTGTTTGGTCGCAGCGTTTTCGATTTCCGTTCGATGATTCATTCATCACGTTCCGGTATGCGCAACATCTTGCGGAAGGGAAGGGCATCGTTTGGAACCTGGGTGGCGTCGCAACTGAGGGCTATACTAATTTTCTCTATGTCGTACTTCTCGTGCCTTCGTTCTGGTTGAAGATCGATCCGCTCATGTGGTCTTGGACGATCAATATCGTTGCACTAATTGCAAGCGCTATTTTGATCTATCGGCTTATTGCTCTCATTCTCAAGCAAGAGTTCGGCGCTGTCCAAAGCTATCTGCCGCTTGTGATGGCATTGGCGTTTATTGCAACGCCACTTGTGTGGATGAATGCGCTCTCGGCGATGGAGACGACGGTGTTCGGCTTTTTGCTTCTGGCAAGCGCCTATCGGTTCACACGCTCCCTCTTCGATCCCCTCGATTCCCGCTCATTCGTTGTCGCGTTCATCCTCGCTTTTCTCGCGGCGCTAACACGTCCCGAAGGCGCGTTGCTCGGCGTTGTCCTTACTGCAGCGCTGCTCTTGACGAAGCCAAGGCGTTGGAAAGATTCGCTCGCCTTTCTGCTGCCACTGCTGGCATATCACATCTGGAGGTTTGTTTATTTCGGAACCCTCCTGCCGAATAGCTTCCTGATCAAAGTGTTGAATCAGGACTCGACGACGCTAATGCATGGCAAGGCGTACATTACGTTCTTCCTGATTTCGACATTGGGATTGGTCCTTGCTTCACTGCCAGTAGCGCGCACGATCCTGAAAAAGAAGAGCATCACGATTCTGGCTGTGTTCTGCGCACTCATCCTGGGCTTTTATGCATTCCCTTCGCCGGTCATGGGACTCTATGATCGCTTCCTGTACTCCGTCGAAGTGTTTCTCTTCGTGCTTGCGGGCGTTGGATTGTGGATGCTTGCACACAATCGAGCAAAAGTCATTCAAGCCGCTCTCGTGATCCTATTCTTATGCGTTCATGCATATTCATCGTTGCACGCGCCGCGAGCGAAGGAAGCCTTTGCGAGTTCTGACATCGACTACCGCGCATATGTACGAATAGCATCGATCCTTAGACAATTGCCTAGTCATGACAGCATCTCATTTGCTTTCGCGGATGCCGGCATCATCCCACTCTATTCCCAAACAGCGCACATTGATCTTGTCGGGCTTAACGACAATGATCTTGCGCGCGCACATACCTTCCCGGAGGTATCGAGAATCTTAGCGCTTCGTTCGCCGGACCTGATCTTGGTACCGATCGAGCGTCCGCGACCGGAGGATGATTCATGCCGTCACATTTTTCGTTCGGGACATGGCATTATCGGTTCGCACTATCCTGAGCTACTGCAGGACGCAAGGTTTAGCGATTACCGCCCGCTGATTGCGTTTCACGCATGGAATTATGATGTTGCAGTGCTCGAGAGACTTCATTCGGCGCACGCTCGAGAGATCGAAGCGGGATTTATGTCACATCTCTCCAAGGATAGCGATCTCTTGATCCGGGCGCCCAATTGTCTTGAATAGAGTCTCGTCAGCGCGGGGAAGGTATGGATACTGAGTAATTCTCTTTGAAGTGATCGTAGGTATCCACAAGCTCCACCACGCTATTCTTTGCTTGCAGGAACGTGACAGTTTCATTCCCACGCAAGAAAGTTACAGATCCAATAGAGCGCTGATCGTTAACCATATTCAACTTCATGTCGAGTACACTTTTAGGATCTTTGAGTGGACCGCTTGTCATCGCTTCGAGAGCCGCAGAAGCTTCGGGAACACCAGCAAATTGGAAACTCATCATGATTATTTCGGTGAGATTTGTGATAGGATTCAAACTCACTTTGATAAGCCCGGAATATGGGCCACTGTGATAATCCAAATAATCGAGATGGTGGATTGTATCAAAATTTCCAGGAGCACGTGCACCTGGATGATGAGTTGCAATTGAATCCATCGCCGAGTTACGATCATGTCCCAAGTGCACTTCGTGCTCCTGAGCATGCAATTGGATCGAAAAGAAGAGCAATAGGAGAGGAAGAGCTTTTAGGGTCATTGCCGGTGTGATTTGAGTCCGTTGATGAAGTGCTAATGAGATCTACGCCCCCTTAGTTGCGACAAACTCGCGACGACCCTTTTACGAGTCCAATAAGTCAGTCCCAACAGCTAAAACTGTCACAAGTAAGTCAGCCCCAAAACTTTCTATCTCGGATTGACCGTTCTAGACATTGCTCTTCTGTTCATCAATAGCCCGAAATCCACATGAAAGTCGAATTCTACAAACATCCGCTTGGTCAGGAAGAGATTGATTCTGTCGCAGAGGTCCTGCGCTCGACGTTTCTCACCTCAGGCCCGAAGACCAAGGCATTTGAAGCGCAGTTTGCCGAATACATGCGCGCGAAATATTGCACGGGCGTAACGAGTTGGACGATGGGCGGCTTCATCGCACTCAAAGCGCTGGAGCTGCAGGATGGCGATGAGGTAATCACGACTCCCATGACATTCATGGCGACTGCCAACATCATCATTGAAGCTGGACTCAAACCAGTATTCGTCGACGTAGAGCCCGGCACCGGCAACATTGATTGCGCACTGATCGAACGCGCGATCACACCTCGGACGCGTGCGATCCTGCCGGTGCATCTCTATGGCCAAATGTGCGATATGCGTCGGATGAATGCGATCGCAAAGAAACACAAGCTTGCGATCATTGAAGATTGTGCACACTGCGTCGAAGGTGAGCGCGATGGCGTCAAGCCAGGCGAGTTTTCTGATATGGCTGTCTTCAGCTTTTACGCAACGAAGAATCTTGCATCTGGCGAAGGTGGTGCGATTACGACGAACGACGAAGCGCTTTACGACAGGCTCCTGAAGCTCCGTCTTCATGGCATGAATAAATCAGCTGCCGATCGTTACTCTGTTCGCTTCAAGCACTATGACATGGAAATGCTTGGATACAAGTGCAACATGTTCGACATCCAGGCTGCGATCCTTTTGCCACAGATGCCGAGGCTACCCGAGCGGCTTGCGCGACGTGAGGAAATTTGTCAAATGTATGCAGCAGGCTTTCGAGGAGTCCCAGGCATCTCGATTCCCGATGTGTTGCCTAAGAGCGTTCATGGCAGGCACCTGTTTACCATACTCGTCGATCCGGAAATTCGCGACGAGGCGCTTTCGGTGTTGCAGGATCGCGGCATTGGCGTCGCTGTGAATTTCCGATCGATCAACAAGCTTACATATTACAAAGAACATTTCAACGTCCCCACCGGCACGTTCCCAAATGCCGAGCGGATCGGTGACTCGACGATCACGCTGCCGCTTTATACTGTGCTCAGGCAACCAGAGATCGACTATGTGATCTCGGAAGTAAAGACTGTCGTCGCAGAGTTGATGGAGAAGCGGGCCGCGGCCGCTGTCTGACCTGACTAACTCAAATGAGATGCGCACAACCGGCCGCCGATCATTCGCGTGGGGAGCCGCCCTACTTCCCATTGTCGCAGCGATCAATCTGACGCTCATCTTCATCTCTCGCAACGTTTCCGCTTTCTTAGTGCTCGACCTGCTTGTAATGGTCTGGCTGGCAGTCGTGCCCGGAGTGCTCATGATCTACATTGCAGCGCTTGTGCGACGATGGGAGTTTTCATGGCCGGAGGTCCTGTCTATCGGTAGCGCTCTAGGTCTTGGCGTTGCACCAACCATGTTTTCGGTGCTCGGCGCCTGGGGTGCATCTCAATACGCAGCCATCGCGGTCTCCATTGTAAATATTGTTTTGATTTTCGTCGCGCTTTTAGTGCGAGTAAGGCTCCGGCGGTTCTTTCCAGGATTTACACGAGCATGGAAAGTACTCTGGGTCTCATTTATCTTTACCGCTTTTTTTCTCCAGCTATACAATTTTGCTCAGATACACTTCACCCCTCGCGGTGATCTCAGCGCCGCCGATCTTTTCGCAATTGACATTCCATATCTTGTCGGACAATTCTCCAGTCTGAAGCATTGGGGCGGACTGCGTGATCTCCACCAGCTCGCGCAGCCCATGTATTATCACGATTTCGTTTACCGGTTCATTGTTACCGCGCAACAGTTTTCTAAGACGGACCTCTTTCAGCTCACGATCTATATCGCTCCACTTTTCAGCTATCTGCTTCTTGCGATCTCGACTTATGCACTCGTTTATCCTCTTACCCACAAAAAGCTAATTTCCTGGCTCGCTGTTGCTGCTGTGTTTCTGCTCGGATCATTCATTAGTACTGAGCAAGGCAGCTTCGCTCTGAGTCCTTCGTTCGTTTGGGGCACGGTGCTTTTCCTCAATCTACTGCAGCTACTCGTAAAGTTTTTCTGGGAGACTTCACCACTTAAGAAGCTTGATGCCTCTGTGTTGATCGCCCTCTTGCTCATGATCCTCTCGCGTTCGAAGATCAGCACGTTCGCGGTGCTCATTGCTGGGATTGGCATTTTGCTTCTTAACCTGTTGGTGCAAAAGCGTTGGTGCGAGTTAGGCTATCTAGGCTCAGCAGTGCTTGTCTCACTGATTGCTTTCGCTGTTTCAAGTAGTGGTAAAAATCCTTTCATGCCGGGAGATGATTTTCTGACCGGCGCACCTTTGCTTGGTTATGCGAATCACCTGAGCGCAATACTTCAAGCGTCGATCTACCGTCTGAATCCGATTGGTCACGGATTCACATTCTCGATCAGATCGCTTCTTATCATTCCCTATTTTCTCTTCCATTTAGCGCGCTTCGTTTTCCTGGATGGAAGGATGCTGGTTGTGTTGCTCGCGATTTTGATGTTCCGCAAGAAGCTATTCGAGATTCTCTCAACCGTGCCGCGGCCAGTGCTTTGGCTCTTGCTCTCACTCATTCCATTAGGTTACTTTCTTCCGGTGCTTTATTCGCCGGCCTGGTATGCGTTAGCGTTCTCGTTCTATGCACCACTCGTAAGTGTGATGTCGAGTCTGATACTCGCCATACTTATCCTGGCAGCCATCTGGGAAAATCGGACATTGAAGAATAGAACGCTTTACTTGAGCATCGGTGGTCTTTGTGTTGTCGGATCTTTGGTTGGAAACACCGTTGCGCTTTCGAAAGAAAAAAGCGCTGAGCCTGTGATCGTTAAATCTGAGACAATCGATGCACTGCATTTTCTGCGTGAGCATTCGTTGCCGGAAGAAGTAGTGGCAAGTAGGCGGTACGATCTCGTGCGATCGGATACATCACACGATGAATCGTTTTTTCTCTACTCGGCATTTTCGGAACGTCCTGTGATCTCTGAAGGGGCGTCGTACGGAGCGCTGCTTGGGGCCGTCGCAACGATCGATTCTATTAAAGGCCTGCACCGAGTGCCCATTGCTGTCGCGACACTCGCAGAACGACGCGCTGCGCTCGACACGATCTATCTTTCGCATGATGCCAAGAATGTGCGACGAGCGTTGTCGAGCAAAAATGTAAAGTACATCATCGAAGACAAAACGATCGATCAACATCTTGCGATCGATCCCTTAATGGTTGCAACTCCGTTCGTCGACAACAGTGCGATGACGATCTGGAAGGTCCGCGACTAATGCCAAGACACCAGGCACTCATTCCATTGTCGCAGGAGCACCATCACACGTTAGTGTTGGCACTTCGACTGAAGAAGGGTGGACCGACGACGCACAAGGATCTTTGGCCGACCGATCTCGTGAGGCAGGTGGAGCGGACGATGGAATATTGCGACAAAGAAATACTCCCGCACTTTGCCCAGGAAGAGGCGACGATCTTTGTGAAAGCACGAACACTTGAGACGGCCCGGCCTCTCATCGACCGATTGCTGGTTGATCACGCAAGTTTGCGAGAGATGATGGATCATCTTGCCGGAATACGTGAATTGTCTAAAGATTTGATCAGGGAACACCTCCGCCGACTCGGTGAAAAGCTCGAATCCCATATCCGGACTGAGGAGCGAGAGCTGTTCCCGATGCTCGAAACCGGCCTGAGCGAGCAGGATTGGGCTGAACTCGCCCAGACTGGCCATTCCAGACCTCGTTAGAACTTCTCCCTAGTTCGAGGCGTTAGGCAGTTCCCTCAAAAAGGGATACAGTAACTCATTTTTTTTGTACATTGTGGCCCCGCTCTTCTTGGGAGTGACGGTCGAAGGAGATTAAATGGAGAACGAGCAGGCACCAGCGGTAAGCCAGAGAAAACTTTACGTAGGCAGCTTACCCTATAGTTGGACCACCGAGCAATTGGAGCAATTGTTCACGACGTATGGCCGCGTAACAAGCGCCGCGATCGTGACCGATCAGGCTACACGTAAGTCAAAGGGATTTGGATTTGTCGAGCTCGATACCGACGAAGCCGCAAAGAAGGCCATGGGCGAACTCAATGGCAAAGAGATCGAAGGCCGCTTGCTCGCAGTCCGCGAAGCACGCCCGCATGTTGAGCGTGGTGGCGGTGGTGGAGATCGTGGCGGCGCTGGAAGCTACCGCGACAACAATAGCCGTAACAACAGCCGTCCGGCTTTCAACCATCAGTCACTCGACGATACCGAATCGACCGACACCTCAGGTCGCGGCTATGGCAACCGCCGAGGATGGTGGTAATATATTGAGATCAGTTTTACAAAAGCCTCGTCAGTAATGACGGGGCTTTTTTTAGGTCTTATAAGTAGATGATCCCGCCGATGGCAAGTCCGAAGGCTGTGCCGGAGGCGTGAGGGGCGATCTGATACGAACCTGAGTGGAAGCCAAATCCGTGCGACAGGTCTTGATCGCCGGAGGTTTTGAGCGTACCCGTGGAGACGGTTCTGGCAAAAAGATCGAGGGTGAAGCTCGCCCAATCTACAGCATGGAAATCGGCAGCGATGTCAAAGCTGATCGCGAGCCCTGCTGCATGTGAGCTTCTTGAAGCACCGGTTGCGGACTCGAGATCGCTGGCCATCGCAAAGACCGCCCCAAACCCGCCATCGGCCTTCAGGCGTAAGAGATGTGAGCGATAAAGCGTGATCTCCGCTCCCGTGAGAAGGGTGTGATAGGTCATGTCCAGGTGCTCCTCACCATTGGGCCAGTGGCGCACGGTGTCGAACTCGACGACGCTATTGAAATATCGAGACATGAAATCATATTCGACCATTACCGCGATATCGCTTGTCAGGTGAAACTGAGCTCCAAGCGTAAGGAAACGGTCAAGCCCGCTCATGGTAACTCGATCGGCAACCGGATCGGGTCTGTCGGAGCGCTCTGAAAAATATTGATTGAGGTCAGGGGCTTTGAATCGATTGAAATTGCTCACGCTCGCGGAGATCGTGATGAACGCATCCTGAACGGGATGGCTGGCGGCGAGTTTACTGTACGCCTCAATCTGTTGCTTGCGCAGAACCATGATCGAATCGTACATGCGGGCCGAATCAGCCGGCGGAATCGCTGTGTAGCTCGTGTCGATGGAATTGTTCAGAACGACGGGCTTCGGTTTGATCGTCACGCGTGGAATTCCTCCTTGTGCGTAAAGCGGGAACGCGCAGCAGCACATCGCACAAACGGAGAGAACGATCAGGCAAGCTCGCATAGGGCTGATGATGATCGATACAAAACAAGAACATCGACGTGCCAGGGGCACGCGCATTAAACAAGGCTCAATCGAATCGCACTGTTTCTCCTGTAGAAAGTGAGGTGCGAATAGCAAACGTAACAAGTGTCGTCGCAGCCAGGGCATCGAATGCGATCGGCGCTTCACCGGGTTTGTCCAGGGACGCGATAAAGGCCTTCACCTCTTCCGCATGGCCCTTACCCGCTTCCTTGAGAAGTGTCTTTGCGCCAGAGCCGTTCCAGAGCTCCAGTTCGGTAAAATTGCGCATAATTGCCGTCCGGCCACCGGAGAAGACCTGAAGTTCCTCCTTTGGCAGCGACCGGTCGCCATTTGCGATATAGAGGATCGTTGCAACCGAGCCATCTTCGTAGCCGATCGTGATCGAAAGCGTGTCCCGATTGACGACATCTGTCCGGTTGCTGGAGATGGAGGTTGCCGTAACGCTCCTAGGGAGTTTGTCGCCGGTGATGAAGCCGGTCGTGTCGATAAAGTGGCAGACCTCTCCGATGATCCTGCCGCCACCTTCCTGTTCATCTTGCGTCCAGTGCGATGCCGGCAGCGGACCGGCATTCACGCGATAGAGCATGAATTTCGGTTCTGGGCTCTGCGCAAAATACTCTCGCGTCTTTTTGATGAGCGGTGAGAACCTGCGATTAAAGCCAACCATCAGCTTTGCCCCGGAGCGCTCGTGAGCCTCTGCATAAGTCTTCGCGATGGCTTGCAACTCTGCCTGGTTAAGTGCAAGTGGCTTTTCAACAAATGTATGCTTGCCGGCTGCGAGCGAACGCTGCACGAGATCAGCATGAGAGCCGTGACGCGTTGCGATAAAAACTGTGTTGATCTGCGGATCACTCAGGACATCTTCTGCATCCGTAACGGCCTTCGCAAATCCGAATTTTTCTTTTGCATCATTGGCACTAGCACCCGACTGATTTGCTACCGTAAGAAGCTCTGCATTCCCTTTCAGCGTTGGCAGTAGAAAACCCTGTGCAAAATTCCCAGCGCCGATAAAGCCGATCTTTGCTTTGCCGTCAAACTTTGTTGGGGCGCTCGCTTTGTGTGTGCGAGGGATTTCAACTTTTTCTCCAGCCTCGACAGGATACTTCAGAACGATCCCGAGATAGCGTTATTTGCGTTCACCGGCGATGATGCTGTAGGCAGTATCAGCTTCTGTGATTGGGAATGTATGCGTGGTGATCCGCTTCGGCTCAACTTTTTTCTCAGCGAGCAGCCGGACGAATTCCTGCATGTTGCGGCGCTCGGTCCAGCGCACGTAGCCGATGGGGTAGTCGATGCCGAGCTCTTCGTAGGACTGATCATAACGTCCGGGTCCATAGGAGCGTGAAAGTCTAAACTCCAGTTCTTTGACAAAAAACGGATCGCGAGGCAGATCCATTTTTGTAACACCGACCATGATGATGCGCGCACGGTCGCGAGCGATCTGGGTTGAAAAATCGATCGGGTCGTTCGAACTCGTTGCGGCAGCGATGATGATCGCATCGGCGCCATGTCCGTTCGTTATCGACTTGATCGTTTCAACAATGCCTGGAGCATTGCGATTGAAGGCATAGTGAGTGTGCGCTTGTGCAACCTTCACATGTTCATCGTCAAGATCGATACCGATCACGACATTGCCAGCAGCGTGTGCGATCGCGCATGCGAGTTGGCCGACGAGTCCAAGTCCGATCACAACGACGGATTCACCGAAGGTGACATTCGCCTGCCGCAAGCCTTGCATTGCGATCGCGCCGAGCGTTGTGTAGCATGCGTCCTCGTAGGGTACGTTGTCGGGAAGCTTGACGCAAAGATTTTTCAGGACGCTCACGACTTCGGAGTGATACGCGCCCTGGCCGCCGCATGCGACGCGGTCGCCGGGCTTCAGATCGTCGACATCATCCGAGACTGCAATCACTTCTCCGGCACACGAATACCCGAGCGGACCAGGCGTATCAAGCTTTCGCATTACACGCTCGTAGGTCGACCAGAACCCCTGCTGCTTCACTTCGGCGAGCACCTTCTTCACATCATCCGGACGCTTGCGCGCTTTTTCCAGCAACGAAGCGCGCGCCAGGTCCACTTTCATCTTCTCCGTACCTGCCGATATCAAGCTCGCATGTACGCGAACGAGCACGCCCGCACGCTTGGGCTCCGTTGGCGCCGGCACGTCGTTAACGGTCATCGCGCCCGAGCGCATGGATTGGAGAAGTTGTTTCAAGTTAGCTGGTTCAACATTGTAGAACTACGCTCTTTCCGTCACCGCAGGCTGTCCATCCTCAACGCGGATCGCTTCGCGGAAATACTCCAGCGTCCGTTTGAGGCCCTCTGCGCGCTGCACGTGTGGCTCCCAGCCTAGCAGTCGCTGTGCGAGCGTGATGTCCGGCTGACGCACCTGTGGGTCGTCCTGCGGCAGATCCTCGAAGGTGATCGTGCTCTTGGTCTCGGGTACCATCGCTTTGATCTCTTCGGCCAATTGCAGCATCGTCACTTCATCCGGATTCCCGATATTAACCGGGTTGGGATAATCGGATAGAAGCAGGCGATAAATGCCTTCAACAAGATCGCTTACGTAGCACACAGATCTCGTTTGCGAGCCATCGCCAAACACTGTGATAGGCTCATCACGAAGCACTTGTGACATGAACGCAGGGATCGCGCGGCCATCGTGAATGCGCATGCGCTCGCCGTATGTGTTGAAGATGCGAACGATGCGCGTCTCCAGGCCATGATAGCGATGATATGCCATCGTCATTGCCTCAGCAAAACGCTTGGCCTCGTCATAGACCCCGCGAATGCCGATCGGGTTGACATTGCCCCAGTAGGTCTCTTTCTGCGGATGCTCACTTGGATCGCCATAGGTCTCGCTTGTCGAAGCAAGCAGGAAGCGAGCGTTCTTTGCCATCGCAAGTCCAAGCGCCTTGTGCGTTCCGAGCGAACCGACCTTCAGCGTCTGGATCGGAAGTTTGAGATAATCGATCGGACTTGCAGGCGACGCGAAGTGCAGCAGGTAATCAAGCTCTCCTTCGACGAACATGTAGTCCGTCACATTGTAGTGAATGAACTTGAAATTCGGCAGGCCGATCAGGTGCGCAATATTCTGCATCGCGCCGGTGCAGAGATTATCCATGCAGATCACTTCGTGCCCTTCGCTGACAAAGCGCTCGCAAAGGTGACTTCCAAGAAATCCTGCGCCGCCGGTGATTAGTGTACGTGGCATTAACTTAAGTGGTTATCGGCGGCCAATGCCGTAGTAGGTGAAGCCATATTCGCGCATACGCTCTGGGTCGTAAATGTTTCTTCCATCGAAGATCGCCTTGTCGCGAAGCTGCTCGAACATCGTCGAGAAATCCGGGTTGCGAAACTCATTCCATTCCGTCATGACGATCAATGCGTCTGCGCCTTTTAGCGCATCGTAATTCTTTCGAAAATACTTAAGCGAGTCTGTTTCTGGCAACACTTTTTTCATTGGCTCGATCGCCGCTGGATCGCTTGCGTTGATTTTCGCGCCAAGGTTAATCAACACTCGAATGACGTCTGCAGATGGGGCTTCCCGGATATCATCGGTTCTCGGTTTAAATGCGAGTCCCCACACAGCGAACGTCTTACCGGCAACCGAGCCGCCATAGTGCGCTTTGATCTTGTCGGCGATACGGTAGCGTTGTTCATGATTAACTTTTTGCACTGCGCGCAGGATCGGAAATTCTTCGCCATATTCTTCCGCGGTCTTGACAAGCGCTCGAATATCTTTTGGAAAACAACTTCCTCCGAATCCGACACCTGGAAAAAGGAATTGCGAACCAATACGGCTATCGGAGCCAATACCAATGCGGATACTATCGACGTCCGCGCCAACACGATCACAAAGATTCGCGATCTCGTTCATGAAGGAGATCTTGAGCGCGAGCATTGAATTCGCCGCATACTTCGTCAGTTCGGCACTCCGTTCATCCATGATGTAGATCGGATTTCCAGTGCGCACAAAGGGCTCATAGAGCTCTTTCATCACCTGGATCGCTCTTGGACTTTGAGAACCGATGACGATCCTGTCCGGCTTCATAAAATCCTGAACTGCGGCGCCCTCTTTCAGAAATTCTGGATTCGAAACGATATCGACTGGTATCTCCGTCAGTTCAGCAAATACTGCTCGAACACGATCGGCGGTCCCAACCGGCACGGTTGATTTGTTTACGATGACCTTCGGCTCACGAATGATCTTTGCGATATCGTTCGATGCTTTTAACACCATCGAAAGATCGGCAGAACCATCATCGCCGGGTGGGGTCGGAAGTGCGAAAATGATCACATCCGCGTTATCGATCGCCTCAGCGAGATCAAGCGTAAATTTCAGACGCCCTTCTCGGACGTTGAACCGGACCATTTCCTCGAGACCTGGCTCGAAAATGGGGATCACGCCTTCAGAAAGCGACTTAACCTTTTCCGGGATAATATCCACGCAGGTGACCTGATTGCCCGTTTCGGCAAAGCCGGCACCTGAAACAAGGCCAACATAACCTGTCCCAATAATTGCTACGTTCACGATCGATTTTGCTTGATGTCGATGAGCCGCTGGCTCGTTAAGGCAAATAGGGCGATCCGGTTGCTGCCTCAGTTACAGCACACTTACTGAGCACGAATATATACCGCTTTGAAGGGATTAAGTTTCCTTTCCAACCTGCTCCCGGAGTTCTCCACGTTCTTCTTTATATCCCCTAAGAGTTTTTAAAAAATTAAATGATAGAGATAGTTTTAAAGGCTGTGGAAATGTGGATGACTCATCGATGGATTTTGCTAAAAGCTTAAGAACATCAGGCTTAGCTCAGCTTCACATGTTATCCTTGGTCTTAGGGATATGTTAAGAAGAGCAAGGTTATGATCGGGATAAGTAATTATCAACGCGTTCTTTGCATTTCCTGGATCGTCTTCACAACGCATCCAGTGCATGCAAACATTTAGTCGTGGATAGATAAACTTGACCACGTGTTATTCGACAAGCGTCCACATCTCGCTGTATAAGAACCCAAAGATTGTGAGGTACATAAAAAAAGTGCTGCCTTCTCCGAAGATAATGGCAGCACTTACCTATGAGATAACGCCTTCCTATTGCATTAACTCAAACTGTCTGCGAAGTTCTTCGACCTTCGATGCGAGCTGCGGGTTGTGCCGCATATCATCTGAAACTGTCTGGCAGGCATGGATCACTGTGCTGTGGTCTCGGCCACCGAAGTGAAGTCCGATCGTCTTGAGCGAACTGCTTGTAAGCTCTTTCGCGAGATACATTGCTACCTGACGGGCCTGTACAACTTCCTGCTTCCGCGTTTTCGCTCTTAAAAGCTCTTCGTCCACACTGAATCGCTTCGCAGCGGTCCGCTGGATCGTCTCAATAGAAAGGATGGGAGCCGAACGCTTGGCAACCTTGCGCAAAACCTCACGCGCAACTTCCACTGTGGGCTCTCTGCCTTCTAATGATGATGTCGCAAGTAGTGAGATCAGGCATCCTTCCAACTCACGAATGTTCGTCGTGACGTTCGTTGCAATGAACTCGATAACTTCAGATGGAAGTTCTATGCCATCGCTCAACGCTTTATGACGCAGGATCGCGATACGGGTTTCGAGATCAGGCGCTACGAGATCGGCAGTTAATCCCCACTGCAAACGGTTGAGCAACCGGTCATCAATATCTTTTAACTCCTTTGGCGGACGGTCGCAGGTCAGGATAATCTGTTTGCCCAGCTCTCGGAGTGCATTAAAAGTATGGAAGAAGATATCCTGTGTCTTTTCCTTGCCAGCCAAAAATTGAACATCATCGATGATCAGCACATCGATCGAGCGATAAAGGTTGGTGAGCTCGTTGATCCTGTCATTCTGAACGGCATCGACGAATTCGACGGTAAATCGGTCGCTCGAAGTATATAGGACGCGAGATCCGGAAAATTTCTGCAGAACGAGGTTGCCAATCGCCTGAATGAGATGCGTCTTGCCCAATCCGACATTCCCGTAGAAGACGAGCGGGTTGTAGCTCGTGCCTCCTGGATTGTTCGCCACTGCCACCGCGGCGGCGTATGCAAGCTTGTTCGATTCTCCACGTATAAATGTCTCAAAGGTATAGCGAGGGTTGAGATTGGAATCGACGACTGGTCGACGAGTCTGCCCCTGCGAGTTACCTTGCTGCTGAGGTACCGGATACACCTGGGGGTACGACCGGTTGGACGACGGCTGCATCTGCTGCTGAGGGATGAGTTGGAATCCCCCGCGCTGTTGCGAGGCACTCTGCAGTTGACGAAGCGCCTGATCGGAGACCTGCTGTTGTTGCTGAGGCTGCTGTCTCTCCTGAGGTTGCTGCTGGATAGGCGGCGGAGTACCAAGCGTGGTCTCCACGCCTTCAGGCTGAACGGTACTATCAAAGCGAAATGTCGCTGAGGGACCAAGGACCTCCTTTAGTGAGGCGAGGAGGATATTCTGATAATGCTCAGTGATCCACTCATAGAAAAAATTGCTGGGTGCGCGTAGCGTGATCTCCGATCCATCAAGTTGCGTCGCAACGAGGGGCTCAAACCATGTGCGCAACGTCTGCGAACTGATCTGCGGTCCGATCGTCTCGATGCAACGCTTCCAGATCGCAACAGCCGCCGAGCGTAACTCATTCGTCGAGTCGCGTTCAGAGTGGGCTGTTCGATTGTGCGGCAAATCTTCTTCTGGGATCGTCTGGTCCAACAACGTTGCGGAAATGTCGAGCATCAAGCTGCTTTCAACGGCAACCGGGCTATAGTCTGGCACGAATGATCTCTCCCGATCAGATACAAGACAACAAACTTAAACAAGTTTCAGGTCGGGCACTGAGCATTGGAGATGCCAGGTACTCATCCATAAAACCGTTCACGGCATTTTGTAAAGGGCGGCATGTCAACGGCGACATGCAAAAAAAAGCACAACACAAGTCGACCGTACGAACTTTAGTTCTTCGCATTTAGCGGGGTGGTCGCGACAACTCACTTACGAACAGGGTGAGTGCACTTGGATACAGCACTCTCTACAATTATCCACATTCTACAAACAGACTTTGTCTGTCGAGTCCTTATGTATATATACAATATCGCAGGACGCTTCGCAAGAAATTTCTTCAAAGAAGAAATAATTTTTACGAATGCTCGCGGAACTCCATACTACAATCGTACAACAATGTTCAAGAAAGATGCAAGTTGCCTTTGCTCAAACTCCCGAGCATCACGCTCGAATGGGCGCCTGTGGTACGCGGAAGATGGATCATCTCATTGTGGATGAAGGCTTTCGCAAAATAGGCAAACGCGATCGCTTCCTTCTGTTGCATTGGGATGCCGAGTGCATCAGATGTTGTCACAACATGCTTCAGTCGCGACGACAAAGCTTGCATAACGTAGTCGTTCTTCGCTCCGCCACCACTAACGATTAGTTTATACTGATCCTTGAGCGGCAACCACTTCAGCGCCCGTTCGATCGATCGAACGGTAAGCTCGCTTGCCGTGGTCACTGCATCAACAGCATTCAGCGTGCCACTGACAATCCGATCGCGAAATTTACTAAGAAAAATCTCTCCAAACAATTCGCGGCCGGTCGACTTGGGTGGTGGCGCCTCAAAATACGAATCGGCAAGAAGGAGACTCAATAAATCAGTATCGATGTTTCCGGCTATCGCCAAAGCGCCACCAGCATCGAATGGTCTGGCGAAGTACGATCTGGTAAGTGCATCGATGATCATGTTTCCTGGCCCCGTATCAAGGGCCATAACCTCATCTCGCTCAAGAGACTTCGGCAGCCACGTCAGGTTCGCTATTCCACCAATGTTCAATGCGATACGATCGATCGCTGGGCTAGACAAAAATACAGCATCGAACATCGGCACTAGCGGAGCACCCTGACCACCCATTGCGATATCAGCAGAGCGGAAATCGTCAACCACATCAATTCCCGTGAGCGCAGCGAGCGCGGGTCCAGAGCCAAGCTGGAGCGTGGCACCCACAGGTTGGGACCCGGGAGTCAGCATTACACGCTGAGGTAGATGTCTGACAGTTTGACCGTGCAGTCCGATCGCAGTAATGGCTGCAGGTGACAGTTTTGTATTCACCAAAAGGGACTTGACCGCCTCTGCGTATACTTCCGCAAGAAGAAAGTTGGTGCGTGTGAGCACGTCAAGGTCGATCGACTCTCCCGTGGCGAGTTGAAACAGGATCTTTCGCAAGCCATC
>Ga0207112_1085_pt2 | contig 23950 bp, 18 predicted proteins | sample Alteio_BWMinHeat_72_FD_153549 | JGI IMG/M metagenome (GOLD analysis project Ga0207112, IMG submission 153549) | Enriched cells from forest soil in Barre Woods Harvard Forest LTER site, Petersham, Massachusetts, United States -... | ecosystem: Environmental > Terrestrial > Soil > Temperate forest >...
TCCCGCGGCATGCTCAGTCGCGGCTTTGAACAGCGACTTCACCACGCAGTCAGCGGAGACATTGACGCAACCTGCGATGATGGCTTCTGTCCGGTGGCGTCCAAACATATCGCCGGCCTTGTTGCGCGCGTCCATAATGCCATCGCTGAAAAACACGAACATGTCGCCGGGCTTGGCCTTGAAAGTGAATTCATCGTACTCGGCATCATCAAACAGACCAAGAGGCAGCCCGGTGGCTTCGATGACCTCTATCTTTCCGTCATGGCAGTACAACGGACGGGGGAGGCCCGAGTTGGCTATCTTCAAGGAGCGGTTGCGATCGTCCCACACGGCATAAATCAGCGATACGAACTGGCCCTCGATGCGGCGCTCGCCCAGGGAAAAATTGACGGCGCGCAACATCTCGGCCGGGCCCGGCTCGATGGGAGCGTGTGACCGCAGAATGCCGCTGACCAGCGCCGCGTAGATCGCAAGTCGGTGAAGGTGATCCGGCGGCGGGAGACGATGGATGATTTGCTTCGGACGGAGATCTCTTCGCGCTAACCATCTCATTGTTCCGTCATCCTGACGGTTTTGCTAATGTAGGCGCGAGCGCCTACGTTAGTGAGACTTTTGCAGGTCTTCCAGTTGGGCGGAACGGCTCGGGTCAGGATGTGCGGTGAGGAAGTCCTGCATCGACTTCACCTTCAGCTTAGCCAGGTCTTTCTGATTCCCTTCTTCATACAAACGGGCGAGCAGGGCCAGAGCATCCCAGTAGGTCGGGTCGGAGCTGTTGTGCAGTGCCGTCGCGCGTTGATCCATCACAGAGAGCAGCGCCGTGGCTTTTTCCGGCCGGCTGGCGCGCCGGTAGCAACGAACCTGGAGACTCCACAGTCTCCAATATTTCGCCTGGAGGTCGCGCTGGGCCTGGCGTTTGTAGTCCACGCTGTACCAGTCGAACGGACGGATGCGCTGCAGGCGCCATTCGTCGTCCCGGACGCCCTGCTCGGCGATGGCCGCTATCCGATCGGGGTCGCCGTTCTGCGCCAGCAGATTCTCAGCCTGGTCGATCAGGGGACTCGGCTTGGGTAACCCGGCGGGCCGTTGGCGGACCTCAGCTGCGGGGCACAGAGCGAGAAAACGCTCACGCTCGTTGTTCCCTTTCGACTCATCATGGAAGATCGTGGAAGCGTAGATCTCAGCCAGCGAACCGTGTGCCGGCGCGAAATCGGGATGGTCTGCGACAATTTCTGTCATTTGCTGAGTTCCGGCCGGAGTATTGCGCCCCATCAGGCTGCGCGCGTACAGATAGCTGTACGTCGTGTCATCCGGATGCTGCATGGAAAGGACTTGGTAGTCCTCGGTCAGTCTTCTCAGGTGGCCTTCGATTCCGTACTGCTGAACCGCATCCTGATAGCGTTCATTGACCCACAGATCATTCGGATAACGCTGGCGAAGAACGACAAGCGGGGCGAGGGCCTGATCGAAATCGGAGGGATTGGACACTATCACCGTGATCTTTTCAAGCTGGGAGCGGATTTCGAGCGACGGCCCGCACGGTGCTCCCTGGGCCCACGCCGGGGCCAGGAGAGTACAGAAAAGGATGGAGCGGATCGCGGAGAGCTGCACGAACTCTCTCCGCGATCCGAGGGACAAGTCGAAGCTCACGTTACAACGAACGCAGGAAGGTCAAGACATCCTGCATCTGTGAGCGGTTGAGCGAATTAAATCTGCGGATCACGTCGTTGGCCTCTGAGCCGCAGCTTTGGCTGACGTTTCCTCCGAAACGGGAGCGTCCGCTTCCGCAATCTGAAGCATGGGCCTGAATCGCCTGCAACAGGTCGGAGGTCCGTCCATCATGCAGGAAAAACAGGCGCTGTCCGAGACCCCAGAGCGGGGCCGTGCGGAACTGGTCCGGACCGGCCGCCCCCTGACTAACGCCATCGGCAAGGCGCGGTCCCATGTGGTGCAGCGCAAAGTCGGAATAAGGGTGATAGGTAACGTTCGACATACCGGTGAACTTTGACATCCCGGTCGTCAAAGTTGCTGTATGACAAAGCGCACAACCAACGCTATTGAACAGGTTGCCGCCATTGGCTGCCGAGTTTGACATGGCGGCCGGCGCGGGTGGGGCCGAGAGGCGCATGAACGCGGCGAAGTTCACCAGGTCGGAGGACATCTGCTGCGCCGTCCCCGTGCTGCTGCCGCTGTCGTCGACCATCTTGGTGACGTCTTCCGGGCTTCCGTTGTACACGCAGCCGGTGACCGCACTGCGTTCGTTGACGAATGCCTCGTTCGACACTCCCTGCTCGACGTTATAGGCTTCGCCGGCGAAGACCATCAATGACTTGTTCTGCGCCTTCCAGCCAAAGCGAGTGACGGTGCCATCGTTGCCGCTGGAATTGAGAGCGCCGCTGATACCCAGCTGAGACTTGATCTGGCGATTCGCCGCGACGTTGGCGAGGAGAGTTGAGTCGGGGGTAGCTTCCACTAGCCCAAGCCCAAAGGTTGGAGTGGGGATTCGGAAAATCACATTACCGGCGGCAAGTTGCTGGGCGAAATTCGGCTGCCTCAGGTCACAACCGGAAGCGTCGGTTCGGCCCCTGATGGTAAACAAACCATGCACTCCGCCATCGGCTGATCCATCGGGATTGCGCACGAACCGGACTTCCCGCACCGGGCCGACGCTGGTAATAAATGAAGGGACACTATTCATGGCGCCGTCCAGGGTGGCGAGTTCGACCTGGGGATTCGTGGCCGGGCTGCTCCCGCCAATCACCGGGAAGGCGTGACACTGGGCACAACTATTGCCATTGAAGGTCGGCCCCAAGCCAGCTCCTCCCTCTCCGGGCATAGTTCCGGTCACCGAATCGATTTCCATGAAATCAGCCATGGCATTCTGAAAAAAGGACTGCATGTCGGGAGTCAAATCGGACAAAGGCTTCGGCATCGCTCCTGAGTCCACTGGACGCGGACCCGGGTCGTGCTGAGCCACCACAATTCCTGGGCTTGAGATCAGAGTTAAAGCGAGACCGGCAACTACCTGCAAATTTACTCGTTTCAAGCTGCACCTCCGTGCACGCGAAGAGACACTTCTGGCGTTTAGCCAGGTTCGTTAAATTGGGAGAGGCGCGATTTTTTGGGTCTGCCGTTTCGACCCCACCAAAAGGTTTGGCGGCGCTGCTTGCGGTCGTTACGGCTAAGAAGTGGCTGCGGGCGCTGCTTTCAACATACTCAACGCCGAGCATTTAAAAAACTTAATGAAAGCTACCCCCCAATTGGAAAGGTGTCAAGATGGCCGTTAGTACATCCTGACCTGTGCAAAACACGCCGTCCAGAACGAGCATCAGCTAAGAGTGATCGTATAAATTGCCGCTACTTTCTGGGTGAGAAGGTCAGTGAGTGGATTTCTCTTTGGCGTCCCAGACGGTCTTCCCGCCCATCCACGTCGTCATAATCTTCACGTCGCGGATTTTCACCGGGTCGATGGTAAAGATATCGTCACTGAGCAGCACCATGTCAGCGAGCTTGCCGGGGGTGATCGAACCTTTTTCTTTTTCCTGAAATTCAGCGTAAGCGGAACCCATGGTGTAGGCCTCGACAGCTTCCCCAATCGTGAGCTTCTGCTCGGGAAACCAGCCGCTGGGATTCCTGCCGTCCAAAGTTGCGCGGGTCACCGCGGCATACAGGCCCAGCATGGGATTAAGAGGAGCCACATTCCAGTCAGTGCCGAAGGCGAGGCGCACCCCGTGGTTCAGGAAGGTGCGGAACGCGTAAGTACGGCTGGCACGGTCGCGGCCGATGCGTTCTTCGGCCCAGCGTCCGTCGTCAATAGCATGGTAGGGCTGCATCGAAGCGATCACATGCAACTGAGCGAAGCGGTCGAAATCCTTTGCCGCCATGTGTTGCGCATGTTCAATGCGAAACCGGCGATCGCTCTCGCCGTGGGCTTTGACGACTTCGCTATACAAGTCGAGGATGATCGAAATTCCCTGGTCGCCGATGGCGTGAGCGCAGATCTGCAATCCGGCGGTGTCAGCTTTCATCATGCGATCCCGCATCAGTGATATGGGGTGCATTTCGTCGGAGAGCAGTCCGCGGTTATTGGGCTGATTGCTGAACGGTTCGAAGAAATAGGCGGTAGAAGAGCCAAGCGAGCCGTCTGCGTAGGCCTTGAGGGCGCCGACGCGAAGAAGCGGGCTGCCGAACCCGTGCCGGACACCGATTTTCACCTGATCGTCGACCCCGGTAATAAGCGGCGCGGCATAGATGCGCGTGGTCAGTTCTCCCCGCTCCAGCAACTCGGAGTAGACCGCAATGTCCGCGTATTCAGGATTCATGTGCTGTACGCTGGTGACGCCGAGCGAGGCAGCATGAGCCAGGGCGCGCTTGACTGCCCGCAGACGCGCGTCGTGAGAAAGCGGCGGCGCGATCTTATAGACGTAGTCCATGGCCGCATCTTTCAGCGCGCCGGTGGGATTGCCCTGGGCGTCATGTACGATGACGCCGCCGGGAGGATCGGGAGTTTGGACGGTGACTCCTGCCAGGCGCAGCGTGACCGAGTTGGCCAGGGCCATGTGGCCGTCGTAACGGGAGACGAATACTGGAGTATCAGGGGTCAGGGGATCGATCAACTCCTTGGTAGGCATGGACGCGGGGGTCCACTTCGTCTCATCCCAGTCGCCACTCGTGACCCACTCGCCCTTGGGTGTCTTTCTGGCCTGTTCGCCAATGCGACGGGAAAATTCCGCCGCGCTGCTGGCATCATTCAGTTGCACACTGTCGAGAGACAGGCCGCCATCGACAAAGTGAACGTGGGAATCATTGAAGCCGGGCAGCAACAGCTTGCCGGAGGCGTCGACAGTACGGGTGCGAGCGCCGCGCCAGGCTTCGACGTCTTCGTTGGAGCCGACTGCCACGATCCGGTCGCCCAGCACTGCCACCGCCTGGGCCGTGGGATGGTCCTTGTCCACTGTCCAGACTTTGGCGTTGCGGATGATGAGATCGGCAGCGGGCTTCGACTGCGCCCCGACAAGCTGCGGCAGAGTGAGTAGCGCGAACAGCGTGGCGAGTGCCCTAGCGCGAGCCAATGCGGTTTTCATTTTGTGGTCCTCATCCTACCGGTTTGCGTCGAGTCGAACCTGCGACTGGTAAAGATACAGGATCGTCGCTTGCGAATGAAAGGTTCAGCGCCAGGTCCCGTAGGGACCTTCGATAGTAGCCCGCCACTTCACTGGCGGGTGGGCTGACGAGACGATGCGCGTGCCTTGGGCACGCCTGAACTCCACCTCCGGACAGGGTTTCAGCCGTCCCTACGGGACGGGAATCTTACGGTTCGCACAACCCGGCGTTGAAACGCCGGGCTACTATCGGGCGTCCCTCTGGGACGCCGAATCACTTGAGCTTCGTCCCGCAGGCTGCCGCTCATTGCCGAGCTTCTCTCGGCGGGACAACCGAGAGCGGCTGTCCCCACGTGGGCTGTGACGGATCTCCTAATTTCTGATTTCTTCCGACGTAAGCGATTTCCTTAACACTTTTGTGCCACGCTGCGCACGACCGAGCCATTGTCGGGGAGAAGCAACAAAGCTACGATCGGCTATCGAACATCGCATCTAAAAATATTTATCTGGCCAGCTAGACGCAGCATGGAGCGGCTCTCGGGTGTTTTCCGAGGCTGGCGGACGCAAATCATGGATATGGCAACGACAAAGGTTTATGGTTCTCCGCATCCCCGGATCCGGGTTCTGGTAGCCGACGATCATGAAGTGATGCGATTGGGAATTCGCAATCTGCTTGAGCTCCAGCCTGGCTGGAGCATCTGCGCGGAAGCCAACAACGGGCAAGAAGCTGTCGAAAAGACGCTTCAGTTTCGTCCCGACGTGATCATCATGGACATCAGCATGCCGGTGATGAACGGCCTTGAAGCCGCCAGCCAGATCACCAGGCAACATCCTCAAATCCCGGTAATCCTGTTTTCGCTGCACCTCTCAGACGATCTTTATCGCCATTTCAACACGGATGGAATTCGCGGAGCGGTTGCGAAAGGGGACGCGGCGCGCGATCTGGTTCTCGCGGTGCAGACCGTGCTGTCTGGGGGGACATTTTTCCCCGGAAAGAAATCCGGTTCGAATTGATTGGGGGCTGGTCCGGGGGAACTACAGGAGTGGCAGACGCTGGCCGGTTATGGGGAGTTACCAGCGTCTGCCGTTGCTCTCCTTCGCGTTGGGGTATTCCATTAGTACCGCCACAAGCGAACTACCGCCATCGGGAAGATACTGTAGTTATGAATTGGGCAACCGCTCAGAAGTAATATTAGAAAGTAATAGCGGTTGAGGCGACGCCTAGGTCGAATAGTCCGCGTTGATGCTCACATATTCTGTGGTTAAATCGGTGGTCAGAAACAAGATGGAACGACTGCCCCGCCCCAGCCCGATGGAAATATCACAGCGCGGCTGGGCCAGAGCTTCATGAGCCCGCTTCTCATCGAAAGCGCAGCCGACGCCGCCCCGGCATACCATTTGATCGCCAATCTTGATATTCACCTTCGCCGGGTCAACGGCAATCCCCGATCGTCCAACCGCAGCGAGAATGCGCCCCCAATTCGGATCCGCCCCTGCCCATGCAGTCTTCACCAGTAACGAGTGAGCCACAGTTTGGGCCACCCGCCGGGCTTCCTCGCGATTCCCGGCCTGCTCGACAGAGAGGCGAATCACATGCTTGACCCCTTCGCCGTCGGACACGATCTGTTCGGCCAGAGCCTGGCAAACCTCGAGGAGTGCTTCCGCAAAGTCTTTTCGCACCGCTGGTTGCCGCAGGCGCATACCGCTCCGGCCACTCGCCAGCAGCAGCACAGTGTCGTTGGTCGAGGTGTCTCCATCGATCGAAATACAATTGAAAGTCTGTTCGCAGGAGTCCAGCAGCAGACGTTTTAGTTCGGCCGGAGTGGCGGCCGCGTCGGTGAACAGATAGACCAGCATGGTCGCCATCTGCGGATGAATCATGCCGGCGCCCTTGGCTACGCCCAGGATGTTCACCGCGGTTTTTCCGGAGTGAAAAGTTGCACAGGCCAACTTGGGCCGGGTGTCGGTGGTCATGATGGCATGAGCGAAGTTGTCAATTCCCTGCCTGGTTGCATCGCGTGCCGCTGCCAAGTCGGGGAGCCTCGCAACTATCTTGTCCACTGGCAGGGTGACACCGATGATGCCGGTGGAGGATGGAAAAACCTCGTTCAAGCGGAGTCTTAGCAGCCGGGCGAGGTCGCGGCAGACTTGCCGACATGCCCGTATCCCGGCCTTGCCCGTGGCGCAGTTGGCATTGCCCGAATTTACGATGACTGCGCGAATCCCACCTCGGCTCGCCGCCAACGATGCGCGTCCGACCTCGAGCGGGGCGGCCACCACTCGATTCCTGGTGAACACCGCGGCCGCTGTCGTCCCTGGAACGGCTTCGACCAGGGCCAGGTCGGGCCGACCGCTGGCCTTGATCCCCGCGCAGGCCGCCGAGAAACTGAACCCGGCAGGCAGGCATAGGTTGTCGTATGAACTGGAACCCGGACGAACCCGAGCTTTCATACCTCGATCTTGACCAGCCAGTTGGCGGACTGAGGGAGCATGGCGAACTTGGGCAATTCGCCGCGCACCATGGCGACTTCATCACACTGATGGAAGCGAGGGCAGACGCAGCAGTCTTTGTGGATCTTGTCGGGCAGATCTTCACGCTGGGCCATGGCAAATCCCAGGCGGGCGAAGAATTCCGGAATGCGCGTAAACAGACAGATGGAGCTGACGTTGTGTTTACGGGCCTGTGCCAGCAGCGCCTTCACCAGACGCTCGCCGCCTCCCGAGCCCTGGCGGTCGGGATCGACGGTAATAGAGCGAATTTCGGCCAGATGCGGACCGTAAAGATGGAGTGCGCCACAGCCAATAATGTGTCCGTGATCTTCGAGGACAACGAAGTCGCGCACGTTCTCGCAGACTTCGGCAAAGGTACGCGGAAGCAGCGTGCCATCGTGAGAGTAGGTCGCGATCAGTTCGTGTATCTGCTCGGCATCGGGCAAGAGGGCTTCACGCGTGCGCATGGACATCCTCCCGCATGGCTTCCACTTTTTGCCTGGCGTCGGCAATAGCCTGACGAACCCGCGCCGGTGCTGTCCCGCCCTGCACGTCGTGGATCGCAAGCACTGCCTGCAAAGTTAAAGAAGAGTAGAAATCCTGATCAAAGGCTGGATTCAACTGGCGTAGTTCCTCCAACGGCAAATCTGCCAACTCACACTTTCTTTCGATGCAGCTTTGCACCGCTTTGCCAAGTATTTCGTGGGCCAGGCGGAAAGGAACCCCGCGGCGAACCAGATAAGTAGCGGCAGCCCACGCGTTCATGAACCCGGACTGCGCGGCTTGCAGCATACGTTCGTGATCGAATTCTACAGCCTTCATCCAACCGGAAGCCATTGGCAGCAGCGAAAGCACGGTGCCTGCGGCGTCAAAGAGCGGCTGTTGAGTTTCCTGCAAATCTTTGTTGTAGGCCAACGGCAAGCCTTTCACAGTCACCAGCAAGGCAGTCGCGTCCCCGATGATGCGCGCGGCTTTGCCGCGGGTGAGCTCAAGCAGATCAGGGTTCATCTTCTGCGGCATGGCGCTGCTTCCCGTCGAATACGCTTCGGGCAAACGGATGAATGCGAATTCCTGTGATGAAAAAAGAATCATCTCTTCCGCCCACCGGCTCAGGTGCACCGCCAGCAGAGAAAGCGCTCCTACGAACTCCAGAACAAAATCGCGATCGCTGGTAGCGTCAATGCTGTTGGCCGTCGGAGCATCGAAGCCCAACTCCTCGGCCATGGCGCGACGGTCGAGGGGCATTGTCGCCCCGGCCACGGCGCCCGAACCCAACGGGGAAACATTCAGCCGTTTGCGGCAGTCAGCCAGGCGGTCCGCGTCGCGTAGAAACATCTCAATGTAGGCCAGCAGCCAATGCGCGACCAGCACCGGCTCGGCGCGCTGCAGATGAGTGTAGGCGGGCATGGCCGCGCTTCCCGCCTGTTCGGCGCGATCGAGTGAAATGCTAAGCCACTCCGCCAGGTCAGCCCGCATCTGGTCAATCGAGGCCCGAACGTAGAGACGCAGATCAGTCGCAATCTGCTCATTGCGGCTGCGCCCGCTGTGCAGCTTGTATCCCGTGTCGCCGATCAGCGCTACCAATTGCTTTTCGACGAAGTGGTGCACGTCTTCCGCTTCGTCGTCGAGAAATGCGGGCGATGCCGCGGTCTTTTCGCCAAGCTGTTTCAAACCTTGGAGAATAGAGATCAACTCGCTTGAAGACAGGATTCCCGCGTTCTTCAGCGCAGTTGCGTGGGCGCGGCTGGCGGCCAGCTCCTCCCGCAACAAACGCCGGTCGAAGTCGAACGACCGCTGCCAGCGCTCGAAATCGGCATTGAGCGGCTGGCGAAATCGTCCCGACCACATTTTCATCGTGTCACCTCGGGCTTGGCAGCATCCGCGCGGAGACGGGCGCGCGAGCGCGAGGGCAATCCCAGGATGCGGATGAATCCTTCTGCATCTTTCTGGTCGTAGCTGTCGTCCATGGTGAAGGACGAGAGATCCGTGCGGTAGAGTGAATTTTCAGAGTGGCGGCTCACCACAGAAACATTGCCCTTGTATAAGGAGAGGCTCGTCGTGCCCGTGATGACTTGCTGAGTGTTGTCAACGAATGCGTCCAAAGCCTCGCGCAGCGGCGTGAACCACAAGCCGAAATAGGCAAGCTCCGCATATTTCAGCCCAATGTGTTGCTTGAAGTGCATGAGGTCGCGCTCCAAGCACAAAGCTTCGAGCTCGCGATGGGCGGCAATCAGCAGGGTTCCGCCCGGGGTCTCGTAACAGCCGCGGGATTTGATGCCGACGAACCGGTTCTCCACCAGATCAATGCGGCCGATTGCGTTGCGTCCACCGATTTCGTTCAGCAACTCGACCAGTGAAACGGGATCGAGCTTCATGCCATTCACGGAAACCGGAGTTCCTTTTTCAAAGCCGATCACGACCTGCTCCTCGCGGTCGGGAGCCTCCTGGGGCGAACGAGTCAGCTGCCAGGTGCTGGGGAGTGGAGCGTTACCGGCGTCTTCCAGTTCCCCACCCTCGTGGCTGATGTGCCACAGATTTCGATCGCGGCTGTGGATCTTCTCACGGCTGGCGGTGACAGAAATTCCTCGCTTCTCTGCATAGTCGAGGCAGTCTTCGCGTGACTTCAATTTCCATTCGCGCCATGGCGCAATTACCTTCAGTTCCGGGGCTAGCGCCTGATACGCCAGTTCGAAGCGGACCTGGTCATTGCCCTTACCCGTGCAGCCGTGCGCAACCGCCGTCGCGCCCTCGCGGAGAGCCACCTCGACCTGGTGTTTGGCAATCACGGGCCGCGCGAGTGAGGTACCCAGAAGATACTTATGTTCGTACACCGCACCTGCTTTTAACGCGGGGAAGACGTATCCGGTAAGGAATTCCTCACGCATGTCTTCGACGACGACTTTGCTGGCGCCGGTCTTGTAGGCCTTTTCGACGACGGCTTCAATGTCGTCTCCCTGGCCTACATCTCCGACCATGGCGATCACGTCGTAGGCGTAGTTTTCCTTCAGCCAGGGAATGATGATGGAGGTGTCCAGACCTCCGGAGTATGCGAGGACAACTTTTTCAGCCATTTGCGTTCCTCGAATTCGAGCGGCCCACCTTGCCGCCAAGAAGTAACAGCAGAATGGCCTTCTGCACGTGCAGGCGGCTTTCCGCCTGGTCGAAGACTACGGAGCGATCGGAATCCATGATGGCGTCCGTGATCTCCATTCCGCGGTGCGCGGGCAAGCAGTGCATGAAGACGGCGTGAGGCGCCGCGCCGGCCACGAGTGTTTCATTCACCTGATAGGGCGGGAAAATCTGGTTCCGCTCCGGCTCTTCATGCTCGTGACCCATGCTGGTCCAGGCATCAGTATAGACCGCGTCTGCGCCGTCTACAGCCTGTTTGGGATCGTTGAGGATCTCGATGACTGCTCCCGTCTGCTGTGCCAGATCGCGGGCATCGGCCACGATTTGCGTATCGCAACCGTAACCTTCGGGCGTGGCAACACGAATGCGCGAACCGAGGGTGGCGGCGGTCAGAAGCAAAGAATGGGCGACATTGTTGCCATCACCCACGTAGGCCAGGCAGATTTTCTTCAGATCGCCGAATCGCTCAAGCAACGTGAAGTAATCGGCCAGAGCCTGACAAGGGTGCTCGAGATCGCTGAGTGCATTGATCACCGGAATGCAGGCGTGCTCGGCCATGCCTTCCACCGTGCCATGCGAGTAGGTTCGGAGCACCACGGCGTCCACCCAGCGTTCGACGTTGTGCGCGATGTCGCTGAGCTTCTCGCGCGCGTCGAGGCGGCCCGCAGTCTGGTCCATGAAGAAAGCATTGCCTCCCATACTGGCGATTCCCGCTTCAAAGGTGAGGCGGGTGCGCAGGGATGCCTTTTCGAAAAACATCACCATCTGCTTGCCGGCCAGTGCTGTGCGGAAATTCGCTGGACGCGCCTTCAACAGGCCCGCGAGATGGAAAATGGTTTCAATCTCAATCGGACTGAGATCGCGGATGGAAATAAGATCGCGGCCCGGAAAAGTCGTGGTTGCCGGGGGAGTTGCGACCTGTGTCGTTTGAAATGGCTGGCTGCTCACCGTGATTGGCTCCTTCTTGGTTTTGCACTGCTGGGTTTTCCATTGCGCTTCAAATTCTTCTTCGGTTGAGTGGCTGTAAGCGCCGTGTCAAGGGCACGGACCACCAGATCCACGTGGGCTTTCTCAATGATGTAGGGCGGCAAGAACCGCAGCACTGTGTCCTGGGTGCGGTTGATGAGGATGCCTCGATCCAGCAACTGGGCGACGACTGCCTTCGCCCGGTCGGCCGAGTCCAAGTTCATGCCCAGCATCAGACCCATGCCACGAATTTCGCTGACGCCCTCGTGTTTGGCTTTGAGGCTCTCCAGTTTGCCGTGGAAGTACTCGCCGGTCTGTTGAATATGTCCCAACATGCGGTCGAGCACGCGCAGAAACTCGATGGCCACTGCGCAGGCCAGCGGTCCGCCGCCGAAGGTGGTGCCGTGCATTCCGGGATGCATGCCGCTAGCTACCCGATCGGTGGTCAGCAGCGCTCCCAGCGGAAGGCCGGCCGCGAGCGGCTTCGCGACTGTAACGATGTCGGGTTGAACCCCGTAATGCTGGTAGGCGAAATAGCGTCCGGTGCGGCCCAGACCGCATTGGATTTCGTCGAGAATCAGCAGCGCCCCGGTGCGGTCGCATAATTGCCGCGCGGTCTGCAGAAATTCAGCACTGAGCGGGCGGATCCCGCCCTCTCCCTGAATCGTTTCCAGGCAAATGGCGCAGACGCTGCCATCAAATTGTCGCTTGAGATCGTCTACATCGTTGAAGCCGACGAACCCGACTCCAGGCACCAGCGGCGCGAAAGGATGCCGATACTTTTCCTGTCCTGTTGTCGCGAGCGAACCGAAAGTACGGCCGTGAAAAGAATTCTCCAGCGCCAGCAGGCGCCACTTGGCTTTGTGGCCGTTGTTATTCTGAGTGCGTGCAAAGGCGCGGGCCATCTTGAGCGCGCCTTCCCAGGCTTCGGTACCGCTGTTGCAAAAGAAAGCTTTGTCCAAACCCGAGATCCTGGTCAGACGTTTCGCCAGTTCCGCCTGGAATTCGTGGAAAAACAGATTCGACACGTGAATCAGACGGCCGGCCTGCCGCTTCAACGTGGACTGAATGACGGGATGCGCGTGGCCCAGCGCGTTGACCCCGATCCCGCTCAGGAAGTCGAGATACCGTTTGCCCTGCGAATCCCATAGATAGACGCCGCGCCCGCGCTCAAACAGGACGCGCTGGCGATCGTAAGTGGGAAGTAGCAGCTTGGCTTCAGAACGAACGACGGCGGCGAGGCTCATGCGCAGATGACCTCCGTACCACCGTCGAGCTTGGTGAGATAAAACTGCGGCAGAGTGTCAGCCTGTACTGCCGGCAGGATGCGTACCCGGCCAACACCCTTACGCAGCGCCTGTCCGCAAGCTTCGAGTTTGGGCAACATGCCTCCGGCAATCACCGCGTTCTCTACCATGCCGGGAATCTGTTTGGTGTTCAGCCAAGGCATGACCGCGCCTTCGGCATCCTTCACGCCGGCCACGTCGGTGAGGAAGATCAGCGTGTCGGCGTGGCAGGCCACGGCGCAGGCAGACGCCATTTGGTCCGCGTTCACGTTGTAGTATTCGCCGTCCGAACCCAGGGCGACGGACGACAGCACCGGCAATCCACCTAGCCCCCAGATGGCTTCCAGCCAGCGCGGTTCAACGGAACAAATTTCTCCCACGTATCCCAGGTCGTAGCCCTGTGTCTGCTTTTTGCGAGCGCGGAAAGCCATGCCGTCTCCACCGCAGAGACCGATCGCTGGGCGTCCGGCCGCGACAATGGCGGCAACCAGACTCTTGTTCACGATTCCGGCCAGCACCATCAGCGCGACATCGCGGGTTTCAGCGTCGGTAATACGCAGGCCATTTACGAAATCGCTTTCCTTGCCCAGAAGTTTCAGGGTGCGCGTGAGCGCCGCGCCGCCGCCATGCACAACCGTGACTTTGTGGCCGTCTTCCGCCAATTCAACGATGGCGCGAGCGCACTTTTGCAGAGTGTTCTTGTCCTCGAGGGCCGCGCCGCCGAGCTTGATTACGATCTTCACTGAAGACCTTCCTGTTCCTTAAACCCATACATGAGGTTCATGTTCTGAACTGCCTGCCCGGCTGCGCCCTTGAGCAGGTTGTCGATGCACGACACCAGCACCAGGCGGCGTCCATCTTTTGCCAGGCAAAAGCCCAGGTCGCAATAGTTGGTGTGAAGCGAAAATTGGATCTGCGGAAGCTTCGGAGTCGCGAAAACACGGACCCACGGCTTGCCCGCATAGAAATCGTGGAAGCAATCTTCCACTTCCGCCGGTTTCATCTCCCGCTTCAGATGAACGTAGATGGTAGAAAGGATTCCTCGTGGAATCGGCAGCAGGTGGGGAGTGAAAATCAGCTCGCCCGAATCCAGTTTCAACTGCTCGAGAATTTCTCCGACATGACGATGTCCGAAGACCGAGTAGGCGGATAAGTTGTCCGCCACCGAAACGAAGTGAGTGCGCGCAGTCGCTTCCTTGCCCGCGCCCGAGACGCCGGACTTCGAATCGGAAATGATTCCCTTCTCGCGATCGACGATGTCCGCAGCCAGCAGCGGAGCCAACGCAAGAATCACCGAAGTGGCATAGCAGCCGGGATTGGCCACCAGCGCCGCACCGGGTAGCCGGTCGCCGTTGAGTTCGGGAAGGCCGTACACAGCTTTCCCCATCAGGTCAGCGGCAGTGACGGCATTCTCGTCGTGAAATCCATAGACGGCGCGGTTTTGCGCCTCTCGTAAGCGCCACGCACCGCTAAGGTCAACCACGCGCATGCCGTGGGCGATCGCTTCCGGTACCAGGGCACGCGAGACTTCATGCGGCGTGGCCAAAAACAACAGTTCGATCTCGCGACGCTTGAGCTCGGACCACGACCAGGGTTGTAACGGGTATCCCCCATTGCCGGAGATGGCGGGATACATGTCCGCGAGATTGACTTCCACGGCAGCTTCTCCGGAACGCTGAAGCATCACCGGAGTTTCTACGCTGGGGTGGCGCAGGAGAATGCGGGCCAGTTCGAAGCCGGAGTATCCCGTCGCCCCCAGAATTGCGGTTTTGAGCTTGGACGTCATCAGGCGAGCATCTCCTGAATGCGGGCGGCCAGCAGCTTGGCCCCCCGATTGTCGGAACAGACCATCAATATTGTGTCGTCGCCTGCGATGGTTCCGATTGCTTCCTCCCAATCCTGGCCGTCTAGTGCGGCGGCCACGGGCTGCGCGCTGCCTACGGTCGTCTTGATGACCAGGAGGTTTTGCGCTGCTTTCACTTCCAATACAAACTCTCTTACCAGCCGCGAAACTGGCGGCAGGGCCGGTTCTGAGAGCGCCTCACCCGGCAGCACATACCCTGAGCCGGTCTTGATCAGGCCCAGCTCGTGAATGTCACGCGAGAGCGTCGCCTGTCCTACTTTCACTCCGCGCTTGCCCAACGCCCGTTGCAGGTCTTCCTGGCTGCTTACCGAACCTTGGTCCAGCACTTCCAGAATCACCTTTTGTCGCAGCGGCTTGCTCATGAATGACTATTCATCGTTCTGAATAATTATTCATTTATGATAATTGGTATGCGCTAGGTGTCAAGTAGAAATTACGATGCGGGCAATCGAAAATGTCACCACAGACTACGCGGGACAGCCGCCCTCGCGGGTGGACACTCTTGTCCGCCGCTTTTGAATTTGACTTCTCTCGAACCAACACCAAAGTCAACAGCGGCGGACAAGAGTGTCCACCCCACACCTCAATCGGCTCCGTGCCACGTAACTTCGGCCTGGCACATGGCCAGTGAGGCATCCAGGTCAATCGCCGGTCTCGATTTCGCAAAAAATGCCTGATGCAGGCGTTCGACCGCTTCCACGGCGCGCGATTCGTCTACCAGGAAACTGATGTTTCGCTCCGAGGCCCCCTGGCAGATCATGCGGACGTCGATATCGCCGATGGCACGAAATGCCTGGCTGGCGAGTTCCGGACGGCGGCGGACCTGCTCTCCAACCAGGCAGACCAGGGCTTTGTGGTTTTCCCAGCGAACGTTGGCCATGCCTTTCAGTTCGTCTGCGATGGCCGGGAGGGCGGAAACGGAACTCACCAGCAGCGCGAGGCTGCCGCGTGAGGCGGATAGCAGGTCCAGACTGTGCTGATGGCGCTCGAACACATCGAAGACCTCGCGCAACAGTTCGGGCGCGAACCAGCGCACCGGTTCGACATCTACTATCGCTACACCCCGCTTCGCAGTGATGGCTTTGACGCCATCGCCTTCGCAATTCGCCACGATTTCGGTCCCGGCACACTCCGGGTTGCGGGAATTGAGCACCCAAACCGGAATATTGCTGCGCATGGCTGGAACCAAGGTCGCCGGGTGCAACACCTTGGCGCCGAAATACGCAAGGTCGGCGGCTTCATCGAAGCTCATGCGCGGGACGCGACGGGCGTCCGGACACAGATTCGGATCCGTGGTCATGATGCCGTCTACGTCGGTCCAGATCTCGATGCGCCTGGCGTACACACCGGCGCCCACGATTGAGGCGCTGAAATCAGAACCGCCGCGACCGAGGGTGGTGGAAATGCCGTCACGAGTCGCGCCGATAAATCCACCCAACACTGGGACTCGTCCCGATTCCAACAGCGGCCACAGCACAGCTTGCAGGCGGGCATTGGTCTCTTCCCACAGGGGAGTGGCCCGGGCATGGGCAGCGTCGGTGATGATGCACTCGCGGGCATCAACCAGAACAGCATCAATTCCGGCGGACTGCAACGCGGATTGCACCAGCTTGGACGAAAAAGATTCGCCCGTGCCCAAGAGCTTGTCCTGGGCACATGGAGCGAACGCTTTCTCCGATGCGATGACGGCCAGCATCTTGTCCACGGCCTTGAATTCGATCACGAACTCACACAAGAGACGACGACGTTCATCGTCCTTCGCCAGTCCACGGGCAACCGTTTCATGCCGCTGGCGGAGAACTTGCAGAATCTCGCGCGCGGAATCGAGGCTTCCCGCAGCGGCGGCCCATCCCGCGTGCATCAACTGGTCGGTGACCTTGGCCAGAGCGCTGACCACCACCACCGGGCGGAGAGATGACGGTCGCTCCACCAGCCGGCACAGGCGTCGAATGGCCGCGGCGTCCTCCACCGAGGTGCCCCCGAACTTCATCACAACGTATTCGCGAGGCCGTTGCGCTGCTTCACTACTCGCTTCTGACGGATCGTTCATCGGGTCTCCCTTGTGTCGTCTTCGGTTTGTATTGGGGTTGATATTGGTTTGGGAGCAAATAAAAAACCCACCGGCCAGTTGCCTCTGGCGGTGGGTTCTTATCAGCCCTAAAGCTTTGTGTTTCTCAGCTCACCAGGCGCCCTCCCCCAGAAGACACGCGAATTCGTGTCGATGTAATGCTCATCGATGGGATTCGCTTAGCCTTAGCCTTCTGAGTAGTTGCCTTCATGGTTGCTGTTCGCGACCTGATCTAGTTGTGCTGCTCCCGGCCCAGTTTTGGGTCTGACTTCTCCGGTTTGAATTCTTCGAAGAATTGCATCAGCCGGTCGACTAATCTGCGCCTGCCTCCGATGACGTGAAGGCCGCTCTCATGCTGATGCTCTTCCAGGATTTTGTTTAATCCGCTTTCCAGTTCTCTCATACTGCACCCCCTCAGCTGGGTTCAAGTCTCGTTGATGACCGCGAGTGACCGCAATCAAAGCTTCTGAGGCTTCTGCTGAAGATTAGCAATTTTTCATTGCAAAAAGGAAATCTGAAATTTTGATGCCCTGCATCGACAAATTCGATCAGCCTTCCGCCCTTGTTTTGAGGGGTGTTTGCGATGACCAGCCGAAAGGCTCACTTGGAGGCTGTGGCCAGCTGTCGAACCGTGCTGATGAAGGTCGTCGTCGCACGGGTGTGGGTGCGATCGCGCCTGTAGGCGATCCCTAGTTCCCGCCATAGCTCCTGGTCGCGGATGGGAATCAGTTTGACCCGTCCCGCCAGCACTTGGTCCTTGGCGAAGCTGGAGCTGATCAGCGAAACTCCCAGCCCGGCGGCCACGAAACTCTTGATCATCCCCACACTGGGCAATTCCATCCGGATTTGAAGATGCGCTGCATAGGGACGGAACAGCTTATCCATGACCCTGCGGCTATAGCCGGTCTTGGGCAATAGCAGCGGCTGTTTGGCAACTTCGCTCACCGGGACGACGTCGAGTTTGGCCAGCGCATTCTGTGGACTTACCATCAGCATAAGCTGATCGCGAAAAATGGAATGGGTCTTCAGGCTGGCCGATTTGACCGGCAGGGTCACGATCCCGACATCAATGGTGCCGTTCTCAAGCTTCTCGACAATCTTGTAGCTGAAATTGCGATAGATGCTGATCTGCACGCCGGGATACAGATGGCAGTACTTGGCGAACACGTCGGGCAGGACGTAAAGACAGGTGGCTTCATTGGCGCCAATCACCAGCGTGCCGCGCGGACTGGTGCCCTGATCGGCTACGGCGAGCAGAGATTCGTCCTTCATCTGCAGCAGGCGTTCGGCGTAGGCGAACAACACCCTGCCAGCGGGTGTGAGGGTCACATCTTTGCCGGAACGGTCGAGCAGGCGGTCTCCGTATTCCTGCTCGAGCTGACGGATCTGGGCGCTGACGGCGGACTGGGAGCGGAAAACTTTTTGGCCCGCGCGGGAAAAACTTCCCAGCTTGGCCACTTCCAGGAACGTAACTAGCTGGTCAAAGTCCATGAGTAGTGGAAGATTATAGCGGAGAAAGGAAGGGATTCAGAAACCTTGTGGTGGTGTAATTTGAAAATCCCCCAAGGATTATCATTCCGAAGCGCGCGGTGTCGCGCGAGGGATCTGCTGCTTCGCTGCCGGCAGCAAGCGGAATCCTCGCCGATAGTGCCGGCTTTGGAATGACAAGGGGAGAGGCTGAGTTTGCTACACCACCGCGATGGCGCGCGGATCCGCTACATGGGGAACATACACCGCGGTAGGTGCTTCCACCGAAGCGGGTTGCCGCTTAAATCTGGCGAGAATGGGCGCCCAGGTATCGGCCACCGAACAAGGCAGGACTAGTGGCTCCACCCGCAGAAATGGCAGAGGAGTATCGGCATTCAACAGGCTCGCGGCACGCGGACTGCCGGTGAGCCGCAAATGTTTACGCAGTACGCGACGCAACCACAACTCTTCCCGCACTTCGACTGGCGCCAGGCGGACCGACTGCTGGTTGTATCCATAGCCTCCAATCGAATCCCGCAAGGCGTAGGCCAGACCGCCAGTCATTCCCGCGCCGAAGTTCATTCCCGCTGGTCCCAGAATCACGGCCACTCCTGCGGTCATGTATTCGCAACCGTGCTGACCAACGCCTTCGACCACGGCGAGTGCACCGCTATTCCGGACCGCGAATCTTTCGCCCACCCGGCCCGAGACGTAGAGTTCGCCACTGGTCGCACCGTACAGCAGAGTGTTACCCGCAAGCACGTCGCCCCGCAGCGAGGCTTCTTCCCCGCCTGTAATCGCAATCGTACCGCCGGACAAACTTTTGCCGACGTAATCGTTGGCCTCGCCGACGAGCCGGAAGTTCAATCCCTTGGTGAGAAATCCGCCAAAAGTCTGCCCCGCACTGCCGACAAACTCATATTTCGCAGCCGCATCAGCTGGCGGCCCCGGCTGGCGCAAAATCTCTCCGCTCAAATGAGCTCCGATAGAGCGATCGGCGTTAGTGATCCGGAAACGACGACGTCGCGCCGCCCGGGTACTGGGATCCTCAGCCGTGCGATCGATGGTGCGGTTCAACTCACGATAGAGACTGCTCGGGTCTTCCTTAACGGAAGCCGGCAGGCAGGAAGAAACAATCGGGTCCAGCAACCCGGCGAGCGCACGTGCCGCTGGCTGAGTTCGAGGACGCAGTCGTTCCGCCTGGCCCACGATGTCATCAATCGAACGCGCGCCCATCGACGCCAGCAATTCGCGGACATCGGCGGCGACGGCGCGAAAGTAGGTCTCGACCATCTCCGGTTTTCCGGTGAAGCGAGTGCGCAGTTTTTCATCCTGGGTCGCGATGCCGACTGGACAGGTATTGAGATGGCATTGCCGCGCCATGACGCATCCCAGCGCAAGCAGCGATGCGGTTCCAAAACCAAATTCGTCCGCCCCCAGAAGCGCACCGATGATCACATCGCGCGCGAACTTGAAGCCGCCGTCCACCCGCAGGCGCACACGGCCGCGCAACCCGGTTTTCACCAGGGCCGCATGAGCATCGCGCAAGCCCACTTCCCAGGGCAAGCCGGTGTTCTTTATGGAAGTAATCGGCGACGCGCCGGTACCGCCGTCGTGGCCGGCGATGGTAATGACGTCCGCCCCGGCCTTGGCCACACCCGTTGCGATAATTCCCACGCCCGCGCTGGCCACCAGTTTTACCCCTATGCGCGCCTGCGGATTGATGGCCCGCAGATCATAGATCAGTTGTGCCAGGTCCTCGATGCTGTAGATGTCATGGTGCGGCGGCGGAGAAATCAGCATCATCCCGGGCACGGCGTGCCGCAACCGAGCGATGTACACGGAAACCTTGCTGGCCGGAAGTTGGCCGCCCTCGCCCGGCTTGGCGCCTTGGGCGATCTTGATTTCCAGTTCGTCGGCGTGCACCAGGTATTCCGCCGTGACTCCGAACCGCGCCGAGGCCACCTGCTTGACCCGGTTGTTGTCCTCGCGGCCAGGGCCGTAGGCGCCTGGATCTTCTCCACCCTCGCCGGTGTTACTGCGTCCGCCGAGGCGGTTCATGGCGACAGCGAGAGTGGTGTGGGTCTCCGGTGAAATTGCTCCCAGCGACATAGCCTGGGTGCTGAACCGTCCCAGGATGGCAGCGTCATTTTCCACTTCATCAAGCGGCAGCGGCTTGTCCGGGACAATCTCCATCAGGTCTCGAACCGCGACAGCCTCTCTCTGCTGACCCAGTTCTTTGAAGGCGCGATGATTTTCCTCGGTGGGAAACTTGATGTAGCGATGCATTCGCCGCACCAACTCGGGCGAAACCGCGTGCTGTTCCCCCTGATGGCGGAAGCGATAAAGTCCCTGGTCCTGCAACTGCGTGGTCATCGTCATCGTCGGGAACGTGATCGAAAACACCGAATCGTGACGATCGAGAAAATCCTGCAAAAGTTCAGTCAGACCTTTGCCGGCGAGAGAGTGGCTGGCATCTTCGAAAAATCGGCTGCACACATCGGAATCAACACCGATGATCTCGAACAGATGACTGTTACGGTAGCTGGCAATGGTTGAGATACCCATCCGCGCGATGACTTTGCGCAGCCCTTTTTCCACCGCGCCGCGATAGGCGACTGCACCGCCCGGCTTCATATGCGACGCCTGCTCCAGAGCCAGATAGGGAAACACGGCGCTCGCGCCTGCGGCCACCAGCAGGGCCACGTGATGGGTGTCGATGACCTGTCCGCTTTCGATCACCAGCGGAATGTGCTGGGCGCCAGCCTCGACCATCGACTTCCAGGCCGCAGCCAGGGCGAGTAGCGCCGGTAGCGCGGCACGCTTTGGGTCTACACCACAATCCGTCAACAGAATGAGTCCCGGAGCTTTGGTCGCGGCTGTTTTTACGTCTTCCTGCAGACGCGACAGCGCTGCCTTCGCTGCTTCCACTCCATCCTCAGCCAGGAATGTGAAGGCGATGCGTTCCGTCGTGCCCAATTCTTTTTTCAGCAACTGCAATTGCCCGCCATCGAGCAGCGGAGAGTTGATCGCCGCCCGTCCGAGAAATACCTTCAGCGACATCACGTGAGTTTCGCGGAGAGAATCGATCGGCGGATTCGTGACTTGCGCGAAGCGCTGCTTGCAGTAGTCCCACAGCGGGCGCTTGAAGGTGGACATTGAAGCCGGAGGCGCATCGTCGCCCATGCTCCATACCGCCTCTTGTCCTTGCTCCACCAGCGGTTGGAACAGCAGGCGGAACTGGTCCTCGCTCCAACCCAACGCCGCCATCGTCGGCTTCGGATCGGGCGTCCGATCGAGAAACGCTTTATCGGTCGGCTCGACCAGCACAGCCGGCACCGAGGAGATCGCGCGGATTCCCTCTCGCAGGCGTAACGAATCTTTGGGACGGACAAACTCGCCGCTCTCGGGATTCACCAGCAGAACTTCCCCCGGCCCCAGGCGTTGCCGTTCGGCGATCTCTTTACCGTGGAGATCGGCAATCCCAACCTCGGAGCCGACCACGAGCAGACCGTCGGTTGTTAGGGTGTATCTCAGCGGGCGCAGACCATTGCGGTCAAGCTTGGCGCCGATGGTGCAACCATCGGTGAAGACCAGCGCGGCCGGACCGTCCCATGCCTCCTGGTGCCGGGCCTGTTCCTCGAGAAAATTGCGCAGCTCGGGCGCGGCTTCGGGTGAACGCTCCCATGCCGGAGGCACCATCGAAAGCATGGCCTCCGCGGGGTTGTAGCCGCGGCGCAGAGAGAGTTCCAAACCGTTATCAAAACTGGCTGAGTCGCTTACCCGGTCCTCGAGCAGGCGAACTTGATCGGAGAAATTCAATTCTTGACGCAGTGCCGGCCCTCGGGCACGCAGCCAACGCCGGTTGGCGCTGATGGTGTTGATCTCGCCATTGTGCGCGACAAAGCGGAAGGGTTGTGCCATTGACCAGCTGGGCTGGGTGTTGGTGGAGTAGCGCTGATGAAAGATGGCGAAGGGAGTTTCAAAATCCGGGTCGCGCAAGTCGGCGTAAAACGCCGGGAGTTGAAAAGGCGTCAGCAACCCCTTGTAAACCACCGTGCGACATGACAGTGAACAGAAATAAGTCCCAGCGGGAGCGACAGCCTCCGCTTCCTTGCGGAAATGGAAGAGAAGAAATTCCAGATTCGGCGTTTCTGATTCCGGAGCGAAGAAGCATTGCTCGATGACAGGCAGGGCCTCGTGAGCCCGGGGGCCTGCAACGTCCGGATTGGTCGGGACCGGGCGCCAACCCAAGCACTTCAGACCGCTTCGCTTCGCTTGCATCTCGATGGCGTTGCGCGTGGCCTCTGCCTGACCCGGTGGCAAGAAGACCATTCCGAGCCCGAAACTCGCCGGCAGCTTGATGCCAGCCTTGCGTGCCTGCTTGCGAATCAATTTGTCTGGGATGCGGGTGAGCAGACCAGCACCGTCACCGCTTCGTCCATCAGCGTCCACACCTCCGCGATGCGCCAGCCGGATCAGCGCTTCGAGCGCGCGATCTACGATCTCGCGCGAGGCGGCTCCGCCCATTTGGGCGACCAGGCCGACACCGCAGGCGTCGTGGTCTGTGGTTAGGTGACTCGGACTCATCTTTACACTGTGTATCGTCAATGGCGGCTGGAAGTACAATCGAGAATTTCGATGAGCCGGATGGATTTTTTGGGCAGTAGGATCTTGGAGAGCAAGAGCATTAACCACCAAGGATACGAAGGTACACGAAGGAAAACATAGAACTTAGGACGGATCTCCTTCGTGGTCCTTCGTGTCCTTGGTGGTTTACGATTTGTCTCTTTTAGCTCTCTTCGCAGCCGAATGAGCTTTTTACTTTGATTTCTACCAGCGGTGCTATGGCAGTTGGGGCTGCTACGTGGAGCCCGCATTCGACCTTGTCGGACCCGGACCAACGGCCCGCGCGCGCACTCTCCCCCGGGCGGACAGCGCGGGTGCAATGGGTGCACCCGATGCTGGGGTAATTCTTGTCATGCAGCGGGTTGTAAGGAACGTTATGCTTGAGCGCGTAGTTCCACACCATCGGCGAAGTCCAATCGGCGATGGGGTTGATCTTCATCAGCTGAAACTTTGCATCCCACTCCACCTTGCGAGCTGAGGCGCGCGCGGAAGTTTGGTCGCGGCGGATGGCGGTGATCCAGGCACGCAGTTCTGTCAGCTTCGTCCTGAGCGGTTCGACTTTGCGCAAACCGCAGCACTTGTCAGGATCGCGGCTCCAGAGCGCTGCGCCGTATTCGCGATCCTGCTCCTCCGGTGTGAGCGTGCTGAGGACTTTCTCGATCTTGATGCCGTAGCGCTTTTCGACCCGGTCCATCAGATCGTAGGTTTCAGGAAACAAGAATTCGGTATCCAGAGTGAAAACTCGAAAATGGGAACGCACCCGCGAGGCCAAGTCGAGCAGCACCATTCCTTCAACGCCGAAACCCGACGCGATCGCCACATCTTTGCCGTAGGTCGCGAACGCCCAGCTCAACACTTCTTCCGGCCGCCACTTTTCCGCTTCGGCGGGTATCAGCTCTGCATGGTCTCTCACTCCGCACGCTCCTGACCTGTCGACGAGATCGAACCCGCT
>Ga0207112_1091_pt1 | contig 23886 bp, 24 predicted proteins | sample Alteio_BWMinHeat_72_FD_153549 | JGI IMG/M metagenome (GOLD analysis project Ga0207112, IMG submission 153549) | Enriched cells from forest soil in Barre Woods Harvard Forest LTER site, Petersham, Massachusetts, United States -... | ecosystem: Environmental > Terrestrial > Soil > Temperate forest >...
CAATCCTGATCTTTGTAATTATAAGTTCTTAGTGCGCCAAGTTCCTTAGCCTTCGACAGTTTTTCTGGTGATCCTGATGTAACGGAACTTCTCGCCTGGTATGAGTTGGCTAATTGAAATGCCATCAACGCAGCGCCCCCGCCAATACCAGTAATCAGTACTTTTTCACTCGCTCTCAATCTCGCTTTCGAAAACAATGCACGATAAGCTGTAATACCTGACAATGGAATGGCCGCAGCTTCTTCATTTGTCAAGTGCTCCGGCTTTCTGAACACATACTTTTTTGAAATACAAATGTATTCCGCAAACGTGCCATGATCCGGGTTGCCAAGAATTTTGAATGAATCGCCTTGCACATTGCGATCATTACCCCACTCTAAACTTGGATTGATTACTACCTGCTTTCCTACCAGTTCGGGATCTACCTCCTCGGCAACCGCATCAATTATACCATAACCGTCCGATCCAAGGACTACTCCGTTACTTTGCTGAACACTTGATTGTTCCAAGGTTGCCCATAAGTCCCGATGATTGATTGCAGCATTATATAATTTAACCAGAACCTGATCTTTCACGGGTATTGGTTTTGGAAAATCGATCACACTCAAAGGAAAATCTTTTCCTTTGAAGACTACAGCCTTCATTAAAAATTAGTCATGATTATCCCTTAACCACAAAATTCCAACCGTGTGCATCGGGCTCGTGGCCCATGCGGATGTCATTCAATTTTTTCTTAGCGCGCAATTGAAAACTATCAGGGCCAACTGAAGGCAATTCGTAATTTTTTCCATGAATGCTGATCGAGGCAATTGTACTGACGACAGCGGCAGTCCCTACCCCGAATGCTTCTGTCAGTGTTCCATTTTTAAACCCTTCCTCAATTTCAGCAATGCTTACTTTACGTTCCTCCTTAGTAATACCCATTGATTCACTCAAAGTCAATATAGAATTACGTGTAACTCCATCGAGTAATGACGTTGTCAGTTTTGGAGTCACCAATTTTCCATTGAGTACAAACATTACGTTCATTGCGCCGGATTCATCGATGTATTTATGTTCCTTGGCATCCGTCCATAATACTTGATCAAAGCCTTGTTTTTGCGCGAGCATCGTTGGGTAAAATGCTCCTCCATAATTACCTGCACACTTTGCAAAACCTGTTCCGCCTTCTGCTGCGCGAACGAATTCTTCTTCTACTTTCACTTTAACCGGTTTAGCGAAATATGGACCTACCGGACTAGTTAGAATGATAAATTTATACTCATCAGCAATTTTTACTCCCAGTTTCGCTTCCGAGGCAAAGACAAATGGCCTCAGGTACAACGAAGATCCTTCAGTGGTGGGTATCCAATCGCCATCAACTTCCAATAAAGACGACAGCGAGTTCATAAACATTTCTTCACTGATCGTAGGCATACACATACGCTCCAACGATTTATTCATTCGCTGCTGATGACGTTGCGGACGGAAGATGATGATCTCTCCATTTTTATTTTTGAAAGCTTTCATTCCTTCAAAAATAGATTGACCATAATGAAGGGCGAGCATAGCCGGCGACAACGCCATATCTCCGTATGGAACAATTTTAGCCTCTTGCCACTGACCATTTTTATAGTCGGCCACGAGCATATGATCGGAAATATGATTTCCGAATCCGAGATTTGAAAAATCAACAGCAGACAAGCGTGACTTCTTCACACGTTCAATCTGGATAGGTGCAGTCAGGACGGCCATAATTATTGGGTTTATTGTTTTGTAAAAGTACTGAGATTGTTACTAAATGAAAATTCATTTTTGTTCGTGTATTTACCGTTAAGACTGTTCCAGGAGGATTTCACCTTTGGAGAATAGCTTGGCTTTTCCTCCGATTAATACTCGATTGCCAATCAATTCGCAAAATAACTTTCCTCCACGAGTGGAAACTTGTTGTGCATTGAGTTTCGTCTTCCCTAAGACTGATGACCAATAAGGAATCAGTGTAGTGTGTGCTGAGCCGGTTACCGGATCTTCATCTCCACCTGATTGTGGCCCAAAGAACCGGGACACAAAATCAACTTCTCTTCCTTTTGCAGTAACAATTATACCTCGAGCCTTGATTTTTGAAAGCGATTTGAAATCAGGCCTCATTTTCCTGACAGCTTCCTCTTCTTCAAAGACCAACATATAATCCGTTTTACCTCTGAATGTTTTTGTTGGAGTTGCTCCAAGACTTTCTGTCAATTCTGGAATTGAATTGACCTCATTAAAAATATCCACCGGAAAATTCAGCGTAAGCATTTCACTGGACTTCGTTACTGTCAATGGTCCGCTTCTGGAATTAAAAGTTATCGAGTCTCCTTTGAAATTTTCATGATGAAATAAGACATAAGCCGATGCTATGGTGGCGTGACCGCAAAGATCGACCTCTACCGTAGGTGTAAACCACCGGATGCGAAGACCTTCCTTTTCAGTCACATAAAATGCGGTTTCTGCTAAATTATTTTCCATTGCAATGTTCTGCATGAGAGCATCAGGCAGCCACTCGGTCAAGGGGCATACGGCTGCTGGATTGCCGGCAAAAATTTCATCGGCAAACGCATCGATGTGATATTTTTTCAGAACGCTCATAGTTTAAAAAAATTGCGGGTTATTGATGTGCGACCAATCTCCTGTGATAATTTATTTGTCCTAAATGATAGCCTAAATGGCTGGAAAGGTGGAAAAGAAAATAGCCGGTGGTCGTTTTTTCTTTGAGCACCAACAATGGATATTCCACCTCCAATTGTTCGTCGTTCATAGTTTTCATTGTATTATCCAGCACTTCAATCGTGTTTTCCACCATCCGTATCAATTCCAGTTGGGGCACATCCTTCAAGGAAAACTCCTCCTCCCGGTTTCTGACGTAGCTGGTTTTGCCGATTGTCTTTCCAATGAAATGGTTAAGGTTTCCAACCAGATGAAGACAAAGATTTCCGGCAGAATTTGCTATCCCTTTTTCAATCTTCCAGAGACTTGGTTCGCTCTTGTATAAGCCAATTTCTTCCTTGAGTTTTTCAAGGTCTTTGATAAATACTTTTCTTAGTTCCTGAACTATCATGGGTTGTGAGTTTATGAATGTCAATTAATAACCTTTGGTTTGTGGTGGACTGCAAAATTTACAGATCGAGCGATAAAACATAATTTCTCGGCCTGGTGATGAAGCTCAGTTGCTTTCTCATTCATTGAACTGTCTTTCACTTTAACAACTGGATTTAGAGTAACTTCGGTGAACTGCCCGCTACCATTTGGATTTTCAACCATGGTGCCAGTGGGTTTGTCTGTGTATCCGATAACAACCACTCCATTTACCGCGCACAAATGCAAATAAGATAGCATGTGGCATGACGACAGCGCAGCCACCAACATTTCTTCTGGATTGTAACGGGTTTTATCTCCACGAAAATGAGGATCGGAAGATGCCAGAATGTTCGGTTTGTTTTCAGTAGACACAAAATGATTGCGTGTGTAAGCACGATAATCAGAAGTGCCTGTTCCTAAATTTCCAGTCCACTCAATGGACAATGCATAGTGGTGTTCTCTATTCATATTAATTTAGAAGTTTGAATAATATTACTGATTGTCACAAAATGATGGTCGTCATGTTCAGCAACGAAGAGAAAATGATCCATCGTTCGCATTGGAGTTTTTAACCTAGGGTGCAGTGCACTTTGATAGATTTCATTTTCTGTAAGAAGCTCAAGCTTTTGCAATGTCTTTTGCCTTGTATTTCGAAATTCTTTCAATAAGTCTTTTATATGTTTGGCATTGTGATTTGCCTCGTTAGTATAGGTATTATTAAGATCAGCGGTGCGTAAATAAATTTCTTTGGCCAAAATGTCCTCCAATCTTCCCATCCAAAGCGGCTCCAGGTCGATGAGGTGACCTACATTTTCTTTTATTGACCAACTTTTATACACCTTTTCACTTAATATATTTTCTGGAATAGCTTGAATCTTTTCTTCCAATCGAGCGGGCGTTCCTCGCAGTCGCTCAATAATTGAAGGAAAAATATTTTGCGTAGAGCTGAAATCAAATTTCCGTTCAAACCATTTTGTTTGCTGGTTTCTCATTTGTTCTGCGAATGTTGAAGAATCTCATTGATCTTTACAATATGATGATCGTCATGTTCGGCATCGAACCAGGCAAGATCGACCGGGGTCATTTTGACTTTTAACCTGGGATGCAGCGATGACTTTTTGAGTTGTTCTTCAGATAACATTTCGTATTTAGTAAGATTGCTTAATCTGTTTTCTCTAAAAAAATCAAGTACTTTCTCAATAGGCCAGGGGTTATAATCTTTCGGCTCAAATACTGCTGGAGACATTACTTCAACATTGGAGGTTATCTCATCAATTCTCTTGTTGGCGATTACATCAACTTCGACCAGGTGGCCAATATTTTCTTTTATCGACCACTTGCCATTTATTTTTATTGAAAGGATTTCATCATTTATGTTATTTACTTTATGTTCGAGTCGAACGATAGTTCCCCTCAACCTTTCTATAAAAAACGGAAGCATCTCGGGAGCATATCCGAATTTTAGATTTCGTTCAAACCATGGAAGGGACATATTCGTTATTCGTTTATGGTTAATCGTTTTCCTAATTATAATTTATAAAATCCATTATCGCATTGGCGAATGTTTTGGCTGATCCATTTTTTTGTTCTAAGAACAATACAGGCTCAATCAGCTCCAATTCCATCAATAAAAACCTATTTTCAGAAATCACTCCATCTACACGGGCGTAAAGCAAAGGTTCCTCAATCAAGCTAATGATTTTTTTAGCTTGCTCAATGGCAAATTCAGGTGGTGTGGCAGGCGTTGCAATTCCTCCAAAATCATTTTGTACTCGAAAATCTTTTGCAACTGGTAGCTTGATTACAGAATGACTGAATTTTTTGTCGAAAAAGATGATCGACCATTCGCCCTGAGATTGTACTTCGGGCATAAACTTTTGCACCAACATGTCAGCTTGAGCCAGAAATTCTTCAAATTTCTTCTGTTGCTCCCAGGCATCTTCATTTGAAACTAACAATGTGTTGAATGCTGTTGCTGAAATAGCTGGTTTCACAACAGCTTTTGACCATTTTCTCTCATTCATTAGTAAAGAAAGGTCTGCAACACTTCCTTTATTCAGCCAAATCGTTTCTGGTAACGCTATTCCTTTCAACTGAAGCTCGTTCAAATAACCCTTGTGAAGATTCCATCGTGCGATTTTTAACGGGTTGAGCATTTTCACTTTCTTCTTTTCCATACTGTCAATCCATTTTATAAATTTTTCAGGATGCAAATGATAATTCCAACAAGAGCGAATTACTACCAGGTCAAAAGAATCCCATTCGGTCGTTTCAATGTCCCATGGGAGTGGAAGTACTTCTGCCCCTGAAGACCTTAATGAATTCACCACATGAAGATCGTTGGTGGCAAAGTCAGGTTTTACAGAACTAGTTACAAATGCGATTCTTTTCTTCATCTATTTTGCGTCTTTCTAGCTAATCCAGCTTCAGTTCCATTTTTATGTTGCTTCTTTTATACGGTCCATCAAGAGGGATTTCTTTGAAGCCCAGTTTTCTGTACATTGTAATTGCGGTTTCCAGTTTTGTGTTTGAGTAAAGAATTATTTTTTTAGCGCGTGATTCTATCGACCATTTGATCGCAGCTTCTGCTATTGCCTTGCCAATTTTTTTACCTTGAAATTTCTCGTCTACCGCCATTTTTGTAAACTCATAAGTTCCTGGCTCAACAAATTTTACTGCGGCTGTGCCTGCAATCTCTTTGTTGAACGTTCCCATGAAAATGGTTCCACCATGTTTCACAATATGTTCGTCTGGATGTTGCAATACTTCGATGTCGATAGGCTCCATCCAAAAATATTTTTCTATCCAGTCGCGGTTTAGTTTTTCAAACCAGGGCTGGTGCTCAGGTTGATATTTTAGGATTTCGACAACTGCGTTTTCCATAAATTCTTTAATTGATAACCTCGGTTTACTAAATAAATACCCAGTAAGGTAATTACTATAGCTATCAATATCCTCGCATTTAGCTTCTCATTTAAGATCACCCAACCAAGAATCACCGCAATAACGGGATTGATATAAGCATACAATGAGACGATTGTCATTGGCAGTTTACCAATCGCGTAAAAGTAACAAGCGTAAGCTGCTACTGAGCCGATAAGCATGAGGTAGATAAGGGAGAATAGAATTTCTGGAGTCCATTTTATTGATGCGTAGTCATCAAACAAAAGGCTGAGAGGAATCAGGAACAATCCACCAAAAAGCATTTGCAATCCTGCATTCATAAATGGATCGCTGCCGGTATTCCTTTTTTTCATCCATACTGTACCGATTGCCCAACACAGGTTTGCTAAAAATATCGCGATGATGCTGTTCGTATATTCGGGTTTATAAAATTCAACCAAATGCTCACTGAAAATCAAAAGAATGCCGCTTAGCCCGAGGAGCAATCCAAAAATAATCAGCGGTGTTGGTCTCTCTTCTTTGTTTGCAAATAAATTGATGATGATCGTCCAGATGGGCATCATTGAGCAAATGACAGCCGCCACACCGCTCGTTACGTTCAATTCAGCCCAGCCCACAATGCTGACTCCTAAAGTGCACATAAGTAATCCGCCAACAGATTGATCCATTAATACCTTCCCGCCTGGAATTCTTTTTCCGAGGATTAGCATAATGACAATGAGGATTGGGCCGGCCATTAAAAACCGCATTGCTGAGAAAAGAAAGGGAGGAAACTGTGTGACCCCCACGCGCAAGGCGAGATAAGTGGTTCCCCACAAAATGCATACAACACCAAGAGCGAGATAGGGAAGTAAGTTCTTATTTGTGCTCATTTATCCTTAATTAAAATTTCCAGAGGTTTTCATAATGTTTTGTCCGGTGATTGATATACGCTTGTTTTGAAAAGTTCTGGCACCAATAAAGAAGAAAGTAATAGCGAAGTGCCTTGCCCTCAGTTAATACCAAATTCTTCATATCGATGATTTTACCTTTCATAGCGTTTTGTATTGGATCAAAAAGATGATGATTCCAATGACGACCCCAAGGACAACAATTAATTTTCTTTTGAGCTTATTACCTCTTGATGTTAGTGATGTCATGGTTTTTTTTAATCAAATCTTCCGTTTAAAACGGGAATAAAACAGTTTCAGTTTTGTTTATGTTAAGCATATCAGTTTATACAATGCTTTCTTTTGAATTCTGGTGTCAGAGCTTCATAAAATTTTGTTTTATCAAGAATAACTTCTTGATGTTTTTTAGAGCTCGGTAGAATCTCTTAAGAAAATAGTAGTGAATGATAGATGAAGTGGGAATTATTTGAAGGCAATGAATTGTTGATCTTAAATTCTTAATGTTTAATTCTGTTGTGCCATACCATAGATTGGGTCATGGTGATTGAAAGGAGGGCGATTTATCGATAGCAAACGACAGATGGCAGCTCCAAAAAAGAAGGGGTTGAGCTTACAACGTAACTATGAATGAAAACTGGCTTACTTTGGTGGCTTGGGTGCTGTACGAATTATCACTTTATTAATGAATTTGAACTCCAGTGAATTTGCGAGGTATTGCCCAGAATCCGTTTTCGCCACATCGTGGCCATCGCTTTCACCCTGGATTCTATTCCTATCAATGCCGTTGGCAATGAGGTAGCTTTTGACTTCTGCCAGTCGTTTATCGGAAAGAGTAAAACTCTGGGATCGGTTTTTATGAAGATTGGAATGAGTATTTAAGAACACAGCAATATCTTTCAGCCGCAACATGTAAGCGACTACAGGTTTGAGTTCAATCCGAGCTGAATCTGTCAAATCGGCTCGCTCCTCGAGGAATGTACCTTTCAGTGTGAATGTTTGGCCAGGTTCGGGTGGAGCGGTGCTGGTGGCCAGATCATTGATCGCCGACTTCCCCGTTATAAATAGAGTTGACAGTGGAATGCCATAGATGTCATTACGGGTAGCGTTGATCCCACGCGAGTAGTAGGCGTTGCGACCCGTGGAAGCAAATGCGAAATTTCTATCATCGAATGGCGTGTTAATTTCAGGACCCAGATTTTCCGGTTTTGACCAGTTCGTCCATGTATCATCCAGCCGGTGAGACCTGAAAATATCAAGCTTTCCGTATCCGCTGTGCCCGTCAGATGCAAAATAGATTGTTTTCGTATCGTCAGTTAGAAACGGAGAGCGTTCACTGCCTGCGGAGTTTATTACCGGGCCCAGATTGAAGCTCTCTGTGGTCTTGCGTTCAGAATGATGGTCTCGAAAGGCCACGTATAAGTCAGTCTTGCCATAAGAATCGGCCTTTTCCTCTGAGATCAAAAGCACATTGCGGTAGGATGACAGATCGTAGCCAACGTTTTCTGCCATATTGTAGTCGTTCTTTACTTGAATTGGTTTTGGAAACCCCCACGCCTTACCATCCCACACAGAGACGGACACACCTGCTATCATTGCACCTACTTTTTTATAACGGTTGGCCACCATCAAAGTGTCGCCTGTCCAGCCTACTTCACAAACAAAATTAGGGCCATTGTTGTTGAGTGGGGGCCCGATATTCACAGCCTCACCCCACGATTGCGTTGAGTCATTAAACACACTGTACCATATATCAATATCTTCCGACCCTCCAATATTCGATGGATGTCCATAACGGCTAAAGTATAAGCGCTTGCCGCTGGAACTGATCAGCGGACCAGCCTTCCACATAGTTTGAGTTTACTTTATCGCTAAGGGCAAATGGAAGTACCGTCTTGCTGATACCGGAGGCTAAGTTAATTGGGCCGCTTGCCTGTAGGTCACTTTGGCTCAGTGCTCGAATAGAGGTCAAAACCAGAAATAACAATCCTATGATCTTCACCGGCTGAGACATTAGTTTCATATACGGTAGGTATTAGAATTTACTACTATAGACTTTCCTATACTGCAATATCTAAAAAATTCCTTGAAGTGTAGAAATGTCTGGTAATTGGCCTAGTGAAGTTGAATTGAATTCATTTTATCTTGTAGCCTTATCGTTGTTATGGCTTACCATCTTGATCTCTTTGCCATCTTTATTTTCCTGGGCATTGTACAAGCAGTGTTTCTGTCGCTTTTTTTCTTTTCGAAAGAGAATCGGAAAATTGAAGCCAACGTGTATGAAGGACTGATGGTATTGAGTATGGCTGCCTGCACTTTTGAAATTTTCTTGTGTTACACAGGGTATATTCTCAAGTGCTTATGGCTGGTTGATTTTTCCGAGCCACTTGCTTTTGTCATTGGGCCTGCTTTTTACCTGATGGTAATCAGCCTGGTTCAAGGTAAGACCAACAAAACCCGTTATTATCATTTTATCATTCCTCTAGTATGGTTACTTATTGAGATTCCGTTTTTCATCCAGTCCAGTGATGTGAAATTTAATGCATGGATTGGTGCCTACCATCCGCCTGGGTTGGCGTTTCGAGAAACCCGCGCCAATTTTTTTAATGTGCCTCATCATAGTGAGCTCATACTCATTCAATTAATTACTTACACCGTAATGGGCTTAACGGCAACAATCAATGCATTCCGGAAAAAGAATGAATCATTCTTGAGAACCCGCCATGCGACCTTTATGAAGTTGCGCTCGCACGCGGTGCAGATTGTATTCGTCATTGTTTTATTCGTTGTTGTAAAATTGCTCAACCGGGATGACATGGGCGATCATCTTTTTGCAGCTTATATTTCCATTCCTATTTATCTAATAAGTTTTCAAATAATCAGACAGTCTGGATTTTTTAAACAACCCTCGTTAGTGGAGCAACAGAAATACAAAGGTTCTTCCGTTACTGCTGAGCAGCAGCAACAGTTGCTTCGGAGGTTGATGGAAACAATGGGTAATGATAAACCATTTTTGAGGCCAGACTTTTCGTTGCCCGATCTTGCAGATCAATTACATGTAACGGTTCATCTGCTTTCACAGGTGATTAACGAAGGCTTGGGAAAAAGTTTTTTTGAAATGACAGCCGAATATCGAATAAGGGAAGCAAAACGATTATTGAAAGAGCAGGTGAATATAAAGATTGAAGAGATTGCTGAACAAGTCGGGTACAATTCTAAATCATCGTTCAATACATCATTCAAAAAAATTACCGGTATGACCCCGAGCGAGTGGCGGGGCTAATGTATTATCACAAGTCTTCTACTCCCTTTAATCCTGATTTTTTCACTGATCAGTATTTTTGCTAGTAAGCCCGCAACAATAAAAGAGCTTCCTACAACTGCCGTTTCTTTACGCAGTGACGAAGTATTGAGAAGATCTAATAGTATGTAACCAATCCCTATTATCGGCAAGACAATTTTGTATTTGTATCGGAAAATATACCAAGTCCGTGTTTTATTGTCTACGTAGATATCGGATATTTCTTCTGGGTTTATCTTAAAATTGGGAAAGACAATCAAATTCCCATCGAACCCTTTTATTGGAGCGCTTATTTTAGAGGTATATCCTTTTAGTCGAAACGTAAGAGTTTCACCAGCCAGATAAAAGGCTCCCTTGTAATTGTTTTTATGGAAGTAACTTTTGGCCGAAGGATTTGAAGGCTAAAATCAGAAGCGCTGGGGAAAAGCAAAGTTTCATTGAGGGTTTAGCTAGCTAGAGATTAGGCGTGTCTTTTTAGCTAAAGTTCTATTGAGATAGTTTTTAACGTTCGACTTTATAAAATCGCCTTCCCAGGCTATAAAATCGCTCTTACCTTAGCAAGTGGCGACCGTTTCTTTGTTTAAAAAAGAAAAAACAAATGGACCAACTAACAAACAATGACCAACTATCTACCAGGCGCCACGACCTGGACTGGCTTCGTTTAATAGCAATTATCATCTTACTATTCTTTCACACTGGAATGTGGTTTAATACCTGGGGATGGCATGTGAAGAACAATGAAACAACCACCTCATTCCAATATTGGATGATATGGTCACATTATTTCAGGATGCCCTTGCTACTTTTTATTTCTGGTGCAGGCACCTTCATGGCTTTGGGTAAAAGGACTCCTGCACAATTCAGGCGAGAACGATTCCGAAGATTATTTATTCCTCTTGTGTTTGGAATGTTTGTGGTCGTCCCTCCTCAGATTTATTATGAGCATATTAAGGAATACAATAGTTATTGGGATTTTTATAAAACAGTTTTCAATTTTGTGCCTTATCCAAAAGGTAGTTTTAGCTGGCACCACCTATGGTTCATCTTGTATCTCTTGATTTATTCGCTATTGGCGTTACCATTGCTCACCTATTTGCGCTCCGAGCGTTCCGAAAAATTTAAGCAAGGAGTTTTTAGGGTACTGTCTAGCCCGGCAGGATTATTGTTCATTCCATCAATCTTGATGTTGCTTTCGCAAATTATTTTGCGACCATTCTTTCCCGAGGAGACGCACGATTTAATTAAAGACTGGGCTTACTTTACATTCTATTTAGCTTTTTTTGTTTTTGGTATTCTTTGTTACTCTAATGCCAACCTGTGGAATGTGATTGGTCAAAATAGAAAGTATCTTCTGTTGGCGCTGTTGTGCATATTGATTCCATTTTACGCCTGCTACTTTCACTTTCGCGAATTGATTGTCTTGCCATGGAGCATCGAAACGGTGGAAATTATCTTTGACGTGACCGCTATTTTTGTTAGCTGGTTTACAGTGATTACGATCATTTCTTACGGTCAACATTATTTAAATAAGCCGCACAAATGGCTTTCGGTTGTGAATGAAGGATTGTATCCGTTTTACATACTTCATCAAACCGTGATTATTGCTATCGGTTTTTATATAGTGCAATTGCCGTGGGGAATTGCTGCCAAATATTGGACGATCAGTTTTCTGACCTTGTTCAGTTGTGTCGGGTTTTATCTCTTAATAATCCGACCATTTAACGTGATGCGTTTTCTCTTTGGAATGAAACCAAAAAATTGAAAGCGGAATCTTTTGCTCAACAGTTGGGGATTAAAAATAATTTGATAGCTTCCGTTATCCATTGAATGCTATGAACAGATTAAATTCAATTCTGTGCGTTGTTCTTTTTCTTACCCCGATCCTCGCAAGAGGACAAAGTAACGAAACACCACAAGCATATTCACTTTCGGGTAATCCTTTGTTTTCTAATCTGCCTGATCCAAATGTGTTGAAGAATGCCGATAGCGTTATTCATTCGATCCGGGCAAAAGGTAATCTGTCTGAAGATGACTTTATCGAGATTGGAAAACAATTGGTCGCTACTGCCCGATACAAAGAGGCAGTAGAGAATTATACCGAAGGCTTAAAGAAGTTCTCAAATTCATTTAAGATACTCCGCTATCGCGGGCATCGGTACCTTACTTTGCGAAAACTTGACCTTGTGGTTACTGACCTACTTAAAGCAAGAGATCTTATCAAATCTCAACCCGATGTTTGGGACTTTGATGCAAAGGGTAACAAAACAGATACGTATCAACATCAGATAGAATACCATTTGGGTGTCTACTATTTCTTAAAAGAGAATTACAAACAAGCTGTTGAGGCATTTGAGAAAAGTTTAAAAGACGCCCATGAAGGCAACGAAATAGTTGGCACTACGGACTGGCTTTATAATTCCTACCAACGAAATGACCAAACTAAAGAAGCTGAGAAATTACTAACGACCATTACGCCTAATTTTAAGGCTGATCAACTCCAGGCTTACTTTAGAAGAATCCTTTTATACAAACGGTTGATCAAGCCCAATGAATTGGGTGATGAAACAATGGCGCCGGAGAAAATGAGCATTCAAGATGTTACAAAACTTTACGGGTTAGCCAATTGGTATGGTTTTCAAGGCGATAAGGCAAAGGCCAAGGTATTGTATTCTAAAATAGTTCTATCAAGCAGCTGGCCGGCATTTGCATACCTCGCATCTGAATTGGAGTTGCTGAAAAAATAATTTATTTGATCTTCTGAATGACTTGAATACTTTCTAAGGCAGTCAAGTACTCTTCTACCAACTCATTTGGGATCGGTCCGAACTCCCCAGCAAGTGCGTTCCTTATGTCAGCAACACTTCGGATGCCATCCACAAAGTTCAGTGCTTCATAGGCATACTCATGGCCCCAAAGCCCCTCATAATTTAATAGACGAATTGCAAGCGCCTTATCTTTACCAAAATGATCGCGAAAATAATCGTACCCAAAAACAGACAGTGGGCCTTTAATGGCCGCATTCCTTTTATAGACCGGCGAAGAAATTGTAATTTTTGTTTCAGGGGTTTTGCGCATAAGGTGGAACGATTCTAATTGAGAATAGAATCTTAATGACTCTTCCTTGAGCGATGTGGGAATTTTACCAAAGTTATTCAATGAATTAAAGACCAGTCGTTCGTAGTCAAAATGATGTACCCACAGATTATCAAATTCAGGTGCTGAAAGTTGAGCCATTTTGCCGATCACTTGTGATGTTCTCTTCATGGATTGTTTTTGGATCATGTTCCAAAGCGGATAAATACTTTTGTCATTAAGATTAGCAATGAAATATCCGCTGGCTGCGCCAATAAATCCAGCCCGCTTTAGTTTTGTTGGGTCAATATTGGAGGCCATGTCAAAATTGGTGTGAATGTAACGGTCGGGCCAGTCGTGCATGTAGATGCTTGGTATTTTAAATGAGCTTTCCTGGTAGACTTCATGATCACTTCCCATGTGAAACTGGCCAAGTATGGCTTGCAAAGGTTCTTTTCCTCCTTCTTGCGAAACGAAAGGATAAGTGTAATGATAGCCGCTGGCGAAGGCATCAGTTTCAGTGTTTAAGTATTCACCGAAAGCTTCACCAATACCGGGAATAAAAGAGGGAAGACTTTTCGGTCCACCTGCAACATGGAAAATCGATTTGGTGACAGGACCACCACCAACCATATCCATGTGAATGTTGGCTTTAATTTTTGTTGCAAACTCGGGGCGTTGATTTAACAGGGCAAGAGTCCCTTCAATTTCAGGTGACCAGATAAACCGAAGGGTGCGTTTCGGTTTATCAAGCCTTCCTCCCTCGATCAGTTTTTCTAGCGTTCTGGCAATTTCAAGGATCGTTGCACTGCCGCTGGCATTATCATTGGCACCGGGACGTTGATGATCAAGGTGGCATGTGAAAGCAATTTCTTCCACCTGCAGGGAAGGATCGCTGCCCTTGATTACGGCAGTGACAATTGAATAAAAGCCAGGGTGTCGTCCTGCCTTGACTGTTGCGTGTAAGGTAATTTTTTCTCCATTAGTTAATCGTGTTTGAAAAACTCTTGCTTGTTTGAGCGAAATCATAAAGCAAAATGTATTGGTTGATGAGAAACTATTTAAGTGTCCCCAACGGATTAAATTGTCGTCTTCTTTCCACCACGCTGTAACTTGATTTTGAGTGTAGCTGACAATTCCCGCAGCTCCATATTTTTCAACAGCAAGAGGCACTACTGCATCAGGAGACGAGGAGGTCAGCACGAGTTTTTCCGTCACATTTTTAGCGATGTAATCCTGTTCGGACGTGCCCGGACCAATGTCAATCAGCTCGGAAGTCACCTCACCGTTCTCACTATCTTCAGCCAGCGTGATCGGCATTGATTGCCAGTCGGCAATTCGAAAAGTAGATTTGCCCGAATTATCCACTTCCCACAATTCGGCAAATTCGGCCTCCCACGCCAATCGGGATTTTTGAGTTCCATACATTGTTTGGCCGTCCATGGGAATCTGAATAACCTCTATTTCCTGGAGCTTATATTCCTTTAATTTCCCTTCAATAAAATTGATCGCTTCTTTAAACTCAAAGGATCCGCGCATACGATGCAACCGCGTGATGTATTCTACATTTTTCTTGGCTGTCTCACCGGATAATTCTCCGTGAAGGGAGCGAACTGCATCTTCACTTAACAGAGGAATCTGACCGTTTACTTGAAATGCAAGACGAACCAGGATAGTAATAAAAATGGTCTTGTGCATCATGATTAAAATCAAATTAAGTGTGAATCTAACTTTGGTATTAAAGATAGAATATAATCCACACGAAGCAGGGATGATTTTATTTCAGCTGATAAAGAGACTATTATTCAATAAAGGAGATCAACTTGACTTCTTCAACCCATTCACAAGCATATCAGCCAGCTGCTGTCCTAGTGAAAGAGGGTCGATATTGCTGCTTGGATCGTACCACATCGGCATCCAGTTGAGAGAAGAGAACAATGTCATTACCGCCAGCTTCTTATCAATGTTGCTTTTGAACTCTCCTTTTCTTACACCTTCTTCAATGATTGTTTTGAAGCGGTTGATGTAATTAATCCGCATTAAAAGGAAGTCACGTAGAAAGGGTTGACTTAAGTGCCGGTGTTCATTCATGAATACAGCAGAAGCGGTAAGGTCTTTGGCCATCACCTGGATGTGGCCGATGATTCCGTTTTTTAATTTTTCACTGGCTGATGTTTTCTGCTTCTCAACAATGTCGAGCGACTTACGAAATTCAGTAGCCATATCGAAGCACAAATTCTGCAATATTTCTTCTTTGGATTTGATGTGTGAATACAAACTAGCTGCTTCAATGCCTAGTTTCTGGGCGAGATCACGCATGCTTGCTGCCGCGTATCCTTTCTCGCGAAATAACTCTGCCGCGCTACGGATTACTTGTTCTTTACGGGAAAGATTGTCGTTCGTGCCTATCATTCGTGGGGTTAACTATATACAGCAAAGATATTTTATAATTAGCTTTGAAGCTACAGGTAAGCCACAATGAATTTCAATTCACTCAAAGAATATTTTTATACGCTTTACAATGCCTGCCTGCTTAGGTTACTGATAGCGATGACTCTATTCCTTGCCATTTATTATATGTCACTTTCGGGGATGGTTTCACCGTATATTCAGGAAGAATCACTTGTCGATTTTTTGAGATACTCTTACCTTGCTCTAATCCTAATAACACTAACGATTGTTCATTTGGAGATTAGCAGGCGTCTCAAATCGCATTCGCAGGTGGTTGGGTTGGGTAAAAAGCTTGATCAGTACTACTTCGTAGTTCGACTTCGGATGAAGACATTTCTCTTAATTTCCTTTTTCCTGGCTACAGGATTTTTTTTTACTGGTCATGAATGGTTCACCATCTATTTTGCAATCATGGTTATTTGGTTTTTATTTCAGTGGCCTTCGCCTGGAAGGGTTAGTATCCAACTACAACTAAGAGGCGATGAACGAAAGATGGTAATGACCAAGGGTGAGGCGTTTAAATTTTGATTCTGGATCCAGGCATTGATAAACCAGTGATTAGAATCCAGAATCAAATATCCGGCAGCTAGAAACTAATTCCAAAACTAAATGCGTTCAGCTGTGGCCCTTTATTGTCCACAAAAAGATTGTTGATATCATAGTTGAAAAAGAAATCCACGTCATTGAACCCAACCTGAAGCCTTACCCCGTAGCGTAGATTGGTAAGATAATAATTGTCGTGATGAACTTCCTTCTTTTTGTCACCATCTTCTGTGTGCACTTGTTTAGTATAGCTGTCAATGAGATAACCGGTATAAGGACCTAATCCTATTCTAAAACCGGAGGCTCCGTGGCCATCAAAGAAACTGGGTTTTCTACGGTTGCCGCCAAAGTCAATCACGGGCACCACCGAAACGTTAACAAACGTTGCTGTTAATTTACTTTTTGTAAAATTATAATTGCGCTGGTCAAGATTGAAATACACTCCATTATCGTCTTTGGTCATTACTACCTGGCTATTTTCGAATTTGAAATTGTACCAGCTCACACCACCTCCCCATTCGAGGAAAAATTTACTGGACATTCTCGTACGATAAATAGAATTCAATGCAACGTACCACGAGCCCCACGGATGAACCGTGTACAGACTATTACTTTGACTGGGAGACTGTCCGTTACTTATATAATTATTGATACCAAGATCCATATTGAAAGAGTTCCTTGTTCTTCGGCCTCGGTACTTTCTCTCATGTGTTACAATGGTTGGAGGTTCGTTAGTTTGAGCTGGAGTAACTTCATTGTTGGATGCTACTTCTTTTACCGAATCCTTTTTCAAAAATTCTGAGGAGAGTTTATTCAACCGGCTTGAGTCGCGTACTTCAAGTTTATAAATCATGTCGTCCATTAATTTCTGGAAGTTGTATTTCTTCATGGTCTCCAGATCTTTTTTGTCCTTGATGGCGAAGATTACTTTGCTGCCGTCACCCACTTTGATAACCACAGTATCAGTCGCATCCTGAGCAAGTGTTGGCACCGCCGGCGTTAATGTTATTAATAAAAATAAAATCTTTTTCATTTTTGCCTTTTTGATTGTCTACTGATTTTTGTTTTTCTTGAAGTTGAGGGCGAATAGTTCGTTTTTAATTTCACGAACTGGTCCGTCACCATTTTTTACTTCACGAGCCAGATTCCAAACTTTTTTCAACCCAGAATTTTTCTCTTCATTTACCGTGGCCACCTGTTGTTCGGAAGAAAAATCGTCAAGTGTAAATTCCAGTTTGATCGGCTTCTGTTTGGTAGATGCAACAGTTGCAGGCTGGGTTGCTTCACGATTTATTTTTTCTTCTTTATTATTCTCTTTTACTACAGCAAGTGTTTGGTTACTTGTCTCGATAATTGCGGCCTGTGTTTTCGGAGTTAATATTTCGGTTTCCTCTTTTTTATTCTGATTTGACTTGTTTGATTTTGTTTGAATCTTTGAGGTTGAAGGTTTGATTGATGATGTATTGTTGAAGGATTTTACCTTGCCCTTCTTGTCAATAGAAGAATTTTGTGGAGCATTTTTCTTCCTGATCAAATTGTCTTTTGGCAAAATGCCAGCTAGGGTAGCTGGTTTATTTTTGACTGAATCTTGTTGTGACCAGATTAATAATGAGATCAAAGCTCCGGTGATCAGTACAGCCGCTGCAATGCGCCAAACCGCTACATTATTTTTTTTTGTAAGATTGGCTTCCACTTTTCGCCATACTTCTTGCGAGGGAGGAAGGGAATGGCCTTCAATTTTATCTTTGAAAAACTGATCGATGTTATTTTCCATATCAATTCGTTTTTTGGATCAATTCCTTTTCAATTTCTGCGAGCTTCTTTTGCAAGAACGCCCGTGCACGACTTAGCTGCGATTTCGATGTGTTTTCGCTTATGCCTAGCTGGTTTGCAATTTCCTGGTGCGAATAGCCATCAATAGCATACATATTAAATACAGTACGATAACCAACTGGAAGGCTCTCGATCAGCTTCATCAAATCATCCGCCTCGAGTTGGGTCTCCAGTTTATGATAGTCGGGCTCGTATGCAGCCGCTTCGATATCCATCTCGAGGTACATGTTTTTATTCTTCCTCAAATAGGTAAGCGACTCATTCACCACTACTCGCCTGATCCACCCCTCAAAACTCCCGTCTCCTTTGAATTGACTGATTTTCTCAAAAATTTTTGTAAATGAGGTGACTAAAACATCTTCAGCTTCCATGCGGTCCTTTACATACCGACAGCATAAGGAATACATCTTGCCCGAATAAATCCGGTAGAGTGCTTGCTGTGCCTCGCGGTTATGCCGCTGGCAGCCTTGGATAAGTTCTGTTTCTTTTGCGCGGTAAATTTGGAACCCCATTTAGCCTTTTACATAGGGGAGATGCAAAGTTAACGCACCAGGTTGCACAAGGGTTGGAATATTTTTGAGGGAGGCTTAAAACGGCCAATTTTATTTCTGCTGACTAGAAATCAGGTTAATCCATAGTGGAAGATCATCAAATAACTTTTTCATGATGACTTCTGATTGAGTAACAAATTGGTTGATATTTCCATAGGCTTCTCCTTTCTGTGTTCCCACCAGATCACTCACTGCACGGAGGATAAGGATTTTTTTATTGTTCCTTTTGGCTGTGTAAGCAATCGCGCCGGATTCCCAATCACCAGCTACAGCGTGAAATTCTTTTTTGAGGAAATTGATTTCATCGGGTTTTAGATCTTTATCGGCGGATACAAGTAATGTTTTACGAAGGGCCACAGGATAATCTTTTCCAAGCCAGGCCAAGTCAATCTCTGTCGTATAATCGGTAATAGCTTCTTTGGAATCACCCATGGCTTCCGCTATGTCGTAGATAATGGTGCGATCTGCCAGGATAATTTCATTTCGCTGCACTTCTCCTTCAAACCCACCGCATGTGCCCAGGTTAATTAGTATTTCAGGTTTGAATTGATCAATAACATATTGAGTTGCTCCAGCGGCCGCCACTTTGCCCCAACCTTCATGAAATACCAATACTCTTTCCTTTTCAAATTCTTTAAAAAAATATTCTCCCCAGGGTGAGGTTGAATACTTTTCGTTGGGGAATACCAACTTTGTAGCTCTCCACTCCATGTTGGCCGAAACGATTACAGCGAATTTGATTTTTGATTGTGCTGTACAGATTTTAATGACTGATAAAAAAAGTATGAGAGCCAGTAGTTTTTTCATCGATCATACTTTAATAAAAATCTTTCTTTGGTACATCTGCCAAAGAATAAGGAGGAAAAATAAAATCAACGTAACGGCAAAAGCCAGAGAAGCGTCTTTTGGTTGAAGCCAGCTTGCGTATGCATTCTTGTAGATGAACGACCACAATGAAATCTCTTCATTCCCTTCGGTTACTTTTATTCTTATTAAGGTTTTTGCCAGCAATCCTGACGCAACAAAAACAAAAATGGCATTGGAGCCATAATATACAAATGGCGTTGCCCACTTCTTCAAACCCTGTACGTCAAACAGCCAATAGCAACAGGCAAAAGTTTGCATGGCAAGGCCAGCAGTATATAATACATAGCTGCTTGTCCATAAAGATTTGTTGATAGGAAAAAATAATCCCCAGGTCCATCCTGCGACACACAAAACACACCCTATGAAGAACAACCATGCAGTACGCGATTCCTGCCCTTCAATTTTGGTGAACAATTGACCTACAAGCATTCCAATAGCACCTGTTGCAATAGCTGGTATTGTACTTATGATTCCCTCAGGATCCCACGTTTTACTTTGTGCCCATAGATGACCGTCCAGCAAAAAGCGATCAAGCCAGGCGCCCAGATTAGTTTCCGGTTCTAAGTTAGCAGGCCCAACACCAGGCACTGGTGTCAGCGTCATCATCAAAAAATATCCTACTAATAAAATGCTAGCTATACGGATTTGTGTCAGCCAATTTGTTTTGAAATAAACCAACGAACAAAAGAAAAATACCAAGCTAATCCGTTGTAGCACACCTGGAATTCGCAAATGAGATAATCGTTCTAAAGAAAATATTGGAAACCAGGCAATCAATATGCCCAATGCAAAAATGATCAACGTGCGCTTCAAGATTTTAGAAAAGACTTTCCTTGTCAATCCTTCTTGCAGTTTGAATTGGTAGGCAAAGTGAATGGACATTCCAACGATGAAAAGAAAAAACGGAAAGATTAAATCCGTCGGCGTGCATCCGTTCCAATGGGCGTGTAAGAACGGAGAATATACAGCATCCCAACTTCCAGGATTGTTTACCAAAATCATAGCCGCAACGATAGCTCCGCGAAAAGCATCTAGCGATAAAAGCCTGTCTTGTTTCAACATGGAAAGAATTTAAATCCCCGAAAACAAATTTACGGTTTGAAGGTATTCAGGAATCACTGTATTCCACCCTAATTTTTGTTGAATGGTTTGTGAAAAAGTATTTGCGCTGGCTTCTTCACCATGTACTATGAATGTAGTCTTTGGCGGATTCTTAAAATTAGAGAGCCATCGGATCAATTCGCTTTGGTCTGCATGTGCTGAGAGACCATGCACTTCACGTACCTGGCAATGAACTGGTATTTCTTCACCAAAAATTTTAATCGATTTATCCCCCTCTAAAATGTTTCTTCCGCGAGAGCCCTCTGCCTGGTAGCCCGCCAATAATACAGTATCCTGTTTATTGGGTAGTCGCTGATAAAGGTGATGTAGAACACGCCCACCGGTTGCCATCCCGCTCGCAGATATAATGATGCCTGGCTTTTTCATTTCATTCAATGCTTTCGAGCTCTCTCGTGAATTGCAAAAGTGGATATTGGACGAGTCAAAAATGCTGACCAGTTCATTTCTTTCTTTCGTTGCTTTTATCTTGTGGAGGCCGGCATATTTTTCATAGAGACTAGTAACGCTAATGGCCATTGGGCTATCCAAAAAAATTGGCAGTAAAGGAATCCTTTTGCCCTCCATCAATTTATGAAAATAATAAATCAGGAGTTGAGAACGACCCACTGCAAATGCCGGGATTACAAGCACGCCGTTATTGCCGTAGACTTCATTAACAATTTTTGTCAACTGGCCATCCACATCTGCCATTGGATTGAGTCGGTCACCATAGGTAGATTCTGTTAGTAAAATTTCTGCCTGACTCATCACTTCAGGGTCATACATGATGGGATCGTTGTAACGACCCAAATCTCCACTAAAAACTATTTTCTTTTGTTGCGTATTCCCCTTTAACTTCATTTCGACAATTGCAGCGCCTAAAATGTGTCCGGCATTATATAACGTGATAGAAACATCAGGAAATAGTTTCACTTCCGTTTTAAACGGATGGCTCTCTACCAATTGCATTACAAGCTTGGCATCATCTGTGTCAAAAAGTGGTTCCGGCTTATTGTGCTTAGAGTATCCTTGTTTAAGTGCAAAGAGTGCTTCTTCTTCCTGCAGCTTGGCTGCATCGAGTAACATGATTTGCATTAGGTCTTCGGTAGCTGCAGTACAAATTATTTTCCCAGAGAAGCCATCTTTCACCAACCGTGGCAGGTAGCCAGTATGGTCAATGTGGGCATGTGTGATTACTACCAAATCAATTTCTCGAGGATCGATTGGAAGCTTATCCCAGTTACGTAACCGTAGTTCCTTTTTACCCTGAAACATTCCACAATCGACAAGTATTTTTTTACTGTCGATTGTGAGTAGATGTTTGGAGCCCGTTACACTACGTGCTGCGCCCAGAAATTTGATACTTACCTCCATTGAACTTCTCCCATTTTGATTTGGGAAAAGTTATTGCTTTTTTCTGGATTCTTAATTTAGTGACCCTGATCTATTAGTATTAATTCTTTTTAATTACTTCGGGATGACCTTGGTATTTTACTGAGCCGGTAAAGTCGGTATCAATTTCTACCCGCTCAGTTGCATTTACGCGAGCCCGCCCCATTTCACGTGCGTTGATAACTGCATGGCGGACTTCATATCCACTGGCTTTAAGTTGCGCTACTTTGTTTACTTCTGCTTCCAGAAAATCACCATCGCCATCTAATTCAAATACCATTGGGCCGGATAAATCGAGTTGTAAATTGTGTGCGTATATATTCGCATCACATGTCATCGCACCAATCAAGGAAATGTCAATTGACTCCTCACGGAAACCTTCAATTCGCACTTTGCCTGCGCCTTTCACTTTTAGTTTTGTGAGGTTGGGCATGGAGATAATTATTTTTACAGGCTCGTCATCCAAATTCTTAAGCCAGAAGGTTTTGTTCCGCGATCGGTAATCGATTTCCAGCTGGTCACCAGATTGATCTACCCTAAATCTTTTTTTCTCACTTTCGGGACCTTGCATTTCTACTGAGTAAGCATCGCCTCGGCGAATGATCAGGTTGAAAATTCCAGTTATATTCAATTCATTGAAGTCTTTGTATCCAAACTGATCTTTCAATTCCAAAGCCTTGCCCTCAGTCGGTTGGGAACAATCGATACATTCGAATCCATGCTCTGTCATCTTCCAGGTTTTATCGAAGTTGGAATCGCGATAACCATCATAATCATGATAGTTATTGTCAATCAATCGCCACAGTTCTTCACTAATGAGAAATTGCGTATTGTACGGAATGTACATATCCATCTCAAGACGTTGGGCTTTAAACTTGGCATCTTTATTAAAAGTGATATTTGAATCGAAGGTGATCACACTATCCGTTTGTTGCACACTGTATGTAACCATCTGTGCATTTTCAATAGCATTCTTGTGAGAGGATCCCTGTGCTATGAAACGTTCAACCAATTTTATTTGCTTGCCGTCATATCCTTTTAACGATAAGTCGGTGACCCGATAATCATCAAGGCCAGTTTCATTCACTTTCAAAACCAATGTTTTTCCATTTACGTCAAACATTTTTTCCGTTTTGTAGTCACCGTCTTCTTTAAACGATAATATAATTCGTGGAAGAGAGATTCCAAGTACAAGTACACTGACAAAGAATAAAACAAACAATGTCCATCCGATATATGGCCGGAATACGATTCGCTTGGCGATGATAGAACTTCCCAGTAGTTGAATGAAAAGAGCAGGAACAAGAGCAACTATGAAAGTTGCAACAACAGTCCATGTCGAGAATGTTGCTTTGAATGCTTCAATGGGAAAGCTTATCCCTTCGAGGTGCCATGCAGTAGGAAGTGATGACGAGGATATGATTCCAAACAACAAACCAAAGGCAAACAGAATTGAAAGCACCAAAGTAAGTCCAATCAATAAAATAATGATGCCAATCATAACACGAAGCACATCAACCAGAACCTTGAATACAGGGCCAAGAATTTTAGCGATAAAATTTAAAATTGCTGCGATGGCGCGAAAAGGAAACAATATGATTTTTGCAATGGTACTCTCTTCAACATCTTTTTCGTTCAAACTTTTCTTTACGCTTGATTCAATGTTGGAGAGAGTAACCGGCTCCCCCTGCATTTCCATTTTTTCAGTTATGGTTTTTGCTTCGGGAATTGAAATCCATAAAATGATATAAAGGATAATACCGAAGCCTCCGAAGAAAGCGAGGATAACAAAGAGAATGCGGATTAAAACGACATCTGAACCAAAGAATGCTGCAATGCCCCCTGCAACGCCTCCGAGTACTTTGCTTTCGGGATTGCGGTACATCTT
>Ga0207112_1093_pt1 | contig 23734 bp, 21 predicted proteins | sample Alteio_BWMinHeat_72_FD_153549 | JGI IMG/M metagenome (GOLD analysis project Ga0207112, IMG submission 153549) | Enriched cells from forest soil in Barre Woods Harvard Forest LTER site, Petersham, Massachusetts, United States -... | ecosystem: Environmental > Terrestrial > Soil > Temperate forest >...
TCTCCCAGAATTTGCTGCGGAAGCATAGGCTGGCGCGAATCACCGGTCCCATCTCCAGCTTCTGCAGAAGCTTTTCCTTCTCAGCCAGCGCGGGATTGAAACGAATGCGGCCGGCTTTCAGCACTCCGAGCGGAACGGTGATGATAGCGCGACGTGCGCGAAATTCAGCACCAGACGAAGTTCTTACCACCGAGCTGCCTGGCTTCCATTCCACCTCTGTCACAGCGGTCTGGAGTCGCAGTTCACACCATTCCCAGTCGATCCGATCAGAGATCGCTGTAACTAGCGTGTCATAACCAGCGGCGAACCGAAACTGATGGTCGCCATCGATTTGCTCCTCGGCGGAATTGCTTTTGATAACCGAATTCACGCTGACCCGCTGCGGATCGGCGGCATGAAAGCCCTCCACAAAAGCCAGGGCCAATTCTTTGACTTCCTGTTCTGCCCGGGCGTCATCAATGAAGCCTCGAACCGACTGGTCGGGCCGATCACCCGGTACCGGTGCAAACATCCTCCCCATGGCGGCCATCGTCTCGCCTGCATCGGACCACTGGCCTGCTCGGCGGAGTAACACGTTCGATTGCAACTCCACAATGTTCAGCCCGGCTTCCTTAACCAATTTACAAGTTTGCGGAGGCCGCCCGTGGATGAACTCAGCACCCAGTTCAACCGGATACTGCGCGGTGTGATGAGTCAGGATGCGACCGCCAATGCGCTCACGGCCCTCTAGTAGGAGCAGGCGGAGTCCGTGCTGGGAGAGTTCTCGGGCTGCCGTCAGACCGGCGACACCCGCCCCGATAATCAAGACATCGATAGGAGCGCTCATAAGGCCGTCAAAAGAATCAGCGGACAAAACTATTTTAGCCGCGAATAATCAGCAATGTTGCATGAATCGATAATGATATGCTCGTTGTGCCCGGCCATATACAGCCGACCTCTCATGACTGATCCGGACAAATTCGGACAGCTCGCATCTTGCGGCGAAACCGCCTTTGAAGAGTTTTATCGGATCTATGCCGAGTCCATCTCGAAGCGAGAACGCAAATCTAAGGCTTGGATTTGTGAAATGGTAGGTAGATCCGACTATAAGATTTTTCTGCTTAAGCGAAGTGACCGGGTGATCGGGTTTAGTATGCTTTTCCTGCCCCAGGGGGAAACATTCGTCCTCTTGGAATACATGGCGATCGCCCAGGGGCACCGCAATGCCGGGCTGGGTAGTCAGATGTTCAAGCGCACCATCCAGGCGGCGCTGCCCCAGAAAGGCCATCCTCGGCCAGTGTTGCTGGAGGTTGATTCCGACCGGGAACAATGCGCTGAGCAGGAATTAAGGGCCCGCAGGCAACAGTTTTATCGCCGGTTGGGGTGTTTGCGGATTGCCGCGCTCCGCTACATTCTGCCACTTCCGGGCGATGGACCGCCTCCGGAGATGGATCTGATGATTTATCCGGCGGACGATCTGCGCGAGGTTCCCAAGTCCTATGTGGAAAGATGGCTCAAGCTGATTTACCAGAGTGTTTACAATTGCTCGCCGGACGATGCCAGGATCGCACAAATGTTGGGGAGTATTTCAGAACCCGCCCGGCTCGAGTGACCCTAAAGCGTCAGGATAACGACGATGTACATTTTGCTCCAATCTCCAATCCCGACTGCTTGGACCAGGATCGAGGTCATTGCTGAAGCAACAGCGGCAGTTGGCATAGTATTCACTTTGTTCTACTCTGTGTGGAGTTTTACCAGGACCCTGCGCGACAGCTACTACGCGGAGTTGGACAGAATCTATTTTGAGTTGCTGAAGATCGCTCTGGAGCGGCCTTATCTAGCCGACTTTGCCGCAAGGCCCGATCCCAACATGCAGGGGGAATATAACGCGTACGCATTCATGGTGTGGAATTTCCTCGAGACCGTTTTTGACCGCTGCCAAGGCTTGTCAAAAAAACGGCTTCGAGATACCTGGTATCCCATCGTAGGAGCGGAAAATCAATTGCATCGGGATTGGTTCGACAACAACAGATCCAAGTTCAAGCAATCTTTTTGCGCCTTCATTGAACGAGAATATCCGAAACCAAAGCCTGACGCACCATGCGAGCCCAATTCCGCAACGCGGCCATAAGAAGGTTCAGCGCTTCCATAAGCACGTTTGTCAGGGGCGCAACACGACAGTGAACTGGAGTGAGTCGGCGATCAGGACGACCACACCGACCGAGATCGGAACGGCGCGCGCCAGCGCCCGACAATTCGGGCCAGGCGGTCACTTGGCAGTGTCACGCCCTACTCGTAGAAATGAATCCAGCCGGTTGTCCCCAAGTCTCCATCCGGTGAAGTGGACCCGGATTACTCCCGATAAACGCCCCAGAGCTTACCGAAAACGCCTGCGCCCATACTCAAGTAGTCTCACTGGCGACAACTTTATCAGAGCCAGAAAAGATTTATCTAGATCCTCACTTCGGGTCTCATGTCGGGCAGCCCCACAGGAGCCTGGTCCATCATTTCACCGTTGTTCTTGTGGCACACCGAGGCTCGTGCTCAGCTACGGGAGACGGCTGAAGAACTCGTTGAATAATTCGTAAACGCTAGGCAGGGCCTATTTCCCAGAACGCCATTTTTCTGCTCGACCCAAATACTAGGAAGCAATCAGCTTAGACAACAGGGTTGACAAACTCCATTGGCTCCGTACAGAATTAGATGGCGAATAAAAGACGAATATGAGTTCGTTGCCACAATCCTTGAGCCACAGAGTTCTACAGACTGCTGAACTGTTCCCATCGCAAGTCAGAATGCCTTCGCTGGCCGGTCTTCCTCGGGGTCGCATCACTGAGATCATAGGACCACGCTCGTCTGGCCGCACCGCTTTGATGCACTCGATTCTTGCCCAATCCGCTGCGCGCGGGGAGACGTGCGCTTTGGTGGATTGGGCAAACGCCTTCGATCCGGGCACTGCGCTCCGCAATGGTGTGGTCTTGGAATCGTTACTCTGGGTAAGGTGCGACCACCAGCCATACAATGCCCTGAAGGTTGCCGACCTGCTTCTGAATACGGGTGGTTTTGGCGTGGTGATGCTCGACCTATACGTCACTTCGCCGAAAACCTTGCGGCGCATTCCTCTTTCTTGGTGGTACCGCTTACGCAGAGCGATTGAGAATGCTCCTGCGATCCTCGCCATCGCCGGGAACGAGCCCGTAGCCGGTTCGTGTGCTTCCTGCATTATCGAAATGGGTCACCATCAGACAGTTTGGAATGGTTCGGTGGAGGATCCTCTACTCGTAGGAATCGATCTTGAATGCACTGTGAAGAAAGCGGCATCAGGTTCCATACGCCTGCGCGCCGGTATAGCAGAGTGACCAGGAGAGCGAAAAATGTTCGCTTGTCTGCATTCCCAAAATGGAGATCTCCTGGCGCTGGCAAATGCTTTCTCCCCGGTCATTGAGCATACCGATCCAGACACAGTCATCTTTTCAATTGCCGGTCTGGGAAGCCTGATTGGAACGGCGCATCAGATCGCTTCGGAAATTAGCCGCCAGCGTGCCGCTTGGGGGATTATCCAAGCGGGTCTGGCGATTGCGCATAACCCGGATACCGCTGTACTGATTGCCCGCAACACTTGGGGTGTCACGATTGTTCCCCCTGGCCAAGAAGCAACCTATTTAAGTGACCTCCGTGTGGACGCCTTAGACTCAACTCCGCAAATCCTGGAAACCTTAGAGCGCTGGGGAGTTCGCACGCTTGGCTCTTTGGCAGCGTTGCCGGAGGCCGGGCTTGTGGAACGATTCGGTGAAGAAGGCGCCCGTCTGCACCGGCTGGCATTGGGCCGGACACAGAGATTACTGCGAGTCTTTTCTCCTGAGAATAAGTTTGAGAAGCGCGTGGACCTAGAGTATTCGATTGAACTGCTGGAGCCTCTTCTGTTTGTGCTTTCTTCCGTCTTGCATGAGCTTACCGAAAGGCTGTATCAGAAATCGCTTGCGACTAATCGGTTAAGTCTCGATTTGGAACTGGAGGACGGCTCGCACCATCAGTGCGTCCAGGAGTTCGCTGTACCGCTCCGCGAACCCCAGACCCTCCTCAAGATCGCGCATCTCGATCTGGAAGCGCACCCTCCCAAGACTGCCATCGTTGCAGTTCGGATGGAGTTGAATCCTGTAAATCCGCAGACAATACAGCACACGCTGTTTGTTCCTGCTCACCCTGCACCGCAGAAGCTGCAGCTTGCTCTGACGCGGATTGCCGGACTGGTGGGAGAGCACAACGTTGGTTCTGCTTTCTTGTTGAACACGCATCGCCCAGATGCGTTTGCCGTGCATTCCTTTTCACCGCCTAAGCCGTTGGCCGGATCGGAATGTCCCAGTCGCTCTTTGCAGGTGGCGTTTCGCATGTTCCGCCCGGCTCTGCCGGCTGCCGTTCATGTGAAGGAGGATCGCCCGGCTCAGGTTGCCGCATCGGGCATTCGCGGAACCGTGCGGACCGCTTCCGGCCCTTGGCGCAGTTCTGGCGAATGGTGGGCGGAAAGCCGTTGGGCCCGTGACGAATGGGACGTTGACCTGAGCGATGGAGGCGTATATCGCCTCTATTGCCGCACGGACTCCCGGAACTGGTTCGTCGAGGGCTTCTATGACTGAACCTTATATGGAGCTACATGCGCGGTCGGCATTCAGTTTCCTGGAAGGAGCCTCACTGCCTGAGGCGCTGATTGCACGGTGCGCTTCGTTAGACATTCCCGCTGTGGCACTTCTGGACCGCGATAACGTGTCTGGCGCGGTGCGTTTTCATCAGGCGGCCAAAAAGGCTGGACTGCGGGCGTTGGTGGGCGTTGAGGTCACTGCGAAAGAGGGATTCCGATACTCCTTGCTGGCGGAGACGCGAGAGGGCTATCAGAACCTTTGTCGGCTGCTCTCCAAGATCAAGCTGCGGGAGGCAAACGGTGACCAGCATCAAGCCGCAGCAACGCAGGAAGATGTCTCCGAATACTCCCAGGGTCTCGTCTGTCTCACGGGAGGCATGGAGGGGCCGCTGGCCTTCGCGCTTCGAAATGGTCCAGACGCAGCTCGCGCACAGGCAGAAAAACTCATTGGCGTTTTCGGAGCGGGAAATGTCTATGTGGAACTCCAGCGTCACCGCCTCCGAGAAGAAGAGCGTCGCAACCAGGCTGCTCTCAGCCTCGCGCGTCATTTGAACTTGCCTCTGATTGCGACCAACGGCGTATCTCACGCCACGGCGGAAGAGCGGGAACTGATGGATATTCTCACGTGCATTCGCCACCAGATCGCCATTGCGGAAGCCGGGCGGTTGCTGGCCAAGAATTCGGAATGCCACATAAAGCCATCCCAGGAAATGGCGCGTTTGTTCGCCGATATACCGGAAGCGGTTGCCCAGGCGCGTGAACTCGCAGCGCGGCTCTCGTACACGCTGACCGATCTGGGTTATCAATTTCCACCGTACCCCGTGCCGGAAGGCGAGACGATGAACTCGTTTCTGCGCAAGCTTTCCGAAGCGGGTGCCCGGAATCGTTATGGATGTTATGAAGGCCGGGTGCGGGTCCAAATCGAACGCGAGCTTGCGCTCATCGAAAAGCTGAATCTGGCGGGATACTTTCTAATTGTCTGGGACGTCGTGCGCTATTGCCGCGAGCATAATATCCTGGTGCAGGGCCGTGGCTCGGCGGCCAACAGCGCAGTGTGTTATTCGCTGGGAATCACCGCCGTCGATCCCATCGGAATGGACCTGTTGTTTGAACGATTTCTTTCGGAGAGCCGTGGAGAGTGGCCGGATATCGACCTCGACCTGCCGAGCGGCAATCAGCGTGAGCGGGCCATTCAGTATGTCTATGAGCGCTACGGGCGCTTAGGCGCGGCGATGACTGCGAATGTCATCACATACCGTGGACGCTCGGCAGCACGGGATGTGGGCAAGGCGTTGGGGTTTCCGGCAGCGGAGCTTTCGAGGTTGTCACTCCTTGCTTCACACTGGGAGTATCGCGACGAAAAGGACACAGCTTCGCGCCAGTTCCGTGACGCTGGTCTTGACCTGTCGCAGCCGCTCATCCAAAAATTCCTTTCTCTTTACGGGGCTATCCAGGACCTGCCGCGCCATCTGGGTCAACATTCGGGCGGGATGGTGATTTGCCAGGGGCGCCTCGATGGAATCGTGCCCCTCCAACCCGCAACAATGCCGGGCCGCGTCATCGTGCAATGGGACAAGGACGATTGCGCCGATATGGGCATCATCAAGGTGGACTTGCTCGGTCTCGGCATGATGGCTGTTCTTGAGGATTCCATTCAGTTAATTCGCGAGCACTACCGGGAAGAAGTGGATTTGGCGCATCTGCCCGCAGGAGACCCCGCTGTATATAAGGCACTACAAAAGGCCGACACGGTCGGTATGTTCCAGGTGGAGAGTCGTGCGGAAATGTCCTGCCTTCCACGGCTAAACCCAACGAAGTTCTACGATATCGTCGTGCAGGTGGGAATCATCCGCCCCGGTCCCGTGGTGGGGAAGATGGTGCATCCGTATCTAAAGCGCAGGCAGAGGAAAGAACCTCCTGATTATTTTCACCCATCCTTGGAACCGGTTTTGCGGCGAACCTTGGGCGTCCCGATTTTTCAGGAGCAACTACTCCGCATGGCGATGATCGCTTCCGGCTTCTCCGGCGGAGAAGCCGAGGAACTGCGCCGCGCCTTCAGCCATAAGCGCTCCGAGCGGCGCATGAAAGAAATTGAAGAGCGATTACGCCAGGGCATGGAACACAACGGCATTCTCGGCAAGACGCAGGATGATATTGTCCATTCCATTAGTTCATTTGCTCTGTATGGCTTTCCGGAATCTCACGCGGCGAGCTTTGCTCTGATCGCTTATGCGAGCGCGTACTTGAAGTGCCATTATCTGGCCGCATTCACCGCCGCGATTCTGAATAATCAGCCGATGGGGTTTTACAATCCGCAGACGCTGGTCAAGGATGCGCAACGCCACGGCTTGCGCTTCAGGCCAGTTGATATCGGCCGCTCAGATTGGCTGTGCGCGATCGGGGAATCTGGCGGACAAAAATATGTTCGTTTGGGGTTTAACTACATGAGGGGATTTAACGAAGCGGATGGACACGCCATCGTCGAAGAACGCAAGCGTGCCCAATTCAGCAGCATCCGTGACCTCGTGCGCAGAGTTCCCGGATTACGCAGAGATATGTTGAAGCGATTGGCGGACGCGGGAGCCTTCAATTCCTTCGAGGGAACTGCTCACCGCCGTGAGGCGTTATGGCAGTCTGCGCTAGCGGTGCGCCCCGTAACCGAACTGCTTGATCCAGGAGAGCCATACTCCGAGCCCTCTCCGCTGACGCCCATGAATACCATGGAACGTTTGGCGGCAGACTTCCGTAACACGGGCCTGTCGATCGGCCCTCATCCAATGAGCTTCCAACGGGAAGAAATGAACCGGATGGGAGTAACCAAAGCCGCAGGCATTCGGCAGTTGGGCGATGGCGCTGTAGTTCGGATCGCCGGAGCCGTCATCTGCCGCCAGCGTCCCGAAACGGCAAAAGGATTCCTTTTTCTGTCTCTCGAAGATGAGTCCGGCATTGCGAATGCGATTGTCACACCGGACCTTTTTGACGCAGAGCGGGCTACGCTGGCGAGCGCCCCCTTCTTGCTCATCGAAGGCCGCGTCCAAAACCAGGAGGGAGTGATTTCTGTCAAAGCGAGTAAAGTGGAGTCGCTGTGTACTTCCCTAGCAGCGGTTGAGTCTCACGACTTCAGGTAATGGCAATAGCTGAAGATTCGATTGTGTGCAGCTTGTGATGGCCTATACGCGCTGAATTAAGTCTGGCGAATCATTCCTCACCCAATTCACTCTCCGTGAAACGGGGTACATCTCCATCAATTCCGGCGAGAGAGGTTGCAGTGATTTAAGCATGGCGTCCGTCCTCCCTGGCTCGGTCGTGAGCCACAACTCTTCTTGCTCAGGCGAGAGAATCACCGGCATTCGGTTATGCACCTGAGCCATAAACTCATTGGGCGTAGTCGTGACGATGGCGAATGTTTTCAGTTCGGCACCATCCGGCTGCTTCCATCTATCGTAAATCCCTGCGAAGGCAAAAAGAGCCACATCTTTCCGGCAAATGTAAAATGGCACTTTTTCGGCAGGCTCTTTCTTCCATTCATAGAAGCCGGTCGAGGGAACTAGGCAGCGCTGACACCGGATTGGCTTACGATATGACGGCTTGCTAAGTATCCCCTCGATCCGTGCATTAATAGCGAGGCTCTTCGGCTCTTTCGACCAGAACGGGATCAATCCCCATTTCATCAATTCCAACCGGTTACGATCGTCTCGAATCACCACAGGGACCACCTGTTCGGGTGCGATATTGTAACGCGCTGTGAGGCCAACGTCACAGTCATCAATCCCGAACCGGTGTCTGATTTCCTCTATTCTTGAAAGCGTGTAGCGTCCGCACATACGGAAATTTCAATGGAAAAGGGATTGTGCTACATCCGCTGGCGCGGGGCAAGATCAATCCGTTCCTAAACGCCAGGTAACTTTCGAGGGTCTATTTCCCTGAACGCCGTTTCAGGATAGCGTGCCAGTTTCCGAGTAGCCGACTACACGGCCAAGTGAAACTTCTCCAAGGGGACTTGTAAGGATTAAATCCGCTCCTCGCGAGCCTTCTGGGGGACTTCCGGCAGAGCCAGTGCTGCCGACGAGGAAGAGCCGCGCATTCCTCACTGCAATCTAGATCATTTTTACAGTTAGTGTATAGCATATCCACAGTGGTGAAACCAGCCGGATGCGTCCTGGGAGGAGACGCTTTGCAGGGCTTCGGCGACGGCTTGTTCTAGCAATTCGAGGGTGCGAGCCTTGACCTTGCGGAGGCGCTGTTTGATTTTGGACCAAGCTTTTTCGATGGGATTGAAGTCCGGCGAGTAGGGCGGCAGGTATAGCAGCGTAGCACCGGCCGCTTCGATCCGCTCCCGGACACCGTTCACTTTGTGAGCCGAGAGATTGTCGGCGATCACGATCTGCCCGGGCCGTAGGCAGGGACACAACACCGCATCCAGATAGGCCAGGAAAACCTCTCCGTCGGTGGGCGATTCCACGGTCATGCTGGCCAGCAGTCCTTGGCTGGTCAGGGCTCCTAACAGCGTGAGCGTGCTCCAGTGTCCCGCCGGAGTTGCCTCTCGCACGCGTTCTCCCCGCAGAGCCCGTCCATAGCGCCGGGTCATCTCCGTGGTCACTCCGCTCTCGTCCAGAAACACCAGCCTCCCCGGATCGATTCCGCTCAGCGCTTCCCACCACGCCGCCCGCCGCTGTTGATTTTCCGGAGTGTCCTGCTCTTGGGCGTGGAGCGATTTTTTTTGAGCCGCAGTTGCAGCCGCCGCAGCACCTGCCACAGCCGGGCCAGGCTGACCGGCAGCCGCGCCGTTTCCCAGAGCCGCTCCTGCATCTCCGCCAGCATCAAGTCGGGTTGCTGCCGCACCCAGCTTCGCAACTGCTGTTGTATCACCGTGGTGACTTTGCTCTCCGGTCCATGCCGCTGTTCCGCACGCTCCATCTGTCCCGTTCGCTTCCGCTGTGCCGAGATCTTCCACGCATACGGACTGCTCACCCCGAACCGTTCCGCCAGCTCGCGCAGACTTCCTTCCCCGCGATCGTACGCCTCCAGCAGCTTCCGCCGCAGGTCGTTCGAATACGTCCTCGCCATCTATTTGTGTTCGCTCAGAATCGCCAGTCATTACTATACACTATCTGTAAAAGCGGTCTAGCGCTTGGAAAACGCGGCAGACGGAGTTTGGTGCGAGGTTGGATCGCTTTCTCTTAGATCCATGCGTTCAATCAGACCATTCGCGATGGTGTAAACGTGCCACACGTCCATGTCTGAAAGAACGTCGCCACTGAGGGTCTTCACGAGCTGGTGAACTTTCACGTCGGTTTTGCTTCCTTCGCGGTCGATCACTTCCACCGGTTCCACGTGAGGGTCAAACTCCTTCCACTGACGCATCCAGTAGGCGCGAATCTCTTCTTTCCCAACTACACGACCGCCTTCCGATGCCGTAGGCCAGCTCACGTTCTCGCTCATGAGCGCCAGCGCACCATCGATATCCCGCCGGTTGAAAGCAGAATAGGCTTCAGCGATGAGCATCTGCGTATTTGCCAAGGGATCCTCCTGTGTGGAGATTATGGCAGATTAATGAGAGTTCAGCATTTCACTTTTGAATTTATCCAAAGCAATACTAAATCGGGACTCGTCAAGGTAGTGGCCAAGTGTGTGGTCATTTCACCAAGGCTCCGCAAACCCCCAGTTCCCTTACACAGCGGTTCAATTCCTGCGCTGCGGCCACTGCGGGGACCCGCTTAACCCTTGTTGCACTTGCTCCTTGAATTCACCCGGATGTAACCTCCGGCTTTTTTCAAGCATCAGACTAATTACAGGAGGATGTTATATGAATCAAACCATGAATAAAACGATGAAGACGGTGGCGATCGATCGGTTTGGCGGTTTAAACGAAATGAAGATTCGCGAGCTTCCTGTGCCGGAGTTGGGTGCGAACGAAATTCTTGTACGCGTGGAGGCCGCCGGTGTCGGGGTCTGGGATCCCTTCGAGCGGGAAGGTCATTTTGCTAAGGAGTTTAACATGTCCCCCAAATTCCCAATCATTCTCGGTTCCGATGGTGCGGGAACCGTCGAAGCCATCGGTGAAAAAGTAAGCCATTTCAAAAAAGGGGACCGCGTCTATGGCATTAGTTTCATGAGCCCCAAAGGCGGCTTTTATGCGGAGCATGTGGTGATGAAAGAGACCCATGCGGCGCGGATTCCGGGAACATTATCGGCCACGCAAGCTGGTGCCATGGCAGTCGATGTCTTAACAGCTTACGCTGGCCTTGAAACCACGCTTCATCTCCAGTCGGGTGAATCGGTTCTCATCTTCGGCGCGAGTGGTGGAATTGGACACATGGCGGTTCAACTCGCCAAACGAATGGGCGCACGCGTTCTTGCGGTCGCGTCCGGCCAAGATGGCGTTGCACTCGCGAAACGACTGGGAGCGGATAAAGTCATCGACGGTTATTCAGAAGATATTATGGCCGCTGCGCGCGAGTTTGCTCCGAAGGGGATTGACGCGGTGTTGCTGACCGCCGGTGGCGCGGGCGCGGAGAAATGTTTAACCACGTTGCGTAGCGGTGGACGGGCCGCCTATCCGAACGGAGTTGAGTTGCCGCAGAAAGACCATCCCGGCGTCACCGTGCAGGTGTATAACGGGGAGTATCAAAATCCTCCGTTCGAGAAAATCAACCGCCTGATCGAGTCCGGCCCCTTCGACATCGAAGTGGCGAAGACTTTCTCTCTCGAGCAAGCGGCCGACGCGCAACGCGCGCTAGACGATCATTACCTCGGCAAGCTCGCGATCAAGCTGAACTAAATCACAAGCCAGATGATCTGATAGACTCTAATTATGCTCCCGTACGGTATCTGCCCAAATGCTCCGAATGACTGCCCGCTTGCTCACGAAAGACATGAAATGCAGCAGCTTAGCGGGTTTTTTAGCGTCCTACGAACTCCGGAGTTGAGTGGGCGTCCAATCGTCTTTCTCACCGACCGACTCCCGAGCTTCACCAAATTCTTCCAGAGAGAGGAAGCACTTGTGCCGAGTGCGGGGCACCCCTCTTCCAGGGCATCGGCAAAGAAAAGAAAGGAGGACGAATGGTTGCGAATGATCAAGAGAAGATCAAGATCGCTCGCGAATATTTCACGAGATCTGACCAGGGACGCCCGGACGTTCTTGAACTGTTCCATGAAGATGCAGAAATTTATTTCCCTAAGTTCGGGTTTGGATTTGGGCGGAATTCGTTTCCTGAAATGGTTAAAGGATTCGAAGGCGTCTTGGAATACATTCAGCACGACTATGACCGTTTGAATTTCATTCCTTCTGCCGACTATCTGATCGTTGAAGGCACGTCACAGGGCAGAATCTCTGGTAAGTCGTGGGCAGGCGGCAAAACTCCTGGCGGGCGTTTCTGCAACGTCTTCAAGTTTCGAGATGGCCGGATATCGAGCCTTCACATCTATCTTGATCCTGACTATACAGGCGAGGATGAGGCACGGTTTCGATGGGGTAAGAACCGTAAATGGTGAGGTTGATAACCATCCGTGAGGCGATTTGTGGTGGTTTTTTTAAAAATTGAGGAGACGAGCCATGTCCTATAGCATATCTGACTTACTGATCCGAAATCTTCGCGACGTGTTCGGTGAAAACGATCCCGCGCGTCGGCGTGCGGCCATCGACGAGCTCTGGGCCGAAGATGGCGTGTTCTACGATCCCAGCAAGGGCGCCATCCGTGGCCGCGACGCGATCGATCGCATCGCCGGCGCGGTCAAGGCTACTCATCCTGACTTTCGATATCAAATGACTGCCGCTCCTCAGGAATATTGCGATGCAGGGATGGTTCCATGGATATCGGGACGCCCTGGTGAAGTGCCAGCTTACTCCGGGAGGGACTTCGTCATCGCGCGGGACGGCCGGATCGTAGCGCTTTATATGTTTTTCGACAAGCGGCCCTGAGCTCGAGTCTACCGTCCAAGCCGTAGATGTGCGCTGGTCGATGCGGTCTCCTCCCAGGAAGTGCTCGGCTGAACGTCAGTGATCACGAGGAATGCCGTAGTCTTGATCCAAATCGAGAAAGTATCCGTCCGGAACTCTCTTCAGACAGGGCCGGGCAAGACGGCTCCCATCTAGTCATGCCCGGCGCCGTCCTGATTCAGAAGCTCTGCTTGAACCGCGTCTCCAGAAAGCCACCCAGTTTGGCAGTCGCCTTGAACTGCGGAATCGGATCGAGTTCCTTGAAGGCCGAGGTGAAGGCGTTCGATAGGCTCCACAGGGTCCGCAGACGGAACTCGTTATACTGTGGCTCGAAGTAGAAGTCGTGAACCCGGCGCGCCAAGTGCTTGGGCACGTCCAGTTTGCCTTCGATGAAAGCTTGGTAGATGATGATCCTGGCGGTTACATCCGTCAGTTCCGATTTCTGCCATGCCTCCACTTGCTGACGCATGGGTTCGAAACTGCGCTGCATTCGGTCGACTCCGACTGACATTGCATCAACCAACGAGAAAGCCTTCGAGTGCTTTGCGAGCACCGGCGTAAACGCGCCTGAGACAATGTTTCCGACGTTACGGGACGGCGGTCAGGCACGGCTTACCTCTCTCCAGGAATGGCCAATGTTCTGCTCAATGCCCAGGGCTATCCGGTCTAGATTGCGAAGGGGATTTATTAACAGCTACGGAGCGGCGCAGGCTTTCCGGTTTGCGCGTTATACATCCAAGTGGCCCAGTTGAAAAAAAGCGGCGACTACGATCATAAGCAAGTTTATAACGCGAACTGATTCGCTCCGCCCTCCGACAGGCTAGGGCGCGATCGTAATCGAATCACAAACGTCGTGTGCCTATTGTTAGTGCGTCCGCCTATGACGGTATAGGCAGCTCAACCTAAAGCATACTTAGGCATTCCCGACGGAAGCTAAAGGTTGCTCTCCGGCATGAATTCGAACCACGAACTTGACAGGTTTTTCAAACATCGTAACTTGCTGATTCTACAAAGTCGCAGAAGTCGCCAAAAGCCTCAAAAGCAGGCCTGCGGTACAAAATCGGTACAAAATTCTCCGACCCTCCAACTCAAGTTCACCAAGACTACGACCTCGGAGCGCGGATTGTTGGGAACCGATGTTCACTTTGCACGCCAAGCGTCACCGCAGTTGCTGACATAGAAATTCGCTAGTCCGCCCGTTGGCGAGGGCTGCCGCAGCGGCATTGTAGTGCGCCCCATTATGCCGGGCGAAGGCATGGCGCTGCCCCGGATAGCTGTAGACCGTCGCGTTTGGTTTGCTACCCAGTGCTGCCTTGATCTGAGCTTGCGCTGGCTTGGAAATGAACTCGTCCTCCTCTCCCAGATGCATAAGCAGAGGCGCACGAAGATTGTCGACCTCGCCCAAATACTTTTCGGTGTCAACGCCATGATAAGCGACGGCGTCGTCGACGTGGCAGCGCACGGCCGTCATAAACGTCATCAAGGCGCCGAGGCAATAGCCTTGGACGACAATCTTGCCGGTGCAATCGGGCAGTTTGGCCACAGCGTCCAACGTGTCCTTGATATCTCTGACGCCGGCGTCACGATCATACGCTTGATAAAGCCGAAGGCCGTGCTGCCAGTCAGTCTCCGACGTGACGCTAAGGTCAACGCCCGGCTCCTGACGCCAGAATAGGTCGGGCGCGACCGCTACAAAGCCTTGCTCAGCCAGTTCGTCGCAGGTCTTGCGGATGTCGGCATTGACCCCGAACAGCTCCTGTAGAACAACGACAGTTGAGGCCGGCAAAGTCTTCGGGCGTGCGATATAGGCGTTAAACGTGCCATCCCGGCCTTCGATGCTGATGCGATCTTTCATTTGTGTTCTCCTCAGACGTGTTCATCCGAGCCTCCGCCGTTCTCGTCAGGATCGGCGGAGGTCTGTTTCGAGCGGGCCACGCTCGGGCGGCGGCCAGGAGCTGCGTTAACGATGCCCTTAGGCTCCAGCTACCGATTTGGCTTCCGCAGAAGTGGCAGCCTCCTCGATGAGCTTGGCCGTTTCCTTCGGGTAAGACATGTAGGCCACATGGCTCGCCTTCACTTCGACCGTCTTGGCTTTGGCGCGCTTCGCCATCATGCGCTCCTGATCCGGATTGATCGATCGGTCTTCGCTGGCCACCATGTACCAGGTGGGCTTGTGCTTCCAGGCGGGGTTCGTAACCTGATGGGTGAACGAGTCGGTAGAGATCGGCACCTGCGATATCGCCATGAACTCCGCCTCATCCCGTGGAATGTCCGCTGCGAAGTCAGCCGCGAAATGCGCCTCATCTATCCACCAAAGCCCGTTGCTGTCCGGTTTGAACGCCTTGGACGCTTGCGGCAGGGCCTGTTCGATCGATGCACAGCTCTCACCTTCATCGAGAGCAAAGGCGGCAATATAGACAAGCGCTGCAACGTTCGGATTATTACCGGCTTCGGTGATGATGGACCCACCGTAGCTGTGGCCGACCAGAACCACTGGGCCGTCCATAGCCTCGATTGCGGCCTTCGTGTACTTTTGGTCGTCGGCGTACGAAGTCTCGGGAGGCTGTGCTACCGACACCTTGTAGCCATCCTTCTTCAGGATGTCAGCGACGGCTCTCCAGCCGGAGCCATCGGCGAAAGCGCCATGCACCAGGACCACGTTCTTGATATGCTCTTTCATGATTATTCTCCTTTTCCCTTAGTTTCTTTTCGCTCATCACATCAGACTTGCAGATGTGCCCTGAAAATCCGACCCCTACGCACAACGCAGTAAGATTGCCTCCGCTAACGACTCGGTCGATTCTGCAGCTCATTTGTAGGAGTTTCCATGTGCCTTACTCGCAATCCACGGCCAATGCCTGAAAAGCACGCTCTCTGCCGTTGGCAATCCCTTGAAAACAAAGGGACACCTGTGAGATGCCACCAAATCATGAACGGTGAGAGTAAGCGGATTTGGTGAATCTGGTGAATCTAGTGATTCTGGTGAGCGCACAGACCGCTGTGGAGAGCCCCCCCTGAAGGGCGGGCTTGAGCCCCACCGCGCCGGGCTGCGTTCTACCTGACTCAACGGGTCAGCGGAACTTGAACTGACTTTTGCTGATTTTTAAGGCTTTAATCCTGTGGTCAAGAGTTGATGGTGGAATTCCAAGTTTAGCCGCTGCCCCAGATAACCCGGAGACTCGGCCCCTGCTTTCGGTCAGCGCGGCCTCGATGATCTCCCGCTCGCTGCGCGGCTCGCTCCTGGGAGAAGCCGCCGGTCCAGCTTGATGTGCGGGTTGAGACGATTCTCTAGAGAGCCACAATTCATCGACGGAAAGAACATCCCCGGAGCTCAGAATCAACGATCTCTCAATGACATTCTGTAGCTCGCGGATGTTGCCCGGCCAGCCATAGGACTGCAACAGGTCTACAGATTTCTTGTCGATTGATCGGATATTCTTGCCGGCTCGGCTTGCGTACCGCTGGACGAAATATTCGACTAGCATCACAATGTCGTCGTGTCGCTCTCGCAGAGGCGGCGCCTCGATGGGAAACACATTCAGCCGATAAAACAGATCTTGCCGAAAAGCTCCATGGGCAATCGCTGTTTTCAAATCCCGGTTGGTGGCAGCAATGACGCGGACATCCACGTGGACGGACTGCGTGCCCCCGACCCGCTCGAACTCGCGTTCCTGTAAGACCCTCAAGAGCGCGACCTGTACGTCGGACGGAAGTTCGCCCACCTCGTCGAGAAAAATGGTCCCGCCGTCCGCCATCTCGAACCGGCCAGCGCGGCGCTGCGTGGCTCCCGTAAACGCTCCCTTTTCATGACCGAAGAGCTCCGAGGAAATCAGCGACGGCGCCAGCGCGGCGCAATTCACGCTGACGAATGCGCGTTCGGCTCTGTCGGAGCGTTTGTGGATAGCACGAGCGAAAAGTTCCTTACCTGTCCCCGTCTCACCCGTAATGAGAACGGTAGAATCGGTCGGAGCAACTTTGGCAATCCGGGAAAGCACGGCCTTCAGTGCCTTTGAGGTGCCGACAACTTCCTCGAACATCGAGGCCTGGTCGATCTCGTCCCGTAATACCAAGTTTTCCCGATAGAGTTGGTCCTTGAGTTTCTTGTTCTCATCGAAGGCCTGCCGCAGGGCCTCCTCGGCGCGCTGACGTTCTTGTACCTCCGTTGTCAGCTCCTCATTGACTGCCGCAAGCTGGCTGGTTCGTTCGATCACCCGCTGTTCGAGTTCCTCGTTCAAACGCTTGATATCAGCCTTAGCCTGTTTATGCCCCGCAGTCTCGATAACATGCCAACTACCGCGCCGCCTTGTGACCGCGAACTGATGCGTCCGTACTACATCCAGGATTTCCACAGCACCGCATGCCGCGAGCGGGTAGGTGCAAAGCACCGAGAGACGCTGATTGGCTATGGACCCGTTGAGCGCGTCTTCGTATTCACAGAAGTCGTTCCAATGTTTCCTTTCGAGCCAGGCGGTGTCACCGGTTACTCGGACTCCGGCGTAACCTTCAGCGGATGCTCGCGCCAGCTTCTCATTCCAACCGGCAATTACTCTCTTGAGATCAAACGTACCATCCTGCAGATACCAGTCGCGAGCCGCGACGATCTCGATGCTATTCCCAAGCAGGTAGCGAGCGAAATCGGGAACGGCTTGCTGCAGCGCTTGCAGGGCGTCCTCCTCTGTAACCGGCGGGGCTACCACCCATAAGCAGAATTCCTCGCTTTGCAATCCAGCCCTGCAGTAAGGGACCGCTGTTTCGAGCAGATCCACCTTCGTGTCGTAAAACAGGCAAAAGTGGGTACCCCAAGGCATATCGCCGATGACATCGACGCCCGTATTTCGCAGCCCAGTTACGTTGGTAGTTATCATCGCGCGATTGTTGTCCTCCACTTTGAGCGCACGCGCCCGGCGCGAGACCGTGCGCTCACCCTAACCCTTGACTCCCCGCCGTCGAGAGCACCAGCACGTGGCGGGCGGGCTTTAGCCCGTGCGGGGATCAGCAGCGCCGGGCTGCTTGTGCGATCTAGGCAGTGGAGAGGGCGCTCCCTGGATGGTTGACGGTCACGGTAGCAGCAGGGCACCCTCACAGTGGCCAAAAAGCCAAGTCTATCCCAATTTTGGTCGAGCCGCTGTTGGCAGGACCGGATAGCGAGTCATTCCAGCCCGGCGTTCGCTCACCTCTACCACGCTCTTGGCAAACGACTCGCCGAGCGGATATAAAGGTCAGCAAAAAGAGCACGCAAGCATTCGGCTTGTGGAGTCAACCTTTACGAGAGCGTATAGGCAATCGCAGAATAGCAGAATTTGAGCTAACTGAGAATTTGCCCGCTCCCGCCGCGAACAGCCGAAGGCTACCTGCGTGAGCGCCAGGTATTGGTCGTTACTCACTTCCGAAGCGACAAAAGCTCCAGAATCTGGGGATGGTCCTTGAGTATGGTAGCTAACAGACTCTCAAACGAGATCCCCCTGCCATCACCATTATGAAGAAGACGGGAAGCATAGTGCCAATTAGCTATTCTCGCACGGCCACTGAAGGGTTAACTGATTTCCGCCCTGCTCCAGATCACATTCTCAGTCGGTCCAGGAGGATACAGTCTCACTGCTAATTCTTCGAATCGTTTCCAGTCTGAATCTGAGCGGAGCGCTATTTCTGGGCCATTAAGAAATGCTATCCATTCGAACACAGGCCCCGCTGCCGCTGCTCGAGCCACATTTTCACCGGCCCGGTACCAGCTCTCCATCGAATCACAACTTTATACGAATCACACCGAGCCTCTTGAGTTCAAAAAAACACCTTGCACAGGCCGACACATCTCTACTGGCATCGTGTGCCTCTTGGAGTTCCTTTTTGAATAGGCGGAAGTAAAGTTCTGCCAACGTTGGCCATTTGAACCCATATTGCCCCGGGATTTGGCAGAAGTCGGTGGCGGCCTCCTTGGTGCAGACTCGCGCCTTCATGTGAAGGCGCGATGGTCGGTCGACACGGTGGAATTCAGCCAAGACGACGTTCTCATCGAAGCTGATGTTGTGCGACACGATCACTTGCGCTCCTTCGACGGCCCTGGTGAACGACTCCAGCACGTCCACAAGTGCCCGACCATCACGGCGAGCCTTTATTGTCGAGATTCCATGAATCTGCTCAGCGTCCTTCGGAATCTGGAATCCGTCTGGCCGCACGATGTATCCCTCAGTTCCGGTCTTTTGGCCTTCCTTGTCGTACGCTTCCCAGGCGAGCTGCACGACGCGTGGCCAGTTTGCTACGTCCGATGCAGGTGCCCGCCAGTTTTTCGGCAGCCCAGTTGTTTCTGTGTCGAACACTAAGAACATTGCACGGACACTCCTGGTCCGTCATGGACCTATTGGGCATTCCAACCAGGCGATACCTGCACGCGAATTCAAGGTCTGCCTTGGGACGCGGTGGTGAAGAACCACTGCCCTTTCTACAGCGTTGATCAACGCGATTTCACCCTCTCCTGACTCGAACGTTTTTACCGCGAGCCTTTTCCTTTTTCTTCTTGCTCCAAGGCTTCAAGACGCTTGAGCGGCGCGCAGCACAAGTTTGGGCATCGGATAGATGTCACGAGTGTTAGCGATTTCAGCTGTCCCGGTTTTGGAAGTGCGAAGTTCGAAGATACGTCCGACAGCAGCGCGGTCACTGCGCAACCTCCGGCACAAGAGGTCAGCCAAAGCTGGATCTTCTACTGCTACGATTACCTGGCGGTTGGTTCGCCGAATTGCTGTGAGTACTTCCACGAGATTCAGTGCCCGATAGTCATCGATATGCTGGACAGGGTCATCGAGTAAGAGTGACCTCCACCCACACCATGGTCTTGAGAGGTGTACAGAAAGCAGGAAGGCCAACCCCGCAGCGCGGCGTTGCCCGCTACTAAACAGGAACTGCGGATTGTGGCCATCTCCTACCACAAAATTCAAAGATCCTCGGACCTTTCCTCCAAAATCAGACTCGATTTCTGTCCAATCACCGTGCGGCCGCAATCTCCTATATAGCTCCTTGAGCAAGGGCATAACCGTGTCGAATTGCTCCATCAGGATTTCATTTGCAACTGTCTTCGCCGCAGCTTCCATTTGTCGCGCAGCCTCAACTGCTCGCTCAGCAACACTAAGTTTTGCAGCTTCCAGTTCAGATCGTTCACGAAGCTGCGCAATCCTGCTTTCTAAAGCCTTGACCTTATCTATTGCATTAGACGTTTCCAGGATGGCAAAGGCCCTTTCCAGGCGAACAAGGCTAGCTTGCTCTCTGAAGAGCATCTCCTCCGCAGCTTTTGCGGTAGCAGGTGGATCTTTGAACCCGAGCCGGGAGTAAACTTCGCGGATTTCGGCCAGGGTACGCTCCAGTGCGAGACGGCGCCTCTCAAGTTCCGTATATTGACTATTAGCCCCAGCGAGAGTTTGTTCCGCACTTGCGGCTTCGGATCGAGCTTTGGCTACGGCGGAAGAGGTTGCCGCCAGCCTCTCACCCCGTGCCGCCAGTCGGGCTCTGGCGGCGACAGTCGCCTCAGCAAATTCGCGTTGTGTACGCACAGCATTGCACAGAGGACAGTGTCCCTCTAGCAGACCAACAGCTTCTCCATGCTCCAGGATTGCCGAAATATGGGTCGCGAATTCATCACCCTCCTTTTCCACGACATCTGCCTTGACAGCTGAAGCCAGCCGCCCATCTGCTAGTGTCTTCTCTTGCGCTGCCTTTTCGCGCCCAGCCCGCGCCCGTTCGACTTGCTCCTGAGCATTCGCCGAAGAGAAGAATGCAACCTCATTTTCCACTTCATTGAACCGCACACGCACTGCATCCATCTGCTGTAATGCGAGCCGTCTCTCTGCGATTAACTTTTGTATTGCCTCAACTCTTTCTGCTAGACCAGGCGGTAGTGAAACGGGAAGTGATTCAATAATCTTCAAGGCTTCTGAAAGATCCGCAGACCGCTCCGCGAGGCTCCTCGCATCTGTAAGTTCGCCCAAGGTTCTGCCCAGTTCATTCTGAACCTCTTTAATGCGGTCGTCTTGCCTGTTTTTTGCTGCACTAGCAGCATTGAGAATAGCTGCAGTTCGTCCAGAATAATTCGGCCCTACCATGGTTCCAATCGCTTCCCTTACTAGCGTGAACCTCGTTTGTTCCGGGAGATCGAGACTAAGCCCAGCAATGAATTCGTCGCGGATTAAGGTCGTTTGCAGCAGAGTTTCGATGGTGGCATTGTTAGCGGATTGTTGACTGCATAACCGAGTGATTATTTCGGAAGGCTGTGCAGTACAACCGCCCTCTCGACTTCGGCTAACGACAAACCTTTCTTCGGCATCATTAACAAAACCCACGGATACAGAGTGCGCTTCTGCTTTCCCTGATCCCACCCACCAGATGTGTTCATCCAGACCTCCGCCTTTGGCCGCCTTGACGCTAAATTTGTTGATCGTTCCCGTCAGAGCGAAATCGATGGCGTCGAGTACAGTGCTCTTGCCTGTACCATTATGTCCGCTCAGCACCGTAAAGCCCCTCGCCAACTCAAAGCGGACCTTATCGCGAAATCCTCTGAAGCCGGACAGCTCTACAAATTCCAATTTCATGTCTACGCTCCAAGCAAACGAACTACTTCGGCAGGTGTGACTGTGTCATCGAGAACGGCGTTAGCTGCATCTGGGGCGATGCTTGCAATCCGTTTTCGGAGACGCTGGGTTAGGTCAAAATCTTCGCTGTCTAGCAGTGGCTGACGCTGAATCGGCAGAAGGGGCAGCAGGGCTTTTACAATTTCATCACGGCTGCTCAGTCCGCAAGCCGCAATCTTCCTGGTTCGCTCCAAATCCTCCTCGATCCATCGAATCTCGCGCAATTGAGTCTCGTCGGCGCTTCCCGCGGACAGAAAAACGGAATAAACGTTCCAAGTTTTTTCTCCAGCTTTTTGTAGGGACGAGGCATGGACGGCCAGCAGCTTCGTTTCCAACTCTCGCCAACGGCGGAGAAGCGAGGGTGCATCCTCAAAAAGACAGATAAAACCCATGACAGCGTCGTCTTCGAAACCGACTACGGCAAGACTATCAACTGACAATAGCCAGGTCTCATAACCCGCGTCTTGCAAAACTACCTGAACCGGCGATTTTAGGTCCGTCATATCTTTAATTCTCCGCGAGCTTTTTCTAACGTTAACCAGTGAGTGCCACCCCCCGCACCGGGCCGGACTACGCTGGCCCCAGCACCCGAGGCAATAAGGCATCCAGGTGTAGGAATATCCAGTCCGCCAGCACAAACAATAACATCAGGCTGACGGACGGCTGGCGGTTCTTTGTAGCGCTCTCGCACCGTACTGATAGCTTCTCCCGCTCCTTGGACGACGCGGATAAGCTTCCCTCCCAATCTATACCAGGAGCCAAGACGTGTGGCATTTGCTTCAATCAAGAGCAGGTGCAAGAACGCTGCTGCGGCTGCGCCCGAGGGCGGTGCCTTCAGTCTTGCAGCGCGATGATATGGAATGCCTTCTGCATCTTGACGAAAACTGTAAAAGTCTTCGCAACTCATCACAGGTTCGATAGGAGAATAGTGTTTGCCTTCAGCTTCGAACATCGGCTTTCCCAGTGCGTAGAATTTCTTTGTCCACACTTTTGAGAACGATATTTGAAGTTCCTCAAGCGCGTCGGCACCTGAGGCCTGCACGTGCTGGAAGTGAACTGTGCCACCTGTGAGACGCGCCCAGAGCGTGGGTGCGTTGACTTGCAAATCTGCGCTGCTTTTTGGATCGACAACAGTCACCGAGCCAAACGGATTAACGTTCAGTGCGTTCGCGATAACATCGTTTAGATATCCCCAGTCTGTCCAGAAACCGACAACCAACAGGTCCTTTCCTGGAAGCGTCAATCCCATCCACTGGGAGCAGCTGGCGATTCGGTCGGCGATTGCAGGTTCAGCAAGCTGGGCCTGTGCCCACAGTGTTTTGTTCGGCTCACGGACGAGGCATCCGTGAAACTTAATGAGAGGCCCACAGTCCCTACCGAAAGTTGTTGCCTCCTGACCTGTCAGTGCTCCCCGCATCGCTATTTTCCGATTGCTCGCCCAGTGTTCAATGAGCGGATCAAAATTCGCCGACAGAGCACCCTCTGCCGCCCCGCAAATCAAGAAATCGGAGACGGCAGCATGTCCCTTATTTGGTTGCCCTACGAGGTCATTCCACGGTACGAGGGTTCCCAAGAACACGCTTTCGAACTCACCGTTGTTATAAAAATGCTCCGCTAGCTGTTCGACATGGTCTTTCATAGCTGCAGGCAATTCCATTATCGGCAGGTATTTGTTATAGCAGGTGTGAGAAACTTGAACTGCAGACATCAGATTGCTTGGCTCGGGAATAGAAAGTCCAGCTCCACAAAGCACCACTAAACGGTTGGCTTCAATGCTACCTAGCAGACGGATACGTGTAGGATCGTCGAAGATCATGAGGCTCTACTCTTTGGGCATTATCGATCTGGGCGATGGAACATCTGATCTGCGATCAGATCGGAGATCGCCGCGGAATTGGGTTCAATAAACCATAATATCTAGTCTTGGAGACGGACAAGCTCTGGAGCGCCCGCTAGGTCGCCAGTGCTACCCGCTTCTGACGCCGCTCTGGCTTTTCTCATTCCGCGCACGTGCATCGTAGACTACTGATGGAAATCAGATTGAAAATCAATCGGTTCCTATTGGGTCGAGTGACTCCCAATTCGCCGCCAGAAACTGCTGAATGCCGACACCGGGACGATATGCAGTGTACAACAATGCGAACTCCTTCTGAGCAGCTACAAACGAATCGGATGGAATAACGGTCATGTGCTTCGCCAAGAATACCAGCCCTAACGTTGGTGCCCTGGACTCACCTTGATTGCAATGAATCAACACCGAGCCGCCCCGGTCGTGGTGTTCGCCAGCAAACTGAAGGAATCTCACGAACGTTTCGATCTTGAAGAGAGGCACCGGCGGATCGATGATGTTCAAGAAGAGATCGTACGGGTGGCGAAGAACAAGGTAGTGCGGGTGTTGAGGCGAGAGGCTTCCTTTGTACCCAACTGCTCGCTGATGGCAGGGGGATTTACAAGCGTGCACTACTGCCAAGTCGGGCGACCCCTCTTGGCAACTGGCTTCGTCGCCGATGTACACCCTGTCATGGACTTCGACTATTTGCCTCTTCTTTCAACTGGTTGATGCTAGAC
>Ga0207112_1094_pt1 | contig 23634 bp, 29 predicted proteins | sample Alteio_BWMinHeat_72_FD_153549 | JGI IMG/M metagenome (GOLD analysis project Ga0207112, IMG submission 153549) | Enriched cells from forest soil in Barre Woods Harvard Forest LTER site, Petersham, Massachusetts, United States -... | ecosystem: Environmental > Terrestrial > Soil > Temperate forest >...
CCCCGCCAGGGAATTTCTATTTCGCCATTTTCGGAAATAGTGGCCTGATTTTTCAAACAAACATGGAATTCAATAGTGAGAATAAATGTAGTTTAATGTTACCATCTACATTACCCAGGGGCATTGCGCAGTTGATTGTTTATGATTCAAATTTTGATTTGTTAGCGAGCCGAGTGATTCATATCGGAGCTATGGATAGCATGCATATTAGCCTCGGCAACCTTTTAGATAATTACAGCACCCGCCAACAAGTAAAATTAGACTTTAGCGTTAGGGATGGTGGTCTTTCAATACCAGGTTATTATTCGTGCCGTATAGTCAATGAGGAGTTGTTCGCCAATTCAGAAACGAAAGAGATGGATTATCTTACTTTTAAAAGTGACATCTCCAATTCCTTTGGCTTAATGCGAAATAAGACAACGGAACAAACGATTAACAATTATTTGATTACTCAAACGTGCCCATGGTTTAACTGGAATAAAATCGTTATAGCACATGGGGGGGATTTTGTTTAAGCCTCAGCAGAACTTAATGTTGAGTGGAACAGCCGCGTACGCCAAAAATGGTCAGCATGTTCCTGACTCAACGTTAATTATGTTTTTTCTTGAAAAAAGTTTGTTGGGGTATGAAACACGTACTGACAAGAAAGGTAATTTTTCATTCCCACTATTACTTACAGTTAGTCATCCTGATCGATTTTATTATACAGCTACTTTGAAAGGAAAGGACTTAGATGATATTTCAATTCAAGTGTACGATCCTGATTCGGCGCTTTCTTTTTCTGCGGAACCATGGGCCATCGACAAGAATTCAATCAATCAGTATACTATTTACAGTACCCAAGTTCAAACAATAAATAGTTCTTATTCTTTTTTCGCTAATCCCGTTTCAAGCGATTCTGTTGATGAGCCTAACAAAGCCATAGAGGAGGAATTGAACGGTGCTGACTTGACTGTTAACCTTAGTGACTACCTGATGATGCCTACTATGGAAGATGTTGTCCGCGAAATTGTCAGGGCGGTTGAATATCGTAAAATAGGAGGGAGGCAAGTAATTCGCGTTTACACGATTGGCAAAGTTACCCATTATAGTTCAGGTCCTTTATTTGTAATTGATGGGGTAATAACAAAAGACCCGTCTTATTTTTTCAGCTTGAAACCTGCAGAAGTTATTTCGATCAAAGTGGTGAGGGATGTCAAAAAATTATTTGCTTTTGGAAGCTTAGGCTCAAATGGAGTGATTCTTGTGAAGACAAAACTTCAGACAAAAATTGTGAATGAAAAGCATACCCTTGATTTTGCAGGACTTCTGCCTGAATCATATAATTCTTTTTCGGGTTATGTTAATCCAAAAATACCGGATTTGAGATCTTGTATATATTGGTCGTCAAAGACTTTCACGGGAAGAGGAGATGAGTTCATTTTATTCAGAACATCAGATGATGTAGGAAAATTTAAGATTCAAATTTCTGGACTTACAGACGATGGAATTCCGTTTTATTCTGAACATCCCTTTCAGGTAGTATTCCGCAACTAATTAAAATGGAATGTTCGTTTGGGCGTGATTACTGCGTCTAATCTAATGTCAAGTTCATTGATCTCTGACATCTCTTCAGTCGGGTCAAAGAAAGATAACCCGACCTTTTTACATTCTATCTTACACTCTTTTAAAAACCTATCATAGTATCCTTTGCCGTATCCGACACGATTGCCATTTAAATCGAAAGCTAAAAGAGGAACAACAACAAGGTCAATTGCATGAGAGAGAGTGATCTCGCCAAATTGAGGTTCGGGGATTTTCCATTTGTTTTCTTTGATTTGATTTTTCCCTGCGAAATAGAAATTGATCAATGTGTTATCGTCTTTCATTTTAGGGATGGAGATCCGTATGCCTGGAAATTCGATAGTAAGTCGATCAATGATGAACCATGTATTTGGTTCTTTTTTTGAAATAATCGGAAGGAAAATGTGAAGTGTTTGGACAGCAGAAAGATCAATTGCTGAAAAGAAAGAGCTGCAGATATTTTGACTCAGTACACTATACTCGGAGTCTTTAATTCTTTCTCGCAATTTTAAGTAATGATTTCTAATCTCTTGTTTGGTCATGACGAACTCAACACGTTAAACCTGAAGTCGAATGGGTCAAAGCTTTGAATTAATTTTTCTATGAAATGCTGATCTTGCTGATAAAAATTTAGAAAATTGTCCGTTCGTTCCTGAGGATGACCATTGGGGAAAAGAAAATCCTTAACTGACTCCGCCTGCTGCAATTTGTCCGCTTGCTTTCGTTTCTCAGCACGCATCATTTTTTGTTCAATCCCCTCCAGCGCATGAACCATTCTTTTAGTTTGTGCATCAGCATGCTGGTTAAGTGTTGGATCGATTAAGGAAGCCTGGTCTTTTACTCTTTTAAAGATAGCCTCTGCCTCCTTTAGTTCAATGCCCAACGAAAGATTTGCGTTAGAGTTTTTAGCAATCCAATGATTAAACATGAAATTTTTATCTTCAAACAAATCTTTTAATTCCAGCCCTGTCTTTTCAAATTTCCTTAGTGTTGGGGTATTCATCACAGCCGCAAAATTGCGCGGCATTAAAATTGGAAAAGGAGTTTTAAAATGGTCGAACACCCCCTTTAATTGCAGCCAATAAACTACTTCAGATGGACCGCCAACGTATGCAAGATTCGGAAGAATTACTTCCTGGTAAAGTGGACGAAGAATAACGTTGGGACTAAATTTTTTCAGGCTCCTTTGAAATAAGCATCTCGATTTCTTTCGCGGAGAATTTTAGTGGAGTATCAACAACGGAAAAATTATTTTCATGTTGTTCGATGCGCTGTCGAATGCCATTATCTAAATAAAAGAAATTAATACCTCTGGCGAAGACTTGGGGATGATGACCAAGACCTTCAAGTTTTTGATTTTTTTCTTCCACCAGTTTTTTTGAAGTCTGACGGAAGAGATCGTCATGAATCACCTTTGCAAACAAGGATTTTAACTCTCTTTCATCAGCATCAACAACAACTAATCCTTCTTTTCCAAACAGCTCATTCACAAAACTGCGGGTAGCCGCTGCAAGTGTTTTGCTTTTTGAATATGCATTTTTAAAAATAGAAACATCGCCAGGTAGCTCACCCGCTAGTTTGCTTAAAGTTATAGGATCAAACCTGCCAACAGCTCCTGTTTGATTTGTTTCCCAAGAATATTTTTTGCCGTGCAATCGAAACGATTTTATTTCATCGTAATCGTGATCTTCACTTGCCATCCAATAAACCGGTACAAAGTTGTACTCAGGATAGAGTTCCTTGAGAACTTTGCAAGTATTAATTACGGTTACGATTTTGTAGATGAAATACAATGGTCCTGTGAAAACGTTTAGCTGATGACCAGTCGTTACGGTAAATGCTTTAGAATTGGTCAGTGATTTAATATTACCTGCAACTTGCTCTGAAATTTTTATTCCCTCGTATTGTTTATTCAAAATTTTAGACAATACTTCTCTGTTACCTTGAGGAAATGAAGTTGATTTTTCATTAATTTGGTCTTTGAAGTTTTGTACTAGAGGAAACCGATGGTAGAAGTTTCGAAGAGATTCCTTTTGAGAAATGTAATCCAGAAAAAAATGCGAGAATGAACGAGTATCCTCTAGGGCGATTTTGTACAGTTGCATATCAACAACAGGAAGGTTTGAGGTAAAGCATGGAGCGAATAACGGCTAAGTGGGTGGTTTGGTTTTAAAAAATGAAAGATCGGTATTTACTTAGGAAGCATTTTTTGATTTAAGAATTTTTTAACAAAGACCTAAACTACTTCAGCCATTAAATCAAATTCGGTGGCACTGGTTATTTTGGCGTTTACGAAATCACCCAAACGCAGGTAATCGGCACTCTTCAAAATTACTTCATTGTCCACTTCGGGTGAGTCAAATTCTGTACGGCCGATGAATACCCCTTCTTCCTTTCGATCCACCAATACCTTAAAAATATTTCCAATTTTTGCCTGGTTCAATTCCAAAGATATTCCTTGCTGAAGTTCCATGAGTTGATCAACGCGCTCTTGCTTCACTTTTGGAGGAACCTCATCAGTCATTGAATGCGAATGTGTATTTTCTTCGTGAGAATAGGTAAATACGCCAAGTCTATCGAAACGTGAATTCTCAACAAACGTCATCATCTCAGCAAAATGCTTTTGAGTTTCGCCAGGGTGACCGGCAATCAGCGTGGTTCGTATTGCGATGCCCGGAACTTTCTCACGAATCGTTCTTAATAGAGTTTCCGTTTTTTCTCTTGTCGTTCCTCTTCGCATTAGTTGCAGCATGTCAGTAGAACCATGCTGTAATGGAATATCGATGTAGTTGCAAATATTTTTTCGCTCGGCCATTACATCGAGTGCATCCATGGGGAAGCCAGTTGGAAATGCATAATGAAGTCGGATCCATTCGATTCCCTCAACGTCAGACAGGCGCTGAAGCAAGTCAGCGAGGTTTCCTGAGCAATCAGCAGCAACTCCTTTGTTCCATTTTTTGCCAGGTTTCTTGCTTCTAATACCAATTCCTCCATAGGTCTTGAAATATGCTTCCCTCGCATTAAAGGAATGGCACAGAAGGAGCAAGGCCTGTCACATCCTTCGGAAATTTTTAAGTAAGCAAAATGACTCGGGTTGGTGAGAATACGCTCGCCAACTAATTCATGCTTGTAGTTAGCATTGAGTTGTTTCAACAACCGTGATAAGTCGCGGGTGCCAAACCAAGCGTCTACTAATGGGATTTCTTTTTCAAGATCGTCCTTATATCGCTGCGAAAGGCAGCCAGTAACGTACACTTTTTCAATAACGCCTTCTTCCTTGGCGTCTACATAACGGAGAATAGTATCAATGGATTCCTGTTTTGCATTGTCAATAAAACCACAAGTATTAATGACTACAATATTGGCATCGTCCTTTTTCGACTCATGGGTGGCGTCAATATGGTTACCCTTGAGCTGGGTAAGCAATACTTCGCTATCCACAAGGTTCTTAGAACAACCTAAAGTGACAATATTGACTTTATTCTTGCGAATGCCTTTAGTTTTCAAATCGGAGAAAAGTTAGGGGGCAAAATTACGAAAAATTGAAGTAGCCGGGAGTTAACGGTTATATTTGCGCGGAACTATGAAATTAGCCCTTCTCACACTGATTTGTGTAATATTAGGAAGCTGTTTTAATGACGGCAATTGCATCATTACTGCAACCAATTACATGCACGTTCAGTTTAAAAAACTAAGTAATAGCAAAGATTCAGCGATTGTTCTCGACACAATTCATATTTCTGGCACTTATAATGATTCCATTCTGGTTGTTAATGCTTCAGTAACTGAATTCCTCTTGCCGTTAGACATCCACAGGGAGACAACCACTTTTGTTTTGCAACGAACAAACCCAGCCGATTCAACCACACATTCCGATACCTTACAGGTTGGCTATTCCATGCAGAGCAAAGTGATTGCGCATGACTGCGGCGCATTTACTTACTATCAAAATCTTGAAATAGTAAAGACGAGCTTGAAAGACATAAAAGCATTTAGCGCGTCCTTACTTACGGACCCAACCCTTTATGTAGCTGGTTCTGCCAATTATCAAGCTTATGCTGTCAACTACCAGATTTTTTTTTAGCATCTCCTTGATTTCTTTTGCTCTTCTCGCGCACGGGCAAGAAAAGAAAGTAACAAAACCAAAAAAGGATTTTATGCCTACAGGGCTTCGTGTGGGAACGGATTTGATTGACATCGGAAAGACTCTTTCAAGCAATACTTTTACTGGGTGGGAAATCAATGGCGATGTGGATTTTGCCAATTATTATCTAACAGTGGATGCCGGTGCGTGGGGAAAAGACATTCTGCTAAAGAACGGAGACTACCATAATTCCGGGACTTACAATCGTGTAGGGATTGATATTAATTTTCTTGGGAGCGATCCTGACAAGAACATGTTTTTCCTGGGCTTTCGGTTTGGGCATTCAGTCTTCAATGAATCGGTCAATTATATCAATACTCCTCAGCACTTTTTCTCTCCTGATACCACCAATGCATCCAATCCGAACGCGTCAGGTCATTGGGGCGAACTCACTACGGGCCTTCGGGTAAAAGTTTGGAAAGGACTTTGGATGGGCTTCACAGCTCGGATGAAATTTGCTCCAAGTGTACATGGCAGCCCAAACTTTGCAACATACGATATGCCAGGTTACGGAGTCGTTCAACAAAAACCATGGTGGGGTTTTAATTACCAGATATTTTGGAGGTTTGCATGGAGAAAAGATAAAGTCCTCCCAATAAAAAAGTAATTTAAGTTCTCTTGAATAATGAGTCAATGAACTCAGTTTTGTCGAATACTTGCAAGTCCTCAACCTTCTCACCAACACCAATATATTTTACCGGGATTTTGAACTCATCGGAGATACCAATCACGACTCCGCCTTTAGCCGTGCCGTCAAGTTTGGTGATGGCGAGACAAGTAACCTCTGTTGCCTTCGTGAATTCCCTCACCTGAATCACAGCATTTTGTCCGGTGCTGCCATCCAAAACTAAAAGAACATCGTGCGGAGCTCCTGGTAAAACTTTTTCGATGGAGCGTTTTATTTTGGAAAGTTCATTCATCAGGTTGGTCTTAGTATGTAACCTACCGGCAGTATCTATGATAATCACATCGGCACCCAATTTTAGTCCCTTTTCTACAGTTTCAAATGCAACTGCAGATGGGTCGGTATTCATTCCCTTTGAAACCACCGGAACTCCTGTACGCTCTCCCCACAATTTTAGCTGTTCAACCGCGGCAGCCCTGAAAGTGTCAGCGGCTCCCAAAACAACGCTCTTGCCTTTCTTTTTGAATTGCGCTGAGAGTTTGCCAATAGTAGTTGTTTTACCTACACCATTTACCCCTACCACCATCAAAACATAAGTCTTAATTCCAACAGGCGTTTCAAAATCACGCTCAACTGTTTTGTTAGTTTCTGAAAGGAGAGCGCCGACTTCTTCTTTAAGGATTTTATCAAGTTCGCTTGTGCCCACATATTTGTCTCGGGCAACGCGATCCTGAATTCGTTTTACGATTTTTAGAGTAGTATCAACGCCAACATCCGATGAAATCAAAATCTCTTCAAGATTGTCGAGGACTTCGTCATCCACTGAAGATTTTCCAATCAGCACTTTCCCAAGTCGGCCAAAGAAACTCTCCTTGGATTTTTGTAATCCATGGTCGAGCGACTCTTTTTTTTCTTTTCCGAACAGTCCCGATAAAATAGACATAATGAGATATTTACAAAAATAAAAAAAGTCCCACACGGGGACTTTTTCAAATTTCTTTTCCTTTAAGGATTAACCTTTTTTGGCCAATGTTTCTTTTACAAGGTCAGAGGCAACAATTTCTTCTTTGAAGATATAGGCGCCAGTCTTTTCTGACTTTACAGCACGGATCACTTTTGCAAAGTTTTTGCCGTCTGTTTTCTTAAGCGATGCTACTACTTTCTTTGCCATGACTATTTAATTTCTTTGTGAAGGGTCATTTTTTTCATCACCGGATTGTATTTTTTTAGTTCAATACGTTCGGTAGTGTTTTTTCTGTTTTTGGTGGTGATGTAGCGGCTCATGCCCGGCAGCCCGCTGTTTTTATGCTCGGTGCACTCCAAAATCACCTGAATGCGGTTTCCTTTCTTTGCCATGGTTCTTTAAATTTTAAATAGAGGCGGTCAATGTTCCTTTTTGGCGTGCTTCTTTCAGCACGGCACTGATGCCTTTTAGGTTGATTGTCTTGATCACTTTAGTGGAGACTTTCAGTGTAATCCACTTGTTTTCCTCGGCCACAAAAAACTTTTTTGTGTGCAGATTGGGGTAAAACCTGCGTTTTGACTTGTTGTTGGCGTGCGACACCTTGTTGCCCACCGCAGGTCTTTTGCCTGAAACTTCACAAACCCTTGCCATAAAAATCGTTTAAATGAGTCTTTTCCTTAAAAAGGGAGTGCAAATATCGGGAAAACAAGGAATTATACAAACTGCCCTTTGAATATCTTTTCATTGCTAATTTGAGTTGCCTTGGCAACGACCACTCTTCGCCTCAAATTTCTTAATTTTTACGATTGACGGGCCATTGCTGGCTGTGGACTGTTGACTTTTTCCTGTATTTTCGCGTTGGCGTATGCAGAAAAAACTGATCCTTGATTCCAAGCAACTCGATATCACCCTCAGCCGCCTTTGCCAACAATTAATCGAAAATCATTCTAATTTCAGCAATTGCGTTCTTTTAGGACTGCAGCCAAGAGGTATTTTTTTAGCGGAACTTATTCATCAAAGACTTAAATCCTTAAAAGTCAATGTGCCTTTGGGGTATCTGGATGCAACATTTCATCGAGATGACTTCCGAAGACGCGACACACCAGTCAAGGCCAGCGAAAACCGGGTTCCCTTTGCAATTGAAGGCAAAAATGTAGTACTGATTGATGATGTCCTTTTTACCGGACGAACCGTACGTGCCGCATTGGATGCAATGATCTCCTTTGGACGTCCTGCAAAAGTGGAGCTACTTGTGCTTGTGGATAGGAAAGCAACTCGCGATTTGCCTATTGCTGCCGATTATGTTGGAAAGTATGTTGATACGCATGATACTCAAAAGGTGCTGGTAGAACTGAAAGCTGACGGAAGCACACGAAATAAAATCTGGTTAATCAATAGGGAATAGACATGTCAAAACTAAGTCAACGGCATCTGCTCGGAATCAAGGACATCACCCGCGAGGATATTGAACTTATTTTTGAAACTGCCGATAATTTTAAGGACGTCATTAATCGTCCGATAAAAAAAGTTCCCTCCCTTCGTGATGTTACAATCGCGAATGTTTTTTTTGAAAACTCTACACGAACAAGGCTTTCATTTGAGTTGGCGGAAAAAAGATTGTCTGCCGATGTTGTAAATTTTTCAGCGTCTGGAAGTAGCGTAAAAAAAGGCGAAACACTTCTGGATACAGTCAATAATATTTTAGCGATGAAGGTGGATATGGTGGTAATGAGGCATGCGAGTGCCGGTGCGCCTCATTTTCTCTCAAAACACATAAGAGCAAATATTGTAAATGCCGGTGATGGCACACATGAACACCCAACGCAAGCTTTGTTGGATGGCTTTTCGATTCGGGAAAAATTAGGAGGTGTGGAAGGAACGAAGATAGCAATCATTGGGGATATTTTACATTCGCGAGTAGCTTTATCAAACATCTTTGCCCTGAAAAAAATGGGGGCAGAGGTAATGGTCTGCGGGCCGCCCACATTACTTCCAAAATTCATTTCTACGCTTGGTGTGAAAGTTGAGCTTGAAGTGAAAAAAGCGCTTGAATGGTGCGATGTTGCGAATGTGTTACGAATTCAATTGGAGCGCCAGCAACTAAAATATTTCCCTTCTCTTCGTGAGTACACCTTGTATTATGGTATCAACAAAAAGATGCTTGACGATTTAAAAAAGAAAATCGTACTCATGCATCCGGGCCCTATCAATAGAGGTGTTGAACTTACCAGTGATGCGGCAGACTCACAACATTCAATTATTTTAGATCAAGTTGAAAATGGCGTAGCTGTGAGAATGGCGGTACTTTATCTCCTGGCTGGTGCAGCCTGATTGAATTCTAGAATTACTTTTTTACTAATTGATTCAATGCTATCTCGAAAGATGCTTGAGCAATCTTTGTTTTAGAGGGATTTACCTTTTTTGTTTTTTCCAAAGCCCTTCTTATCGTATTTGAAATATCATTGAAGATGGCGGCATCATCCATGGCAGCTTCACTTTCCATAAAGTAAGCAAACACGCGTGCCATTCCGCAGTTGGCAATGAAATCGGGAATGATTGAAATCTTTTCATCAGCTTCAAGTCCTGTAGGGCCGAAGAAAATTTCAGGGTCAGCAAACGGCACATTTGCTCCGCAAGAGAATACTTCCACACCTGAACCTATCATTTTTTCCACTTGTTGCCTGGTAACTAAGCGAGAAGCTGCCGCCGGAATAAAAACTTCAAATTCAAGGTCCCAGATTTTTTGATTCACTGTTTCAAACGAAAGTAAATCGTCTGTCACTAATCGATTCCCATCACGGTCAACAACAAGTCTACAAATCTCATCATGAGAAAATCCGGCTTGGTTGATTAACCCACCCTCACGAGTAAGGATGCCCACTATTTTCACACCCATCTGACTTAAATAAAATCCAGTGGCTGCACCTACATTCCCCCATCCCTGCACTACCGTACGTTTTCCTTTCAAGGTCCCATCCCACAATTCATAATAATGGCGCACCGCTTGAGCTACTCCATAACCAGTGCACATATCTGCAACCGTATATTTTTTCTCCAGCATGGGTGTAAATGATTTGTCTTCTATGACTTTTACAACACCTTGTCGAAGTTGACCAATACGATTTACTTTTTGCGGTTCAGTTGGTTTGAAGTGTCCGGTAAAAACTCCTTCCTGGGGATGCCAGACACCAACATCTTCCGTGTGTGGAATGACTTCATGAATTTCATCTACATTGAGATCACCACCTGTTCCATAGTAATATTTTAATAACGGCATTACGGCCAAATACCATCGATGGAGAACTCCCGCTTTTCGTGGATCATTTGGATCAAAATTGATTCCTGATTTTGCACCACCAATGGGAGGACCCGATACGGTAAATTTTACTTCCATTGTCTTGGCCAGAGACTCCACTTCGTGTTGATCAAGGCCTTTGCGCATGCGCGTGCCGCCACCAGCTGCTCCTCCACGCAGAGAATTGATCACTACCCAACCTTCAGCCTCTGTTTCTGCATCTTTCCATTCAAAAACAATTTCAGGACGTTTGTTTTCAAATTTTTGCAGAAGTTCCATCATTGCGTCAATTAAAATCGAATGCAAATCTACCCGATTAAGACACCCGAACAAGAATTGTGCGTGGAGCCTGTCACGCTTTTTAATACATTGTTTTCGCCACGTAATCGCAGCACTCCCAGAAATGCAAATACCATTGCTTCTTTGAAATTGATAATAGTTCTAGATGGAATGATAACTTTTGTAATGGACGAGAGTTTGTTCTCAATCAACTGGATTAGAAATTCATTTGAGGATCCTCCTCCAGTCGCTAACAATTTCATTTTCTTTTTAGAATCAGGAATGGAATACGCAATTTCATCGGCAATCGATTCGCAGGCCGTTCGCATCCGATCATTGAGGGAAATGGATTCGTTGTCGAGGAGAGTTTGGAATTCAGTTTCAAAACCTTCCCGACTGAGCGATGGCTTTTTCTTTTGATTACGATTGTAAATTTTCTGAAGCGAATTCAGTAGCAATTTATTTACTGTTCCCTTGCGTGCCATTATTCCATTTTTATCAAAATCCTTTCCAGCTTTCATGGAGAGATAGTTCAGCAACATATTGCAGAAACAAATGTCAAACGCTTTTCTTTTGCCATTAACATCCATCGAGAGATTAGCAATACCTCCAAGGTTTAGGCAAATATCAAAATCAGAAAAAAGATATTTATCGCCAATGGGTACAAGAGGCGCTCCTTCGCCCCCAAGAGCAAGGTCAAGGCTTCGAAAATCGAACACGATTGGGAAGCCGATTTTTGCGTGCATCGCATTTCCATCGCCAAGCTGAAAAGTGAATTTGTTTTTAGGTTGATGAAAAATGGTGTGGCCGTGTGAAGCAATTAAATCTATTTCTTTTATCTTTTTCTGTTTGATAAACTGATTGCACAGTTGACCTATATATTTTCCGTACTTTGAATTCAATTCTAAAAGAGCTTCCCCAGAAAGTAAATGCGCGTTAGCGAGTTTGTTTCTCCATTCTTTGGGATAAGGGAAAGTTTGCGCACTTTCTATAGAAAACTCCCAATTCCCCTTTTTCAACGTGAATTTGCAATACGCGAAGTCAACCCCATCCAGCGAGGTGCCCGACATGGAGCCGATAACTTTATATCTATGGACTTTTTTAACTTTCATTGTCGAATATTGAGTGTACGAAAGTAATCATTGAATAAGAAATCATGAATCTGGTAATTGACAGTGGTAATACTCGCTTCAAAGTAGCAACTTTCACCGGGGCCAAGCTTGAAGAAAAATATTCTTTTTTAAGCAAGGAAGAACTAAAAGATTACTTAAAGCATCACATATTCAACCATGCAATTGCTAGCTCTGTAAGTCTGGATGGCAACGAGATTGCAAGTTGGATTAAAGCTTCGAATAAGTTTCTGTTGACACATTTGCTTCCTCTTCCAATACAAATAAAATACAAGACCCCAGAGACGCTGGGAGTAGATAGAATTGCGGCGGCGTGTGGAGCCATAGATATTTTTCCAAGCAAGGATTCCTTGGTAATTGACTCAGGCACTTGCATAACTTATGATTTTGTAGACCGAATGAAAAATTATAAAGGAGGAGCGATATCTCCAGGTATTGAGATGCGGTTTGAAGCTTTGCACACTTTTACTGAACGATTGCCGTTAGTCACAAAAGTTGGAGATTCTCAACTAACTGGTAACAGCACCGAAACCAGTATAAGAAGTGGAGTTTTGAATGGAGTAATAGCGGAGATGGATGGAATAATTAATAATTATAAAGAGTTGTACCCCGATCTGGGTGTGGTTTTATGTGGAGGCGATAGTTTATTTTTTGAAAACAAATTGAAACCCACCATATTTGCAGCCCCCGATCTCGTGTTGAGCGGTTTGAACCGGATTTTACTTCATAATGCAGTATTGTAAAAGGATTTTCCCAATTCTTCTGTTTTTTTTGATTTCAGCAATTGCTGTTGATGGGCAGGTTGCATCCAGTCCATTCTCTAAGTTTGGAATTGGAGACCTAACCGGCACGGGCATTGCTCAGAACCAAGGTATGGGCGGAATCGGCATAAGCAATGGTAGCGGATGGTATTTGAACAATCAAAATCCTGCACTTCTTGTCTTCAATCGCTTGATGGTGTTTCAAGGCGGGATGCAGTATGAGAAGATAAGAGAGTCGGATGGCACGAATTCACAAAAATTTGCTAGCGGTAACTTGAATTACCTAGCCATTGGCCTTCCAGTGAAGTCAGGAAAATTGACAACATCTTTTGGCCTGATGCCCTACTCCCACGTGAATTACAAACTTTCTTTTGCAGATTATGCTACTGGAAGTAATGTTCCAATCAACCGATTAGAATCCGGATCTGGCGGTATCAATCAATTTTATTGGGCAAACGGGTTCGCTTTAAATAAATTTCTCTCCGTTGGTATAAAAGCCTCATATCTTTTTGGATCAATTGTAACACAGGAATCGAACATATTTGCTTCTTCATCGGTTAGTACTTATCCTTCTGTTTATGTGAGGGACTATTTTAATGGGTTTAATTTTACAGGAGGCTTTTCATTTCACAAAGATTCCTTGTTTCACAAAAACTACAGACTCAATCTTGGCTTAGTTTACACTCCCAATGCCACTCTCAATTCCGAACATTATGTTCGATATGAGTTGAAGAGCATCCAAGGACCTACCATTGATTCTGCAACAATTGTAAAGAATGCTGCAGGAAAAACCAAACTACCGCAAAACTTTGGAGTTGGGTTATCCTTTAGCAAAATAGATAAATGGACAATTGGTGCAGATTTTACATATACAGATTTTAGGTCATTTAATGGATTTACCAATTCAATTGGGATTCCAACTATTGGATACCGGTCGGGGATAGGAATGGAATTCACGCCTGATGTTTATGACTTTACCAATTATTTGAGCAGAATAACCTATAGGATTGGAGGTTCGTACGAGAGGTTACCTTATCTGGTAAATGGAAATCCCTTGCGGGATGTTGGAGGAACATTTGGGTTTTCATTTCCGGTGGGCCGACTCTCTTCTGTCGATTTAGGCTTTAAGATTGGAAAAAGAGGCGTAGTTCCTCAAAGTTCTGTTGAAGAAAACTATTTTAGGGTGTATTTTGGGGTCACTTTTAATGATCAATGGTTTAATAAGCGAAAATTCGATTAAATTTTAACGTATGCAGAGTAAAAATGTGTTTTTTGGTCTGGCTCTTTTCGTTGGTTCGTTCGGAGCATCAGCACAGTGCAGTGATTATAAATGGCCTCAGGATCAGGCCAAGGCAGAGAAATATGTTGATGCCTTCAAAACTGCCATTAAAGAACAAAACTATAAGGGGGCGACTGCTGGAATTCAGTGGATGATTGCTAATGCTCCTCAGTGGCACTCCGATTTATATGTCGCCGCCCTTGATACTTATGATAAACTGGCCGGTCAAGAAATGGACCCCCGCACCAAGCAAGGCTACATTGATTCTTTACTCATCATTTATGATTTGCGTATCAAAAGTTGTGGTGATGAAATGAACGTCCTTAACCGCAAAGCGTTTTCAGCAAACAAATACAATGGCCAGAATAAGGACAAAGCAAAAGAAGTGCTTGCCATTTTTGATAAAACATATGAAGTGAGTGGCAACAATGTATTTGACAACAACCTGCTTGCTTACATGGATGTGATTAAAATCAATGCCGAGGCAAAAGCTCTCAACGAAGATCAGATCGTGCAGCGCTATAATAAATTGATCGAAGTGATTGATAGCAAGGTGAAACGCGCCGAAGAGCAAAACAAAACTGCTGACATTGATAAGTATAAAAAAGTAACCTCAGCAATTGATGTGCGCTTGGCTAAAGTGGTCAAGATTAATTGCGCATTTGTTAAGAAAGTATTTGAACCTAAGTTTAAAGCCAACCCGAATGATGCGGCAATGGCAAAGAAGATTTACCAATACCTGCTGACAGACAAATGCACAGATGATCCTACTTGGCTCGAGGCTGCAGAAGTATTGCATAAAACTGTGCCTGATTTTGGTGTGAATAAAGAATTGTGTTCGAAATACATTCAGACCAAGAATCTTGATAAAGCAATTCCCTTATTGACTGAAGTTGAAGCAAAGGCGACAACTCCCTCAGAAAAAGCATGGATAGATCTTTTGAAAGGAGATATCGAATTCCAAAAAGGTAACAAACCTGGCGCCCGTGACTTATACAAAAAGGCTTTAGTATCTGACCCAGCCAGCAAAGATGCGTATGAGAAAATTGGTGACCTTTATTCTGCTTCAGCTGCGGATTGTTCAAAAACTACTGGATCAGCTGAAGAAAAATTGGTTTACATTGCTGCATATCAACAATATTATAAAGCAGCAAACATTGAAAAGTGTCAACAAACCCTGACTAAATACCCGTCGGCAGCCGAATTGCAAAAGGCAAACTGGAAAGCGGGAGAAGTCAAAAAACTGGCTTGCTGGATCGATGAAAGTGTAACAGTGAAAGCTCGTAAAGAATAAAATGTAGCACGAAAATTGCGAGAAGGCTGGCTAATCGTCAGCCTTCTTTGTTTATTGAAATGATGATTTTTAAAAGTAAAAATTGTTTTGGTGAATTAATTCTTTGGCTTCCATTGGTGTGTCTTTTTTCTTGCGGTTCAAAAGAAAAGCCCAAACCCATCATTTACGATGGCCCTTTGCGACAGGGTGAGAATATCACGATGCATTATGCCGAAAAGGAAAAAGTAAAGGTGGTATTGCAAGCCAAAAAAGCCAATGAATTTCAAAATGGCGATCGAGAATTCCCGGAAGGTATTTACCTAGAATTTTATGATGAAACAGGGAAAATTACTTCAACGCTTCGTGCTAATACAGCCTACTATTTTAAACAGGAAAATAAATGGCGTGGAAGGGGGAATGTCGTAGTGATCAACATTGAAAAAGAACAACAGCTAAATACGGAAGAATTATTCTGGCTGCCAGCCACAAAAAAAATCTATACGGAAAAATTCGTCACTATTACCGACCATCAAGATGTGATTTACGGTACGCATCTGAGAGCCAACCAGGACTTGTCGAATTATTCTCTGAAAGAAACTTCCGGTCAGGTGGAGGTGAAAGACTAAGGTTTCAATTGGCTGAATCCTACTATCTTTGCGGTTTAGTAAAAAACCAATTGGATGAAATTAAGTAATGTGCTGCTCCTCTCATTGGCAGTTGTTTTTATTATCATCGGTATTTATGAAATGATGGCGTTGGGCATAGGCAATGGCTACTGGGCAGTAATGCTGTCGGTGGTTTTCTTCTTTTTGTACCTATACCGCAAGAAAAAATAAACATGGATACCGGTCTTTTGCCTTTCATTTTTACGTCAGTTGTATTTTCCTTTTTTTTCTCCGGAATAGAAATCGCTTTTTTGTCTTCCAATAAGCTGCAAATTGAATTGCAGGGCAATCAAGGGAGAACGTGGGGCATTATTATGTCCAAATTTCTAAAGAATCCATCCGCCTTTATTGGCACTACACTGATTGGCAATACCGTATCACTGGTACTTTTTGGGATTTTGATGGCTCAGTTTATCGATCCCTTGTTGGATTTTTTACCTGAAAATATGAATGATGAAGTCATTCGTTTGTCAATAGAGACATTGACCTCTACGCTGTTCATTTTATTCACTGCTGAATACCTTCCAAAGAGTTTGTTTCTCATCAACCCAAATTTGGTTTTAGCAGCCTTAGCTCTTCCTTTTAATTTTTTCTATTACCTCCTTTATCCTTTGACTTTCTCAATTGTGGGACTTTCAAAATTTGTCATTACTAAAGTGCTGGGTATTCCTTATTCTGAAGAGAAACCCGTTTTTGGTCTCATTGATCTTAACAACTACCTCAAGAACATGATGAATGTAAGGCATGAGGACGAAGATATTGCGCTCGACAAAAAAATATTTCACAACGCGCTAGAATTTAAGACAGTTAAGGTGCGCGACTGCATGGTGCCACGCATGGAAATTACTGCGGTAGGCATTGATGAAGGAATTGATAAGGTGAAAGACGCCTTTGTTGAAAGCGGTCACTCGAAAATTTTGGTGTATAGGGAAACAATTGACGATATGATTGGATATTGTCACTCAGCAGCCCTATTCAAAAGACCGACGCGCATTGAGGATATAATCACGCCAATAGTCATTACTCAGGAAACAACAATGGCGAACGCCCTGATGGTTAAGTTGATCAAGGAACGGAAAAGTATGGCTGTGGTAGTAGACGAATTTGGTGGGACCTCAGGCATCGTAAGCATGGAAGATCTGATTGAGGAGATATTTGGGGAAATTGAAGATGAACACGACAACGACGATCTGGTTGAACAAAAGATAGACGACAAAACTTACTTGTTCAGCGCCCGCCTTGAAGTAGATTATCTCAACGAAAATTTCGGGTTAAACCTGCCCACGGGCGAATACGAAACTTTGGCAGGCCTCATTTTGGCCTATACGGAGGACTTCCCCAAGCAGGGCGAATCAATCAGCCTTTCGCCATTCACTTTCACAATTCAAAAGACGGACAAAAAACGCATCGATACCGTGAAAGTAATTTTGGAAAATGACAATTAAGGGGGTCTGGGGTCAAGGAACTTCTAACTACCTGATTTGCACAGGGTTTATAAATCACCTTTCGCTTTGGGGAATACCAATATCCGTTTAAATTTGCACTCCTTTTTTCGGGTAATCCGGACAGGACGGGCCTGACCCCGGTTTTTTTCAAAACAGAAACTCAGCATAAACTAATATTTAAAATAGATACCTAATTATGGCATTGATTGGCACGCTTAGAACGAAGATGACGAAGTTTGTAGTAGGCTTTGTAGCTCTTGCAATGGGAGCATTTATAGTAGGAAGTGATTTGTTTGGCAGCGGGCCGAGATCAATTTTTGGAGGAAATCAAAATAACATTGGGGAAATTGCTGGCACAAGCATTTCTCGCGATGAGTACCAGGCGATGGTGCAGGAGCGCGAAAACAATTATGCTCTATCATTCAACCGTCAGCCGGGTGAACGGGAAAGACCTACTCTTCAAAGTCAGGCTTGGGAGTTGCTTATCCTTAAGTATGCCATTCGCAGCCAGATTGAAAAAGCAGGTGTTAAAGTAACCACCGATGAGATTTGGGACATGGTGCAGGGAAAAAACATTGACCCCAATGTGAAGCAATCTTTCACCGATTCAGCTGGCAACTTTGATAGAAACAGAGTGATTCAATTCCTCAATAATTTTAATTCGCCCCCTCCTACCAATCAACAGATGTATGCACAATGGGCGGAGAGCAAATACCGTTGGGATATGTTCAAGAAGGACTTGGCACTTGGCCGCGAGCGTGTGAAATATGAAAACTTACTTATCAAAACTAACTACGTAACTGCTGCCGAAGGGGAACGAGAGTACCATAATCAAAATGATGTTGCTGAAGTAAAAATATTGTTTGTTCCTTACTTTGCGTTGAGCGACTCAACAGTTAAAGTGACCGATAGCGACCTGAAAGAGTATTATGATAAGTATAAGGAGAAGTATAAAGCAAAGTTCACCAGAAGCCTGAATTATGTAACATTCTCGGTAGTTGCTTCGGCGGAGGACTCTGCCAAAATAAAGAGTGAAGCAGAAAAGATAGCCGCGGACTTTAAAACAGTTGCTGATGATTCACTTTTTGCGGCAACAAATACTGAAGGACAAAACCCCTACAAGAAATATACTATTGCAACTGTACCTCCTACTTTGACAAAAGATAAGTTGGTAACTGGAAATGTAATTGGCCCTTTCCTTAATGAGGGAAATTATAAAATCATGAAAGTAGTGAAGGCTGGTACTGATACTACCTACACTGCTAAAGCATCTCATATCCTTATTCGTTGGGACGATGAAACCGCAGCCAAGAAGAAAATAGCCAAAGAAAAAGCTCAAAAGATTTTAAACGAAATTAAAGCAGGAGCGAACTTCGCAGCCAAAGCTCGCGAGTTTGGAACAGATGGAACCTCTTCTCGTGGTGGCGATTTAGGCTACTTCATTTCTGGACAAATGGTGAAGCCTTTTCAAAAGGCGGTTTTCAATGCCAAGAAAACTGGACTATTAGCGGATTTAGTTGAGACACAGTATGGTTATCATATTATTGATGTTACTTCATTGAAAGACAATTCTTCATACACTATCGCAACCGTTGATTTGAAAATTGTGCCAAGCGATGACACGCACAATGCTGCTTTCTTAAAGGCTCAGAATTTTGCTGCTGGTCTTTCAGGTGTTGCTGCATTTAAAGAAAAAGCCGCAAAGGAAAATTTGAATGTAATGGAAGCAAAAGACTTGAACACCAATGAACAACGCGTGGGTAATTTGGGCGATGCGCGTAAAATGGTGACTTGGCTTTTCCGTGACGGATCAGAAGGAAAGGTTTCTGAAGTATTTGATCTTGACGATAATTATGTGGTAGCTGTTATGACTGGTGAAACCGAAGAAGGCTACCGTTCACTTGATAACGTGAAAGAGGAAATTACTCCGGCAGTTCGTAACATCCTTAAAGGGAAGAAGATCATTGAAAAATTGAGTGCAGAAAAAGGAACCTTGGATGAAATGGCCAAAGCATTCGGCACTGATGCTCAGGTAAATTCTTCCAGCGATCTGAAATTAAATTCCAATACATTGCCAAGTGCAGGATTAGACCCGACCGCAGTTGGAAGGGCATTTTCACTGGAGAACGGAAAACGCTCTGCACCGTTTGCTGGAGAAAATGGTGTAATTGTTTTGGAGCTTCAAAACAAAACTATTGCTCCTGAGGTTGGAGACTACGCGATGTTCAAAAATGAATTGTTAAAAAATCTTAATAATAAATCCGGTCTTAACATCGCCGAGGCGATTAAGGACGGATCAAAAATCAAGGACAAGCGCTACAAGTTTTATTAATAGTAATCAATTAAAAGTCGTCCCGACTTCAATTCGGGGCGACTTTTTTATTTCTAAAAGATATGGAACCCAACTGGACCGATTCACTGCGTGAAAAACTGGATGCTCATTACAGCTGGCCTTCGTTGTATATTTTCAAATTTATTGTACCTAAGGAAAAAGCGGAGGAGTTGAAAAAGCTTTTTCCAAAACACGAATCCACGGATAAGTATTCAAAGAACGGAAACTACATCAGTGTTACTCTTCAGATGATGATGCCAGGAAGTGATGAAGTAATTGAGGTATATAATCTGGCTTCAAGAGTTGAGGGATTGATCGCTTTGTAGGCTATTCCTTTTTGTTTCCGTTTGTCTTACCTTTCTATTTCAACTCAAAGATTATGGAATGGACAGAACAAGACAATCGCCTGAAGAAAGGTTTTAAGTTCAAAGATTTTTCGGAAGCCTTCGCTTTTATGACTCGCGTAGCGTTGATTGCTGAGAAAATGGATCACCATCCCTATTGGACCAATGTTTATAATGTGGTGAACATTGAACTCTCGACACACGATGCTGGTGACATTGTTACGGACAAAGATCGGAAACTAGGCAAAGCAATAGATCAATTAGTTTGATGGAGAAAGGTCGTGTTGCTCTTTACGTTGTACCCACGCCCATTGGCAATCTTGGTGACATCACATTGCGAGCTTTGGAAGTGTTAAAATCTGTGGATTCAATTCTTGCGGAAGATACGCGCACTTCGGGTTTTCTTTTAAAACATTATCAGGTTGCTAAACCACTTCAAAGTTTTCATATTTTCAATGAGCACAAAGCCCTGCAATCAGTTATCCAAAAACTGAAGGATGGTGAAACCATGGCGTTGGTGAGCGATGCTGGTACACCAGGAATTTCGGATCCCGGATTTCTTTTGGTGCGTGAATGCTTAAAGCACAATCTAAAAATTGAATGTTTACCGGGAGCAACTGCATTTGTTCCAGCTTTGGTGAAATCAGGATTTCCTACTGACCGTTTTGTATTTGAAGGATTCTTACCACATAAAAAAGGAAAACAGACGTTATTAAGAGAACTGGCCGAGGAGGAGAGGACCATTATTTTATACGAATCACCTCGCCGACTAGTGAAAACCTTGGAGCAAATGCTTGAATTTTTTGGGAGAGAAAGGCTTGTTTCTGTTTCGCGAGAGTTGACAAAATTGCATGAGGAAACGTTTACGGGAACAATTGCGGAAACAACTTTGCATTTTCAGAAGAAGGAGGTTAAAGGGGAAATAGTGATCGTGGTGAGCGGTAAGGAAAGAAAGAATAATAAAGCGGAGATGGACTAGAATCTTTTTCCTTATCAAAACGTTAACTTGATTGTCATAAGAAAAAATATCCATGAATTTAGTAACAGTTGAAAGGGATGTGATGAAATTGTGCAGAGAAGTAGCGCAGTTCATTAAAGGTGAAAGTTCTCACTTCGATAAGTCACGCATCGAGCAAAAAGGTTCATTCACCAACCTGGTATCGTATGTGGATAAGGAGTCGGAAAAGAAAATTGTTAGCGCGCTGAAGAAAATTATTCCAGGTTCTGGCTTATTGGCTGAAGAAGGCACTGATACGAAAGGCGAAAATGAATACCAATGGATTATTGACCCGCTGGATGGAACCACTAATTTTTTACACGGTCTGCCCATTTTTGCAATCAGCATTGCCCTAAGAAGAAATGATAAAGTTGTTCTAGGTGTAGTGCATGAAGTTACACACGGAGAATGCTTTCATGCTATTGAAAACGGCAAGGCTTATTGCAACGAAGATGAAATTCAGGTTTCATCGATTACTCACCTCAATGAAAGTCTATTGGCCACGGGCTTCCCTTATTATCACAGCGAAAAAAAAGACATCTACCTCGACATTATTAAAGAATTTTTAGAAAATACACACGGTATCCGCAGACTTGGCAGTGCAGCGATTGATCTGGTCTACGTAGCGGCTGGTCGCCTAGAGGGTTTTTTTGAGTACGATCTGAAACCGTGGGATGTAGCAGGTGGCGCTTTTATCTTAGAACAAGCAGGGGGAAAAGTCACGGATTTCAGAGGTGGTGATAATTTTTTATTTGGCGGAGAACTTTGCGCAGCGGGAGGCATCCATCCTGAAATGCTAAAAGTAATTAAAGATCGTTGGTGGAAGTGAGATCTGATTTTAGTCGCTGGATTCTAGAATTAGATATTAGAATCCTATAATACGTTTACAGATTAAGGGATAAGTTTATTAATGACCACCGCATCCATTCAAGAAATAAAAAAAGAACTGCGCATGCTTGATGCAGAGGAGTTGCAAGAGTTATGTATGCGGCTCGCAAAATACAAAAAGGAAAATAAGGAGTTGGTTAACTACCTGCTCTTTGAAGCGCACAATGAGCAAACTTACCTTGAAAATGTTAAGGAAGAGATAAGTGAACTTTTTAAAGGGGTACCCGCGACCAATGTTTATCTCGTAAAGAAATCACTTCGCAAGATTCTGCGGTTTACTAGTCGACAAATAAAATACTCAGGAGTCAGGGAAACTGAATTGGAGATTCGGATTTTCTTCTGTACTAAGATGAAGGAAGCGAAAGTTCCACGAACTCCCGGAACGGTATTAAACAATCTCTATCAGCAACAACTAAAAAAAATTGAAAGCACTTTTGCTAAATTGCCGGAAGATATTCAGGCCGACTATGATCGTGAAATGAAAAACATTTTATCGTAATGGCAGAAGAGCAACCCAACAACCCCCTGCACGGCAAAACCCTTGAATCAATTCTTGTGTTCTTAGTGGATCGCTATGGTTGGCAGGATTTAGGCGAAATTATTCCTGTCAATTGCTTCCGATACGATCCGAGTATTAAATCAAGTCTTACATTTTTAAGAAAAACTCCATGGGCAAGGAAGAAGGTTGAGGATCTTTATTTGAGTTCTCTATAAGAATGCAAGATTAATTTCCTAAATCTAGCATCCATAATCCATTCTTACTTAGGTTGCATTGCAACTTGTCCTAAATGCGAAGCCTTATGACCGACACGCCCTAGCATCACATTAAGTCTATTACGTTGCGGTTCTTTCTTAAAATCTTCTTCGGATACAGCCGTGTGCCGACTCATCCAATCGCTCTCATTCCAAGTTTTAAAGACTTTATCAAGTTCTGCTGAAATGGCTTTCCATTTTGTGGTTAGCTCCGCTTTCGATAAATGGCCGCTTTGGTTGGTGCCCCGCTCATGGTGATAGATTTTTTCTAATTCAGGAGACAAGCGCTTACCAATCCCAAAAAGTTCGAGAAGTTTATCATCAGTATCGACAAGATGGCCGAATAACCAGGAAGGCGAATTTCCATTGGGTGTTATGGGAGTATTAAAATTTTGGTCGCTGATGGCGTCCATCATTTTCTGCATCCGGGTGTTGTAGGTTGTCCATTGGAGCAAACAGATTTCAATAGGGGTCATTTTGATTTATTTAAGGTTGGATCAAGACTTTTACTTTTGGGCTAACGGGGAATTTGCTTAATTGGTTCAATCAGCGACCCCGGAAATTACTACAAAAAAATTTTCCTCCTTTTTTATTTGAAGGCTGTGATACTCATCCAGCTCGCACCGCATATGATCAAGTTTGTAGTCACATTTTTTTTCAGTAAAAAATTCAGAATAGGCCACTCGTGCTAATAGGAACACTTCCTGAAAAGTAAATGTCTTGATTGGAAACTTGGTAATGATCGATGCTCCTCCTTCATAAATCTTGTGTTCATAGATAAGGTCATTGGCCAAATCCATTCTATAGTATTCGACAAGAATTGGCTCGGGCGGTGTTTTCGTTTCTTTTAATAGTTTAAACTGGCTCTTTAAATAAGCTTTATAGGCATCCAGCTCA
>Ga0207112_1096_pt1 | contig 23598 bp, 22 predicted proteins | sample Alteio_BWMinHeat_72_FD_153549 | JGI IMG/M metagenome (GOLD analysis project Ga0207112, IMG submission 153549) | Enriched cells from forest soil in Barre Woods Harvard Forest LTER site, Petersham, Massachusetts, United States -... | ecosystem: Environmental > Terrestrial > Soil > Temperate forest >...
TGTGCATTAAGAATTCGTCCTTTGTCTGATTATTCCAAGATTTTTTCTCAGGAATTCGGTCGAATCTAGGATATAAAGTGTTTAATGTTAGGCCCATTAATTTTCAGAGTACTTAGTCAGTCTATCAAAAATGTCGTTTTTTATCAAATAAGCAAATATTCCGAGTTGAATTCTTCATTGCTATTCCTGCTTACTTAGGGAGTTTCTGACTCAAAAATCTTTCTGGGAAAATCACTTTTTCCCACTTTGCGATTTAAGATTCCGTCTGATCCTTTAATTGTGTACTCTTTCCGGGGACTTCGTGCAGCGCTAATCCATTTCAAATTCTTGTTGTCATTCCAAATTGCTGTCAATTCTTGATAACTTAAGGTCACTAATCCATCTTCTCCACATACTAAAACTAAAAAAACGTCCCGTAAGTCATTCTTCATCTTAACAATCTCTTGTTGATGGATCCTTTGAAGACTAAAACGCCATGGGGACATTCTTTTTGAAGAGTATTTGACGTAGAGGCCGATATCATTGTCAACGATGTACGAAGCATTACTATCCGTTGGATAGGGTCTTATTTTGACCCCGAAGCTTTTTGTGTTCTGAACAAGTTTCGTTAAGACTACCCCATGATAAAATTCAAATTCCTTAATCATGACCGAGAAGTTTTTAAAAAACGAATATTGCCCTCGTACTTATAAAATACTCTTGCCTTGCCGCGTTCGTTGTACAATATGTTTATATGGTGTATTGAATTGGGGAACTTTGTTTTTTCAAGCTCTCTATTTCCAATAAACCCACGTGAACGTGTTATGGTTGCTTTGTCTGTTTCACCAGCCTTGTCCTTATAGTTGCTAATTGATTTTGGAGAGTGAATTGCAATTGAGTCGTCACCTGTTGGAGAGAAGCTTTCTATGTAGTTAATTAGATACCCTGGAAGGCATTGTGTTCCAAGTAAGGAAGAAAGAGCCTTCATTTTGTCAATTTCCTTTGTTCTGCCTTTAATTATTTCCTCTATTTTAGGCAAGTTGATTTCGAAAAGAGCAAAGCTCATTTCACCTCGATCAATTGCGACTGTTGTTTTATCGATACTTCCTCCGCTTACTGCTGCGATTCTTTCTCCGTCTAACCAGACCGGTGATTTCTTGTCTTGTTTTCTGGACTCAAGAGACAATCGGTGAAAAATGAAACACTTTTGCCAATCGAGGTATAATGATTTGGGTATTGTTAGTTCAAAATACTTTAAATAGTTACCACGCGATCCAAACATTCTTGCTCGTTGAATGTAAGTGTCCTGCTGAAGCTTGTGCTTAACATCCCGCGTGAAAAACATCGAAAGAAGATTATTGAAAGTAACTCCTCGAGACACAATATTTCCTCCGATCACCACGGTAAACGGGGCGGTTGGGTCGGTGGCCGTTCTGTTGTCAGCGGCGTTCACCTCCTTGTCGCTATTCATGACGACTAGGTTGTTTCTATCACAGTTGGCAATTACATATCTAACGATTTGTTCAGCATGCTGAGGGTAACGGGCAGACGCGATTTCCCATATTCTTTTATAATAGTTTTGGTGCTGAGAGTTCTTGTCGTTTTTAAGGGCCTCAAAGATCTTTACAATCTGTTTGTAGTCAACAGAGTGGTCCGCTTTCTTTCCGCTTGTATGAACAAGAAATGAATAGTTTTTTTCCGGTTCATTAATTTCGGTGTTCAAAAATGAGACATTTACAATAAAGCTGAACAACGTTTCCCTTAAATGTTTGGGATCGTCCCCGGTGTCGGGTAAGAATGTTAATTTAAATGGAAGAGCATCTATGTTGACTGGAAAAAAAATGTCTTGACCAGTGTAGTTGGAATGCGCGGGAAAATCAATCCACTGTTCGTTTTGATTGTCGTGTGTTTTGTTCAAATCGAGCCTCGCTGGGGTTGCAGTGACACCGATGTAGATTCCCGTGTTCCCAATCAATTCAGCTGTTAATGCATTAATCTTACTCTTCTCATTTTGGTTGACTTTTGAGTTCGGAGTCGCATAGTCAGCCTCGTCATCAATTAGCACACACCTCTTCTGGCCATTAAGTTTATTAATTAGTTTTTGCAAATCTTTTGAATTTTTCTTGCAAAAGATTACCCACTGCTGATCGCCGATTTGGACTTCCGGTGATAGTATTTCACTAAACTTTTTCGGAGAGGGTGATAATCCTGACCTTTGGAATCGCTCTAAGTTTTGTCCAAGTAATTGAACGCTGTCATTTAATAAAGCTATTATAACTTTAAAACCTTCGTCCAATAGTTTAGCGGTAAGGGCAATCATCATTTCGGTCTTTCCACTCTGAGGTTCACCATAGATGACGAATGAATTTTGGTTGGTCTTTATATTCTGAATTGCCCCAACGACTACTGATCTTATTCTCTCTGTCTCTTGGTTATTCGCGGCTAGTTTAGCCAATCTCTTTTCGAAACGGTCATTAAACTTTGTACCCTTCTTAAGGTCATTAAGGTTGAACATACAAGATGATTATTTTGATGTGCCAACGTAGTTATAATACTGGCAAGTAAATATAAAAAAAAAGTTGACTGGGGTTTTGATTCCCCTGGGAGTGACTCCTAGAATAAAATTGCGGTATTAGTGCCAGGACTGACCTCTTGTGACCCCTATTTACCGTGAGTTCTCCCGTGAGTTGTAAAATAAAAATGCCCCAGAAGATATCTTCTGGGGCACATTCCGTGATCCCGCTGGGATTCGAACCCAGGACCCTTACATTAAAAGTGTAATGCTCTACCAGCTGAGCTACGAGATCTAAAATCAATCCCTTATTTTTGCCCTCCCGAGCCCTTTTTTCGAAATTGAGGACGCAAAGGTAACCGAATATGAAAAATTTACAAACCCGCTTTTTAAAATTTCTGATTACCGTCGCATTCTTTTTTAATTGTCAGTTGGCAACTGCCCAATCTCAAAAAACTAAATTGGCCGACTCCCTTTTTCGCTCAAAGCAATACATCCAATCTCTTGAGCGCTACCAATCACTATTTAATGAACAGAAATACTCGCCAGCAATGTTGCTCAAGATGGCCTATATCCAGGAAGGCCTGGGCAAGATCGGCCAAACGCTCTATTATCTTAAACTCTATCATGAAGCAACCGAAGATGAGCAGGCACTTCGTAAAATGGAAGAACTTGCCGCAAAATTCAGGCTTAGCGGATACGAGTCCAACGATGCCAGTCGCGTGCAACAATGGATCAGCAAGAAAATATCCGTCGTTCTTGTCGGCTTAGCCGCCATTTTACTGGTGACTTCATATAGCCTTTACAAGAGGAATAGCAGCCAAAGACCATGGCTGGCATTGGGCATAATCATTTTGGCCTCAGCCTCTGCATTATATTTGAATAACTTTTATGCTGTCAAATCAGTGATTGTGAACAACGATAACACTTATCTTATGCAAGGTCCATCTTCAGGCGCACCTGTGGCAGGCATTCTTGCCGAGGGAAACCAATTGCAATTGCTTGGTCAAAACGACGTGTGGTTTAAAGTGAAGTGGATGGATAAGACAGCTTATGTAAAAAAGAGCGCAGTTTTAACAGTGACGCTCTAATGAAGAACGGTTAAGGTGCTCTTGTATTCTTTCGTCGTGTATTTTATCAGGTAATAATAGACACCTGCCGATACATTTAGCGCATACCAGCGAAATTTTTGATCGTTACTTTCAAACACAAGCTTACCCCACCGGTCATAAATCCGGACCCGCTCAAATTGATTGGTACAGTTCTCAACTGGTACTGCCGGAACTTGCCTGATCTGCCCCTCACAATTTGGCTCCGATTCGAACCCATCAATAGCAAAAAAATCATTGCAATGATCAGGATAGGTAGTGATTACATTGGCCGGTTGAAAATTTTTATCATCTCCAACAAGGTCCTTGATACGTATTCGCACAGATGCAGTATCAAATGTTGGCGTTTTACAATGGTTGTTGGTGACCGTAAACCGGAATTTATATTGATTATCGTAACTGCCATCTTTAAAGATAGAGCAGGTTGGATCCCATGTAAAGTTGGCTTCAACAATATGTAATCCAGTCGAATTCGCAAAAACGTAACCATCCGGTAAAATATTTCCGCTTGCACTGGTCAGCGATAAATTTAAAGTATCAATATCAGAGACATATAAATCGGTGCCCAGCAGATCAAGACCGATGTGACCGAGCTTTACTTCTATACCTGAATGGGTAAGGTCCAAGGAACGATCCTCATTGTAAATTGTCAGTTTTGGTTGGATGTCCGGAAGAATAACACTCAAATTAAATACTGCCGTATCATAGTGCACGATGTTGCATGCATCCACATCATCTACAAGGATCCTTACCGTAAAATTTTTCTGGTCAGCGAACTCATACTTTTTACAGAATGCATTCCAGCCTATCGCCCCATTAGCACTCCCTTCCGCTTGATTATTGACCGAGTAAGTCATGCCAACATTTTTCAAAACAAACCCTTCAGGGATCACCGAAAGAATTAATTCATCACCATCATCATCTCTGGCCGCGAATGGCCACGAACCACTGCTGCCTTCATTTAATTGTGCAGTCGTAATTTTTGGTGCAAGAAAATAAGCATTTGAGTTGGGGGGAGGCTGTGTGTTTACAATAACCTTGAGCGTGTCTGTCATAGGTAAGCTACAGGCGTCATCCATAGCAATAATGCCAATTTGATAAGGAGCATTAATAAATGGACACTGTGGAAAACAAATCCTGAATTCTTTGGTGCTCCCATTCGTCAAGGTTGCTGATGTAACAGAAGGAAGGATTATATTACCTAAATCGGATTTCTTAAAATTAAGTGCAACAGCTCTGATCGAAACATTCTCCGTGTAATTATGAAGTGGATTATTTGAATCAGGATCCGAAACCTGGACAACGACACATCGGGTTCCATCTTTGACCGTGTCCGAAAAACTGACAGACATGTTGTTGATGTAGGTGAAATTGGCATCAGTTAATTTCTTCCCTACAATCTGTGGAGGCTGATCCGGCTCACAGCCATTTACCACCAACATTTGAAAATCGCGCCTGGTTTCACCGATTTTTATCCCATTGCGGAATTCTTCTGCTTTCACAGCGAAAACAAACAGACCAATAGTATTGGGTGTGCATGTTAACAATCCATCCGCACTAATTCTTAGGTCAGGTGAGCCACCGATAATATTCGAAAGGCTATATCCAGGACGCCACGTCACCAATGGATATGGACCTGGTGAAGCGGGTGGAAGCGGTGCTGGCAGCGTTGTATTTAATGGAGTTGTAAGAGAATAGACGATTGAGTCATTGTCATCGTCAACACCGGCAAAGTTTACATAATAGGGTCTGCCGGGGCAAGCATAGTCGCTAAGTGGGGGAAATAAATGTGGTGAAGAATTTACAAACGGTGCTCCGTCTTTTACCACAGGCGGAAATTCCAAATAAAATGTCTGGCCAGCGGAAATACCACCTGTAGAGGGGTCTTGACTATAAATGTTGGTGATGTTGTAATTTCTGCAGCACCGTTGCCATGAAATGTAATACCCTTGTGGATCATTAAAGGTATCAGGTGAAAGGGTAATATTTGCTGTATAAAATAGCTTATCTGTTTTTAGCAAATCTGACGAACATGCTGGCTGTGTATAAGAAACTGGTATCCGTGAAATCAAAGGCAAATCTAAACTGGTGATAAAAACATTGTCTCTCTTTCTGTAGAATGAAACGGTTGCGCTAGGATCTTGAGCCCCCGGATTTCCATTGATGTCATCGAAATAGAGAATCATATTAAGTTGGTAGGTGTAGCCACTGATATGGAGTAGCTCAAACTCCCCACCAACAATGTGCGATGCATACACCGGCAGCACAATCATCAACAGCAACGCAAACAGAAATTTTTTCATAAAAAACCGATCGAAAGATAACCATAAGAAATGACTCCCGATAGCCGTTGCGACCCTCCCCGTCCTTCTGTAATTTTCCACTTACGCCCACTCAATTCTGTCATCCCGAGCTGATTTAACCCTGAGCTCTGTCGAAGGGCCGAAGGGTGAACCCCGAACCCCGGAAACTGGCGACCGGAAACCGGTAACTCAAAACTAACCTGAAACCTGAAAACCTAATTCCCCCGCCTTTCTGTAATTTTCCGAAAATATTTATAGAAGATTTTGCTGATGAACACTACGCAATTAAAAAAAGGAGACCAACTGGAGAATATTATAGTCGAAACCATGGCCGCTGAGGGAAAATGCATTGCTCATTACAATGGCCAGGTAGTTTTTGTACAAGGATGCGCGCCTGGCGATACGGTTGATATCGAGTTGACAAAAATTAAATCCAGCTTTTTGGAAGGTCGAACCATTCGGATTCAAAAACTTTCATCATCACGCAGTACACCTTTCTGTTCTCACTTTGGCACTTGCGGAGGGTGTTCTTGGCAACATATTAATTACGAAACTCAATTAGAATACAAGCGACAGCAGGTGATAGACAATCTGGAGCGAATCGGTGGATTGGAATTGCCAACGATCAATCCGATCATTGGCTCAACACAAACAATCTATTATAGAAACAAGTTGGACTTCACTTTTACAGCAAGCCGTTGGTTGACCAGAGAAGAGATGGGAAGCGAAAACAAATTTGGTGAACCCGGCTTAGGCTATCACATTCCGAAAATGTTTGACAAAGTGTTTGATGTAAAAGAATGTTTTCTGCAACCAGATCCTTCAAACGCAATTCGATTGTTAGCCAGGGAGATTGCCATCCAAAATGAAATCCCCTTTTTCGATTTACGAAAACAGATTGGATTTCTTCGAACACTTACCATACGTGTGGCTCAGCCCCAGATTTCAATCGCGGGTGATCACACGATTTCAATCGTCGGCCCTTCAAGCCTGGGGCAATCGATCAGTTCCCTCCAACCCACGGTTTCAACGGTGGGTAACGAGAATCAATCTACCGTGGGGCGTGCCCCGACCCCCAGCGTCGGGGAAACAATGGTTATCCTTCAGGTGACATACGATAAAATGGAATGGACTGAAAAAATCCTGAAAGGATTGTCTGAGAAATTCCCCCAAATCACCTCAATAAACTATGTCATCAACGGAAAACGAAACGACACTTTCGCTGATTTGGATGTGATTTGTTGGAAAGGCAATCCGTTCATTACAGAGAAAATGCAAAAACCGGGAAGCAAGGAATTATTACAATTCAGAGTTGGGCCAAAGTCATTTTATCAAACCAATTCATTGCAAGCTTATGAACTTTATAAAGTAGCGTATGAAATGGCAGCACTTACTGGTAATGAACTGGTTTACGATTTATATACTGGCACGGGTACCATCGCCAATTTTGTGGCAGGCAAAGCAAAGAGAGTAGTAGGCCTGGAGTATGTAGCTGCGGCAATTGAAGATGCTAAGGCGAATTCCAGATTGAACGGAATTGGGAACACTGAGTTTTTTGCTGGCGATATTAAAGATTTATTGAGCGAACAATTTTTATCTGAGCACGGCCATCCCGATGTTGTCATCACCGATCCTCCCCGTGGTGGGATGCACGAAGCCGTTGTCAAAATGTTGTTGAAAGCCGCCCCTCAGAAAATTGTTTATGTCAGTTGCAATCCTGCCACCCAGGCCAGGGATATGAAGCTACTTTCTGAAGATTATAAAGTCACCGCAGTGCAACCGGTTGATATGTTTCCCCATACCATTCATGTAGAGAACGTTGCATTGCTGATCAAAAAATGAACCCCGACCCCGATTTATTCGGGGGATATCGGGACGATTTCAATCGCGGCATCCTAGCCCGCGATTTTAATCGTGGGTATTCAATGGTGGGCATTTCAATCATGGGCATATAACATGGGCATTCAATGGTAGGAATTTCAATCATGGGCATTTAATCTCGCGGGCATTCAATGGTGGGCATTTCAATCGTGAGCATTTAATCGTAGGCTTTCAATGGTGGGTATTTCAATCGTCGGGATTCAATCGTGGGCATTTAATCGGGCATTTTAATTGACAGGATTTTAATCGGCGCGTCCCAAATGAAGGCCCGTCTGTCAACTCCCAAAGCCTAATAACCATTAACCATTATCTATTAACGCAGTTTTTGCTAATTTTCGGGTTCAGTACAGTAAAAGTTCAATAAATATTAAAAATCATGAGCGATCAAAAAGTTAGCATCAGCAATGGAAAATTAACAGTGCCAGATATGCCTACCATCCCTTTTATTGAGGGAGATGGGACAGGAGTGGATATCTGGCCAGCATCAAAATATGTGTTTGATTCAGCTATCGAAAAAACCTATAAGGGCAAGAGAAAAATCAATTGGAAAGAAGTTTTAGCGGGCGAAAAGGCATTTAATAAAACAGGAAGCTGGATGCCCGATGAAACCATGTCTGCTTTTCGCGAATATTTGGTTGGCATCAAAGGCCCATTGACAACCCCTGTGGGTGGTGGAATACGCTCTTTGAATGTTGCGCTTCGGCAGGATTTAGATTTGTATGCTTGCTTGCGCCCTGTGCAGTGGTTCAAAGGAGTTCCCTCTCCGGTGAAAGAACCTCACAAAACCAATATGACAATCTTCCGTGAAAACACAGAAGACATTTATGCCGGCATCGAATTTGAGGCAGGAAGTGCGGATAACAAAAAATTCATGTCCTTTTTTAAAGACTCATTTCCAAAGCAGTATAAGAAAATTCGCTTCCCGGAAACTTCTGGCATCGGGATTAAGCCCGTTTCGAAAGAAGGAACCGAACGGCTGGTGCGCGCGGCTATAAAATTTGCGATTGAACATAAAAAACCAAGCGTTACCCTGGTGCACAAGGGAAACATTATGAAATTCACTGAAGGCGGTTTCCGCGATTGGGGATACGGATTAGCAAAAAATGAATTTGGAGCAAAAGAAATTGACGGCGGGCCATGGATGGAAATCAATAAGGATGGTCATAAAATCGTTGTGAAAGATTCAATTGCAGATGCCTTCTTGCAACAGATCCTCCTCCGCCCGGATGAATATTCTGTAGTGGCTACACTTAATTTAAATGGAGATTATATTTCAGATGCCTTGGCGGCAATTGTAGGAGGAATCGGAATTGCACCAGGAGGTAACATCAATTACATCACTGGTCACGCGATCTTTGAAGCTACTCATGGCACTGCTCCCAAGTATGCAGGACAAGACAAAGTAAATCCCGGTTCGGTGATTCTTTCCGGTGTGATGATGTTGGAATATTTGGGTTGGCAGGAAGCTGCCGACTTGATTGTGAAAGGATTGGAAGGAGCAATCTCAGCGAAACGCGTTACTTACGATTTCCACAGACAGATGGAAGGCGCTACTTTACTAAGGTGCTCCGAATTTGGACAGGAAGTGGTGAAGAACATGTAATCATCAAATCTTTCAATTTTTAAAGTCCTAATCAAGGCTGCTCACTATTTGGGCAGCCTTTTTTATATTACTCACCGCGATTCATTATTCACAATGGTGTCAAATAGTCGTGCCACCACTTCGAGTGGTGGCACGACTCTCAGCATCTATACGCAACCTTAAACGTTATTCAGCCCCAAGCCCGAGTTCGTGTCCTCACGAACCTCTCAAAATACCTTGAGGCAAAGAGATAAAAAATAATATTCAGCCATGGGAAAAATGAAACAAATTCATGTCGAGGTACTATTTTATTTTGTTTTCATGCGCATTCTGTATGCCCAAGAGCTATATTTCCAAGCCCGGGTTCGGGCGTCCTCACGAACCTCTCAAAATACCTTGAGGCAAAGGGATGGAAAATAAGATTCAGCTGTGGAAAAAAATGAAACAAACTTTTGTCATTGTACTATTTTATTTTGTTTTCATGAGCGTTCTGTATGCCCAAGAGCAATATTTTGTATATGATGTGCAGCACTTGGAGTTTGACAAGAAAACGAATTCCTATAATGTAGTTTGGAAAAAGGACTCGATTAAGTTGGATGCGTCACTTTATCCCGATTTCGATTACTTCATTCATATTGGAAAAAGTAGTGACTACCTGAAAAATATAGATTTGGGCCAATACCTAAGACGAAATGACCAGGTTGGGTTTATTGGATTAGATTATCAAAGATTTTACATCGCGTTCTTTAGTTCAGTGAAAAAAACGCCTTTGATTTATACTCTTAAAGGGAAGACAATGGTTAAAGGAAATATTTGCGATTTCCAGGGAGATATTAAAATAGACAGTTTAGTATTATCATCTCTCAGTGACCATTCTGATGAGTATAGTTTTATTTCTGAGCTCTATATAAAAAAATATGGCAAGGAAGAATATTCACACTTTGTTTCGATTGGAGTTCCTGACTCAGTCGACAAAGAAATTAAAAATAAATACTCGAATGAATCAAGTTATGATGGATACTTTAAAGAAAAGGATGATAGCTTGCGTAAATGCAAAAAACCATATCAGCTTAAGTATAATAGGATCAGAGACAGTTTGATGTCCAAAGGTTACAAAATCACCCATGCCTACATCACAGGTCGTTATTCATTTAAGGAAAATTCTGTACAACGATATTCAGGAATACTCACAGGCAATTTTGGTTTTGAAATCGGAGTATGTTATGACAGTATCCATGATAAAATAATTGATACCTTCAAAAGTGAAATAGTTGGTGATAGAGGTGGTAACTTTTCTTTTTATGGCGTATGGCTATCAAATGCAAACAAAACAAACAAGATTTGCACCTGGGGAATTGACGAGCCGCCTTATAGTGGAAGGCTCTCCGAAGACTCAGCGTCAGGCTGGTTTCCCAGAGTAGAATATAGAGACAAGGGGTGGGACACGTATCTTAAATGTCGTCTTGAAGGAAATGAGGAAAGTTGCAAAAAAGAAAAGGAACGCTGGTGGGACCGTAAATAATAATTGAATTGAATGCTTATTTGAATAGCCTGCTCAAGAACCTGTAATCTTTCAATCTCTAAATATCCCAAGCCAGGGTTCGTGTCTTCACGGAAATCTTTCAATTTTTAAAGTCCTGGTCAAGGCTGCTCACTATTTGGGCAGCCTTTTATATTACTCACCGCGATTCATTATTCACAATGGTGTCAATAGTCGTGCCACCACTTCGAGTGGTGGCACGACTCTCAGCATTATATGCAACCTTAAACCTTAAATATTTATCGAGATATCAAACTTACCATGGCTATGATTGTCAGAATCGCCAACCACGCCAGTGCCAATCGCAGATGCATTTTCCAAAAGTCATTATTTGAAACACCCTTACGTTTAAAAAAGCAGGCCTCCCGAACCCTAATACGGGACAGCCTGCTCAACCGTAAACCTGAAGAAAAAGTGCTTCTGTAATTCATCACTATTAACTATTAACCATTAACAAAAGGTGCCACCGAGGCTTTCATGATCAGTTCACTCGAATTCTTTGCATCAAATTTGAACCTCAGGTTTTTGCGATGGCTCTCAACGGTGTGAACACTGATGAAGAGACGACTCGCAATTTCTTTTGAGGAGAGGCCCTGAGCCAGCAGGCTTAAGACTATTTTTTCTTTTGGAGTGATATTGCTCATGATTCCTTTGGGTTTCTGTTTTAGTTTATCGTGAAGTTTCCCTTGCACTGGATGAAAGCTCTAAAACTTTTACAGCTTCTTGTCTCGTCCAATGGTTTGCTTTCATCAAGAGGTCGACATCCTCATTCGAATACGAAGGGTGAAGGCTTATCTTGTTGAATTGGTACTCTACTTTTTCCATCACTGCTGCTTGGTTTACGGATTGAGAAGCGACGAGAACCGCAATGATCGCAATCGCGATACCTGCAGTTAGTTTTTTTTGTGCTTTCATATCCTTGTTTTTTGGTTTGTTTGATATTAATGCAAGGACCCTGTGCCAGTAACCACTTTTACAGAACTTTATCATTACCGGCTCCTGGTTACCACCAACACCCAACACTCAACGCTGAGCCTAAACCTTAAACCTTAAATCTTAAACCAAAAACCTGAAACCTGCCCCCGGCTACTGGCAACCGGCCACCAGCCACCCCTAACTCCTAACACGCAACGTCAAGCCCAAAACCTGAAACCTTAGACCTTAAACTTTAAACCCCTCCCCGGCCACCCTTAACAACCAACAAGCCAACCCCTCTTTCAAGGAATTGGCTTGATAGTAATTCTTGATAGAATTATTTGGGAAGGCCCTTAGCAATTATGTCTTTTGTAATGCCAGGGGTGTTTGCATCCTTTTTAGATTTCGAGCGAACGATCATTTTCCCATTTACCGTTCCCACAACAAAATATTCGTTGTTATTCTCAAGTGAAGTAACATATTGAGTATCGTCAGAATCATTCAGGTACTCAAAAATGTTTCCAACTGCCAATGCGCCAGATTTTTCCTCACACTCACTTTTTGCCGCAAGCAAATCAGCATGTAAGCGTATTGGCAATTGATCCTCTCTGATCTTACGGCCTTTGGCCACTAAGCTTCCACTTCCGTCAAAGTAAGCAATGGTTAAATCCTTCTGATAATGAAATTTTGCGAAAGACAAATTGCCGGTTTTATCCCATTTCACATCGGTAGCTTCTTTGAATTGTCTGTTAAATGAAGCAGTGATTAAAGGAGACGGCTCAGACTTAGTTTGGCCGCGAAGTGTGCTCATACTGATCAGCGTGAACACAGACAGAATGATGATTTTTTTCATTTGTTTGTTTGTTATTTGATTTACATTTCTTTTTAAAATCAGGATCCTGTATTTGCCGGCCGTCATCAGGATTCCGATATTGGTCGCGCGAAAGTTCATCGCTAAAACCAGGATTAATGAACGCGTAATAACCTCGTAACCAAGCTAAAATCAACGAGTTATAAACAGCGACAGGTTTTCAGGGACCTATAAAATGTGACCAACAACTATCAATGGACAACCACGTATGACTTATAACTTATAACCTATAACCTATAACTTGCGAGAGCTGGTTACGCGGGGTGGACAAATACATTAACTAAACACCAATGACGGAACCCTTGATCATTGAAGAGATCAAAAACGGAGATAACAGTCAACTGGCAGAAATTTACAAAGCCTATCGTAGTGAGTTTGTACGTTGGGCCAGTAGCCACTACCAATGTGACAAGGAAGAGGCGCGAGATATCTATCAGGCAAGTATCATCACGCTTTACGACAACATCATCAATGAAAAACTGAAGCAGCTTAACGGTAGCGTGAAAACCTACTTGTTTGCCATTGGCAAAAACAAGATCATGGAATTACGAAGAGCCGATAAAAAATTTGACCTCACACAAGAAGTTCATCGCATTGATATTGAAGATGAGCCAGATAACGAGAAGCAAAAAGAAAAGCAATTAGAAATTGTACAACGGTGCCTGGAAAAATTGGGGGAGCCTTGTCGTACCATGCTCGAATTATACTATTACCACGATACAGGATTGGACAAATTGGCGGAAATGCTGGATTACAAAAATGGAGATACGGTGAAAAACCTGAAAAGCAGATGCCTTATTCGTTTGCGGGAACTGGTTACGCAAGAGCTGAAAAAACATTAAGAGAAAGAGAATGAGCGATGCTATCAACGATATTCAACTAATCGAGAAATTCCTTCAGGGAAAGATGAGTGACGAGGAAAGGGAAAAATTTGAAAACAGACTAAACCAAGACCAATCGTTAAAAACGATGATGACCGACATGAACCTGTTGGTGGAAGGCATAAAAATGTCGGCCGCCCAAACTACAAAAGAAGAAAAAACTGAACGACTGAAATTTTTCACTGAAATCAATGATATAGAGAAACACGCTTTTAAGTCTTCCGCTCCCGTCGCTAAGGTTGTTCCAATGTATCAAAGGCCGTGGATGTTGTCCGCTGCAGCCAGTGTAATCTTGCTGGTTTCCTTTACTTTTTATCTGATCCGCGAACAAACACCGGTTAATCAGAAACTTTATACCGCTTATTTTGAGCCTTTCGATTCTCCTGGTAGTGGATTGACTCGCGGAAATAGTGTAGTGACGCTAAAAACGGAAGCTTACGAAGCATACGATAACGGAAACTATAAATTGGCTGCTCTGCTATTTGAACAAATCATTTATAAAAAGGACGATGCTATTGCTCAAATATGCTTGGGAAATTCTTACTTGGCGCAAAACGATCTTGATAAGGCAGAAAAAATATTTACTGAAATGCTGAATAAGCATTCGGAGTTGTTTACGCAAGCCAAGTGGTACCTGGCGCTTACTTACCTGAAAGAAAATAAGATGGAGCGCGTCAAAGCTATCCTATGGGAAATCAGCAACAGCAGCACCTATGGAGAAAAAGCCCAGAAACTGTTGAAGGAACTGGATTAATCTGAACATTATTGCCAAACAAGAATTTTAATTCTTCCTGGATATTCTTAGTAGTATAAATACCTGGCGTACACTCTGACCCCACCGAACCCAACTCCACTAGTTGGGTTTTGTTATGTCTAATCCGCGAGCAAATAACGATTAACGAATAACTTTCAACTATTCACTTTCAAATTACATCCAGCATCTTCACCACAGTGATAGCCGCCTCCTCACCTTTATTACCGAATTTTCCCCCAGCTCTTTCCAATGCTTGTTTTTTATTGAGTGTCGTTAGTACACCAAATGCAATGGGCTTATTCGATTTCAAATTGACTTTCATTATTCCATAAGCAACGGCCTGGCAGATATAATCAAAATGAGGAGTATCGCCCTGGATCACACACCCTAAACAAATTACAGCATCAATTTCTTTTTTGTCAGCCATTCGTTGCGCGCCAAGTGGGAGTTCAAAACTGCCCGGTACATTTGCCCGAATGATATTTTCCTTTTTTGCACCGAGTTCGAGCAATGCACTATAAGCCCCATCGAAAAGAGGTCCTGTGATTTCATCATTCCATTCCGCCACTACAATGGCAAATTTTTTATGCTTCAAATTGATTTTGCTCTTCCCTGAAATAGATGAAAGTATTCCTGCCATATTATTTTAGTTAAATATCACTAATTAATTCTTAAGAATTCGGTTCCATCTTGCCACAGATAGCCGCAAGCATCGGTCATGACCACCGATGAAATCAGTGGAAACCTTTGCCCTTTGCGGTTAATGCGAGGATGTCATCCTGAGCATGTCAAAGATGTCATCCTGAGCATGTCGAAGATGTCATCCTGAGCATGTCGAAGGATTGTCGGCCCTTGCGGCTTTGCGTGAAACCTAAAACCTAATTTCAGGCAAATTAATAATCCTGTCAATTCCTAAATCCTGTAAATTCTGATTCAGACATCCTCTGCGACCTCTGCGGTTATTTTTTGAATTTTGAATTTTTAAAGTTAAAGAAATAAAAAAAGGGATAGACATCTATCCCTTTTCAAATATCACTAATTAATTTTTAAGAATTCGATTCCAGTCTCGCTTTGTATTTCTTTGCACTTTGTACTTCACTGCTCTCCCAGTATTTATCAATTACCTCTTGATAGATTTCCTTAGCCTTATCATTCTTATTCAATTTTTCATAAGCCAGGGCAGCTTTCATTAAATAGGCAGGGGTAAATTCCTTAGTGGGCTTGTAACCTGAAGCTTTATCATACCACTTCGATGCATTTTCAAAATCTTTTTGCTCCATGTAAGCATCACCAATCAAGCTGTAGGCTCGCGGCTGAATGAGCAAATCGTTGGCCTTGAAATCTTCCAGGTAAAAAATTGCCAATGCATATTTTCCTTGCTTCAGACTGATCACGCCGGCATAAAAATTAGCCAGGTTGCCTGCAGGAGTCCTTCCGTACTCATCAATTATTTGTAAGAAACCGAGATTGTTGCCGTCGCCATTGAGTGCCAGGTTGAGGCTGTCCCCTTCAAAATAATGCACCGCCTGAAACATTTCCTTCTGTGCCTGACCTTCCTGGTTGTCGATATAATATTTCCATCCAAAATAACCGCCCACGATCAAAACTAATGCAGACACAATGCCAATGATTATTTTGGGATTTCTCTCAGCCCAGTGTTCAATGCCTTCCAGTTTTTCCTTGATTAACTCTGGATTCTCTAATAATTCTTTGCCTTCTTCCTTTTTCGCCATGATTATATATTATATAAAATTAAATCCCTCGTAGCCGATCGTAGCATCGGGATCAAGGGGCCTGCCCCGATCTTTAGCATCGGGGTGCAAAACTAAGAATTCCCAACTTTAATCAAAAACCGTTTTTAATCCAGAATGAAAGGATAATCGGATTGGGCATAAATATCGTGCAACGCCTCAGACGGGTCAGGGTATTTGGATTCCTCCGCGAACTTCACGCTTTCTTCTACCTGAGCATTCACCTTTTGTTCAATAGCTTCAAGGTCTTTTTCAGTTGCAATTTTCTTATCTAAAATCGTCCCCCTCACTTGCTCAATAGGGTCACGCTGTTTGTACTCTTCCACCTCTTCTTTTGAACGGTATTTCTGGGGATCACTCATGGAGTGACCTTTGTAACGATATGTTCTGAATTCCAATAGAGTAGGACCTTCACCTGCCCTGGCGCGAGTTGCAGCCCGGGCAACTGCGTCATGAACAGCCTCTACATTCATTGCATCAACCGGCTCAGCTGGCATATCGTACGATTCACCAAGTTTGTACAGCTCCGTAACATTGGAAGTACGCTTTACCGAGGTACCCATGGCGTAGCCATTATTTTCAATAACAAAAATCACCGGGATTTTCCAGAGCATTGCCAAATTAAGCGCTTCGTGGAAGGCTCCTTGGCGCACTGCTCCATCACCCATGTAGCAAATACAAAGGTTACCCGTTTTATTATATTTTTCAGAGAAGCCGATGCCAGCGCCAAGCGGCACTTGTGCTCCTACAATCCCATGGCCTCCAAAGAATCCATGTTCTTTATCAAAAATGTGCATTGAACCGCCTTTTCCTTTACTTACCCCGGTTTCCTTGGCATAGAGTTCAGCCATTACTTTATTAGGACTGGTTCCTAATGCAAGAGGGTGCGCATGGTCACGATAAGCGGTGATATATTTATCGCCTTTTATTAGAGCCGAAACCGCGCCCGAGGCACAAGCCTCTTGTCCTATATATAAATGACAAAACCCGCGAATTTTCTGCATTCCATAAAGTTGCCCTGCCTTCTCTTCGAACTTGCGCATGAGCAGCATGGATTCAAACCAAAACATATAAGTTTCCTTGGAAAACTCTGTTTTAGACGCTTTTGTTTTCGCTTGGGCGGTAGCAGCCATAAGTGTTACTTTTGAATTTTACGAACTGCGAAAATACAAGATGGGCTGGCAATCGCCAAACCGATTATAAATCTAAAAAGAAGTGTTCCTTCAGGAATTAAAACTTTTCAATTTTAAAAACTATCCCGAGGCTATTCTTCGGTTTGAAAATCCAGTCAACTGCTTTTTAGGAAGAAATGGTAGCGGCAAGACCAATTTGCTTGATGCGATGCATTACTTATCATTCACAAAAAGCGCCATCAATCCTTCTGATTCACAGAATGTCAGGTTGGGAGAAAGCCAATTCATTATAAAGGGAGCTTTTAAAGTTCAGGAAAAACTGAAAGAAGTAGTTTGCTCCTATCAGCAGGGCCAGAAAAAGATGGTGCGGGAAGACGGGCAAGATTATTTAAAATTCTCAGATCATGTTGGCAAGTACCCTCTAGTGCTAATCGCCCCACAAGACATTGAATTGATTTGGGACGGCAGTGAAGTGAGACGGAAATTCTTTGACAGTCTGCTATCGCAAATTGATCATGGATATTTAGAAGACCTGATCATTTATGCAACCTATCTAAAACAACGCAATAGTGCGCTAAAATTATTTGCAGAACGTGGGGCTATCGATTACGACTTGCTCGCGGGCTACCATCAAAAAATAATTCCTGCAGCTAAAAGGATTTTTTCGAAAAGAAGTGAATTCCTTAGTGAGTTTCTGCCAGTCTTTCAGCAGCATTATAAAAATCTTGCTGATTCGAAAGATGAAGTGATGAGCATTCAATATCGTTCAGATCTGGAAAACAATGAGTTCGAAGAGCTGCTACAGAAGAACCTTAATCGGGATGTGTTGCTTCAACGAACCACCGCAGGCATTCACCGCGACGACTTTTTGTTTTTGTTAAATAACAACGAGGTGAAGCGGTATGGCTCCCAAGGACAACAAAAGTCTTTTTTGATAGGATTAAAGCTGGCGGAGTTTCAGTGTATTGCTGAAAAAAAGAAATTCAAACCGCTGCTTTTACTGGATGATATTTTTGACAAGCTCGATGACAATCGCATTCGCAAAATCATGAAATCTGTTGAAGATGGAATGTTTGGTCAACTGTTTATCACGGATGCCCGACCATCGCGCTGTCGCGAATTATTAAAAGAGGCAAATCTCAAAGCAGGTTTGATCAATATTGAAAATGGTACTTTTGTAAAGTAGGCCCGTCGCCCAACAACCAGTCGTGCCACCACTTCGAGTGGTGGCACGACTCCATTAATTGCTGAAAAAAAGAAATTCAAACCGCTGCTTTTACTGGATGATATTTTTGACAAGCTTGATGACAATCGCATTCGCAAAATCATGAAATCTGTTGAAGATGGAACGTTTGGTCAACTGTTTATCACGGATGCCCGACCATCGCGCTGTCGCGAATTATTAAAAGAGGCAAATCTCAAAGCAGGTTTGATCTATATTGAAAATGGTACTTTTGTAAAGTAGGCCCGTCGCCCAACAACCAGTCGTGCCACCACTTCGAGTGGTGGCACGACTCCATTAACGAATAACCATTAACGAATAACCATTAATGAATAACTATTCCTCTTTGCGCCCTTGCTTCTTCTCACGAACCAGAAACTTTGAAACCCGAAACCTTAAACCCAAATCCCGAAACGACCCGCACCCGGCTACTAGTTACCGGCATCTGCCAACTGGCTTCCGGCCAGGTAGCACCCATTTAACGAATAACTAATAACTTCACAGTGACGACTCTCCCCACACCATGGCCAAAGATCCACACGACATACAACACATCGGCCAGGCCATTCGCCAATTGTTAAAAGAGTACCATCTCAAACCCAAATTTGATGAGGCCAACGTGGTCGCCTCTTGGGAGCGAATTGTAGGCAAGCCGGTAGCCAAGCGTACAAAAAGAATTTATATCAGAAATAAGGTATTATTCATTGAATTAGATTCCCCGGCCATGAAAAGTGACTTGAGCTTTCATAAAAACCACCTTCTAAAAACCTTTGAGACCGAATTTGGAAAAGATGTGCTCAAAGAAATAGTGTTGATGTAGCCATTAAATTTATCCGTCTCGTAAAAAGGCAAACATCAGGTCCGCGCTAAGCATGGGCAATGGTACGACTCACCGCCACCACCCTCCAAATGAAGCGCAGCGTTTGAACTAACAAGACTTAACTCCTCCTATCTATTCCCTACGCGATCAAAAAAGACACTTTTGCCGAAAAAGGCCGATTTTGTTCGCGTCCCTCCGATACCTCATTCACTGCTGATTCACTGCTGATTCACTGCTGATTCACACCTGATTCACGGATAGTTCACTGTAAGTTCACTGCACACTCACTGTCAGCCTTTCCACTGTCACACTGAACCCCTCGCCACCGGCAACTGGAGACTGGAGACCGGCGACTGGCAACTGGAGAGTAGCGCCCGGCCACCGGTTCCGAATACTATTTCGTTCAACACGTTTGCCGATACCGAAAAACCGTATAATTTTGCACTCCTATTTTTCGGGAACGGTAGAAGTCCGCTTGAATGGATAGGAAAGTGTTCTTGAAAAGATTGAGATAGAGACGATTAGGTCTCGATGCTGACTGAAACGTCAGCACGTTGCGGGGAGATACTCAAGCGGCCAACGAGGACAGACTGTAAATCTGTTGACTTATGTCTTCACAGGTTCGAATCCTGTTCTCCCCACAAATTATTGGGTGATTGTTTGATTGACTATTGGCTGATTTCAAATCAAAAAATGAGTAAATCAACAAATCAATCAATAAACTGCGGGAGTAGCTCAGTTGGTAGAGCGATAGCCTTCCAAGCTATAGGTCGCGAGTTCGAGCCTCGTTTCCCGCTCTGAGTCGTTATTCGTTGTTCGTTATTCGTTGTTCGTACATCGAACAACAGACAACGATGAACGAACAACGGCGTAAATGCTGTTGTAGCTCAGTGGTAGAGCACTTCCTTGGTAAGGAAGAGGTCGTGAGTTCAATCCTCATCAACAGCTCTGAGTATCGTATTAATTATAAATGAACAGATGGTTCATTTTAAATTTTGAAATAATGTACGCGAAATCTTTTGAACGCGGATGACTAGCAACCATCCTGAAAGTGTTGAAAAGACTAGCATTTGCCCCCGCCTGCCGAAGCAAAAGCAAAGGCAGGGAAAGGCAAAAACCTATCCGAAAGGCTCAAAATGTTTAGGGTGTAGCTTCTTAGAAATAAGAGGCAGTGAGTAAGTAACTTATTAAATTAATTTATACACTTTAAACTTAACTGGGATTTTCAAACATGGCAAAAGAAACATTTGACCGCTCGAAACCGCACGTTAACATCGGAACCATTGGTCACGTTGACCACGGTAAAACCACGTTGACTGCTGCTATTACTAAAGTACTTTCTGCTAAAGGACTTGCTTCAATGAGAGATTTCTCTTCAATTGACAATGCACCTGAAGAAAAAGAAAGAGGTATCACTATCAACACCTCACACGTTGAGTATTCTACAGAAAAAAGACACTACGCACACGTAGACTGTCCGGGCCACGCTGACTATGTGAAAAACATGGTGACTGGTGCTGCTCAGATGGACGGTGCTATCCTCGTAGTGGCTGCCACTGACGGCCCTATGCCACAAACCCGCGAGCACATTCTTTTGGCTCGTCAGGTAGGTGTGCCTGCACTTGTTGTATTCATGAACAAAGTTGACTTGGTTGACGATGCAGAATTGCTTGACCTTGTTGAAATGGAAGTTCGTGAATTACTTTCTTCTTATCAATTCCCTGGCGATACAATGCCCGTGATCAGAGGCTCAGCCCTTGGCGCGCTAAACGGTGAAGCAAAATGGGTGGAGAAAATAGACGAGCTGATGAATGCGGTCGATAGCTTTATCCCGATTCCAGTTCGTTTGATTGACAAGGATTTCTTGATGCCTGTAGAAGACGTGTTCTCGATCACTGGTCGTGGAACAGTTGCTACCGGTCGTATCGAGCGTGGTATCATCAAAACTGGCGATCCGGTTCAAATCCTTGGAATGGGTGCTGAGAACTTGACTTCTACCATCACGGGTGTGGAGATGTTCCGCAAAATCCTTGACAGAGGAGAAGCAGGTGACAACGTAGGTTTGTTGCTTCGTGGTATCGAAAAAGAACAAATTTGTCGTGGAATGGTAATCTGTAAGCCAGGTTCGGTAACTCCACACGCTAAATTCAAGGCTGAAGTTTACGTTCTTTCAAAAGAAGAAGGTGGTCGTCACACACCATTCTTTAATAAGTACCGACCTCAGTTCTACTTCCGCACAACGGATGTAACTGGCGAGTGTAAATTGCCTGCAGGCGTTGAAATGGTTATGCCTGGTGATAACGTTTCCATCGAAGTGGAGCTTATCAACAAGATCGCTATGGAAAAAGGTCTTCGCTTCGCTATCCGCGAAGGTGGCCGTACTGTAGGTTCTGGTCAGGTAACTGAAATCCTCGACTAAGGATTTAAGATTGCCTGCCGGCCAAAGTCCCAATATCAATCCGGACAAAAGGCGGGGGAAGGCAATTAACTGATAATCAATAACAAAGCGTTTCTGAGATTTTTCTTAGAAACGCTTTTGTTTTCTTTTAGGATTGCCCTACATTTGCAGTCCTTTTGAATTTAAGGTTTTACGGGTGGGGTTCAAAAAGGTAGCCAACTAGGTAATACGGGTGTAGCTCAATTGGTAGAGTAGCGGTCTCCAAAACCGTTGGCTGGGAGTTCGAGTCTCTCCACCCGTGCTGATAATTTTCTGAATGGAAAAATTGAAAAACTATATCCTCGATTCGATTGACGAGATCCGTAATAAGGTTTCTTGGTCGAAATTCAACGAGTTGCAAAGCAGTGCTATTTTGGTACTGGTGGCATCCGTGATTTTTGCCTTGGTCATTGGTTTAATCGATTTTGGTTTTAATAATGCTTTGCACTGGTTTTACAGGGAATTTTAAGGAATCATGGCTGAGCTAAAATGGTATGTATTGCGCGTGATCAGCGGCCAGGAAAAGAAAATCAAATCTTACCTGGAAACAGAGATCGAACGTTCTAAACTGACTGAATTTATCCCGCAGGTGCTTATTCCTTCGGAGAAAGTTTACGAAATGCGCAATGGTAAAAAGCGAGTTCGTGAAAGAAATTTCTTCCCCGGGTATGTTCTCGTGTCGGCTGATCTTTCAAATGGAGAAGCCTACCACAAAGTGAATAATATCCCCGGAGTGATCGGTTTTTTGGGCTCAAACGGATCGAGTGCTACCAATAAAGAGCCGGTTGCCTTGAGACAATCAGAAGTAAACCGGATCCTTGGAAAAGTAGATGAAGTAGACCAATTCGAAGAAAAATTAGAGACTCCATTTATTAAAGGAGAATCTGTGAAAGTAATGGATGGTCCATTTAGCGGCTTTACTGGAAATGTGGAAGAGATTTTTGAGGATAAGAAGAAGTTGAATGTAATGGTGAAGATTTTCGGCAGGAATACGCCTGTTGAATTAAGTTATATGCAAGTAGAAAAGTTAGACTAAGAATACAATGGCTAAGGAAATTACAGGTTATTTGAAATTACAGGTGAAAGGCGGAGCAGCCAATCCTGCACCTCCAATCGGTCCTGCATTAGGTTCAAAAGGTTTGAACATCATGGATTTTTGCAAGCAGTTCAATGCTCGCTCGCAAGATAAGCCAGGTCAGGTTCTTCCTGTATTGATCACGATGTACAATGACAAGTCATTTGACTTTGTTATCAAGACTCCTCCAGCTGCCGTACTTATTATGGAGTCGATAAAAATTCAAAAAGGTTCAAAAGAGCCGAACCGTGCTAAGGTAGGTTCTATCTCTTGGGATCAGATCAAAAAAATTGCAGAATTAAAAATGCCAGACCTCAATGCATTTAAAGTTGAGTCAGCGATGAAAATGGTGGCCGGTACTGCTCGCAGCATGGGTGTTACAGTGAGTGGAACAGCGCCTTGGGATAAATAAACTTAGTTAAAAGTTAAAAGTTAATAGTGTAAGAAAGGCTTCCACCTAACCCATTAACGATTAACGAATAACGATTAACTGAAAAAGAAAATGGCACGAATTTCAAAAAATAGAAAAGCAGTAGCGGCCAAGTACAACTTGGAGAAAGAGTACTCGCTTACAGACGGAGCAAAAATGTTGAAGGATATAACTTTTACAAAGTTTGATGCTTCAGTAGATGTTGACATCCGCTTAGGAATTGATCCTAAAAAATCTGACCAAATGGTTCGTGGTGTTGTTTCATTGCCACACGGTTTGGGTAAAGTTGTTCGCGTATTAGTTCTTTGTACACCTGACAAAGTTCAGGATGCGAAAGATGCTGGCGCAGAATACGCCGGATTGGATGAATTCATTCAAAAAATCGAAGGCGGCTGGACAGACA
>Ga0207112_1098_pt1 | contig 23391 bp, 14 predicted proteins | sample Alteio_BWMinHeat_72_FD_153549 | JGI IMG/M metagenome (GOLD analysis project Ga0207112, IMG submission 153549) | Enriched cells from forest soil in Barre Woods Harvard Forest LTER site, Petersham, Massachusetts, United States -... | ecosystem: Environmental > Terrestrial > Soil > Temperate forest >...
GCGTCAATTATTCAATGGTGAAGAGCCAATGTATAAACTGATTTCTTTTCCGGACGAGTTCAACCGGATCTTGGAAATCAGGGCTGTTATTGAGGATTTGCCACCCAACTCAAGCCTGAATGTAAAAGCTATCCTCAGCTACGGCGCTTTGCGCGATGCAGGAGATGGCGAATTATACTCCTGGAACCTGGGGTACGGCGGTAACTTGTTCGTGCAATTGAATGATGGAGTAAATGCTCAAGGCCTTCAAGAAAAGTTGAACTCTCTGCTTAACAAAAAACTTCCCAAAAGTTTTGACGGCCGCGAAAGTAGTTTTAGAGCATTTCTTCAACCCTTGTCGGACATTTATATGGGGGAGCCATTGACGTGGGAGTTTGATCGTAAAGGCAATCCCGTTTATCTCTATTTTTATATAAGCCTGGCTATTTTTCTTTTGGCCATAGCCTGCATCAATTATTTAAATCTATCTATTGCCGATTTCAGTTTCCGTAATAAGGAAATCGGCGTACGAAAAGTGCTTGGTGCAAGGAAGAAGCAGATCGTTTTTCAAATCACGGTAGAAACAATTTTGCACTGTGCTCTGGCACTTTTGATTAGTGCGGGGATTTTGTACCTAATCTTTCCGCAGGTATCACATGCGTTCGATATTAACATGAACTTTGCAATGTTGCTTCGATCAAATGTGTTGACGTGGCTATTGGTTGCAATTTCCATTCTGATCTTTGTCTCAGCCGCATATCCGGCGTATTGCCTCGCTGTGAACAATCCTATTCATGATTTGAAGAGAAAACAAATGGTTGGAGGAAGACTTTCTGTCAACAAGGTCTTGTTGTTAGTACAATTTGCTATTTCGGTTTTCTGCATTAGCGCCACCTGGGTGGTTGGTAACCAGCTGCGATACATTCAAACAAAGGACATCGGTTTTGATCGAAATAATTTGATTGGAGTTTTCATGCCGTACCGATACCCCCTGGAAAAAGCACCTGTTTTTAAAGAAGAGATAAGGAAGTTGGCCAGCGTTCAGTCCGTATCGTTTTCATATTATCATATCACCGCCGTCCCTTATTTCAACGCGTGGTACAAGGTTGAGTCAGGAAATGAAATGAAGCAAGTGATGCTCAATGAACTCTTCGCTGATGAAGATTTCATCGGCACCATGGGATTGACACTCTTGGAAGGAAGGAATTTCATAAACAAAAATGAGTATAAGTCTGCCTTCATTGTCAATGAATCAGCCGCAAAGGAGTTTGGATGGGCTAATGCAATTGGAAAGAAGATAGCTGTTGGTCACGACAAAGAGAAGGGTGGAATTTGGTCGGAGGGAACGGTCATTGGAGTCGTGAAAGATTTTAATACGAGATCGTTGCATAATAAGATAGAGCCACTTGTGTTGCGGTTGCAGTACGATGATTGGCCGGGTTTTCATTTATATGTAAAATACCGGGGGTTAGAAAAAGAGGTAATACCCGCACTTAAAAAAGTGTATGAGAAAGTCTTTCCGGGAGCTTTGATAGGTTACAGCAGAGTGACTGAACGATATGAAAAACAATATAACACAGAGAGCAAAGCTTTTTCAACGTTGCAAATAACAACATGGATTATAATATTGATTTCTTGTATTGGGATTTTCTCCATGTCCTTGTTTATGTCTTTCAGACGGCAGAAAGAGTTTGGTATCAGGAAGGTAGTAGGGGCAAGTGTCTCGCAGATCGCCTTTTTACACATCAATCATTTTCTGAAGATTGCTCTCATTGCCAACGCCATTGCGTTGCCGATTGCTTATTATTCAATGCAATTGTGGCTCACAGAATTCGCTTATCGCACAGAAATCTCCCTATTCACCTTTCTTGCTTTAGGCTGTGTACTGTTAATGCTAGTTGTAATGTCTGCGGGCTATTCCGCATTGAAAGCCGGCAGAATGAATCCAGTGGATGTGATTAAGATGGAATAAGCTATCGCCGATTAATCATTTTCTTCTTATCTCTAGCTCGTAATTAGTAACTCGTACCTCTTTGACTCATGGTAACATTCACAACTCGCTTCTCCATTTCAAAAATGTGATTGAAGTACTCGATAGTCACTCTGTCATTCTTCACAACCATCTTTCCGGTAAGTTCATCGAAACGAATAGTGTACTTCAAATCTTTCCGAAATCTCAAAGCGTAGTTCAGTTGTTCTACTTTGTATTGGGGTATAGCCTGTTCACTATAGAGGGCTGCCAGGTAGTACACACTACCACACCAGTCTTTGAAAAATCGGTCCTCCCTATCAGTCATAATAATACAGGTAAGCTAATATCAATTTACAAAAAGTAGATGGGAAAATCTACATGATTTTGATCGGAAACTTCGGGCATAAATACAAGGAAAACCCAATCGATTTAGTCGTTTTCCAGCATTGTCCTACCCTGCTCTTCGAGAGTGTGAGGCATTCTACTCGAGAGCTGCCGGTTACCGGTAACTGGCAACAGGTAACTTCAATAAAGATGATCACCACTTCATAAGTCTCAATAACTTTGTACTTACACAGGTCTGTCGCCGGAAGAAGTATCCATGCATCTGCTTGGCTGAATCGGCCACTGAACTATCAATTAGCTTCTCGAATGTGAAATTTTGAAATGGAGCCTAAACATTAAACCTGAATCCATCAACATCCGGAATACTAAATAATAAGGCCCAGTCTCATTTGTTTCAGTTAAAAGGTATCTTTACTTACTTTCATCCACATCATTTTGAATCTTGCTGAGCAGTGTCATCGCAGGGCAATTCAAACATCACCATTTTTTTGACGTCTTAGTTTTTTTTGGTTAACAGATTACACGCGGCGTAGTTGATTGCCCATTCAGCATGGAAATGATTTTGATCGGCATGTTGTTGTTAATTTTCTTTGCAGAAGGTGCCCTTCTCTATCGGGAATTTTACATCCGGTCGAAATTCAAAAGACTGGCAGAAAAGAAATACAAACAGATAGAGGAACTTCTGAGAATGCTCAACGCAGATGAGCCAATAGATTCGAAGGATTTACTCAGACTTGCACAAGACCCTTCCCTTCGCTGTGGCTTGTTTAAGATGCTGAGCGCGTATAACAAGCACGACCTTTTCCCAAACGAATACCTAACCATAGAAAAAGGAGCCGAAGGACATCTGGTGAATTGGCTGGAGTTCCCAACCGAGTTAGGCAAGGCCCCTGATGAAATAGAGGTAATCAAAAAGGTGACATTGAAAGGCGAGGCGATCGACTATTATACTTTCAAATATAAATCTCAATCTCCACGATGGGTCAAACAACTTGACTGGATAATTGGAGTCTCAGGGCCCTACCATGAAAATTCAAAACCTTACGATATACCTGTTAGGGTCTTCAGCAGATTCAATACAATCGCAAGTAGCTCACCAGAGAAAGAAGTGGAATGGGTCCATAACAATATCAACACCTGACCTGAAACCTTAAACCCGAAACTGGCCACTGGTTCCGGCTACTGTAGGTGAAACCTTAAACTTTTAACGGCTCCCGCCCCAATTCCTTTAGCAAACGTGCATGCCCGGCCAAGGCGTCAACAAACGTCTTTACACTTTTATAAGGCAAACCAAATTCCTTGGTGGTATCTTTTACAATACCGGCAATCTTCCTGTAGTGCACATGACATACGTTGGGAAACAAATGATGCTCAATCTGAAAATTCAATCCGCCCACATACCAGGAGAACCAGCGGCTGTTGTTTCCAAAATTAGTGGTTGTTAATAGCTGATGCACCGCCCAGTTGTTCTCCAGGCCACGATTTTCATCCAATGCTGGATAGGATGTTCCTTCAATCACATGGGCAGGTTGAAAAATAATCGCAAGAATAAATCCGGTGAGATAGTGCATAATGAATATACCAATCAGAATTTGCCACCAGGCAAGAGCTGTCACAATTAAAGGAACTACAAAGATGTACCCCACATAGAAAACTTTAGTAGCGATAAGGATAACCCATTCTTTGTTAATGTTGGCATCATGTTTTTTGGCCATCCCGTTTTTATGATAGCGAATGATCCTTCCAAAATCCTTTGACACCATCCACACAATAGTCATGAGCCCATAGAGAAACCAGGCATAAATAAACTGATAGCGATGAATCCATTTCCATTCGGAATAAGGCGACAGGCGTAGCACCCCTCGAGGGCTGATATCTTCATCTTCTTCGTGAACATTGGTATAAGAATGATGAAGTACATTGTGTTGCATCTTCCAATTGAAAACATTGGCTCCTACGAAATTTAGTGAGTATCCGATGAATGTATTTACCCAGCGCTTTTTCGAATAGGCTCCATGATTAGCATCGTGCATTACAGAAAGACCGATCCCCGCCATGCCAAACCCCATAATCAGTGAAAGACCAATGAGCAAACCTATGCTGGTGACAGTACTGGTCACAATGAGGAAATAAGGAATCAGGTACAACCCAAACATAAAGGCTGTTTTTATTTTCATCTCGCGATTAGCCTGCCTGCTGATATTGTTTGTCTTGAAATAGTTACCCACACGCTTGTTCAGCGTGGCGACAAAATCTTTGTACGATGCACCAAAGGTTATTGTCTTGTTGTTAATAGCGTCCATAATTTGGTTTACATAAAGATGACAAAACCGAAATCAAAAAGACTTGAACGGCTATTCAGTAATAGAATCTGGAAGTTTTGAACCGTGAGACATTCGGTTCGTGCTTGCAGTAGTGGAATAGTTGAACTAGTAGACTTTGATGTCACAAAGGTACGAAAATTCAAGGAAAGATAAAAGCCAACGAATTGCCATTCACTGTTAACGATTTAACAAGTAATGATTTAACGATTAACGATTACGACGAACGAATAAGGGATAACAATTAACGACTAACTATTGCCTCCCCACAATCCTGCAACCGAAAATTCTTCCGGCTGTTTTGTCGTGATTGGCGATAACTTTTACCTCAACACTTTCTTTTCCTTTTAATAATTCTCCAGGAATCGGATACTCGACATCAAAGAAACGACCCACAGTTGAACCCTTCCATTCAACTGTGGCAATCGGAGTTCCATTTATTTGTAGATCAAACAGCCGATCTTTATCATCACCGATATACGTACACAATAAATTACTCGACACAGCTGGTTTCACCTTCATATCGAAGGAAAAATAACCACCACTACGTGCTTCTCTACCCATGCGTCCTAATGCGTCGCTTACATATGACTTTTCACTCGCCTTCAAATTATGATCACGCTCAGGCTGCATCTCCCCGATCCTGATCACGTCAATAGTGCGCTGTTCAATTTCAAATTGTCTTTTCTTTTCTGCTTCATATTCCGCCTGACGATTTTTCCAATCTGCCGGCGTAAAAAAATCCCAATACACATTATAGTATTGATCATAAGTCTCGTAAAATGGAATCAACGTTACGTCCGCTGGTTTGGCAACATTGGTAGTCACAAACTCAAACCGGTTTTGATCTCTCTTTGTCCAATCCGAAACATTTTTATCATCAGTAAGTAATACAGTGGTCCCGAAGATCGGGTCAGGCATTTCTTTTCCCAGCTGCCCGGCCAATACGATCGGACCATAAAGTAAGGCAATACGATTAGGATTGTCTGGCATACTCTCTGCTCGGAGGCTCATGGGAACTTCAAAACTGAGCACATCATTATTGTTCCAGGTCTGGGTTATCTCCCAGTAACCATTTGGATTTTTCGTTACAGTTGACGCCCGTCCGTTAATTGAAAATTTCATATAAGTCTTTGCCCAGCCTGGTTGCCTTACCTTGATAGTGAATTTTTCTTTCTTACTGGACTTCACAATCAAATCCACTTTCCCATCTTGCGGATAGTCTGATTTAAGTTGAATCTGAACACCCTTCGCTTTCCAATTCAATTCAGATGGAATAAATAGATTGACAAATAAACTTCCGTCTTTTCCTTCGGAATAAATCCCTTCCGTATACTTCGAATGGTTTTCCATTCCGCTTCCTACACAGCAAGTAAATGTATTGAACGGATCACTGAACTCTTTTTTCGTACCCATTCGTAACGGTACAAAATAGCACATCATTCCACTCTGAGGGTTTTGTGATGCTAAGATGTGGTTGTACAAACCACGTTCATAATAATCCGTCAACCCAGAATTGGGTCCCAGCGAAAATAAATGCCGGGTTAACTTCAGCATGTTGTAGGTGTTGCAAGTTTCGCAGGTGGCATCACTTAGTCGATCGTTTAACTTTCCAGTGGGTCCGCAATATTCGTAGTTACTGTTTCCTCCAATCACGTAGGAATGATTTTTCACCATCGTTTCCCAAAAGTAAGACGCGATGGTCTTATCTTTTTCATCACCTGTGAATTCATAGCGTCTTGCACAACCGATAGCTTTAGGGACGTTAGTATTCGAATGCTTACCCTGTATCACATCAACTTGTTTGGCTAGTTCATCCAGCACAAAATGATCATGGAATTTGTACGATAGGGTCAGGTATCTTTTTTCACCGGTGATTTCATATAAATGAGTAAGCACATCATTCATGCCACCATATTCGCATTTGCGCATCCGCTCCAGTTGCACGTCATCCAAATTGTTTAAAATAGATTCCGTCCAGTCACCCATTTTCAAAACAATAAACAATGCTTTTTGACTATCAGTATATAGGTAGGCATCCGTAAGGCCCGCCATTACCTTATGCACCGTATACCATGGCGACCAACCCCCATTCAAATCAAAACCCGACGATTTGATAATGCCATTCTGCACTTTCCAGAAGATGGAGTCTTCTTTTGGAATTGCTCCGACATATCCGCTCTTTCTTGCTAGCTGGCATTTTTCTAACTCGTCAACAATATAATCCACTTTTTCTTTGAATCGAATATCACCTGTGGATGCAAACATCATCGAGCAGGCAGATAGATAGTGACCTAAGGTATGACCGGAAAGTCCTTCGCTCTCCCATCCGCCATACACATCCCCTTTAGTCGGCAAGCCGGCATTAAGGTAGAATCGGTGAAGCAACCTGCCTGGTTCGATGCTCAGTAAGTAAGCACCATCCTTATCCATCGCATTTTTGAAAGCGCTACCATCGAGCAACCGCACATCTTTCAGATCAAAACCATATGCCTGGATATCCACTACAGGCCTTAATTTAACTTTTGAATTATCAGACTCCACAACATAGCTTTGCGCCTGAAGTGCATTTGAATCAAATAGTAAAAGAAGAATAAAGGATACTGTAAAACAAAATACTTCTCCACGCGAAGGCACAAAAACGCCAACCACATGAAGAAGCCAACTCTGCGACTTAGTGCCCTTGCCTGAACCTTTTTTCATACCATTAATAAATCAATTGTAATACTCGTGGCATCCGTCTCTAAAAAGTCCCAACCTACCGAACAACTAACAAATAACGAATAACTAATAATTCACCTTAACATCCGTAATCTTCCTCGGCAGCCATACCTGCATCTGATTCTGCCCACGGTTACACCAGGCATAATACGGAATGGCGGTGATCGTTCTCATTTCTGTAGAAACAGTTTGTCCATCATTTCCCACTTGAATAGTCGGAGATTGAAATTGAATGGTCACTACACCATCTAATAAGTCCTTGTGAAAGGAAGTGTCGAATGTTGCCCTATCGGAAAGAATGAAATTCAAAGCCTTTCCATTATTATCAGCACCTTCAACACAATACACCAGTGGACCGCGTTGCAAAGCGACTCGATCCACATCTTGTTTTAATTCCTGTCGCGCTACAACACGTTTCACTTCTAAAGGAATATTTAATTCTATCTGATCACCTTTTTTCCATTCGCGATCAATGACCGCGTAACCTTTCTCCATTTTATAATCAACAGGCTTTTCGTTTAGTGAAATAGTAAACGGTGTAGGCTTTTTTTCTTCAAATACATACAAATCTCCAGGCACAGCCTGACCTTGTGCCCATCCCGGAATTCGGAAATGAACTGCAAATTTTGTTTTTGTCTTGGGCTGAACAGTGAGCTTTATATTTCCTTCCCATGGATAGTTTGTCTTCAGAGATACAGGCACATCAGTTTTTCCAATTTTTATTGAAGTAGTGCTGGCTACATAAAGGTTAATCCAAAGACTATTGTCGGATGCTCCATATATATAGTCACCAAGAGAAGCGACCAGCCGCGCAATATTTGCCGGGCAACAGGCTGTACCAAACCATTCTTTTCTTGCATGCCTTCCGTTTGACACGAGCGGATTGCCATAAAAGAAATGATCGCCACTCAAGGACAGGCCATCACGTGCTCCATTGTATAAACTTCGCTCAAGCACATCAACGAACTTGCTATCGCCTGTTAATAAGTTCATTCGCTGATTCCAGAATACCATCCCCACAGATGTGCATGTTTCGCAGTAGGCTTGTTCGTTGGGCAGATCATAATCGTTGCTGAAGCCTTCATTGCTTCCAGACGATCCGATGCCACCGGTGAGATACATATTGCGATATACGACGTCTTCCCACACATTATTCATCGCAGTCATATAACTCGCATCGCCAGTCAAGGCAGCTACATCCGCCGCCCCTGTATACATGTACATCGCCCTCACAGCATGCCCTGTGATTTCCTTTTGCATCCTCACGGGTACCACATCTTGCGCATAAGCGGTGTCTTTCCAATCTGTCCAGGTATACCCTATCGCTAGTTTGTGGCCACGCTCTTCGAGCAACCAACGCGCGAGGTCCAAATATTTTTTATCCTTCGTGGTCTTATAAAGTTTAACCAACGCTAGCTCTAGCTCCTGATGCCCCGTAACCCAATTCTTTTTGCCTGGGCCAAATGTATTATCGAAATGATTGGCAAACTTGATCGCCACATCAAGTAGTTTTGTTTTTCCTGTTGAATTATAATAGGCCACGGCAGCTTCAATCAAATGACCTCCATTGTAGTCTTCGTGCATACTCATATCTGTCCAACGTTTGTCAAGGCCACCTAGCGTATACCAGGTACCGATGTATCCATCAGGCAATTGGGCCGCAGCAATTTTATCAATCCATTCATCAGCCTTTTTTTCCAAACTAGCATCCGGGTGGTTCTTTAACGAGTAAGAAATTGCCTCCAATGCTTTGTATACATCCGAGTCATCATAAAAAATACCTTCATGCTTCTCTCCGTCTTTACGCGCTACCTTTTCAAAATTCTTAATGCGTGGAGTTTTTACTTCAGTTTGAAAAATGCAGGCTTGCAACGTAACAGTAGCAACTTTGTCTAAAGCGGGTGTCCAAAATGCATCATCGATCGTCACATGGGAAAAACTGATGGGTTCAAATTTACGAGTGGGGGTTTGATCTTGGGCTTGTGCTGAAAGAACCAAGAACAATAAGCCCGCAAATAAATTAGTTTGAACCTTCATGCTGAATTTATTTTGAATCTTGAACCTTGTCCCGATAGCGATCAGGATGAATTATAATGAATATGACCTAAAGGTAAAAATCTAATTATACAATTGACACTTTTATCCGAATCTAAGTCGCCTCATGATATTAATCATGTCTGTTCATGATGTGTGTAGCCTTATTTTCTTCTGTTTTACCTCACCTTGTCTACCGTTAAACATTAAATCAAATTTTATTATGACTACCGCAAAAAAAATAGGGATTTGGATGGATCATTCACACGCTCATATCATGGAGTTTACAATGGACCCCATCAAAACAACAGTGGTGTCTTCTGATTTTACCCATCCGGATAAGGAAAATACTTTAGAACGTAGTGAAAGTCAAATGCATCACAAGGAGCAACATCTGAATGCCGAGTATTACAAAAAAATTGGTGAAATTATCCGAAGGTATGAAGTGGTTATTCTTTTTGGGCCGACAAGCGCCAAGGTAGAACTCTACAATACATTAAAAGCCAACCACCTTTTCTCAAAAATCAAAATTCAGGTTGAACAAACGGATAAGATGACCGAAAACCAACAACATGCTTTTGTGAAGCATTATTTTTCCAAACATCTGTCAAATCTCAATTGAGAATAATGGGTGAGTCGTTTCACTCAAGGTTTTATGATGACTACCTTCTATTAGGTAAACGCCTATCAAGCGAATCAAGCTCTGCTTTCGCCTCTGCATCATTGGGATCAAACTCCAATGCCTTTGAGAATTCTTTTTTTGCTTCGTCTAAATCATGTCGTTCAAAATATAAAAGCCCGAGGTTATAATGCGCCCTCGAATTTTCGGGCTCCAGCAAGATAGCTCTTAAATAGAATTTCTTAGCCTCATCAGTGTTATCGTCATTGAAATAAAGGTTACCTATGTTTACGAATGCAAGCACATCCGTAGAGTCAAGTTTAATCGCATCCTTGAAAATCTTTTCTGCCTCTTCGTTCCTGCCCTCGCTCGCCAAAAAAACGCCGTAGCAGTTCAGGGTGGATACGCGGTTCTTGGCCTTTTCTTCTCCGTTTTGGAAATGCAGGAGAAACTGAAAGTCAATATCCTTTAAGCCTTCAGGGGCTCTGGTCCCCCAGGTGGGGTCGCTGCCGATACGATTGACTTTTGCACTCAGTCGTTTTACTTCAAGGTCAAGCAGTTTTTGTTCTGATAATTCGAAAGCTTTTGCATAGGCTTCTTCCGCCATATCGAATTGCTCGTCTTCAAAAAACTCATTCCCTAATTTTTCATATTGCTTAATTACTTGTCTGGCCTGGTGCCGGTCCCATTGATCTTGAATAGAAGGAATGAAGAATGCGAGAATCATCACCGAAGCACTACCAACACTCACGAGAAGTGGCCATATTTTTTTTAATCTCTCTCCGCTCATAGATCTTTAAAGTTAAGAAAAAGATTGTTTCAATATTTTCTCTTGCGCTTATGCACTGATCCTTTTACTATTTTTGCACCATGCAAGCTTTAGTCTTTTACCTGGTATATCCTATTCTCTATCTTGTCGCTTCACTCCCATTTTGGGCGTTATACAAATTATCAGACTTTCTTTATTATTTGTTCCTGTTGTCAGGGTATCGGAGGTCGGTAGTCATTGAAAATCTCAGAAATTCATTTCCGGATAAAAGTCAAAAGGAGATTAAAGTATTGTGTAAAGCATATTTCCGCTACCTCTGCGACCTGACGCTCGAAACATTAAAAACAATGCGAATGACTGAGCAAGAAGCAAAGGAAAGATGTCTTTATCATAAAGCAGAATGGATTGATAAATTGCATGAGGAACATAAAAGCCTAGTTATTGTGCTTGGGCATTATGGAAATTGGGAATGGGCAGGGCCGAGTTTTACGCTTGGCACAAACTACCAATTGTATGTAATCTATCGGCCACTGACAAATCTATATTTTGAAAAAATGCTGACAAAAACCAGGACCAAGTTTGGAACGAGAATAACACCAGTAAACCAAACATTGCGCGAAATGGTGGCCAATCGAAAAAACGTTTCCGCCACTGCATTCATTGCCGACCAGGCAGCATCCTCAGCAAATTCTTATTGGACCACTTTTTTAAATCAGGATACCTCGGTCTTCAACGGGCCCGAAAAAATTGCTGTAAAGTTCAACTACCCTGTCGTATACATGAATATAAAAAGACCGAAGAGAGGTTTTTATGAATTGACACCTGAGCTTTTATTTGATAATCCGGCTTCCACTACTGAAGGAGAAATACTCGAATCCTTTACAAAACGATTGGAAAAAGATATAATTCAGGATCCGGTAATCTGGTTATGGTCACACCGAAGATGGAAATACAAGCGTCAACAGCTTCAGGTTAGGGAATCGGTTTGACATTAATTACCTTTAGGCTTGAAATGGCCAGAAATCAAATAGTACATGCGATCGGGGAAGCAGTTAATCATTGAGAGTAAGAAATTCAGTTGTGAGCAGCGATGGCGAAGTTGGGTAGAATTGTTTAGCACAATCATCCCCGCAATTTTTTTATTTATTGTCGGTTTTTCAGCTGTAATTCCTTTACCGATCCGGATTTTTTGCAGTATTATTTGTGGACTCCTTTACGTAAGGTTGTTTGTAATTTATCATGATTATCAACATCGGGCGATTTTGCAAAATTCAAGAATTGCTCATTGGATTATGGTATTCTTAGGCATTTACCTGCTGGCACCCGAAACAATTTGGAAGCGTTCTCACGAACACCATCATAATAACAATTCAAAGCTTACACTCAGCGGAATAGGTTCATATCCTACGGTAAGTAAAACCCGATATTTAAAATTATCCAATAAAGAAAGAAGAATGTATCTCGTTAACCGACATCCTCTGACGGTAATGTTTGGTTACCTGACTTTGTTCATTTACTGGCTAAACGTAAAATCATACATCGAAAGCCCCAAAAAACATTTCGACTCCTTGGTCGCTTTGATTCTCCATATTTCCATGGCGTCACTTGTTTTCTATTTTTATGGGCCGGCCATATTAATATTTGGATGGTGCTTCCCGTTTTTTCTGGCATTCTCAATTGGAGCCTATCTGTTTTACTCGCAACACAATTTTCCTGGAGTAAAGTTTCGCGAAAATCATGAATGGGCTTATGACCAGGCTGCCATTACTTCAACCAGTAGGATGGTGATGAGTCCAGTGATGCATTGGTTCACTGGAAATATTGGGTATCATCACATTCACCATTTAAATTCTCGAATTCCATTTTACCGACTGAAGGAAGCTATGGAAAGCATGCCTGAATTGAAAAATGTTCCTACTACATCATGGAATCCTATCGAAATGTTCCGATGCTTACGCCTTAAAATATGGGATGCAGAGAACAACAAGATGATTACCCTCAAACAACTTCGCTTACAAAATTCTTGATCACACTAAAAAAGATAGCCGGCAACCTAGCCTTTCAGGTTTTATTGGCTATACTACTTGGGGCGGCAATTGGACATTATTACCCGGCTACTGGAGTAAAAATGGAAATCATCGGAAAGTCTTTCGTTGATCTGATCAAAATTTTCATCGCTCCTATAATTTTTCTCACCATAACATTAGGTATCGGGGGGATGGGTGACCTTAAAAAGGTAGGACGCGTTGGCCTGAAAGCGCTCATCTATTTTGAGGTGGTAACTACGTTTGCACTAGGCATAGGCATTGTAGTAGCCCTCCTTTTAAAACCCGGCCAGATCAACCGCGAAGGACTCTCTATTCAGGATGCATCAAAGTACACCAAACAAGCAGACCATGCTTTCGACTGGCTTCAGTTCTTCTTGAGCAATTTTACCTTACAAGTTCTCGTGCTTGCTTTGATTGCGGGTATGGTATTAAGTTATTCAAAGAAAAGAGAAGCTAGAGTTCAATTATTAGAAAAGGTTTCTTCTTTTGTTTATAAACTACTCCGATATGTAATGTATCTCGCTCCGCTAGGGGCTTTTGGAGGAATAGCTTTTGCCGTTGGTAAATTTGGCTTACAATCTCTTGTGCCTTTAGGGAAGTTGATGCTATGCGTCTACATCACCATGGCGTTGTTTGTCTTCATTGTGCTGGGGGCTATTCTTCGTTATTACGGCATCAGCGTTTGGAAGTACTTGAAAAATATTAAAGAAGAAATATTAATAGTATTGGCTACTTCATCGTCCGAAGCGGCCCTACCTCCGCTAATCAGTAAACTTGAAAAAATGGGCTGTAGTAAATCAGTCGTAGGCTTGGTAGTACCAACTGGTTATTCATTCAATCTGGACGGCACCTCTATCTACTTGTCTATGGCCGTTTTATTCATTGCCCAACTGTATAACGTGCCGTTAGATTTCTGGGAACTGCTGGCCATCATCGGAATCTTAATGATCACGTCCAAAGGAGCAGCTGGCGTAACAGGGAGTGGATTCATTATATTAGCTTCAACGCTGACGGCAATTCATAAAATTCCAGTGGAAGGCCTTGCCTTCTTACTGGGCATTGATAAGTTTATGAGCGAAGCCCGGGCAATAACCAACATTATTGGTAACGGTGTGGCAGCCTTGGCTATCTCGAAAAGTGAAAATGAATTTAAAGAAGTGATCGAAAATGACAGTCCTGTCAGCCAACTTTAACACCTAAGTTTTTTCCTAATAACAAAAATTGATCTCGCCAGTCGGGTAATGTGGCGCCCTTTCTCTCCTCTTCTTTAGAGATTTGAAAATAAAGATTTTGACTCTTATGTAAGTTGGGGTCAAGATTAAATTTCTCAAGTAATGGGAACATTCTGTTGAGACGTTGCACTCGCTTAACATTGTCACGCTCGCCACTAATTCTATTAAGTTCGCGTAAGATACTCTCTCCAGCTAACCTTGACAATTTTCCAACATCCTCAATTTTCAAGCTCCATCGCACAAGCTCTCCAGAAATCCTTTCCATCTCCTTGGTATTAATTTTATCCGACTTGAAGATATTGATCAAGTCAGCATTCAAAATATATTCAAATGTTGTTTTGTAAGCATTAGGGATTGGTATTCCGTTGTTTGAAAGTGCCGTGATCAATTGATAGTCACTATTATAACTCTTACGCAATGAGCTTTCCAGTTCAGCCATGCTTTCCTGTGCGATCAGGTCGAGGATTTTTCGCTTTTCATCGCTGAACAATTGCCAAATGGTATATTTCTCTGGGCCAAAATACATCTGCATAATTCCTATGACATCACCAAGACGGCCTTCTTCAAAAGCTTTAATCATTCGGAATTGCATTCCGGCAAAATCATCCACCTCCATGTCTAGAGAAATATTTCCAATAATGTTATGCTTACCCAGGTAGATAACAGCAAAAGCAAATTTTCGCTCGGACCGGGTCACCAAAGATTTTACCGTAGTTATTCCAAGTGCCAATTTTTGCTCGCCGGCAGCTTTCTTAACGAACGATTCACTGGAAGTGCTATAATTAAAAATGGTAAGAGACTCTGGCTCATCTTCAAAGATTGAGGACACTGCAAAGTGCATCCCAACTCGCTTCAGGTTAATGCGCGATGGCAAAACAAACTTTTCATAAACGAGAGCCGCGTTTTTATACCCTGGTACATTACTGGGTGCCAATTCCAGTCGTTTCAGAAATTCTGCTTCATAATCAACCTCATTGGTTTGGTTTGATAATTGAACAACACGACACGCGTATTGCAGGATTTGCGTTGTCTCGATGCCCGACACTTCATCAAAGAACCAACCGCAACTCGTATACATCAGCATGGAATGGCGTTGCATTTCCATGAGGCGAAATACACGGCTTGCAGGTACACCTTCCAACCCATGAAGCTTTAAAAAATCTTCTATCCTGATATCATTCCGTTGAAGAACTACATGGATATATTCGTTGCGCGCAGCCCTGGGATCCTTCAATATCTTGGCCCCCTCACGCTCAAAAACTTCGGCACTTGCATCTCGTAGCCAATCCAGAGAATCACGTAAGGGCTTACGCCATTGCTGAGTCCACCCGGTGTGCCCACCTGAATTGCATCCACAGTCGCTTCGCCAACGCTCGATGCCATGAACGCAACTCCAGGAACTGTTTTCGATGATCTCAGCTTCAAATACAGGTGGTGCTATAGCAAGAAATTGCGCATAATTAGTTAGTGTAACGCGCGCGTCTTTTTCAATATGATCAAGGCAAAATGCTAATGCCATGTCTCCATGTTTGTGATGGTGACCATAAGTTTCACCATCGGTTGCAACATGCACCAATTGCGTTTCCTCCGAATTGACATCAACGGCATTGATCAAACTATCAGCAAAACGCTTTCCGTCATTCAGTAATCCATTGAAGGCAATGGATTGAGAAATGTCTCCGTCATAGAAAAAAAGGCTGATGGATTTACCGGAAGGAAGGTTGCAACGATAAGCTTGCTTCGTATTTACCGTTCTATCGTTCACTTCATTCCATTTGTCATCACCGATTTTCCTGACGGCTTTCGCCTGGCGCGGAGCTAAGACTGTAAATTGTATGTGATTAGCCGCAAGCGCTTCTAAAGTCTCAATATCAACTGCTGTTTCAGCAAGCCACATACCATCGGGCCTGCGCCCAAACCTGAATTCAAAATCACGAATACCCCAAACAATCTGAGTTTCCTTGTCTCGGGCATTGGCAAGCGGCATGATAATGTGATTATACACTTGGGCCATGGCCGACCCATAACCGCCAAATCTCTTGATGCTCTCTTTATCCGCTTCAAGAATGGCAAGGTAAGTTTCCCTGGCATACACTTCCATCCAGGATAACAAAGTAGGCCCAAAGTTGAAGCTGATTTTCGAATAATTGTTAATAATGTTGCGAATCACTTGATCTTCATCGAGAATTCGTGAGGTAGCGTTGGGCTCATAACATTCTGCCGTGATCCGCTCATTCCAGTCATGGTAAGGATGAGCTGAGTCTTGAACCTCAATTACTTCCAGCCATGCATTTTCCCGAGGTGGTTGATAAAAGTGGCCGTGGATACAAATAAATTTATTATTAGAGGAAGGCATGAAAGACAAACAAATGAATGGATATAGGATTCAGGTAACTTCGAACCTTAAAGATAACTAAAAAGTGAGGTTGCAAAAAGAAATATAGGATTCTCAAAATCGCTGGATTGAGTCATAGTTGAAAGTAATCCTTAATGCCTGTAAGAATATTTTGAATCGCAAATGACGCTAAAATCAGTCCCATTATTTTTCCTATTACGGTGATTCCAGTATCGCCAATTTTATTCTGAATTTTTCTGGCAAACAATAACAATAACCAGGTGAGTAACATCACCAAAAGAACAAAAAAAGTTGTTTCAACTTGTTGAAGTATGGTGTACTGGTGATTGTCCGTAAGTAACACAACTGCCATTATCGCGCCCGGCGAAGCAATGGCCGGGATAGCTATGGGAAAAACAGTAACGTGGGAATAATCCTTGATCAGGTGCTTACCTTCTTCAGGTTTACCTTCTCCAAAAATCATGGTCAAAGAAAAGAGAAATAAAATAAGGCCACCGGAAATCTGAAAGGCAGATAGGGAGATGTGCATTGTCTCCATAATGATTTGACCAACTACAATAAAGAAAACAAGAATGCCGGCTGCAATTAGGGTAGCGTTTATGGCAATCTTTCTTTTCGCCTGATCCTCGAAGTTCTTGGTCGCTTCGAGAAATACAGGTACAGCACCAAGTGGATCAATTACAGCAACCAGAAACAGCAACGTCTTAAGGAAATCAATCATTCCATCAATTCAAACTCAGTCTGTTCCTCATTCAATTTAAAAATCGAAATACCAAGTGGAGGAAGTGTAACGGCAAGAGAATAATCCTTCCCATGATATTTCACGGGTGGCGTGTGTACCAAACCAAGATTCAGCTGGCCGCTACCACCGTATTTTAGATTATCAGAATTGAAAATTTCTTTCCATGTGCCCCGAACGGGCACACCGATTCTATATTGCGTGCGAACCTCGGGTGTAAAGTTGCAAACTACAACTAATGTTTCTTTACTATCCTCGCCTTTACGTAAAAAAACAATAACACTATTCTCTCGATCTGAATAATCTACCCACTCAAAGCCGCGATCACTAAAAGAAAATTGATACAATGCGGGTTCCTCCTTATAAAGCGCATTGAGATCAGTGATCAATTGCAAGACACCTTTATGTAAATTATAATCTAGCAAATGCCAGCTAATACTCTGATCGTGGTTCCACTCAGTAGTTTGACCAAACTCTCCACCCATAAAAAGAAGTTTGGTTCCAGGGTGCGCAAACATATAGCCGTACATCAGGCGAAGGTTCGCAAATTTTCTCCACTCATCTCCCGGCATCCTGCCAATCAACGAGCCTTTTCCATGCACTACTTCATCATGTGAAAGCGGTAGCATGAAATTCTCCGTGAACGCATACATAATACTGAACGTGATCTCATTCTGATGATACTTGCGATGAATCGGATCATCCTTAAAGTACTTCAGCGTATCATGCATCCAACCCATCATCCACTTTTGTCCAAATCCCAGGCCTCCCAAATAAGTAGGCCGGGAAACACCTGGCCACGCGGTAGATTCTTCCGCAATTGTTATGACGTCAGGATGTGCACCATATACTGTTTCATTAAATTCTTTAAGAAACATAATCGCATCCAGGTTTTCGTTGCCACCATATTGATTTGGCTCCCACTCTCCTGCTTTACGGGAGTAATCCAGATACAACATCGATGCAACAGCATCTACACGGAGGCCATCAATGTGAAATTGATCCAACCAGAACAACGCGTTGCTGATCAGGAACGATCTGACTTCATTCCTTCCATAGTTATAAATATAGCTGCTCCAGTCAGGATGAAATCCCTTACGTGGATCTGCATGCTCATATAAATGAGTGCCATCAAATTTAAAGAGCCCGTGGGCATCTCCGGGAAAATGAGATGGCACCCAGTCCAATATTACTCCGATACCTGCATGATGGAAAGAATCAACGAGCGCCATAAAATCTTCCGGTGAACCAAAGCGACTAGTGGGAGCAAAATAGCCGGTAAGTTGATAACCCCAGGAGCCAAAGAACGGATGCTCCATCACAGGTAAGAATTCTACATGCGTAAAGCCAGCACCTTTAATATAAGGCACAAGCTCATCGATCAACTCTCTATAACTGAGGGAGCGGTTTCCATCTTCTGGTTTTCGCCTCCAACTACCTAAATGAATTTCATAGACTGAATAGGGCTGCGGCTTGCCCGCAAGTGATTTTCTTCTCTCCAGCCAGGGCTGATCTTTCCACGCATACTCATTTTCCCAAACTACCGATGCAGTTCGAGGTGGAATCTCAGTATAAAGGGCAAATGGATCAGCTTTCTCCAAATATTCTCCAGCGTTGGAATGTATGGCATACTTGTACACTTCCCCTTTTTCAATACCAGGAAAAAAACCTTCCCATATCCCGGATTCATCCCACCGTGGATTCAGGTTTTGTTGACCGTTTTGCCAATGGTTAAAATTTCCGATAATTGAAATTGAGGTGGCATTGGGAGCCCACACAGCAAAGTAGGTTCCTGATTGACCCTTAAATTCGGCGGAATGCGCACCCAATTTTTCATACAACTTATAATGTTTGCCCGAACGAAACAGGTGAATATCGAAATCGGTGAGCAGACTAAAATTATCTTTCTCCTCTGCTCCTTGTGTCATACTCTTCTTTTTCATAAAGGAATCTTTTTACTATTTACCTCTCGAATCTGTAGCAAGCATAAACCGGCTTACCTGATAATGAATTCCACGAAGTGGAATAACTACCCAATCCGGACGTCCATTAAGTTCATAACCTAATTCATAGATGGCCTTCTCTAACAGATAAACTCGCATCAGGATTTCGTCCTCATTCGAAAGATTTTTACCCATTCCGTAACGCTCCATGTAAGCACCCATGTAAAAACGGCTAACATAATGCTGCCACTGTTCGGCCCATTGACCTAAAAATTCCAAATCTTTCTCACGGTAATTTTCATTAAGCAATATTTTTCCAAAGGCAGCATAGTGGAAGGATCGCATCATGCCTGCCACATCTTTAAGCGGATTCTTTTTTAATCTGCGTTCGCTGAAGCTAAAACCAGGCTCCCCTTCAAAATCAATGATCACAAAGTCTTTTCCCGTGAAAAGGACCTGCCCTAAATGATAATCACCATGAATTCTCGTTTTGATCGAATTCATCCTGGTTTTATAAATCTCACTGAAGCATTCTAATATTTTATCTTCGAGTGCTAAAACTTCTTTCGCCAATACCTGAGTCACCTGATTTAGTTTGGGCAGCGATTGCTCTAACATTTTCAGCCGATCACGCACCAACTTACGCAACATCGAATACAGAGAACGCTGATAATTAGCCGTAAAGTATTCAGGGGCAAATGCCGCATTGGTTTTTTCAGAAGCCAATGCAAGGTGCATTTCAGCTGTTCGTTGACCTAGGCGAACCACTCGTTCATAAAAACCCCGACCAATAAATTCTTGGATTAATTCGGGAGCTTCCTCAAAAGTGATAGACGACTTGTTGATTAACTTCGGTAGCTTCTCCTTTTTCGCGTTCATCATCACCCGTTCATAAAAACGTCCAACCGAATCGATCGTCATCACCCAACTATCACCTTGATTTTCAACTTTCTCCTGCAGTAAGCCAAGTACCATTACATTTCCCTCAGAATCATGATACTCTATACTTCCTGCGTATTTCGGTGAATTGCGGAAACTTGTATTTTCTGATAAGAACCTGACAATTTCCAGATCAGGGTTGATCTCGTTTTCAATCTTTCGATAGAATTTAAAAAAGTATTGGTCGTTATATATTATTGCAGTATTGCTCTGGTCGGCTTTTAATATCTTCGAATCAACCTTTTCGGAATTAAGTTTTACATAAACGCTCGAATTAAATTCCAGGCTTCCCCCCTCATCCTTTACTTTTAATTTTCTATCCATGGCCTGAAAGAGGAAATCACGAAAGCCACGATCATAACTACTATCAACCAGGAATCCGGTCTTACCTTGAAAGTCTGCTCTGCAGATCACACTTTGCGCGATGTATTCTACTTTATCAAACAAAGAGTCTGAAGAAGCAAAATAAATCGGAAGGAAATAAAGTTCAGGAAGCTTTTGTACGTAATGAACCTCGACAACAGTGAGATAATGCATCTCCCCCTCTGCTTTCAACGGAATTAACTTGCTGATACTTACTTTGCTGATCGCACGAGCCTTTCCCCCAAACCAACGACACTTACGCATAAATGATTGCAAGACTTTTCTCTCTAAGAATCGAATGTTTTCATAATCCGAAAAAGTTCGCTCCCACGAAAGATCAGATTCAAATAGTGGCAGTTCTCCCGAGGCGGTCACGGCCTCTTTCTTTTCTGACTGATCAACTTGAAACCAGAAATATCCGTAAGGCCCAATGGTGATTGGATAGTCTCCTTCGGTCACGCTTCGAAAACGGTTTTGACTAAATGCCTCGGTAACATCACAATCTTTAAAGGCAGAAAAATCGAGCGTAGTAGCTTGGGAGAACTGCGATAGGTTAGCCACAACTACTACCTTCTGATTTTTATGGCCACGAGCAAAGCACAATACTTTGGCATTAGAACTTTCAATAAAATGTAAGTCGCCACGACCAAATACATTGAGTCGCTTTCGCATGGCCAAAACATTTTTCACCCACCACATCATAGAAGAGGGGTTCTCTTCTTGCGTGGATACATTAACCGATTCATACCGATACGAAGGGTCTGTAATTACCGGTAAATAAAGCTTTTGAGGATTAGCATTGGAGAATCCTGCATTAAGATTCATATTCCATTGCATCGGCGTGCGCACGCCATGGCGATCACCTAAATAAATATTATCTCCCATACCGATCTCATCACCGTAATATAAAACAGGTGTGCCTGGTAAGGAGAACAATAGCGCGTAGAGCAATTCTATTTTTCTTCTATCATTATTAAGCAAGGGAGCCAGGCGTCTTCGAATTCCGATATTGTGTTTGGTGTTCGGATCCGTTGCATAGGCTTTAAACAAATAGTCTTTTTCTTCCTCGGTCACCATTTCGAGACCAATCTCATCATGGTTGCGTAAGAAAAGTGCCCATTGACAATTCTCGGGAGTAGTTGGTGTTTGCTCGAAAATATCAATGATCGGGTAGCTATCTTCAGTACGAAGTCCAAGGAATAATCGCGGCATCAATGGATAATTAAAGCACATGTGACACTCTTGTCCCTTTCCAAAATACTCCGCGGCATCTTCAGGCCATAGATTGGCTTCTGCAATCAAGACGCGATCACCATAATGTTTATCCACGTAGGCACGTAATTTTTTCAGGAAATCATGCGTTTGCGGTAGGTTCTCACAATTGGTTCCTTCTTCTTCAAACAAATAAGGAACTGACGCCAGACGAAAGCCATCGATCCCGAGCTTCAACCAGAAATCAACTACCTTAATCATCTCCAGTTGCACCTCTGGGTTTTCATAATTTAACTCTGGTTGGTGCCTGTAGAATCGATGCCAGTAATAAGCCTTCGCTTCGATATCCCATGTCCAATTGGATGGTTCTTCATCGGGGAACATGACGCGTGCTTCTTTATATCGCTCAGCGTTGTCATTCCAAACATAATATCCTTTGTAACGCGAGCCACCTCTTGCTTTCCTCGATTTTTGAAACCACGGATGCTGATCGGATGTGTGGTTCAGGATCAATTCAGAAATGACACGCATCCCTCTCAGATGCGCCTCTTTTAAAAAATGCTTAAAATCCAAGAGTGTTCCGTAGTCAGGATGTATGTCACAATGCTCAGTAACATCAAATCCATCGTCCTTGAGTGGTGAAGGAAAAAAAGGCAAGAGCCAAATCGTGTTCACACCCAGGTCCTCTAAATAATCAAGCTTTGAGATCAACCCTGGAAAATCACCAATACCATCAGCATTGCTATCGCAAAAAGCACGCACGCTAACCTCGTAGATAATTGCATCTTTGAACCACAATGGGTCAGTCTTCGTGCCGGTAGCCATCTACATATTAGATTCGTGAATAGACAATTTAAATAAATGAAATGGCATTTTGTGCGGATTGATCTCAACAAAATTCCACTCTTGAGCCCAGGTGTAATGTTCGTCAGTAAGAAGGTCATGCAGCTTTACATTAACCTTGTCACTGAGTTTCAATTTTGCCTTAGGCAATTGAACATACCCTGATTGAGGTAAATGAGGATCAATGTTTACAACAACCAAGAATATATTCGAAAGATCGTCCGTAGCTTTAACATAGGCGATTAAATTTGGATTATCAATCGCACAAAATTGCATATTCCATGTTGACTGCAACGCCTTATTTTCTTTTCTAGCCTTATTAAGTATCGTCATAATATCGGTCATCCGATTAGTACGCTTCCAATCGTAATGACGCACCTCATATTTTTCTGAATTGAAATATTCCTCTCTGCCTTCGATAGGAGTATTCTCATAGAACTCGTAAGCCGGACCATAAACTCCATAATTGGAGGAGAGTGTTGCAGCTAATGCGTAACGGAGAATAAAACTATTCTCCCCTTGATGTTGCAAATGGTAAGGCAAAATATCTGGTGTATTGGGCCAAAAGTTGGGGCGAAAATAATTTCGCGATGGACCATTCACCAACTCATTCATGTAATCCACCAACTCTTGTTTACCCACGCGCCAAGTAAAATAAGTATAGGATTGGGTGAATCCTACTTTTGCGAGAGATGCCATTACCTTTGGTCTGGTAAAAGCTTCGGACATGAAAATAACATCGGTGTCTTTTTTCTTAACCTCGGCTATCAGCCATTGCCAAAATGGAATGGGTTTGGTGTGAGGATTATCCACCCGAAAAATTTTAACCCCTTGATCAATCCAATAAAGAAAGACCGATAGAAGTTCATCCCACAATGCCTTCCAATCATCTGATTCAAAATTGAATGGATAGATGTCTTGATACTTTTTAGGAGGATTCTCAGCATATTGAATCG
>Ga0207112_1088_pt2 | contig 23125 bp, 2 predicted proteins | sample Alteio_BWMinHeat_72_FD_153549 | JGI IMG/M metagenome (GOLD analysis project Ga0207112, IMG submission 153549) | Enriched cells from forest soil in Barre Woods Harvard Forest LTER site, Petersham, Massachusetts, United States -... | ecosystem: Environmental > Terrestrial > Soil > Temperate forest >...
CACCAGGATCTGCCGTTCGAGAAGCTGGTAGAGGAGCTCCAGCCGGACAGGGACCTGAGCCATACGCCGGTGTTTCAGGTGGCGTTCGTGCTGCAGAACACGCCGCAACGGGGGGTGGAGCTAGGGGATTTGAAGATGAGCCCGGTGGGATTAAGGGGCGAGACGGCAAAGTTTGACCTGACGCTGTCGGTGGCGGAGCGGAAGCGAGTGCTGGCAGCGACGATGGAGTACAACAGCGACCTGTTCGAGGCGGGCACGATCGGCAGGATGCTCAAGCACTACGAGACGATACTGGAAGGCATTGTCGCGGACCCAGGCCAGCGCCTCTCACAACTGCCGCTCTTGAGTCAGTCCGAGCGCCAGAGGATGCTTGCCGAGTGGAATGACACGGGCAAGGCGTATCCCGATTATTCCTGCATGCACCGGTTATTTGAGGCCCAGGCCCAGATGACGCCTGATTCTATTGCCGTCATTTTCGGAGATGAGGAGATCAGCTACCGTCAACTCAATAGGCGGGCCAATCAGATCGGGCGCTATCTTCGAGGTCTAGGAGTAGGTGCAGAAGTGATTGTAGGGGTATGTATAGAGCGCGGTATTGAAATGATTGTCGGGCTGCTTGGCATACTGAAGTCGGGGAGTCCCTATCTCCCTCTCGACCCTGCGTATCCAACCGAGCGCCTGGCCTTCATGCTGCAAGATGCCGGAGTTTTCGTCCTGGTTACGCAAGACAAGTTAGCCGATATTCTTCCGGCCCAGGCGGGATGGGTGGTTTCACTTGATGGGGACCGCGACCTCATCGCCGAACAGAACGACGAAGACCTAGTCATCGACGTGCTTCCTCAAAACCTTGCGTATGTCATATATACCTCAGGATCGACGGGACAACCAAAGGGAGTCGCAGTACAACACTCGGGATTGGTCAACCTCGTGTGTTGCTTCAAGGAGGTCTTCGAACTTACCGCATCTGACCGAACCACGCAGTTGGCGGCGCTTGGATTCGATGCGATGGCCATCGAGTCGTGGCCTTACTTGCTTGCCGGGGCCAGTATACATGTGGCCGATGAAGAGAAGCGCGCATCGCCGGCGAAGCTTGTGGAATGGTTCAAGGAAGAAGCCATCACGATCAGTTGGGCGCCCACGCCGGTGGCCGAGTTGATTTTGCAGGAGACTTGGCCCCGGGGCGTAGCGCTCAGAAGTCTATTGACGGGCGGGGACAAGCTCCAGCGAAGAAGAAACCCGGAGCACGGATACAAGCTAGTGAACATTTACGGGCCGACCGAGGATACTGTATGTACGACCTGGACAGAGGTGCCGGGAGAGGGAGAGGGTGGAAGGCCCCCAGCGATCGGGCGGCCGATATGGAACACGCTGGCATATATAGTGGATGTGAATCGACAAGAAGTGCCCGTGGGGGTGGCAGGGGAGATGTATATAGGAGGCGCCGGGGTGGCGAGAGGATATCTGAACCGGCCGGACCTCACCGCAGAGCGGTTCATACCCGATTGGATGAGCGGGGAGAGCGGGAAGCGGCTGTACAGGACCGGGGACCGCGTCAGGTACGGGCCGGACGGGGACATTGAGTTTCTAGGGCGGATAGACCAGCAAATGAAGGTGAGAGGGTTTCGAATAGAGCCTGGGGAGATAGAGGCGGCGCTCATCGAACATCCCTGCGTCAAAGAGGCCGCCGTAGTAACCCGGCAGGACGACCGAGGCGACAAGCGCATCGTGGCCTATGTCGTTTCGAATCAGGGCCAGTCAACAACGCACGAGGAGTTGCGCGGTTTTCTCAAGCTGAGACTGCCAAGCTATATGGCGCCGGGCGAGTTTGTGACGATAGACGCATTGCCTCTTACCTCCAACGGCAAGGTAGACCGTAAGGCTTTGCCCGCCCCCAGGGGAGCCAGACCCGATTTAGAGAGATCCTTAGCGGCCCCACGAAACCCTGTCGAACAGGAGGTGGCGGGAATTTGGGCCGAGGTCCTCGGATCCGAGCACTTCGGTATTGACGATGACTTTTTTGACCTCGGAGGACACTCTCTGCTGGTTGCCCAGCTCCTCTCCCGACTGAACATGGTTTTCAAGGTGGAGTTGGAGATGAAAACCCTTTTCGCCGTGTCTACGGTGGCCGGTCAGGCGGAGGCGCTTGTCAAACATGAGGCAAGACCAACGCAAGTCGTAGAGATTGCCCGGCTGCGAAGGAAGATCAGGGGAATGTCATCCGAAGAAGTGAAAGCGGTTCTTCACGATAAGAAACTAGCCAGCGGATAGTTATTCACGGTTATGACAAACGTAAACGATGGAGCGGCGCTATCTGAACAGAAGGAAGAGCTACTGGCGCTGCTGCTTGAAGAAGAGGGCCTCGATATTCCTGGGTCGGCGGCGATCAAAGCGAGGGGAGAGACCGAAACTCTACCTCTCTCTTTCGCACAGCAGCGGCTATGGTTCCTGGATCAGCTACAGCCCGGCTCCCCTGCCTATCACATCTCCATCGCCATTCGTCTGACGGGGCGGCTCAATGCGGCGGCGCTGGAGCAGACGCTCTGCGAGATTGTCAGGCGCCACGAGGCGCTCAGGACCAGCTTCCGGGATGTGGAAGGAAGGCCGGTGCAGGTGATAACCCGCGACCTTAGTTTGAGGGTGCGGGCGGCGGCGCTGGGCGAGGTAAGCGGTGAGAGACGAGAGGCGGAAGCGGTGAGGCTAGCAGGTGAGCAGGGGCGGGAAGCGTTTGATTTAGAGCGTGGGCCGCTGCTGCGCGTGAGCCTGCTGAGGATGAGCGAGGATGATCACGTACTGGTAATGACGATGCACCACATCGTAACTGATGGCTGGTCAATGGGTGTGCTGGTTCGCGAAGTGGGGACGCTCTACAGATGTTACTCTACAGGCATCGCCTCGCCGCTCAAAGAATTAGAGATCCAATACGCGGACTTCGCTATATGGCAGCGGGAGTGGCTTGAAGGAAAGCCGCTGGATGACCAGCTGGCGTACTGGAAGAAGCGGCTGGGCGGTGCGCTTCCGATGCTTCAACTTCCCACCGACCGGCCACGGCCGGCGGTGCAAAGGTTCGAGGGCGGGACGCAGACGCTCACGCTGCCGCCGGAGCTGACGGAGAGGGTGAGGGGGCTGAGCCTGAGCGAGGGCGCGACGTTGTTCACGACGCTGCTGGCAGCCTTCAAGGCCATGCTGCATCGCTATACAGGGCAGCAGGACATTCTCGTGGGAACGCCGGTCGCCAACCGCAACCGGGTGGAGATCGAGGACCTGATAGGGTTCTTCGCCAACACCCAGGTGCTGAGGACCGACATGTCCGGGGATCCGACATTCCAAGAGTTGTTGAGGAGGGTGAGGGAGGTAAGCATAGACGCCTACAACCACCAGGATCTGCCGTTCGAGAAGCTGGTAGAGGAGCTCCAGCCGGACAGGGACCTGAGCCATACGCCGGTGTTTCAGGTGGCGTTCGTGCTGCAGAACACGCCGCAACGGGGGGTGGAGCTAGGGGATTTGAAGATGAGCCCGGTGGGATTAAGGGGCGAGACGGCAAAGTTTGACCTGACGCTGTCGGTGGCGGAGCGGAAGCGAGTGCTGGCAGCGACGATGGAGTACAACAGCGACCTGTTCGAGGCGGGCACGATCGGCAGGATGCTCAAGCACTACGAGACGATACTGGAAGGCATTGTCGCGGACCCGGGCCAGCGCCTCTCACAACTGCCGCTCTTGACACCGACGGAGAGGCGCCAACTATTGGTTGATTGGAGCGAAAGCGGGCCGGATTATGTCAGCGACTTATCGCTCAATCATCTCTTTGAGGCTCAGGTGGAGGAGAGGCCCGAGGCCATCGCGGTGATCTGCGAGGATGGGCAACTCAGTTACCAAGAGCTGAATGCCCGGGCTAATCAGCTAGGCCGCTACCTGCGGGCCCAGGGTGTGCGGACCGAGGTATTGGTCGGCATATGCATGGAGCGGTCGCTGGAGTTGGTCGTGGGCCTTCTCGGAATCTTGAAGGCCGGCGGGGCATATATGCCGCTCGACCCCGCCTATCCAAAGGACAGACTTGCCTTTATGCTGGAAGACGCGCAGGCGGCTGTGTTGTTGACCCAAGAACGCCTCGTCGACACCCTGCCCCAGCACCTGGCTTCGGTAGCCTGCCTGGATCGAGACTGGGAGACAGTCGCTCAATACAGCAATAGGAATCCGTCGAGCGATGTGGCGCCTGAGAACCTGGCCTATGTGATTTACACATCAGGTTCAACCGGCGCGCCCAAGGGCGTAATGGTGAGCCATCATAATGTGGCGCGCCTATTTGAGGCGACCGAGTCGTGGTTTAATTTCAAGCCAAGCGACGTCTGGACCCTTTTCCATTCCCACGCGTTCGATTTTTCCGTGTGGGAGCTTTGGGGCGCGTTGTTGCACGGCGGGCGGTTGGCAGTAATCCCGTATTGGGTGAGCCGGTCTCCAGAGGCCGTCCGCGAAGTGTTGTGGCGCGAGCGAGTGACGGTGTTGAACCAAACACCTTCGGCTTTCCGCCAACTCATCCGTGCGGACGACGCTCTGGGTAACGCACAGGAGTTGAACCTGCGCCTGGTGATCTTTGGCGGTGAGGTGCTTGACCTGGAGAGCCTGAGGCCCTGGTTTGATCGCCACGATGAACTTGTCCCACGATTAGTCAACATGTACGGAATAACGGAGACGACCGTGCATGTGACCTGCGGTGCGATCTCGCCGGCCGACCGGGCACGCCCTTCAGCCAGTCCTATCGGCGGCCCAATTGCTGATCTGCGGGTGTATACGCTGGATCAGCGCCTGGAACCTGTTCCGATAGGGGTCGGCGGCGAAATGTATGTCGGGGGCGGCGGCTTGGCGCGAGGATATCTCAATCGCCCGGAGCTGACTGCAGAGCGCTTCATACCGGATCCGTTCAGCGGCAAGCCGGGGGGGCGGTTGTACCAGAGCGGCGATCTCGCTCGTTATGTGTGCGCTCGCGACATAGAGTATTTGGGGCGCATCGACCATCAGGTGAAAATCCGAGGCTTTCGCATTGAGCTGGGAGAGATTGAGCAAGTGCTTGGGACCCACCATGCCGTCAATGAAACAGCTGTAGTGGCCAGACAACAAGATGGGGGCGGCGAAAAGTATCTGGCCGCCTACGTCGTCGCGAAGCCAGAGCGGTCCCCAAGTGTTGATGAACTGCGCGGGTTCTTGAAACAGAAGCTGCCGGAGTATATGGTCCCAGCCGCATTTGTGATGATCGAAAGCCTTCCACTGACTGCAAACGGGAAGGTGGATCGGCGCGCGCTTCCCGCGCCTGGTCTGGTTCGGCCAGATTTAGGAGAGGCTTACGTGGCGCCGCGCACTGGCGTGGAGGAAGTGCTGGCCGCGATTTGGGCCGAGGTCCTGGGCTTTGAGCGCGTGGGCATTAAAGATAATTTCTTTGCGCTGGGAGGCGATTCTATCCGCAGCATACGGGTGATATCGCTCGCCAGGCAGAGCGGATTAAAGATCTCGCTCCAGCAGCTTTTCCGACTTCAAACGATTTGCGCATTGGCGGGGGAAATCGGGCCGACCGACGCGACCCTTGCCTCCATGCCTCGGACCACCCCGTTCAGCCTCATTTCCGAAGAGGATTACCTCAAACTGCCTTCTGATGTAGAGGATGCCTATCCGCTGGCCATGCTCCAGGCAGGGATGCTGTTTCACATGCAGGCGACGCCCGACTCCCCCGTTTACCACAACGTGGACAGTTGGCATCTCGAAGCCCGATTCGACCAGGGCGCTTTCGAGCAAGCCGTTCAGACAGTCGTGTCACGGCATCCGGCGCTGCGGACTTCGTTTGAGCTTAGTGGTTATAGTGAGCCCCTACAATTGGTGCACAAAACAGCGAGCCTTCCGGTCCAGGTGCAGGATCTGCGCCACTTATCTCCCGGTGAGCAACAAGAAGCCCTGGCCGCCTTTTTCGAGAATGAAAAGACGCGGCGCTTCGATCTGTCAGAGCCGCCGTTGCTGCGTTTCCATATACATCGCCGGACCGGCAACTCATTTCAGTTTACGCTTACCGAATGCCATGCAATCCTCGATGGGTGGAGCCTGCACAAGACTCTGGCTGAAGTCTTTGACCTTCATTTCGCTCTTTTGAACCACCAAACGCCGCCGGACGAAGCGCCACCTGCCGTGACATTCCGGGACTTCATAGCCCTTGAGCGCAGCGCGTTGCAATCCGAGGAGTGCCGCGCCTTTTGGGATAGGAAGTTGAGCGGCGCAACCCCAATCAGATTGCCCCGGTCGCCTTCCTCTGTCGACGCCGCCGTTGGCAAAGGGTGGCAGAGACTGGCCCTTCAATTGCCTGACGATGTAGTCGAAGGGCTGAAACGTCTGGCGCGGTCGGCAGCCGTCCCCTTCAAGAGCACCCTCATCGCGGCCCATCTGAGGCTCCTCAGTCTTATCAGCGGTCAGGTTGACGTCATGACAGGGCTGTCCACCCACGGGCGGCCAGAAGAAATAAATGGGGAGCAAGTCCGCGGGCTCTTCCTCAACACGGCGCCCTTCCGCGTCCAGTTATCAGGAGGCGCCTGGACGGATCTTGTAAGACAAACGTTCCAGGCCGAGTTAGAGTTCCTGCCCTTCAGATACTATCCGATGGCGGCGTTGCAGAAGAACCCCGGTGAACCTTTATTCGAAACAGCGGTCGCCTACTTGCACTTCCATGCGGTCGAGGAGCTTTTGAGGTCAGGCAACATAAAAGCAATAGGAGGGAGAGACTCGAACCCATCGAACATCCCCCTGCAGGTCGGATATTTCTTAGTTCCGGCGTCGTCTCGGCTGTCGCTTATACTGGACTATGACGCAAAACAGTTTTGTGCGGAACAGATCAAGGTCATACAAAGCCACTATGTCAGGATCCTGACTGCCATGGCCGATGATCCTTCTGCCGATTACGACGCTTTGTCTCTTCTGTCCGCCGAAGAGGAGAATCGAATATTGAAGGAGTGGAACGACACGGGTAGTGAGTACCCGAAGGACGAGGCCATCCAGGTTGCGATAGAGCGGGAGGCTGGGCTAACTCCGGACGCGATTGCTGTTGCCTTTGAGGGTCAATGGCTGAGCTATCGGGAGTTGAACAGCCGGGCGAACCAGTTGGCGCATGTACTGGTTGGGCGAGGAGTGGGGGCGGAGCAATGTGTCGGCATCTGCATGGACAGGGGACTGGAGTTGGTCATCGGTCTGCTGGCGATCCTTAAGGCGGGTGGGGCTTATGTGCCGCTGGACGGGGGTTACCCAAAGGAGAGGCTGGATTTCATGCTTGATGAGACGGGGGCCTGCTTGGTGCTGACGGAAGAGAAGTTGAAGGGTGTGCTGGGGGACCGGGAGTCGGCGTTGCTCTGCGTGGATTCGCAGTGGGAAGAGATAGGGAAGCAATCGCGGGAGAACCTTGGGGTGGAGGTGGAGGGGGGGAACGTGGCGTATGTGATTTACACGTCGGGGTCAAGCGGGCGGCCGAAAGGTGTGGAGATAACGCATGGGGGATTGACGAACCTGGTGTGGTGGCACCGGGAGGCATACGAGGTGAGGAGGGAAGACCGGGCGACGCAGTTGGCGGCAATAAGCTTCGATGCGTCAGGGTGGGAGATATGGCCTTATCTGACGGCGGGTGCGGGGCTCTACGTGGTGGATGAAGAGACGCGGTGGTCGGCGGAGGAAGTGCGGGAGCACGTTGTGAGGAACGAGATAACGATAAGCTACTTGCCGACGCCGTTGGCCGAGGAGGCGCTGGGGTTAGAGTGGGGAGAGGAGACGTCGCTGCGAGTGTTGCTGACGGGTGGCGACAGGCTGCGGATATATCCGCGCGAAGGATTGCCGTTTCGGGTGGCAAACAATTATGGGCCGACGGAGAACACGGTGGTGGCGACAAGCGGAGTGATAGGGGGAGGTGGAGGGAAGTGGAGGCAGCCAACGATCGGGCGGCCGATAGCGAATACAGAAGTGTACCTGGTGGACCGCTGGGGGCAGCCAGCGCCAGTGAGCGTAGCGGGAGAGTTGTGCATCGGGGGAGACAGCCTTGGGCGGGGGTATGTCAAGCGGGCCGACCTGAGCGCGGAGAAGTTCGTGCCGAATCCGTTCAGCGCGAGGGCGGGAGGGCGGCTGTATAGGACAGGCGACCTTGCTCGGTATCTGCCGGATGGCGAAATTGAATTTCTGGAAAGAATAGACGAGCAGGTAAAGATCCGCGGCTTCCGGATAGAGCTCGGCGAAGTGGAGGCGGTGTTGGCTCGGCACCCAGGTGTGTCGAGGGCGGTAGTAGTGGCGCGCGAGTATGACGCAGGCGACAAGCGCCTGGTGGCTTACGTGGTCATTCGGAAAGGCTACAAGGGCGGGATGAGTGAGCTGAGGCAGTTCCTGAAGGAGAGGCTGCCTGACTATATGTTACCGTGGGCCTTCGTGATACTTGATGAGCTGCCTCTCACGGCCAACGGCAAGGTGGACCGTCGGGCACTGCCTGAGCCCGATGTCCTGCATATGGGTTCTGACGTTCCCCAGGTGGCGCCGCGTGACGTTGTCGAACAAACCATCGCAGGTATTTGGCAGGAAGCGCTACACGTAAGTAGTGTGGGGGTCCACGACAATTTCTTCGACTTGGGCGGGAATTCGATACTGACGATGCGAGTTCACGGTAAGCTCCGAGAGGTCTTCAAGAGAGACATACCGATACTCGACATGTTCAAGCACCCGACCGTTGGCCACATGGCTACATACCTGACCAAGGCGCAGAGCTACCAGCCCCCGCCGGTTCGAACAGGTCAGCGAGCTGAGACTGGGAGGATGCAGCGGCAGATTGAGCGCGGTCAAAAGCGTCGTGCGGTGAAGAAGGAGCGCAAGGACTGGTGAGCGGCTTGGGAACATTTCAACATCTTCACGGGGGGGGAGATCGCGATCATTGGGATGGCGGGCCGTTTCCCCGGAGCCAAAACTGTCGGTGAGTTTTGGCGGAACTTACGAGATGGGGTGGAGTCGATCTCCTTCTTCTCTGATCGGGAATTGATTGCTTCGGGCATCAACGCTGCTCTGTTGCATAAGGCGAACTATGTTAAGGCTGGGGGCGCGCTGGAAAACGTGGAGTGGTTTGACCCCGCGTTCTTCGGCTACACGCCGAAGGAGGCTGAGATCCTTGACCCCCAACAACGGATATTTTTGGAGTGCGCCTGGGAGGCTTTGGAAGATGCCGGATATGACTCGGAAACCTATGCCGGGCCGATAGGCGTTTACGCAGGGGCGGGCAACAGCGGATACCTCCTCAACCTGTATTCGAATCAAAGCCTGATGGCGTCCCTGGGCGCTTTGCCGGCTTTCCTGGCAAACGAAAAAGATTTCTTGAGCACCCGGGTCTCTTATAAGCTAAACCTGAGAGGGCCCAGCATCGGGATCCAAACCGCTTGCTCGACCTCCCTGGTTGCCATTCACCTGGCGAGCCAGGGGTTGCTGACGGGAGAGTGTGATATTGCTGTTGCCGGCGGCGTTACGATTGCCCTGCCCCAATCGAGCGGCTATGTTTACCGCGAGGGAGGGATCAATTCGCCGGATGGGCACTGCCGGGCCTTTGACGCAAAGGCCGGGGGCACTGTCAGCGGCAACGGCGTGGCGATCGTAGTATTAAAACGGCTCGATGATGCCGTCGCCGATGGCGACTCCATTCGCGCGGTCATCAAGGGCTCTGCCATCAATAACGACGGCTCATTGAAAATTGGCTACACCGCTCCCAGCGTGGATGGACAGGCAGACGTTATCGCCGAAGCGATTGCCATGGCCGGCATTGACCCGGAAACCATCACCTACATAGAAGCTCACGGGACGGGGACGGCGCTTGGCGACCCGATTGAAGTGGCGGCGCTGACGCAGGCTTTTACCGCCAAAACCGACAAGAAGCGCTTTTGCGCGATCGGCTCGGTGAAGACCAATATAGGTCACCTGGATGCGGCGGCCGGCGCGGCGGGCCTCATCAAGGCGGTTCTGGCGCTCGTACATAGGATGATTCCTCCCAGCTTGCATTTCGAACAGCCCAATCCCAAGATTGACCTCGCCAACAGCCCGTTCTACGTTAACACCAGGCTGCGCGAATGGGAGGCAACGGGCGCGCCCCGCCGGGCCGGAGTAAGCTGCTTTGGCATCGGCGGAACGAATGCGCACGTCATACTAGAAGAAGCGCCCTTGCAGTTATCCTCCGATCCGTCTAGGCCCTGGCATCTGTTGCCGCTTTCGGCCAAGACTCCGACGGCCCTCGAAAGCACTGCCGCAAATCTTCGTACGCACCTCAAAAACCATCCTGACCTGAATCTTGCCGATGTGGCGTACACACTACAAGTTGGCCGCAGGGCTTTCCCGCATCGCCGGATAGCCGTCTGTCGTAGCATCGACGACGCGTTGGCAGCGCTGGAACGCTTGGACTCAAATCAGGTATTGACGGCGGAACTAGAATCCTTGGGTTCGAGCCCGCGAGTTGTCTTTATGTTTCCGGGCCAGGGCGCGCGGTATGGGGGCATGGCGTCGGAACTCTACCGCCTGGAGCCAACATTCCGCGAGCAGGTGGATTATTGTTCACAATTGCTCACCCCCCACATGGCGCTTGATCTTCGCACCCTGTTGCAGGCCGCCCCTGGGGAGGCCCGCGAAGCTGGCGAGCAACTGACGCAAACCGCCAATACGCAGCCGGCGCTGTTTGTGATTGAGTATGCGTTGGCAAGGTTGTGGATGGAATGGGGCATACGGCCCCAGGCCATGATAGGCCATAGCCTGGGTGAATACGTGGCCGCATGCCTGGCTGGCGTTTTCACGCTCGAAGAGGCCCTTGCGCTCGTAGCCGCGCGCGGGCGGCTGATGCAGAAAATGCCGCAGGGCGCGATGTTGGCCGTGCCCCTGTCGGAGGCCGCTGCAAGGCGTTTGTTAGGCAGACGCCTGTCCCTGGCCGCGGTCAATGGACCTTCCCGCTGTGTCGTTTCGGGTGCGACAGACGACGTGAGTGAATTGGAACGGGACCTCTCCGACGAAGGGGTGGAGTGTCTGCGCCTGTATACGTCACGTGCTTTTCATTCAGCGATGATGGAAGCGGTCGTCCGACCGTTCACGGACCTGGTTGCGAAAGTTGCCCTCAAGCCGCCCCGGATGGCCTGCCTCTCAAACGTCACAGGGACATGGATGACGGCGGCTGATGCAACCGACCCCGCCTATTGGGGTAGACATCTATGCAGTACGGTTCGCTTCGGGGATGGTCTTAACGAGTTATTGAAGGAGCCACGCCAGGTCTTGCTGGAGGTCGGCCCTGGTCGGACGCTGAGCCCCATTGCGAAGCACGTCGCGGATAAAGTGCCGGGCCAGATTGTGCTTTCTTCGCTGCCGCATCGGCACGGCCAACAGTCGGACCTGGCATTCCTGCTCACAACTCTGGGGCAACTTTGGCTCGCAGGCGCGGCGGTGGATTGGTCGAGCGTTCATGCCCGCGACAAAAGGCATCGAATCCCCTTGCCAACCTATCCATTTGAGCGAAAGCGATGTTGGATAGAACGCCCTAAGAATGTCACTGATAAGAGACTGAGCGAAAACCCACGAAATGCTGATCCGCTTACTCAGCCTCTCGCTTTTAGGCAAACAGAGCCATCGCCTTCGAACGGCAAGGAAAGCGGTGTAACCATGCCTGAACCACAACCTAGGCCAATGCCAGGCCCCGCGCGAAAAGTTAGCATCCTTTCGAGCTTAAGGACCATTGTCAACCGCTTAACCGGCATAGGCCCCGAGAAGATCAGAGTTGATCAGCCCTTCCTCGAATTAGGGGTGGACTCGCTTCTGCTCATTCAGGGCAGCCAATCAATACGTAAAAGGTTTGGCGTCGAAATCCCCCTACGACAAATGATGGAAGAGGGCATGACGCTTGATACCCTGGCGGAACACATTGATCGCCTGCTGCCTTTGGAAGAGCTTCCGACACAAGCCTCCAAGTCGCCTGCCCGTGATTTCTTCCTCCAAGATTCGGGGGCGGAGCCGCCGCTCCCTGTTGAAGCAGCCGGGGCGAACGGAGGGAGGAACGGTTCGGCGAGCTTGGGCCCGTTGGAACGAGTCATGGCGCAGCAACTCCAACTTATGTCTCAACAGCTAGACCTGTTACGGGGCGGCTGGGCGGCTGGCGAGGGGAATGGAAAAGCTGCCTTGCCAGGCAACGCCGCGGAGTCTCTCCTGGCGCCTGCGCATGTTTGCCAGCCGCACAGAACCGCGGCTGCGAACTCTGGCGCGGCGGCAGCGGATCCCGGCCGAACAGACCCTGAAGCGTACGTCCCCTACCGGCCTATTGACGCGGGGTCGACAGGGGGCTTAACTCCCCACCAGCAGAAACATCTCGATGCATTAATTGCTCGTTACACCGAGCGCACTAAGAAGTCAAAGCAATTGAACCAAATCTATCGTCCGGTTCTGGCCGATAACAGGATGTCGGCGGGGTTCCGCCTTCTCTGGAAGGAGATGGTCTATCCGATTATTGGGGCGCGCTCATCGGGCTCGATGATCTGGGACGTGGATGGCAATGAGTATGTAGATCTGACTATGGGATTTGGAACCCACCTGTTTGGCCACTCGCCGCGCTTCATACTGGATGCCCTGAGAGAGCAGCTTGATGAGGGCCTACAGCTCGGCCCGCAATCAAACCTTGCCGGCGAAGTGGCTGAGTTGATTCGAGATCTGACGGGGGTCGAACGAGTTACCTTTTGTAATTCCGGCACGGAGGCCGTTATGGCGGCGTTGCGTGTCGCGCGCACAGTAACCGGGCGCACTAGGATCGCTCTATTCGCTGGCGCCTATCATGGAACCTTCGATGGCGTCTTGGCTCGTCAACATTCCGGAGGCCAACAACCGGTCGCGACGCCCGTCGCCCCGGGCACCCCGCCTGGGATGGTCGAAGATGTGGTGGTGCTCAATTACAATAGCCAGGAATCTATTGACTTCCTGAGGGCGGAAGCTCACAACTTGGCGGCCGTCCTGGTTGAGCCGGTGCAAAGCCGCCGCCCGGATGTGCAGCCCCAGGCATTTCTGGACCAGTTGCGGCGGTTGACCGCGGAAGCGGGGACCGCCCTGATCTTCGATGATGTAATCACTGGGTTTCGGGTTCACCCCGCCGGAGCCCAGGGGTGGTTCGGGATTCAAGCAGATCTTGTGACCTATGGCAAAATCGCCGGGGGCGGCATGCCGGTGGGAGTGGTCGCCGGTAAGGCATGCTTTATGGACGCGATTGACGGCGGCATGTGGCAATTTGACGATGAATCTATCCCACGGGCACTACAGACATATTATGCCGGCACGTTTTGCAAACACCCGCTGGCAATGGCCGCCGCCCGAGCTTTGCTCAGGCGCCTGAAAAGCGAGGGGCCAGGTCTGCAGCAGGGATTGAACCGACGCGCGTCGCAGTTCGTCGCCAGTCTCAACTCATACTTTAAGGGTGATGATGTCCCGATTCGAGTAGTGCATTTCGGATCGCTGATGCGGTTCGCATATCCCCGCAGACAGAAATTGATGGACTTGCTCTTCTATTACTTAGCCGAAAAAGGGGTCTACATCTGGGAGGGGCGCAACTGTTTTCTATCCCTGGCGCACACGGACGAGGACCTTGAGTTTGTAGTTCGGGCGGTTAAGGAAAGCGTTGCAGAGATGCGCGGCGGGGGGTTCTTGCTTGATGTGACATCCGCTTCACCCGAGCAGAGGACGGACGGTCAGACAGTCGAGCCGCGGGTCATGCCGCTCACCGAAGGGCAAAGCCAAATCTGGTCGATGACACAGATGGGGGAGGACGCATCGTGCGCGTACAACGAATCGGTTACGCTTCACTTGCGCGGCTGGTTAAGTGTGACGGCAATCCGCGGCGCCTTTCAGGAGATCATCAATCGTCATGAGGCGCTGCGCACCACTTTTGGCCCCGAAGGGCGCGATCAGCAGATCCAGCCGCCTAGGGCTATCGATATCCCGGTCGCTGACTTGTCCTACTTGGACCCTGCCGATAGGGCCGCAGAGACTGCCAGGTGGCTTGCCAGAGAGTTCCGTCAACCTTTCAACCTTACAACTGCTCCACTCATTCGCAGCCGAATAGTCAGACTCGATGAACAAACTCATCTTCAGCTTCTCACGGTACATCACATTGCCAGTGATGGCGCGTCAGTCGGGGTCTTGCTGGCGGAGCTTAGCGCGCTCTATTCGGCGCAGCGCCGGGGTATCCCATCCGGGCTGCCGCAACCGATGCAATTCAGACAGTACGCGGAGTTACAGGCTGGCCAGCAGCAGACTGCCAAAAGGGCGGCAAACGAAGACTATTGGCTAAAGCAGTTCGCAGGTTCAGTCCCCACCCTCGAGTTGCCTACGAGCGGTCCGCGGCCCGCCGTCCAGACATACGCGGGCGCCCGTGAAACGGCCAAAATAGATCGGTCGCTAAGCGGCGAGCTGAAGCGATTGAGCGCGCAACTAAATTGCACGCTGTTCGTAACACTGTTGGCAGGATTTAAGGTGTTGCTACAGCGCTTAACTGCTCAGCGCGACATAGTGGTCGGGGTTCCGGCTGCAGGCCAGGCGAGTGTGGGCGGTGAAAATGTTGTCGGCTACTGCGTTAACCTGCTGCCGCTGCGGAGTCAGTTCGACGGCGCTCGAACATTCAGAGAATATACCGCCTACTTAAGGGATGTGATGTTGGACGGTTTTGAGCATCAGGATTACTCACTAGGTAGTTTGATCAAGAGGCTAAACTTGCCCCAGGACCTAAGCCGCTCGCCTCTAGTCTCGGTCGCCTTCAACCTCGAGTATTACGGCGCCGTACAGAGCTTTGATGGCCTGGATGTAGACATTGACTTGCCGCCCGTCGCGTTCACCAAGTTTGACATGTTCTTGAACATTACTGAAAAAGGGGGCGAACTCAAACTTGACTGGGAATACAAGACCAGCCTCTTTGACGCTAAAACGATTCGACGGTGGGTTAGTCATTTCCAAACTTTGCTGAGGAGCATAGCTGGCAATCCTGACGGGCGCCTTTCAGATTTGGCTCTACTCACCAAAGCTGAGAAGCATCGGTTGCTGCAGGAATGGAACGACACGAAGACAAACTACCCGCGCGATCGAACCACCCATGCGATGGTCGAGGCTCAAGCCGAGGCATCGCCCGACGCCGTGGCGGTTGTCTTCGCCGATCAACATCTGACGTACGGCCGGCTCAACCGGCGGGCCAATCAACTAGCCCGCCAGCTACAACAAATCGGCGTGGCCCCGGAGGCGGCGGTGGGGATATGCCTGGAGCGGTCGCCGGATCTGGTGATAGGGCTGCTGGCAATAATGAAGGCAGGCGGCGTGTACGTGCCGCTGGAGGCGGAATACCCGAGGGAGCGCCTGAGAATCATGATGAGGGAGAGCCGGGCCCGCGTGGTGCTGTGTCAGGAGTGGCAGGAGGAAATGTTCGCAACTGAGGGCGCTATTGTATTAGGCCTGGGGTTGGAATGGAGCAAGATTCGGCAACAAAGAGAAGACAACGCGGACGGGGGAGCGACGGCCGACAATCTCGCCTACGTTATGTACACCTCTGGCTCGACCGGAGGGCCAAAAGGAGCCTGCATCACTCACCGCTCAATAAACCGGCTGGTCGCCCGCACAAACTATATTCAATTAAAACCCTCTGACAATGTTGCCCAGGTTTCCAATTCGTCCTTTGATGCAGCCACGTTCGAGATATGGGGGGCCCTTGCTAATGGTTCCAAACTCGTCATTATTACCAGGGAGATTTCGTTGTTACCGGGGGATTTTGCCGAGCAACTTCGAGAGCAACAGATTACGACCCTGTTCTTGACTACTGCTCTGTTCAACGAACTTGCCCGGCAAGCTCCGGGTGCGTTCAGCGCCTTGAGTCATCTCTTGTTCGGGGGCGAATCGGTAGAGCCCGGATGGGTGCGAGAAGTGCTCGCTAAAGGGTCTCCCGGCCGCCTGTTGCACGTATACGGTCCAACTGAAGGCGCCACCTTCTCTAGCTGGGAACTGGTCGTAACTGTAGAAGACGGAGCCGTATCGGTGCCCATAGGCAAACCATTGTCCAATACACGGCTTTACGTCCTAGACGAGAATCTAGAGCCGGTCGCGGTGGGAGTAACCGGCGAGCTATACATAGGCGGGGATGGGTTGGCGCGAGGCTACCTGAACCGCCCCGGCCTGACCGCCGATAGGTTCGTCCCGGACGGCGCAGCAGAGGCGAAGGGTGGACGGTTATACCGGACAGGAGACCTGGTCAGGCGCCGACCTGGCGGCCAAATAGAGTTTATAGGACGAAGAGACAATCAGGTGAAGGTGAGGGGATTCCGAATAGAGTTGGAGGAGGTCGAGGCGGCGCTGGGACAGCACCCGGCGGTGAACGAGGCGGTAGTGGTGGCGCGCGAGCAGCTGGGGGAGGGCAAACGCCTAGTGGCTTATATAACCGCGGATCGGGATAAGAGGCCCGGGATAGACGAGATCCGGCGGCACTTAAAGGAAAGATTGCCTGGCTATATGCTGCCGTCGGCCTTCGTCATCCTTGATGAGTTGCCTCTCACGCCCAACGGCAAGGTGGACCGTCGGGCTCTGCCGAACCCGCGCCCAACGCGGCCAGATTTGCAAGATAGCTACGTGGCGCCTCGTACAGAAGTCGAGCGGTTGCTGGCTGAGGGTTGGGCACAGTTGCTCAAAGTCGAGCGGGTCGGGATCTATGACAGTTTCTTTGAACTCGGCGGCGATTCTATTCGCGCCATTCGCATTGCCGCGAGAGCGCGGCAGGCAGGTCTCCGATTCTCCCCCATGCAGATCTTTCAGTATCCGACCATTGCTGAGTTGGCGGTAGTCTCCGAACAATGCGAGACGCCTGAGGTTGGCAGCGAGACCTCTTCTAGTCTTGAACCATTTAAATGGAGCAAGGAAGACCTCGACGATATTATGGCAGTCATTGGAAAGACGGGGACCATCGGAAGTCCTGATCTAAGCAATTGAGGCCCCTCGCCGCTTGGGCGCCCCCCGAATGCGTTTATCTTGGGCCTGATGCCATCGAATGGGAGGTCGCCGACATCATCGCGCAGGCGCCGAGAGGCCCCTTTGGCCTTGCCTCGGATCTGAGAGATATCCAATGCTTTGATTGATCAGCCGAGCTACTTTCCTTAGTCTTGCTCCGCCTGAAGCCCGATTCTACTGCTTCCCGCAATTCACCCGACAAGACAGGTTTCTCGAGCGGGTCGACAAGCTCCGATGTGAATACCTGATCAGGGATAAACGCATCAACCATCGAGTGAGGATCAGATGCACCTAGAGAATCTTGAAGACTTCTACCCCCTGTCCCCCATGCAAGAAGGCATGCTTTTCCACACCATTTCGAGTCCGCACTCAGGAATGTATGTCTTGCAGCAGACCTGCACGCTGGTCGGGAAACTCGACGTGCGCGCTTTTGAGCATGCCTGGCAGCAGGTGCTCGGCCGACACCCCATCTTGCGAACCCGTTTTCTCTGGGAAGGTCTTAAACGACCTGTCCAGGTAGTCGAGCGCGGGCCAAAGCTGACGGCTGATCGACTCGACTGGCGCGGCTTGGCCGAGCCTGAGCAGACGGCTCGGCTAGGGGCTTACCTCGAAGCTGACCGCGTCCGTGGCTTCGACTTGTCCATTGCGCCGCTGATGCGACTCGCCCTGATCCGGATAAAGGAGGACACACATTACTTTATCTGGAGCTACCACCATTTAGTTTTGGATGGCTGGTCAATGTCACTGGTCATCAAGGATGTCTTCGCCTTCTATGAGGCGTCGCGCCAAAATCAAGACCTCCGCCTGGAACAGCCGCGCCCTTATCGCGACTACATTGCCTGGCTTCAGCGTCAGGACATGGCGAAAGCGGAGGGATTCTGGCGGCAGACGCTCAAGGGTTTTACCGCGCCCACTCATATCAAGGCCACCCCAGCCTCTCAAGAAGACCTCTGTGCTAGTTATGGCGTCCCCGTATCGGACGCGACGCGGGAAGCGCTGCGGTCTTTTGCAAGGAAGAATCAGTTGTCTCTGAACACCCTCTTCCAGGGGGCCTGGGCCTTACTGCTGAGCCGTTACAGCGGCCAGCAAGATGTCCTGTTCGGGTCAGTCGTTTCGGGGCGGCCGCCTGACCTGGCGGGGATTGAGACAATGGTGGGGCTATTTATCAACACCCTTCCCGTGCGCGTGCGAGTGCCCGCTGACGCTTGGCTCCTGCCCTGGTTGAAAGACCTGCAGGCGCAACATCTGGAAGCCCAACAGTACGAGTACAGCCCCTTGATCCAGGTCCAGAAATGGAGCGAGTTGCCCCGGGGTGTTTCATTGTTTGAAACCCTTCTGGCTTTCGAGAACTATCCAGTGGACGCTCCGGCCCGAGAGGAGAGTAAAAGCGTGGATGTCCTTGGCGCCCCGGTGAGCGAACTGCCTTCCCGGCCTCACACGAACTATCCGCTGTCGGTTGGGGTAATGCCGGGTCAGTATTTGGTCCTTGGGATTACTTATGATTCCCGGCGATTCGATAAAGCCGCCATCGTCGGCATAGGCTCAGATCTACAGAGACTATTGGATAGCATCGCGGCCGACCCGCAGCAACGCCTTGCGTCGTTGCTGGCGTCAGACAGGCAAGAAGCGTCCAGAGCGGACAATGCAAAAGATCAAGAAGAGAGGTTCGAGGATATCTACGCGCGTTCAAACCTGACCAAGAACCAATTGCTGTTCTGGATAGGGCAAAGAATGAGGCCGGGCGTGCCTGCTTACAACATGTTAAATTCCATTCCTATCTCGGCCGACATAAACCCCGACCATTTCCGAAAGGCGTTTCAGACGCTCGTTAATTCTAGCGATGCCTTGCGGACGGTGATCGACGAGATCGACGGCGTCCCGCGGCAGAGGGTCCTTCCGCATCTCTCCTACGAGATGAAGTATATCGACTTTTCGAAATCGGCAGACGCCGAGGTCCAGTATCAGGACTGGCTGCACAAGCACTGCCAGGCCCCTTTCGATTTCCAAGAGCGCCTGTTCGACTCCACGCTGGTAAGGATATCGGAAAGGAAGTTTGCGTGGAATATAAAGTATCACCATATCATCTTAGACGGCGTTGGCCTCTCAATAATCTTTCAGCGTCTGCACGAATTGTATGGATGCTCGATCGAGGGCCGGCTGGCGGAAACGGTAGAATTGCCTCGCTTCGAGGATTTCATTACTTACAACAGAACCTATCAAGAATCACAGCGATGCGTTCAGGACGAAGCCTACTGGAAGCGGAAACTGGCCGCGCCCTTGGACCCAATAACATACTATAGCGCCACGGCGCTAAAGCAGACGACCCGCGTCGAAAGGCTGACTTTGGAGATAGGGGAGGAGCGGAGGCGGAAGTTGAACGCGATCGCCGCCGAGAAAGAGATCTCTATAGGGTCGCCGCTCCTGTCGGGTCTTGCTATTCTCTCAGCCCTTCTCCTCACCTTTCTGTATGTGATCGGCGGGAACGAACGGCCATCGATTGCAACCCCATTTCAGAATCGACGCTCGAAGGCATTTAAAGAGACGATCGGACTTTTCATGCAGATCTTCCCGATTCGAGTCCACATCGAGCCGGGCGATACTTTCTTGTCCTTGATCAAAAAGGTGGCCGCCGAGATTTTTGAAATCCTGGAACACAGCGAGTACACATTGAGGGGCACTCTTCACGGCAAGAGCTACCATGCCGTTCTGAATTACTACCCGGTGCCGGTCACTCATGCGGCGGGAAGCGTCATCGACCCGGAGCGCCACGCGGAATGGATTCAACCGGGATATGGAGACGAGCACTTGGCCCTCGCGGCGACCAGCGAAATGGACGGCCTACCCCGACGGATGTGGCTCGATTTCGACTGCGACGCTTTCACCCCGCAGCAGCGCGGTCAAGCGATGCGCCATTTTCTACGCGTGATCGACGCCTTCTTGGACGATTACAAACAGCCGTTAGTCCGCATCAGCCTATTGTCAGAAGAAGAAGAAAGGCAACTGGTCGTTGAACTCAACCAGACCGAAACAGATTTCCCCCACACTCAGACAGTCTCGCAACTGTTCGAGGCGCAAGTAGAGAAAACGCCCGACCGCATCGCAGCCTTCTTCCAGGAGCAACAGGTTACGTACGCCCAACTCAACGCTTCCGCTAACCGCTTGGCGCATGGCCTCCTTTCGCTCGGCGCGGGCGTCGAAGTGCTGGTCGCCATCCTTTCACACCGAGATATCAATTTCCTGATCACCATACTCGGGGTGTTCAAAGCCGGGGCTGCTTACCTCGCCCTCGACCCCGATCACCCGCCTAAGCGCATCGGCCAGATCATCACTCAGAGCCAGGCCCCGCTGCTCCTTTCGGCCGGGAACCTGATCCCTCTTCTCTCGGACGCGCTTGAGTCGGTCCCGACTGACCAGCCGCTCCAGCTTGCTGAGATCGAGGAGCTCCTCGATCAGCTCCAGCCGGAACACAACACCGAGGTAGAGATCGCGGAAGAAAGCCTCAGCTACGTCTTCTATACGTCTGGGTCAACCGGGGCGCCTAAGGGGGCGATGGTAGAGCAGGAAGGGTTGAGAAACCACATATTCGCGAAGATTGCGGACTTCCAATTGAGTCACGATGACAGGGTCGCGCAGAATGCGTCGCAGTGCTTCGACGTTTCCGTATGGCAATACCTGGCGGTGTTGTTGGTCGGAGGGTGTGTAGACATAGTGACCGACGAGGACGCAATTGAGGGCGTGGGGTTGTTGGACGCGGTCAGCAGGGGGGGCGTGACGGTGCTGGAGATAGTGCCGACACAGATGAGGGCGATGCTGGAGGCGATCGCCATCAGCGGCCAGAAGCCGGACTTGAGAGGGTTGAGAATATTGTTTGTAATGGGCGAGGTGCTGCCGCCGGAGTTATGCAGGCAATGGTATGAAATATACCCGGGCGTGAAGATAGTCAACGGCTGGGGCACAACCGAGTGTTCGGATGACGTGACCCACTACGCGGTCAGTAAACAAACGGCAAAAGGAAACGATAGCGTCCCTCTAGGCAAGCCGCTGGCGAACATGAAGATGTATGTGTTGGACAAGAGAATGAGCGCCCTGCCGGTGGGTATGAGAGGGGAGATACACGTCGGCGGGGTCTGTGTGGGGCGGGGGTATTTGCACGACGCTATCCGAACTGCCCAGGTATTCATACCCGATACCTTCAGCGGGCGCGCCGGTAAGAGGCTTTACAAGACGGGTGATCTGGGAACTCATCAAGAGGGCGGCCAGATCGCCTTTCTCGGAAGAATCGACCATCAGGTGAAGTTGAGAGGGTTCAGGATAGAGCCAGAGGAGATTGAGGCAGTGCTCAGCCAGCATCCCGCGGTTCGCAAGGCAATCGTTCTGACACGAGAGCGGATGCCGGGCGATTTGTCACTGGTTGCCTATCTACTCCCCGACGAAGGAGCCCTCCCCTCTTTCAGCGGGCTGCGTAGCTTCTTAAACGAGAGACTTCCCGACTATATGGTGCCATCCGGGTTTGTCATGATGGATGAGTTTCCGCTCACCGCCAACGGAAAAGTGGACCGCCAGGCGCTGCCTTCACCTGACCAGGCGCGACCTGATCTGCAGGACACCTTCGTCGCGGCGCGGACTCCGACAGAGCAACTGTTGGCGGAGATCTGGGCGCAGGTCCTCAACGTTGAGCGCGTGGGGATACACGATAACTTCTTTGAGCTCGGCGGGGATTCTATTCTTAGCCTCAAGATTGTCGCGCAGGCGAATCTGGCGGGAATCAAGCTCAGCCCCATGCACGTATTTCAGGGCCCGACTATTGCCGAGCTGGCGGCGGTGGCCGCAAGCTCGGCGGCCCCCCCGCATGAGCAGGACCTGGTCACCGGCCCGGTCCCCCTCACGCCTTCGCAACTGCGCTTCTTCGATCAATATTCCTCGAACCCACACCTTTGCAATCAAGCCATTTTGCTTAGATGCGCCAGGCCGCTGGAGGGGGCGCTATTGGAGAATGTCTTGGAGCAGCTACTGACTCATCACGACGCCCTGCGGCTGCGATTTGTTAAGGGCGGTTCGGGCTGGCAACAAGAGGGCGCGGAGGCCCAATTGGCGCTGCCTTTCCTGCAGGAGGACCTATCTGATTTAGAGGGGGAGGAACAAGAGGCGGCGATTAAGGCGGCGATCAGCCGCGAACAGGCCAGCCTCGACCTGACTCAGGGTCGGCTGATGAGTGTTGTGAAGTTTGATCTGGGAGCGAGCAAGGCAGCCCGGTTGTTGATAGTGCTGCATCGGCTGGTGGCAGACCGAGTAAGCTGGCAGATTTTGCTCGAGGATTTGTCCCGGGCCTACGAGCAGGCAGAGCGAGGGGAGCAGATAGAGCTTGGAACGAAGACAACCTCCTTCAAACAGTGGGCCGAATTACTGACAGGCCGCCGCCTTGGACAAGAAGCGGAACCGGGCGCTAACGAATGGGAGGCGCTAGGCAACGGGCGCCATCACGATATAGGGGGACCGGGGCCAGCCGCTGCGAGGGTTATGACACTGAGACTCGGCAAAGACGAGACGGAAAAACTGCTCAGGGAGGCTCCGGGGGCCTACAAGATGCAAACCGGCGAGGTATTGATTGCCGCGCTGGCGCTGGCTCTCAGAGCTCAAAGCGCGGCGAGCAAGGTGGTTATTGATGTGGAAACAGAGCGAGAAGAGCCGAAGGGTGAGCAGGTGGACCTCAGCAGGACCGTGGGCTGGATGACGAGATGGAAACGAGTGGAGATAGATGTAAAGGAAGGGGCGACGCGCGCCAAAGCAATGAAGACCGTTAAGGAGCAGATGAGGGATGGGGCAGAGGCAGAGCAAAACGGCCGGCCGGCGGGACTTAGATTCAGCTACCTGGCTGACCTAAGGGGAGGCATAGGCGACGTAGAAGCGATGAGTTGGAGCAGGGCGGAACAGGCGATCGGGGGGAGGGATGACCTGGAGATGAGCGCGATCGTAGCGCGAGGGAGGTTTGAATTCAGTTGGGTGTACGACGAGACTGGCGAGAGCGCGACGCGGCGGCTGGCGGACAGGTTCATTCAAGAACTGGAGGAATTGATCGGCGGTGCGGCGGCGGCGGATGCGGGCC
>Ga0207112_1074_pt1 | contig 23099 bp, 16 predicted proteins | sample Alteio_BWMinHeat_72_FD_153549 | JGI IMG/M metagenome (GOLD analysis project Ga0207112, IMG submission 153549) | Enriched cells from forest soil in Barre Woods Harvard Forest LTER site, Petersham, Massachusetts, United States -... | ecosystem: Environmental > Terrestrial > Soil > Temperate forest >...
GTGGCTGATACCGACAATCACATCGTTTTAGTGGACCCAACATTAAAAAGTCCCGTCCTGGCACACGACGAGGACGATTCCGAGACCGCAGAGTTTACCCCGCGGGTGCGGCTCGATCACCCAAATTGTCAGGAGCGAAGCTGCAACGTCTAATTGACGCTGCGCCGAATCGCGCCCTAAAAGTGCGCGTCACTGGGTTGTTGCTTTTTGATTCGGAGCATTTCCTTGGACACCATCTAAAGAGACATAATAACTGGGAGATTCACCCAGTTCTAGGTTTAGAGTTTTGCCCAAAGGGCGCGAGATGCACAGCGGCGACCTCCAATTGGGAATCGCTCGAAGATCAGTAAGGCCCTTCAAAGACGTAGGATTCACTTGGGACGCGAGCAGGCTGGGACAAAGTGGTTCACCCCGCTGAATCCGTCGTGCCGGATAAGGCCATGGCGTTTCGAAGGCTGAGGAACGCACCGCCATATTCCTTATCTCAAAGAGTGTCTCGTGTCACTGAAGCATTGATCGCAGCATTCATCTTGGCGTAGCGGTTTAATCGTGTTTTCTGTATATTTATATTGGGTGTCTCAAGGACAAGATGCAATATCCGGAGGTCTTAGACGAGAGTCGCGTCGGATCGTATCCAGCGCTAGCGAGCGCTGGTGGCGGGCTCGTGTGGGACGCGGTCCTGGAGTATAGGGTTTGGTGTCATCCAGAAAACGGAGCGTCGGATGATGAAGACGGAAGCGACTTTTTCTATGCCTTCTCATCTTTCGCGGAAGCGCTGACCTTCTCTCAGGAGACAGAAGGTGCGGAGGAGCCGCTCGCATTAGTGCTTCAGCGCGAATACATTTCCGAGCCGGAGCCTGGGAAGTATATTCATATGAAGAAAGAGCGAATTACGGAGTGGCCTGTCGCCTTCCTTAGTCGTCCGCGCCGAACTGAAAACACGATTCCAGACTTTCTTTCACCGGAGGCGCCGAGCAATCGCGTCGACATATTGCGGGGCCTTGCAACGTGAAATCCGGCGCTTTCGATCCGAGACCAACAACGAGCTACAGCCAACTACGCTTTACTGGCCGGAAACGAGAATCCTAAGGTGGTTAGCGAAAGGCTCGGTCACGCGAGCATAACTCTAACGCTCGATACCTATTCTCACGTGCTACCGTCAATGCAGCAGGCTGCCTCCGATAAGCTGGAGAAGATGCTGTTCTTTAAAGACCGGCACACAATAGGCACACATTCGCGGGTCGATGCTCTGCTCTATTGGCTGTAAATCCTTGAAAGCAAGTGGCTGGGAGGCAGGGATTCGAACCCCGATAAACAGATCCAGAGTCTGCTGTCCTACCGTTGAACGACCTCCCAGAGCAAACAGTTACTATATCGAGCTCTCGATTTCGTTGTCAAACCGGGAAAAGTGGAGGCAAAAATCGCGAGCCACGCCCGCGGACGCAAACGCGCAAGAAAACGAATTTTGATCGAGATGCAAATTCGTTCGCCTTAGTGCTAAGATGACCGGCACTTATGGCAAAGGCGAGAAAACAGAGACGCAGCGCGCCGGCGCGCGCGGACATCTATGTCATCCTGATTGGTCTCTTCAAACTGGTGAAAGGGCTGCTGCTTGTGGCGGTCGGCATCAGCGCTCTGCGGCTGCTGAATCGCGACGTAGGTGAAGCCGTTACCAACTGGGTCTCGGAGATCCGCATCGATCCCGGGAACCTGTATATCCACAAGCTGCTGGTAAAGGTCGGGGGCCTCGACCATCGCAAGCTTGAAGAAATCAGCATCGGCTCGTTTATTTATGCCGCGGTCTTCCTGACCGAGGGGATCGGGCTCATACTCAGAAAGCGTTGGGCCGAATACTTCACCGTCATCACCACCAGTTCGTTGTTGCCGCTGGAAATATATGAGCTGACCAAACGTTTCACCTGGGTTAGGGTCGGCTTGCTGGTCTTTAACATTGTGGTGGTTTGGTATCTTGTCTCGAGACTCCGGAAGAAGTGAAGCGGGTTGGGTAGGTTGTTTACGTCGACGGCGGCGCCGACGCCGCGCAAACAGGTTTGCGCAAAGACTCCGCGGCTCTAAAATAGAAGACGGCCCGGCGAATAGAAGGAATTCGAGCGGTTTTCCGATGAAACCCCCAAGTCTTCCCAGGGTCAGGAATCGATAAGGAAACCGTTGAAACGTCGCCCCGCAGAGAGGCAGATATGACAGCTTTACGAAGACTAAGACAGTTATGTGTCTATTCCGTTGTTCTCGGGGCGCTGGGGTCAGGACTGGCGATCACGCCTGGCGCCCTGGGTGGGAGCCCCGCGGTCGACAGTGCAGCCGCTGCGCCGCAAGCCGTTCCCTATTTCACTGAGCCGTCGATCTCTCCCGACCGCTCGGAGATTGCCTTCGTCTCCGGCGGAGACATCTGGACCGTGCCGATGGGCGGCGGCGAAGCGCGGCTCCTCGTCTCGCACCCCGCGACCGAGTCCCGGCCGCTGTATTCGCCTGACGGACGCAAGCTGGCCTTCACTTCGACACGCACAGGCAACGGCGACATCTACCTGCTCACCCTTGATACGGGAGAACTGAAGCGCCTGACCTTCGACGACGGGTTTGAGCAGCTCGACGCATGGTCGCGCGACGGCCGTTGGATCTACTACTCGTCCACCAGCCAGGATATCGCGGGCATGAACGACATCTTCCGCGTTAGCGTCGACGGCGGCACACCCATGCAGGTAAGCGCCGACCGCTACGCAAATGAATACTTCTCGGCGCCATCGCCAGACGGACAGGCGATGGCCTTTACGGCCCGCGGCGTTGTCTCGAGCCAATGGTGGCGCAAGGGCCACAGTCACCTTGACGAAAGCGAAATATGGTTGTGGCGCGAGGGCGCGCCGCCAACCTATACGCCAGTGACCGCGGGCGGCGCAAAAGACGTGTGGCCGATGTGGAGCGCCGACGGCCGCGCTCTGTTCTTCGTTTCGGATCGGAGCGGCGCCCAGAACATCTGGACCCGGACAATCTACCCCGCGCGCACCGACCAGCCAGAACCTCCGGCCCAGCGCAATGCACCGCGCCGGGAAGCGCCGAGCAAGGGCGGCCGCACTAATCGCTCCGCAAGCGAGACCCAGCGCCGCGATCTAGCCGAGGAACAGACCGCGGCTGCCACGCCTCACGAGCCGGCCACACAAGGCGTCAGCGCCAATGCCGCGGTAGAGCCGTCGATTCATCCGGACTCGCCCCGCCAGGTTACACAGTTCAGAGACGGACGCGTGCTGTGGCCGAACATCTCCTACGATGGCCGCACCATCGTCTTCGAACGCAACTTCGCAATTTGGAAGCTCGACACTGAGAGCGGGACCGCGACCCAAATTCCGATCAGCCGCCGCGGAGCGCCCGTAGGGCCCGCCGTCGACCATCTGACCCTCACAAATCAGTTCCAGGAACTTCAGCTTTCCCCCGACGGCAAGAAAGTCGCCTTCGTTGTACACGGCCAGGTGTTCGCTGCGTCGGCTAAAGACGGAGGCGATGCGGTGCGGGTCACCGCAACCGCGGCGCGCGAATCTCAGGTCGCGTGGTCGCCGGACAGCCGGCGTCTGGCCTACGTTTCAGATCGCGACGGCGCCGAACATATCTATCTTTTTGATTTCACTACCGGGTTGGAGACTCGCCTCACAAACGATGCCGGCGCGGATGACACGCCAGTGTTTTCGCGTGACGGCAAGCTGATCGCATTCCAGCGCGGCGGGCGCGAGCTGCGAGTCATCGATCTCGAGGCGAAGCAAGACCGGCTCGTTACTACGGCGGCGCTCGAGCGGCCTCCGGTCAGCGCAACCCGTCCGTTTGCCTGGTCGCCCGACAGCAAGTGGATCGCTTACGTGCCGGTCGAAAACAAGCTGTTCAAGAACGTCTGGGTGGCGCGCCTGCCAGAGGGCCGAGAGTCGCCAAAGACCGGCGGCGCACGCCCAGAAAGTGGCCCTGGGAGCGGCAACCCGATCAGCTTTCTCGCCAACACCAACAGCGACACCGTTTCCTGGAGTCCGGATGGAACTTTCATACTTTTTGACACAGGCCAGCGCACTGAACCATCTCAACTGGCGCGAATCGATCTGATTCCGCGCGTCCCCAGGTTTCGCGAGGATCAGTTCCGCGATCTGTTCCGCGAAGAGACGCCCCGAAGCGTCGCGCCATCACAGCGGCTGGAGACGCGGCCGAACCCCGCATCCGATCCGAGCGCTGCCGGCTCGCCAGGCGCCGGCGAAGAACAGAAAAAGGCTGCCGCGCACCCCGTCGAGATTAACTTTGACAGCATCCGGCGGCGGCTAAGCCTCGTCCCTGCCGGCGTCGACGTCGACAGCCAGATGATCAGCCCGGACGGCAAATCGCTGCTGATGGTCGCAAACGCCGCCGGGCAGCAGAACCTCTACATCTATTCGCTCGACGAACTATCCAGAGAGCCGGCCGTGGCGCGCCAGGTGACGTCCACGCCAGGCGGCAAGAGCTACGCCCAGTTCTCGCCAGACGGGAAAGAGATCTACTATCTCGAGCAGGGACGCATCAACATAGCGCCAATCGAGACGCGTCAGCCGCGTCCGCTCACCGTTACGGCGGAAATGGACGTTGATTTCGCGCGCGAAAAACTGGAAGTATTTCACCAGGCCTGGACCTACCTGCGCGATAATTTCTTCGATCCCGGTTTCAACGGCGTCGATTGGCAGGCGGTGCGCGCCGATTACGAACCGCGCATCGCCGGCGCCCGCACGCCTGATGAGATGCGCCGGCTGTTGACTCTGATGGTTGGAGAGCTGAACGCCTCCCATCTTGGCGTTGGCGCGCCCTTCGGCTCGGTTCAGCAATCGACGGGGCGGCTGGGGCTGCGTTTTGACCGCCACACCTACGAATCCGGCGGACGCCTGCGCGTAACCGAAGTGATCCCCCTTGGGCCGGCCGCGCTAAGCGGCGACATCAGGGTCGGCGATTACCTTCTGGCCGTCGGCGGAGTCCAGATCGCGGCGCACACAAACTTGGATGAAGTGCTCAATTTCAAGATCGGCCGCCGCGTCGTGCTCACGCTGTCGGCATCGGCGCAGGACTCCAACAAGCGCGAGGTCGCGGTTCGACCCGCCAACGCCGGAACCGAAAAAGGACTGCTATACCGCAAGTGGGTGGAGGAAAAGCGCCAGTATGTCGCACACATAAGCGGCGGACGGTTGGGTTATGTTCACATGTTCGATATGTCTTCCCAGTCGCTGGCGCAGCTTTACGTTGATCTGGACACCGAGAATTTCGGCCGCGACGGGGTCGTGATCGACATTCGGAACAACAACGGCGGCTTCGTCAATGCGTATGCCCTCGACGTGATGGCGCGGCGTGGTTACATGACGATGGCGCCGCGCGGCTTTGCAGCGGCGCCCGCGCGCACAGTGCTAGGGCAGAGGGCGCTTGCGCTGCCGACCATACTGGTCACGAATCAGCATTCCCTTTCAGACGCTGAGGACTTTACGGAAGGCTATCGCGCCTTGAAGCTGGGCAAGGTCGTCGGAGAGCCGACCGCGGGCTGGATCATTTACACTTGGAACGTGCTGCTCATCGACGGATCCTCGTTGCGGCTGCCGCGCATGAGAATCTCTGCAAGCGACGGATCGCCGATGGAAATGCGCCCGCGACCCGTCGACGTTTCGGTCGTGCGGCCGATAGGCGAGAGCTATTCCGATCGCGACAGCCAGCTCGACGCTGCGGTTCGAGAGCTCATGAAGCAATTCAATTAAGAATTAAGAATCATGCCAGGGCCTTCTTTCCTATCGGCCCGGAATTGTAGTAGTAGCGTCGATAGTAGTCGTAATTTGATCGGTCTCCCTTGAGATTGGCGTCATTGAGCACGACGCCCAGGATTCTGGCGCGCACGGCGGCCATCTCCTGGCACGCCCTGTGAACGACCTCGCGACGCGTGTCGCCTCCACGCACGACCAGAAGGACTCCACCCACCATAGTCGAGAGAATCACCGGGTCCGTTACGCTAACGATCGGCGGAGAGTCGATCAGCACGTAGTCGTAGCGCATGGAGAGGCTTGCTAACATTTCCCTCATCCTTTCCGATCCGATCAACTCCGCCGGATTCGGCGGGATGGGTCCGCACGGCAATAGGGAGAGATTGGGGACGCTAAGTTCGGTTATCAGGCCCTCGAGGGGAACGTCGCTGGTAAGGAAGGTAGAGACCCCCTGAACGCCTTCGACTCCAAAAGCCCGGTGCACGCCCGGCGCACGGAGATCGCAATCAACAAGGACCACGGAGGCCCCAAGTTGGGCAAGGCTGAGCGCAACGTTGACGGCGGTCGTCGTTTTGCCGTCGGCCTGCTGGCCGCTTGCGACCAGCGTGGTCTTTGGCAAGCCGCCCGGTATCGACAATAGCAGGGCGGCGCGAAGGACGCGATAAGCTTCCACCTCCGCCGAGGCGCCATCCAGGCTTTCAAGCACGCCTGACGCGGCGACAAGAACAACCGAGTTATCACGGGGCGCCGGGCTGCCTGACCGCGCCTTCGTCGATTCATCGAGAGTGCGGGGGAAAGCACTCGCAGGCAGCGAGGAATTCAACTCTGCGCCCGGCTGCGGGTCAGTGGCCGGCAGATCGCTGGCCGTTGATTCGAGGAGCGCACACGGATCTATCGAGGACTCAATCTTCTTTGGCGGGGGCGCATCCAAAGGGCTGCGTTCGCCGATAAAACTTCGGTAGGCCAGATGAGTGCGCTCCCAGGCGCCGACGCCGTTTCGGACGCGTTTCCAGCGGCGCTTTGCCAGGCGCGCACGTCCTAGAAGGCCTCTGTTTTCCGCGCCCTCGCCGAGGCCGGGGATGACTCCAAGCACGCGAATATTTGTGAGGCGGCCGACTGCGTCAACAGTCTTGAGCGTGTTGTCGAGGCCTTCGAGGAGAAGCGCCAGTCCAACTCCCGCCATCAGGCCCAAGATCATTCCGGTCAGTATCGTCTTCTGCCGGTTTGGCCCGCTTGGGCTCGTCGGCGGCTCCGCCCGGCCCGCCAGCTTCACAGAACTGTGTTGCTCGGCGGCACGCTCCTTCGCGTCGTTCAAATCTCTGACGCAGTGGAGGTAAAGCGCTGCCGCCGTTTCAGCTTCTTGCTTCAGAATGTTGTACTTGATTAAGATGCTGTCGCGCTGAGATACTTCGCGCCTGGCTGTTTCCAGCGCGGTTGCAAGCGCCCTCTGCTCCTGCAACGCGCGCGCATATTCAGCAGCGATTTTGTTGGCAGTCGATTGGCGGTTATCGATGATTTGAGTGAAGAGTTGCCCCTGGAGCACCCTCCTCTGCTCTTCGAGTTGCTTGACCGCTGGATTATCGTGGCCATACCGGGACTCGAGCTGCGCTCTATCGACGGCCAGTTCCCGAATTCTTCGCCGCAAGAAGAAGGCGCCAGAGTCAGACTGTTGGTCGGCAAGCGCTTGGGGCAATTGGGCAACTCGGCCCGCCTTGACTTCGTCGTAGAGCGATTGCTTCAAAACCACCTCGGCCTCAGCGCGGATCAGTTGATCCGAAAGACGCCGGAACTTGTCGCTCGTCAGCAGGCGTTGATGGCCGTCGAAAAACAGGTTGTTATCCCGCATGTAAGCGGCCAACTCCGCTTCGGCGTGGGTGGCCTTCTCGCGCAGTTCGAGTGATGAATGGTTGAGCCACTCCAGGCCCTTGGCGACCTGCGCGGTCCAGGCCTGCGAATCCTGCTCGACGAAAGTTCGCGCCATTGCGTTCGCAACGCTAGCCGCTATATCGGCATCCGGGTGCGTAAAGGCGATCTCGAGCTCGCCCGTTTCGGGCACGCCATCAATGGATAGGCAGGCATTCAACACGTCGACATAAGGAGCGAGATGCGACCGTTCGTCAGGAGTACGGGAGTGAATTGGGGCAGCCTCGGGGCCGGGTTTCGGGGCCGGCTGGACCTGCCCGGCATTCAGCATCGACTTCGAGGTTGCATCCGAATTCCCAAGCACGATCGACGGCGGCGCGTCGAAATTCACAGTCGCTGGCAGTCCTCCTTCGGGCCTCCGCGAACCCGAATGGAGCCTGTCGCAGATTGAGCGAATCGCCTCCCAAACCGACTTGTTGGCGCGATCAAGAAACCTCTGGTCCTGATCGAGCTTGAGGCTAGAAACAATGTCCTCTCCAACTCCCCGGCTCTGCAGAGTGAGCATTTGCGAACTCAAGCTGTCGACCTCGTCCATCAGAAGGTCGCCGCTTTCTCCGGAGCCGTCATCAGGAACCGCTGGCCCAAAGATCGTTTTTGCGGAGTTGGCGGCATCTTCTCCGACTGCCACCCTGGCGGTAGCTGTATAGAGGGACCTGGCGCGGTAGGCCTGGATCGCAATCACAATGGACGCCGTCAGCCAAACGGAGATGACAAGCCACAGGTATCTGCGCACGGCGCGCCAGAGCCCGCGCACATCAAGCAACTCGCTCCCAGGCATCGCGCTGTAGTTATCCGTTTGCTGCATCACACACCGCTCCGCCGCTATTGGCAGAGACAAAAGAAATTGAAAAAGAACGGTTTACAATTCCCCGTGGCGTCGCTGCATGCGAACCCGCCGCACCCGCCCGGTTGATTTGGACGGCGGTTAAAACACGCATTCTGAGTTATCGTCCCGCTTGCCGCCTGGGCAGCCGTCGGCGCGACGATGGCGGTTATCAACGGCAAGGCGACCACAGCGGCTCGCCCGGCGGTCTTCAATAGGTCGCGGCGCGAGGGAATGGCCAATCCCGCGGGCCGAGGTACGCGCTCCCGCAGCAGGTGCAGCTTTTCCAGGCGCCCCAATGCCATCCAGACAAACTCATCGTCAACGGCCGCGCCCATCTCCTCACTGGCCGCGCGCGCGATGTCGGAGATGGAGGAGCGCCCGTCGCACAGTCTCCATATCAGCGCCGCCTCTTTGTTCAAACAGAACGCAGTGTGGCGCTCGAGGTCGTAGATCAGCGCCTCTTGAGGCAGTTCTTTGACGACAAGCCCCGCCTCACGGGCAACTGGACATATCTGCCCAGGCGTACCGCTCATGCTGTTTCCTTTCACACCACAGGTCGGCGGAGAGTCGGGAACTCTCAATCGCCGAGGCAACAACCGAGTCAGGGGAAGCCAAAGTCTCTCTACGAGAGTTTAGTTAACAACGAATCAACAACCGCCCGAGCCTCTCCTCGTGGGCTCTTAAGCGCCGCGGCTTGCATAACCACGGTCGCAAACGTGTCAAGGGCCGCCGCCGGCCGCAGGCGCGCGGAAACGGTGTTCTGCAACAACGCCAGCGTCGCTTGCCCGGAAGATAACGCTCGCGGCCGCCACTTTCCGTCACGCCTGTATTCGGTAACCACGACCAGGCCCACCGGAAGCGGCTTGGTTCCTGCAGAACCGCCAATCTCTTCCACCTGATGCTTCTTCTGCTCCAGCCCGCCGTTCTCCCGGATACCTAGCGGCCTGGCATACGGATGCACCCGGCCCTGAGCGTCTACAACCGCATACTCATCGGAATAGTAAGTTGCCCCAGCGCGCACCAGCTCCGCGACGAGAGCCGTTTTTCCGCTCAAGCTCCGTCCAGGAATCACGATCGCGCGGCCACGCCAGCCAACCACCCCAGCATGCACAAAGACCCTGTCCTTACAACCCACGGCGACGTAGAGCTGCAGGTCAGATTCAAACGCCTCTAGCGCCTCATCCAAGCTGAAGGTTCGCGATATCCTCAAGCTGTCGCTATAAAGCAGATTGAAACGCCTCGTTCGTCCGGCCGCATCGGCGCCGCCATGGATGAACGAGTACAGCAAGTCCACCGTCGGCCGTGACTCCAACTTCCAGCCCGGCGGGAAGTGCGGGCAAAACCGCTCAAGAATGCCGGGGTCGTTGACGCGAACGCCAACCCGCACTCCATATGACCTTATTACTATGCCAGCCGCCCAACCTAGACGATCAAGTTTCGCCATTCAGGTTGAGGCCTTTCGATACCTGGGAATCACTGGACTGGGCATACCTTTGCTCTGCAAACTCTTTTCTGCCTCGCAAGGCAGCGCTGATCGAATGGGCCTCACCGAAGTGTCCACCATCCGCAAACCGGCCACACGCGGCGCGAAGGCGCGCGACTATACCCATCGATCCGACACTTAGATCTTGAGCAATTGGCAGGGGGCAAACTGATTTAACTTAGAGAGTGAGACTGCGGTCCGATTACCGGGTCATTATTTGACCTCTACCAGCGCACGTTTGTCCTTCGATTCCGATGGAAATCAGTAACCTGCCCAATTTCCCGGACACCGGCGGGCTCAACAGGCCAACCGAAAGGCGCGCGAAGCAGTCGAGTTCTAAAACAACCGAAACAAACTCCCTAAGCAAACGCCAAATTACACGCTCTCATATCCTAGGCGAGCGCAGTCGAATTGTAAACAATATTTTGCACCATTGCGCAACCAGAGTAGCTCTCGGCCACGCAAGGAACCAGAGTGTTCTGACTTGAGTTGCGGCCTCTAATAAAACACCGAATGGAGTCAACGGTAGAGGATCGCCCTTTCTCTGGAGGAGCGGCCCACCGATGGCACAGCAGCGAGTTATTGATTTTCCCGGGCGTGGGCTTATAATTGGTTCGTTCAGGACATACAACATGTTGGTTTTGAAAGACTTCGGAATGCTAACGCGCGCGGCGGTCGCTACGATTTGAGATCAGCTCGCCTGACTTCGCGCCCGACGCGGAATCTGGGGGCCCTGACGGCTCGCCTGTTAGCGGGCGCCTGGCGCGAAGACGCGCTGGCCGTTTCCCTTTCCCCGGAAGATCTGGCCGAGATCACCCCCTTGCTATTGAAATCAGGATGTGGGGCGCTCGCGTGGACCCGCATCGGGGGAACTGATTTGGCCGCCAGCGCCGCGGGGGTGGAATTGAGAGGGGCGTTTCACCTTCATATGCTGCAGGCGATCCTCAGGGAGCACGCCCTCACTGAAGCTGCAACCGCTCTCGAGGCTGCTGGCGTTGAGCCGCTGTTAGGCAAGGGCTGGGCGATCGCATGCCTGTATCCTGATCCGGGCCTGCGCCCTTACGGAGATATTGATCTCTACGCGACACCTGAAGAATGCGACGCCGTAGCGAGCGCCGTTGCCCAGTTGCAGGAATCCGCCGGCGGATCCTCAGCTATGCAGGCAGCGGCCTGCGCCGTGGATCTGCACCGGGGATTTGCTGAACTGGATGATCGCTCCCAGGACGAGCTATACCGCCGGTCGCGTCGAGCAAGCATCAACGCGGCAAATATTCGGCTCTTTTCATACGAAGACAACTTGCGACTGGCCTGCCTTCATACTCTGCGGCATGGCGCCTGGCGGCCTTTGTGGCTGTGCGACATCGCGGCGGCGCTGGAGGCGCGGCCACCCGATTTCGATTGGGCCTATTTCCTCAGCGGCGACTCGCGGCGCTCGACGTGGACAGCGTGCGCGATCGGATTGGCGCACCAACTGTTGGGAGCCATGGTTGACGGCACGCCCGTCGAACGGCAGGCAAAACAGGTGCCGGGATGGGCCATTCGGACGGTCATTCGCCAATGGGGAACGCCCTTTGTCGCACACGGCCTGCGCCAGCCCCTTGGCGCGCACCGGCGCAATCCCGGCACTGTCTTGCGCGGCCTCGTACAACGGTGGCCGAATGCCATCGAGGCGACCATCGGTATGAAAGCGCCGTTTAACTACTGGCCCAGGCCGCCCATCCAGGTTGGCGAATGCGTCCGTCGGCTGGTTGGATTTGCCAGGCAAGCTGCTTCGAAGTAGCATGGATCTTGTGGAGGCGCGCGGTTTCATGAGGTTGGATGGCAAAACGTAGAGGGTGTCTCCGGCTGATCTTGGCGCTTGCGGCCCTGGTCGTTCTTTTCGCGGCCCTGGCGCCGCTCCTGCCGCTCAATTTTCTTAGACCACAAGTCGAATCCGGACTCTCCGCGGCGCTCGGCCGGAATGTGACCGTCGGGGCAATCAAGCTGCGGCTCCTCGGTGGCCCGCGTCTTACCATCAACGGGGTGACAGCGAAAGAGGACGCCGCGTTCGGCACGGGCGATTTTCTCAAGGCGGACGAGGTCAGCCTCGACTTTGCGCTAGGAGAGTATCTGCTCCATCGCCGCATCGTTATCCACGCCCTGGCGATGACATCGCCTATCATAACCTTTTCCAAGAATGCGGGCGGAGCATGGAGTTGGACCACAATTGGACAGGCCTCCGGCCAAACAAGGAGAGGGGGGCGCCTTTCTTTGTTATTCTTGTTGAATGCGCGCTCGCTGGTTCCGCTGGGCTTGTCGGCGTCAACGGGTCAAGCCAGGCTCGACAACGTTCGAATCGACAACGCAACCATCAAGCTCACCGATGCAACAGGCTCCCAACCCTCTAAAACCACTTACAGGAACATATCGTTGCGAGCCGCGATCACGCACGACTCTACTGGCGCAAGCCGGGCAATCGGCGAGCTCGCGGCTAAATCCGACGGCGACGACCGGACAGAGGCGCTCAAGACTACCTTACCGTTCGATTTGACCATCGACGCCACCAGGGCGGCGGAGATCGTCGTCAAGGGAGCGTTGGGACCAGGCCCGCTCGAAACGAGGAATTTTTCGGCTCAGAGTTTCAAGATCACCGCCGAGATTAGCTCTCGGGTCGCAGCCAGTAGAGGACGCGATTCATCAGCGAGGGAGGGTGCGGATCGCCCAGGCGCCGGTTCTGAGGCGGGATCGGTCAACGCCACCGGTCATATATCTTCGAGCCAGATAGTGATTCCGGCTATAAACTTGAGCGAACATGTCGCACACGCTCTGAGGATCAGCCGAATCGGTAATATGAATCCTGGCACGGAGATTGGAAGCCTCGAGACGGACTTTCGCACCGACCAGGACGTTGTGCGGACTCCCGGATTGAGCCTGCAACAACTGGACGGGCTGGGTGACGCCTCCGCCAGCGATGGCTGGTTCAAGCTCGGATCGTCGCTAACGCTGAACTATTCGGCGACGGTATTGTTGTCAAACGATGCAACCGGTCAAGCGAAAGGCGCCAATCCTATGATTGGCGCCGCGATCACGATCCTGGAGCAGAACAATCGCGTCTCCTTGCCGATCCAGGTCACTGGCGATTTGCACAACCCCCAAGTTCAAGTGGACGTATTCCGAATATTTCGCTGAGCGCGCGGCCATCGACGCGTCGCGCGGGAGGAAGCAATGATGATTGCAAGAATTCTACGTCCGCTCGTCCCGGCCATAGTCGCGGCCGCGTCTCTCATCTTGTCAAGTTGTGCGACCGCGCCTACACCCGGCAACACGAATTCCATGGGCGATAGTAATAGCAACAGCGGGGCAGTGAGCGCCAATACGAACTCAAATACTGCTCAGGCGCCGCCGCCCGGCTCTCCAGAGTCGCCGTTTGCCGCCCGCGAGCCTGACCGCTACAGCCTGGTCATGACCGTGAGCGGCCAGGGAAGTTCCGGCGATCAGCAACGGAACCTGCCGCCGCTGCAAATAGAATTCGCCCGGCGCGACGACGATCGCCGTTGGTCGTTTCAGGTCCCGGCATTGGGCCCTGTCATCTATCTTGAGAAGTCGGGCCTCAAGTACCTGATCTTGCCCGCGCGCAAGCAGTACGTGGAAATCTCGCCACAGGCCCTAGGATTTCGCGTCGGCGACGTTCTCACGCCAAGCGCAATCGTTGAGCGTTTGCAGGCCCACAAGCCGCCAGAGAATCTGGGCAATGACGTCATCGATGGCAGAACGGCAACGAAGTACCGGTTCACCGGATCCGCCAGCGCCGTCCCCCAAGCGGGCGCCGTCGAAGCCGAAAGCCTGGTCTATGTTGACCAGGAGACCGGATTGCCCTTGCGAGCCGACATCAACCTGAACAGCTCGAGCGGGGCCGCGGGCCGGGGGGTCATCGAGACCAAAAACATCCACCTGAGTCCGGACCCGCTCTTGTTCGAAGTCCCGGCCGGGATGAAGAAAGTCACATCCGAAGAACTGAAACAACAATTGCAACAATTCATTGCGTTGATTCGGCTGTTCGCTCCGGCAAAGAGCTAACGCATTCGGGTGCTTGGGTGTGATTGAGTCCGCTCAATCACACCCGCTCGATTACCATTCCAAACGCGAGCGTTTCCTGTTATTAATAACGCCGGCCCGCTCGGATTGTTTTGCCCTGCTTGCGCCTATTTCGAAGGCCCTTTACAGCCTGGTCGATATGGGTTCAGGCCCTGCGATGAAGGAGAGTTATGCTCAGCCGCGCCGCCGGCGCGATTGCCGGCCCGGACAGAGAGGCGCCCCTGGTCCTGGTAGTCGAAGACAACTGGGAGATGAGTCGATTCATCGCGGAATCGCTGGCCGGTGAGTATTGGATTGCGACCGCCTTTGATGGGCAGGAGGGTGTCGCAAAAGCTCTCGATATGCGCCCCGACCTGATCATCACCGGTCTTATGATGCCGGTTCTGACGGGAGAAGAGTTGGTTGCACACGTCCGCGCCCACTCGGCTCTCAATGCGGTTCCGATCATCGTGCTGTCCGCGCAGTCGGACGACGATCGCCGGATCAGAGCGCTGCGCGAGGGCGCGCAAGATTATCTGGTTAAGCCCTTCGCCGCCGAGGAGCTGCGCGCACGAGTGAGCAATCTCATCACGACAAAGCGCGCAAAAGATTTCCTGCAGCGCGAGTTAGCCAGCGAAAGCCAGGATCTCGCCGCCCTGGTAAACGAGATTACTCTGCGCAAGCGCGAAATCGAAACGTCGCTGGTCGCGCTTGCAGCCAGCGAGGGGCGTTACAGGGCCCTTGCGGAGGCAATGCCGCAGATGGTCTGGACGGCGCTCGCTAACGGCCAGCTCGACTACTGCAACAGGCGCTGGTTTGACTACACCGGGCTTACCAAAGAGCAGACTTGCGCTCGAGACGGATGGATGGAGGCGCTCCACGCCGCCGATGTGGACGACTGTCGCCGGCGCTGGCGCGAGGCGGTTCTTACAGGCCAGGAATATGAGACCCAGTATCGTATCAGAAGGGCCTCCGACGGGGCCTACCGATGGCACCTCGTCCGCGCCTTGCCGCTCGAGGACGCTCACGACAAAACTCTGACGTGGTTTGGCGCCTTCACCGACATCGACGACCAGAAACGGAGCGAGGAAGCTCAACGGTTCCTTGCCAACGCCGGCGCGACGCTGGCAGCCTCGATCGACTATGAGATCACGCTTACAAACGTGGCGCGTCTCGCTCTCCCCATGCTCGCGGACTATTGTCAGATCTACCTTTTCGACGACGATGCCCGCCTCGCGCCCGTGGCCGCCGCGCACGTCGATCCAGCAAAAGAAGCGATCCTGGCGGACATGCAAAGCCATTTTCTGCCCAATCCCAACAATCCCAACAACCCCCTCGTTCAGACGCTGCAGGCCGGACAAGCGCGCCTCATACCGGAGCTGACGGATGCCTTCCTCGCGTCGATCGCAAGGAACGAAGAGCAATTGCGGATCTTTCACGAGCTCAGACCGAGGTCGGGCATCATCGTGCCCCTTGTGGCGGGGGCCAAACGCCTTGGCACTATCACCTTCGTATCCGCCGAATCAGGGCGGATCTACGATCAAGCAGACCTGGTCCTGGCCGAAGAGATTGGCCGGCGCGCCGCTCTCGCGGTCGAGAACGCACGGCTCTATCGCCAGGCTCAGGAGGCCAATCGCATCAAGGACGACTTCCTGGCAACCGTGTCCCACGAATTGCGCACGCCGCTCAACGCTATTCTTGGATGGCTGCACCTGCTTAGCACGGGGCGCCTGGATTCGGATGCCGCCGCGACCGCCTTCAAAACGATCGAGCGCAACGCCAGGTCTCAGGCGCAGCTTATCGAAGACCTGCTGGACATCTCACGGATTGTTACCGGCCGACTGCGGCTACATGTCAGGCGGCTCAGACTAGGGGCGGTCGCGCTGGCGGCCGTGGAGGCGGTGCGCCCTGCGGCGGAGGCGAAATCGATTCAAGTCAAGCTCGACGTTGAGCGGGGAACCGATAGGGTCTCGGGCGATCCAGACCGGCTACAGCAGGTCATCTGGAACCTCCTGTCGAACTCAATCAAGTTCACCCCTGCGGGAGGGCGCGTCGACATTCGCATCGAACATTCGCCGCCGACATTGCACGAAGACCCTGCGCGTCCTCAGGTTGTAGTAATCGTGCGCGACAGCGGCGAGGGCATCGATCCGGACTTTCTTCCGCATGTCTTTGAACGCTTCCGTCAGGCGGATGCGTCGACGACGCGCGCGCACGCCGGCCTCGGGCTTGGGCTGGCGATCGTGCGCCATCTGGTTGAAATGCACGGTGGAACCATCCAGGCGGATAGCGCCGGGCGAGGCAAGGGCGCCGTCTTCACCGTTAGGCTTCCGTCGCTTGGGACCGGAACTGACGCCGCGGAGGATTTGCGATCCTCCGCTCAATTTGGGCCGTTGGCGCGCGGCGAAGGCCGCGTGCAGCCCATTGTCGCTGATGATGAGCAAACCGCCAATCGAGGGCGTCTGGGCGGCGTCCGCGTCCTGGTGGTGGACGACGAGCCCGACACGCGCGAAATGTTGTCAGCCCTACTAACGCGGCGCGGGTGCGATGTGAAGATGGCCGCGTCCGCGCGCCAGGCTCTCGACCTTCTAAAGCAGTGGAGGCCCGACATATTGCTTGCCGACATCGGCATGCCGGGAGAAGATGGATTTGACCTGATTATCCAGATCCGGGCGCTGCCGGCGGAGCTTGGAGGCAATACCCCGGCAGTGGCGCTTACCGCCTATGCCAGAAGCGAAGACCGCGAGCGCGCGCTATCGACGGGCTTCCAGGTCCATCTGGCAAAGCCAATCGAGCCCGATGACCTGGTCGCTGTCCTCGCGGATCTCAACGTGCGCTCTTAACGAGAGAGCCGCCCTGTCCGCCGCGGCGTAGACAGCGCGCCTATTTTCCCGATGCGGTGATCTCCCAGCCCCGGCCCTCCGGCGTCGCTGCGGGCGTCGAGCGAACATCCTCGTTCCTCTCCGATGTCCCTTCGTCACGCTGGCGCTGTTCATAAGCGGCGCGGATGAACGAAACGAACAGCGGATGCGGATCGAGCGGCTTCGACTTGAACTCGGGATGGAACTGGCATCCCAGGAACCAGGGGTGCTCCGGCAACTCGACGATCTCGACGAATTTCCCGTCAGGTGATTTGCCCGAAAAGACCAGTCCATGCCCGCCAAGAGCGTCCTCGTATCGAGGATTGAATTCGTAGCGATGGCGGTGCCGTTCGCTAATATCGCGGGCGCCGTAAATCTGTTCGGCGAGCGATCCGGGCTCCAACCGGCATGGATAAGCCCCAAGCCGCATCGTGCCGCCCAGAGCCTCCACTCCGATCAGATCCCGCAGCTTGAAGATCACTGGATGCGGCGTGTCGCTGTCGAATTCGGTTGAATCCGCCCCTTCGATGCCGCAAACGTTGCGAGCGAATTCTATCGAGGCGCACTGCATGCCGAGGCAGATGCCGAAGAATGGGGTCAGCTCGCGGCGCGAATAGTTGATGGCGCGCAGCATGCCCGCTATCCCGCGTTTGCCAAATCCGCCCGGGACGAGGATGGCGTCGAAATCGCGCAGCCGGTCTTCCCAGTTCGGATCGTCCATCAGCTCTTCCGACTCCAGCCAGCGGATCTGCACGCGCAAGCGATTGGCGACGCCGCCGTGAATCAACGCTTCGTGCAAGCTCTTGTACGAGTCCTCGAGTTCGACGTATTTGCCGATGATTCCGATGGTGACGGTCGCGTCGGGGTTCTTGACGGTCTCGACCAGGTTGTTCCAGGCGCGCAGCTCGCGCCCCGCGGCCTCGAGTTGGAGCTTCTTGACGATCATATCGTCAAGCGCCTGGCGCGCGAACATCAGCGGGACCTCATAGATCGTCTCGACATCCTGCGCGGTGATCACTTCATCCTGGCGCACATTGCAGAATAGCGCGATCTTGGCTTTCATCTCGTGCGGCAGGGCCCGATCGCAACGACACAATAGAATGTCGGGCTGAATACCGATCTCGCGCAGTTCTTTGACTGAATGCTGCGTCGGCTTGGTCTTGAGCTCCCCGGATGCGGCGATATACGGAACCAGAGTCAAGTGAATGAAGAGCGCGTTCTCGCGCCCGACCTCGTTGCCGAGTTGGCGGATGGCTTCGAGAAAAGGGAGTGATTCGATGTCGCCGACTGTGCCGCCAACCTCGACGATCACTACGTCCGGGCCGTCCGCAACCGCGCGAATGGCGTCTTTGATCTCGTTGGTTATGTGCGGGATTACCTGGATCGTCTTGCCGAGGTAATCGCCGCGGCGCTCTTTGTTGATCACGGAAAGGTAAATGCGTCCGGTCGTCCAGTTGTTGGCCTGGGTTAGCTGCGCATGGGTGAAGCGCTCGTAGTGGCCAAGGTCGAGATCGGTCTCCGCGCCATCGTCGGTGACGAACACCTCTCCATGCTGGAAAGGCGACATGGTCCCGGGATCGACGTTGATGTAAGGATCGAGTTTTTGCAGGGTGACCTTGAGCCCGCGGGTTTCAAGCAGGCACCCGATGGACGCAGCCGCCAGCCCCTTGCCGAGGCTCGAAACCACTCCGCCAGTAACGAAGATGTACTTGGTCATACGGTTCTCTCCTCAATTAAGCGTTTTGCGCGCTCATAGTCCTGCCAGGTGTCGACGCCGATCGAGCGGCCCTCCACCCGTACGACGCGAATGCGAGCGCCGTTTTCGAGCGCGCGAAGCTGTTCGAGCGCTTCGAGTTGCTCAAGGGGCGACTGCGGCATTTGAGCAAATCGTCGCAAGAAGGTGTTGCGGTAAGCATAAAGGCCGGAATGCTTGCGATAGTTGCCCAACAAACGGGGGTCGGCGAGCAACGCTTCCTCAAGGGTCAAGCCCTGGGTCTGCCTGATATGAGGAACGGGCGAGCGCGAGAAATACAGCGCAAACCCACGCGCGTCGGTCACTACCTTGACCACGCTTGGGTTGAAAACATCCTCAACTTCGAGGATGGGCTCGGACGTCGTGCTAACCTGCGCTTCAGCCTCGCGCATCAGCGCCTCGATGGCGGCATCTATTGTGTCGGGGTCGATCAGCGGCTCGTCTCCTTGAATGTTGACGATTAACTCGTTGTCGAGAGTCGCGGCAACCTCGGCAACGCGGTCAGTGCCGGATCTGGCGGTTGGGGAGGTGAGCTTAGCTTCGAAGCCCCCAGCGTCTACGGCGTCGGCGATGCGCCGATCGTCAGTCGCGACTATGATTCGTCCAACTCGACGAGCCTCACGAGCCCGCGAGGCAACATGCACTATCATGGGGATTTTCGCGAGAGGAAGGAGAGGCTTTCCCGGCAATCTAGCCGAGTCATACCGCGCAGGGATGATCGCAACCGCTTCTCCCTTCACGGGCTTTCAGCGTATCGCAAACAAGACCGGCTTGTCAATTGCGGATGGACAGAGCGGATACCTGACGCTGAACCCGGACCATTGGCGTCGAGTTTCAGAGTTCAAGGTTAGCTTGGCGCCTCGCAACCGCCGCCTAAAAGCTGATTCGATCCCTAAAACCTTGAACCCGAACCCGAGACTCGGAACGTTCCTAGGGTTCCCGGCGCGCCGGCAGGGGCGCGAGCGTCGGGAAGGCCGCCTTGCGCGCCGCCTCGTTCAGAGCCGTCAGCTCTTTCTCGCTTGCGTCTCGCCATCGCCCGAGAATCGCGTCGAGTTGGGCGCTAAGTTCATCATACAGCGCGTAGGAGGACTGTGTGGGCACGGCATCGGCTGAGTCCACTACCTGCGCGAGGGCCACGAGTTTGTAGCGTAGCTTGACTGGATAGTTGAGCGAGTCCTCCGAGGCCTTGATCTTGGGCTCGAACAGTTCCTCCTCAATTGCCGCAATGTGCGTATCCAGCGTTTCCGCGGCTGCCGCAATGGGTTTGCGATCGGGGTCATCGCCGAGCCGCTTCTTCAACTCCTTGATCTGGGACCGCAGGTCCAACATCTGGTTTATCGCGTCTTGAGCCTGGGTGATGCGTTCGCGCAGCTTCAAGCCCAACTCGAACTGCTTCTGCAGGTCGGCGGCTGAGGTCGTGACACGCGGATCGATTTTGATCTCAAATGCAGCCGTTTGCGATTTGCCCGCCACCGTAAGCTTGACCTGGTACTTGCCCGGCAAGACCAGCGGGCCTCGCGGCGCATAGTCAGAGAAGACCGCTTCGCCTCCGGGAACCTTTGATGGGCGCTCGTATCTCAGGTCCCAAACAAATCGATTCATACCAGATTCGGCGGGCAGGAGATCGACCGGCTTTTCCTCAAACGCGTCCTCTGAAGGCGTTTCGCCAGACCCGTCCTCCTTCTTCGGGAGGTTCGAGTATTTGCGCACCGTCTTACCCGCACCGTCGAGGATCTCGAGTTTGATCTCCTGCTTATGCTCCTTGCCGTCCTCGCCTTTGACCGCCGCCGGTTCCGATTTGAGGTGATAGTAGAAAATGGCGCCAGCCGGCGGGTTTTGGCCCACAGGTCCATGCGGCGTTGGGCTGGAAGCGCGCACGCGATAGGTAAGGCGCGGCGCGAAAAGCCTGGCAGCCTCCACAGGACCCTCCGCGCTTAGTTGGCGCAATGGCGTCATGTCGTCGAGGATCCAGAAGGACCTGCCGTGAGTGGCAACGATCAGGTCGTCGTTCTTGACAATCAAGTCGTGCACTGGCGTCGGCGGCAGATTCATTTGAAGCGATTCCCAATGCCCGCCATCATCGAACGAGATGTAGATCCCGTGTTCGGTTCCGGCGTACAGCAAGCCGCGCTGCACCGGATCCTCGCGCACGGCGCGAACATAGGCGCCTTCGGCAATGCCATTCGCGATCTTGCTCCAGGTCTTGCCGAAATCGGCAGTCTTATAGATGTAGGGGCGCAAGTCATCGTTCTGGTGGCGATCGACCGCGACATATGCCGTCCCGGCATTGTGCGGAGAAGCCTCAATCAAGCTGATGCGGCTCCATTCGGGCAGCTCGCGAGGTGTGACGCTGGTCCACGTCTTGCCGCCGTCGCGAGTGATCTGGATAAGGCCGTCGTCCGTGCCAACCCATATCAGTTGTGACTGCACCGGCGATTCAGCGACCGTAAATATGGTGTCGTAGTATTCCGTGCCGGTGTCGTCCTTAGTAATCGGGCCGCCAGAGACTTGTTGCTTGCTCTTGTCATTACGGGTCAGGTCAGGACTGATGACGGCCCAGGTCGTCCCGCCATCCGTCGTCTTGAACAACACCTCGCCCCCGTAATAAAGCGCGTTTGGATCGTGCGGCGAGATCACGATGGGCGAGGTCCATTGCCAACGGTGCTTGAGGCCGGCGGCGCCCAGGCCGTCTGACACCAGGGGCCAGGGCGAGATCTCCCGCGCTTGATTCGTGCGCTGATCGAATCGTGTAAGTTCCCCCTCATAGCCGCCCGCGTACACGATGTTGGGGTCTCTCGGGTCTGGAGCAATGTAGCCGCTTTCGCCGCCGCCGACGGGATGCCAATCCGTCTGGTCGATGACGCCGTGATTGGAGGCGCTGGCGATTGCGGCGGTCGTGTTGTCCTGCTGCGCTCCATAAACATTATACGGGAACTGGTTGTCGGCGATTACGTGGTAAAACTGCGCGGTCGGCTGATTGTCCTGCCGCGACCAATTCTTGCCGCCATCGACCGAAATCGTCGCTCCTCCATCATTGCCTTCGATCAAGCGATTCGGATTTGTCGGATCGATCCACAGTCCGTGGCAATCGCCGTGCGAAATCGGCAGCACCTTCCAGGTCGAACCGCCGTCCGTCGAGCGGTACGAACCGGTGTTCAGTTCGTAGACTGTGTCCGCGTTCTTGGGGTCGGCGAACACGTGCATATAATACCAGGCGCGCTGCAGGAACCGGTGATCGTCGCTGACCCGGCTCCATTTCTCGCCGCCATCGTCGGAGCGGTAGAGGCCGCCTTGATCATCGGCGGCCTCGATCTGTACATACACGCGGTCAGAGTTTGCGCCGGAGACCGAAACGCCAATTCGGCCTAGCAGCCCTTTCGGGAGACCGTTGCCCTCGAGACGTTTCCAGGTCGAGCCGCCATCGATCGATTTATAGAGCCCGCTGCCGGGGCCGCCGCTCGAAAGACCCCACGGAGTTCTGAACGCTTCCCACAAGGTTGCGAAGAGAATCTCCGAGTTTGCCGGGTCAAACGTGATGTCGATTGCTCCAGTCTTGTCATCTTTGAAGAGCACCTTGTCCCAGCTCTTGCCGCCGTCGAGCGAACGGAAGACGCCGCGCTCTGTGTTTCTCCCATAGACGTGCCCGAGAGCCGCGACGAAGACGCGCGACGGATTGCGAGGGTCGACGATTATCCGCCCAATATGGCGAGTGTCGCCGAGACCCATATTAGTCCACGTCTTGCCGGCATCGGTTGATTTGTAGGCTCCGTTGCCAGAGGTGATGTCGCCGCGAATGCAGGCTTCGCCCGTGCCGACGTAGATGATATTCGGATCAGCCGAGGCTACCGCCATGGCGCCGACGGCCCCGATCGGTTGTTTATCAAAAAGCGGCGTCCAGTTGCCCCCGCCGTCAGTTGTCTTCCACACTCCACCGGCGACAGCGCCGAAGTAGTAGGTATTGGGCTCGCCTACTACGCCCGCGACGGCGAGGGCGCGGCCGCCGCGAAACGGGCCGATCTGGCGCCATTGCATGCCATGCTCGCTCTTGAACCAGCTAACCTTTGCTTGCGCCTGCGCATCCGCGCTTTTCGCGGACGTCAAGGTAAGAAATGTTGCGGCGACTGTTGCGGTTACGATTAGACTTTTCAAATTCAACATGTAGGATTTCCAGTTAATACTCAACCTTAGACAGGCGGGTGATTATACCGCTGTGAATTTACATTTGTGAAGCGGACGATAGTGTGAAGTGGCAAGTCTCGGCTAGGTAGCGCGCGCGCCAGCAGACGCCAACACCGTTGCTAACTACTACCCGCGCCCACCGATCCCCGTCGCGACATTGGGAAACAGCATCCCGCGGGCGGACGGACCGCCGAGATTCACACCTGAGCCGCTTCTACTAAACCCAATCATCCCAGGGTTTACATATAGCCAATCCATGGCACGCGAGTTG
>Ga0207112_1100_pt1 | contig 23013 bp, 22 predicted proteins | sample Alteio_BWMinHeat_72_FD_153549 | JGI IMG/M metagenome (GOLD analysis project Ga0207112, IMG submission 153549) | Enriched cells from forest soil in Barre Woods Harvard Forest LTER site, Petersham, Massachusetts, United States -... | ecosystem: Environmental > Terrestrial > Soil > Temperate forest >...
AGCTGCTGAGCATGAGATCGCAGCCATCGACCTTCTGGTGGTGAATCTATATCCATTTGAGGAAACGGTTGCTCGTGAGGGTTCAACTTCAGCGGAGATCATCGAGCAGATCGATATCGGTGGTCCAGCAATGCTTCGTAGTGCCGCCAAGAATTTTGCCGGCGTTGCCCTTCTGACATCACCATCTCAGTATTCTGAGTTTGTAACCGAGATACGAAAGTCCAAAGGAGCTACCTCACTTGAGTTGCGACGTAATCTTGCTTCAGAGGCATTCATTGCTGTCGCCCAATACGACTTTGCGATCAGCGAGTATTTCACTAGACTTACCAAGGGTGCGCCCGATCGACTCAGCATCGATCTTGCCAAGGTTCAGTCTCTTCGATATGGAGAAAATCCACATCAAAGCGCAGCCTTGTTTGGAAAAGAATTTAGCCAGGTCTTTCGGCAACTCTGGGGCAAAGAGCTCAGCTACAATAACATCCTGGATATATCTGCTGCCACCGGTCTGATGGCGGAATTCTTCGATTCCGACCGTCCAACCGCAGCGATCATCAAGCACACGAACCCTTGCGGGGTAGCGGAGGGTACCGATATATTTGATGCATTCGAGCGCGCATATCGTGCCGATCCTGAGAGTCCATTCGGGGGAATAGTGATCGTAAATCGTCCGATCGATACTTTGCTCTCAGAACGGCTCAATGGCTTCTTTAGCGAGGTAATCCTAGCCCCATCATTCGAACCGGAAGCGTTAGCGATACTTCAGAAGAAGAAAGACCGGCGACTCGTGAGCTTTAATAGCGAGGAAGTCCGCAAGGTTCTTGCGCTGATGCTCGATGTCCGAAGCGTCATCGGTGGGATACTGGTGCAATCTGCCGATCGCGAATTGTTTGGCACAAACGAGCTGAAGTCAGTCACCAGCAGGCAAGTCTCGGACGAAGAACTTCGTGCACTTACGTTTTCGTGGCGCTGTGTCAAGCACGTTAAGTCGAATGCAATCGTTTACGCCGGACTTGAGGGAGGCTTAGCAACGACATTGGGAATCGGTTGCGGGCAGACTTCGAGGGTGGAATCATCACGGATCGCGATGCAACGGGCCAAGCGCCTCGGGCACGATCTTCAGGGCTCATTCGTGGCAAGTGATGCGTTCTTTCCGTTTGCCGATGGACTTGTTGAGGCGATCAATGCTGGCGCCATTGCAGTGATCCAGCCAGGAGGATCCGTTCGCGACAACGAAGTTATTGAAGAAGCTGAGAAACATCATATCTCAATGGTTCTCACAGGCATGAGACATTTTAGGCACTAAGAGTAATGTGCATTTCACTTTTCACCGATTAACCGACCGAGCGAATGTTCAGTGTTTTTAGTGCGGATATCGCGATCGACCTTGGGACTGCAAATACCCTCATCTATACAAAGGGGAAGGGGATCGTACTCAACGAACCCTCTATCGTTGCTTTCGATACAACGACTAAGAAGATCGTCGCGATCGGCCGAGAAGCCCAGGCGATGGTTGGACGTACCCATCGAGACATTCAGACGATCCGTCCGATGAAAGATGGCGTGATCGCAGATTTTGAGATCGCCGAAGGCATGCTCCGCGCGCTCATCAAACGCGTTCACCCTTCATGGCTTCCTTCGCGCCGCATCGTGATAAGTGTGCCCTCGGGCATTACTGAGGTCGAAAAGCGCGCAGTCCGTGACTCCGCGGAACACGCGGGCGCAAAAGAAGTCCATTTGATTGCAGAACCGATGGCTGCTGCTATCGGAATTGGCGTAGAAGTGGAAGCACCAGTCGGAAATATTATTATCGATATTGGGGGTGGTACGACCGAGATCGCAGTTATCGCGCTTTCGGGTATAGTCAATCAGGAATCCATACGGGTTGCTGGTGATGAACTGACGATGGCGGTCATGCAATTCTTTAAAAGGAATTACAACCTGATGATCGGAGAACGGACCGCCGAGCTGATCAAGTGTCAGGTCGGAAGTGCAATGCCACTTGAAGAAGAATTGATGGTCGAAGTGAAGGGTCGCGATCTTGTTGCCGGTATTCCGAAGACGATCGAGGTCAGCTCGAGCGAAGTTCGCGAAGCACTCGCAGACCCAGTCAATCAAATCGTCGAAGCCGTCAAAGTGAGTTTGGAGCGCACTCCACCAGAACTTTCGGCGGATATTCTCGATCGAGGCATGATGCTTTCAGGCGGCGGCGCGCTACTCAAAGGACTCGACGAACGTCTGCGGCTTGAGACGAATCTGCCGGTGCACGTTGCAGACGATCCTCTCACCGCAGTAGTACGAGGAACCGGCAAAGTGCTCGAGAATTTGCAGCAATACATGCGGGTATTGATCAAGAGCAGAAGATATTAATGGGGACAGTTTGCGGCTTTGGCAAAGTTGCCCAGCGTAAACCGTAAAACATGAAGCGAATTCTCGATCTTATCCTGGCATTCAGGGAGTATGTTGCGCTGGCGACGTATGTGGCTGTGTCTCTTGTCCTGATCGGAATCAGTCAGTCGACTGATGTGCAACCTTTGCGTGCTTTCACAACGGGCGTTGTTGGTGTGCTCCAGTCGTCACTTTCCTGGATTCCTAACCCGATCACCCTAAGCCGAGAGAATTCCGAACTCCGGCAGCATGCTATTGAACTTGCTTCCGAAGTTGGACGGCTTCGACGCGCAAAAGTGGAGAACGACGAGCTTCGCCGCATGCTCGGCATCGGTGCAAGACCGGAGTGGAAATTGCTTCCCACCGAAGTCGTCGGAAAGACCACCAACTTTGAGCGTAACATGCTCACACTTTCTCGAGGGGAAGCTGACGGCGTGCTCAAAGGGATGGCAGTTGTAACTGATGCGGGACTGGTTGGAAGAGTGTATTCCGTCAGCCCGCATTTTGCGCTGGTCGAGATGCTCTTCAATCGAGATTTTCGTGCGGCCGCCAAGGTAGGAAGAACACGAGTTGAGGGAATTGTTGCCTGGGATGGTGGACCAACGCTCGTCATGCGCAACGTTCCAAAAGCGCTCGATGTGCAAGTCGGCGATCTGATCGTTACAAGCGAGTATTCTACTTTCTTTCCATCAGATGTTCCGATCGGCACGGTGATCCGAATCGAACCCGAGCCAAATTCACTCTTCAGAAGAGTGACGCTTGAGCCAACGGTGAATCTCTACAGGGTTGAGCATGCCTATGTAGTATTGAAAGACATCCAGTTGGAGCGCGAACGCCTGGCGCTCGAACAGAGGGCAAGGGACGACGCCGCGAAACAACCACTAAAGAAGTGACGGAGCCACACGATTGAATTACCTCATATACGCAGGTGTCGGTATTGTGCTGGTGATGCTTCAAGTGCTCATCAGCCGATTCCTTTCGATCGCGGGAGCATCTCCCGATTTCGTGTTGATCTTTCTCGTGTGGATCACGATTCGTGAAGGTCAATTCGTCGGTGAGACATCCGGTTTTGCGATGGGGCTTATGCTCGACGTCTTCTCCTCAGGTATCCTGGGTGCTCACACTTTAGCAAAGACGATCACCTGTTTTCTTATCGGATTCTTCTACGATCCGGACAAAGTTGAGCAGCACATTCGCAACTGGCCGTTCCTGCTGCTAACATTGCTCGCGGCCGTCATCAATAATTTTCTCTACTATTTTCTATATACGAGGGCGAGCGAGATCTCGTTCGTAGAGTTCGCATTCCGCTACGGTGCGGTTGGCGCTCTTTACACTGTTGTCTTCGCGATTCTGCCGCTGCTCTATTGGTCGCGACGACGCGCTTATTGATCTGAAATGGGAAAACTTGTTCTTATCCGACACGGTGAATCAACCTGGAATCAAGAGAATCGATTTACGGGCTGGGTCGATGTCGATCTGACTGAGAAGGGAAAGAAGGACGCCTACGCAGCTGGCCTTTTGCTTCGCGATATCCCATTCTCGCATGCGTTCACTTCAGTTCTGAAAAGAGCTATCGTTACACTGGAGGAATTGTTAAGAGCGGCGAACCAACCGAATGTCCCAGTCACAAAAGATCAGGCGCTCAATGAACGCATGTATGGCGATCTGCAAGGTCTCAACAAAGGTGAATGTGCTGATAAATTCGGACACGATCTGGTTCATCAATGGCGCCGAAGTTACGATATCGCACCTCCCGGCGGAGAGAGCCTTTATGATTGTGCCCAGCGAACCTTGCCATATTTTGAATCGCAGATCCTTCCAATGGTCACGGGAGATAAAAATGTTCTTGTCTCCGCACATGGAAATTCGCTCCGAGCGATCGTGATGAAACTTGATGGTCTTTCCAAAGAAGAAGTATTGAACCTGAATATTCCTAACGCTATCTCGATCATCTACGACATTGGCCCGAACGGGGAGGTTCTAAAGAAGCAAGTTCTCGATGTAGATACCGATCACGGAGCGATCAAGCCAGAAGACAAACGGAAAGATCACGAACTACCGGCCGAGAGCCTTTTGAAATCTCCTGTTTCGAAATAAGCCTTAGCTCAGTGCCGATTGGTTTCCCAGGCCTGAAAGAGAGCAACTAGTGGGCGACGCACTTCCTGCGGAGTTGAAAGGGCCATTTTTAGATAGAACTCTCGCTGGTCGGGCTCCCAAAAGATCACGGGCATCTTCTCACCAGCATAGGATCCATTGCTCGCTTCATACTGACCGCTCGTAAAGAAGCCTTCGCCAACCGTGTAATACATGAACAGACCAGAATCCTTGTAACGGAAAAAACCGACATCTTTGAGATCATCGAAGTCGAACTTGATCTCACCCATTAATTTGCCTTCGACCTTATAGAGACTCTTGCGGACATTCTTCATGCCTTTGTTCTCTGTTTCGATCTTTCGGCCCTGATAGTACTCGGTGATGAGGCTATTAAAATCGTCCTTCGAGACATCGGCTGTGTCCCCCGGCTCGCTGGAAATATTGGTGAACAGAATCACTCCCGAACCGCTCTTGCCATCGGCATTAAGCTTGATCCGGGTCTCCTTGTGCTCGGCGGTCAGGCAGCCTGAAATGGCTACTGCGAGAAATAGTAAGGAAAAGAGGGCAACGTTCTTCCTGATCATTCTTATATGATTATGGCTCTAGAGGCCTTTCGCAAGCATACCGCACTGGCTTTTGCGGGGTCTGCAACACACAGATGGCTAATTTGGGTCAGACTATTGGGCCGCTTTGGTCAAACCAAGGCGTTACATCGCTTAATAGAACCGTAATTCCTGAAATTTTCGTGCCCGCATTTTGTTTGTTGGCCAACACAGCACTAATTACCGGGCTGATCCAATATTATGGCATTTCTCACATCGGCGAAACGACGGTTGGCTGACCCGGAGGGACAGGAGGTCCCTACCCCAACATCCATTCGCGTCGTTGAATACGCTCCCAACGAGCATAAGGAGCTTTGGGATAGCTTCGTCCTCCGCTCTATGAACGGGACGGCGTTTCATCTTCAGCAATTTCTTGCATATCATCCAACGGGCAAATTCGACTTTCACCACCTCCTCTTTTTTGATCATGAGCGACTCGTCGCGGTGCTGCCCGGAGGATTCTCGAATCAAAAGAAGAAGTACGAATCCCCGCTCGGAGCGAGCTACGGAAGTTTTGTCGTAGAAGACATCGACGCAGCGACAGCACTTGCGATCGTATGGGCATTTGAGGACCATGTCGAAGTCCTAGGCATCGAAGAGGTAAACCTGACGAGTGCTCCCGTTCTTTATCAGCCTGTTCTCTCTCAGAATCTTGAATTTGCACTGCTCTATTGCGGCTATGCGTATCAGAGACATTACATCTCCCATATGACAGAATTGCCCGAGTCGGGTGATCCGTTCGATGGATTCGATCCTGCTGCAAAGCGCGACATACGTAGCTCGAAATCGCATTATCCCGGCGTCACGATCGAGGAGATCACGGCTGAACATTTCGAGAACGCTCTCGAAGAATATTATCCTATTATCGTATCCAACAAAGCGAGGCGGGACGCCAGGCCGACACATTCGCTTGACGATCTCAAGCGGCTTAACGAGTTGCTCCCAAATCTGATCAAGCTTTGGTTGCTGCGGCTTAACGGCGAACTCATCGCAGGCTCACTGATCTTCCTGCCGAACCAGCGCGTGCCGTTGTCCTTTTATCAAGCGATGCGCTACGAGTTCAGCTATGTTCGGCCGATCTATCTTCTTTCGGAAGTCATGATGCAATGGGCACAGAAGAACGGATACCGCTACTTCGATCTCGGCGTCTCGCAGGACACGAGTGACGACAACCCGATGACCCCTGCATTGTCCCTTATTAAATTCAAGGAGAAGTTCAACTCCCGCGGCATCCTGCGTTCAACGCTCGCTAAAGTCTATAAGAAGTGAGCGGAGCTCATCCAGGGCTCAACATCCGACTGCTCTTCCTCGGTGATCCACGATATGATCGCCGACTGAAAAGCTTCACCGACTTTCTCCGATCATCGGGACACAATATTGAAGTGATCTGTGGTATCACGACGAACGAGGAGCTGGATGGCATTGGCGCAGATGTCATCAAACTTAACTCTGCTGCGGGTCCTCGCAAGTTTCTCGAGTATCATCGAAAGCTTTCGAGTAAATTGTTGAAGGCGCCTGCAGTTGATCTCGTAATCGCCTGCGATCTCTATTCGCTTGGAGCCGCAGCGATCGCCAAGCGCAAAGGACTAGCAAAACGGGCGATCTATGATTCTCGTGAGGTCTATCTGGAATTGCCATCACTAATAGGAAGGCCGTTCGTTAAGAGCATCTGGAAACGGTTCGAGCATCGGCATCTTGCCGCAATGGACGCCATCCTTGTGACTGGCACGTACGACTTTCAAGCAATTTTCGCTGCTCATGACTTCATTCCGCGCGGACTCCTTATCCGTAATCTTCCCGTCCTCAAGCCATTCACAGTAGATAGCAATTTTCGCAAGCGACACTCGATACCGCAAGATGCTCTGCTCTTCGTTTATCTCGGCGGACTGCAGAAGGGAAGAGGCCTTCAAGCGTTCATTCAAGCATTGCCTAGGATAGACGCCATAAGCGGATTCGTGATCATAGGCGACGGACCCGAACGGGCCAAGTTGGGGCATCTTGCCAATGATCTGATCAAAGAAGGAAGAGTCATCTTCACGGGACAAGTTGAGAGCGGCGAAGCGCTCTCGATACTCGGAGCATGTGACATCGGTGTCTCGCTCATCGAACCGCTCTCGATGAGCTACGAGTACGCGCTGCCCTCTAAGCTGTTCGAGTACATGGCTGCGCGGCTCGTCACTATCAGTTCGCCACTTGTGCATGTCAGGGAGTTGTTTGGAGATAAAGAGCCGTGGTTATTTTTTGCTGATCCATCGAATCTTGATGAGGTTGTCTGCGTAGGTCGGGATGCGATTGTTGCTTCGCGCAACAGCGAGGTCCGAGATCGTGCTCGGAAGCTTTTTGAAGATGGACTGAACGCGTCCATAGAATTGCCTAAGTTAGAGAGCTTGATTGAGGAGATTTTTTCCGCAACGAAGTGATCTATTTCATTCTCGTTTTTCAGCAACTCATCGCGAGCACGACGCACCTTGTTGCACAGGATGTGACGCAACACGTTGATCCGTTGGTAGTGCTGCTCTTTCGGTGCTCTCTTGCTAGCATCGCGCTTGGTGCCATTATTCTCACTCGTAAGTCCAACAAGTCGAAACCAATAGCGCGCGCAGACAAATGGCGTCTACTTATCGTCGGGTTGCTCAATGTTCCGATCAATCAATTTCTCTATCTTGAAGGCATCAAATTAACTTCGCCAGCCAACAGCGCACTTCTCTATGCGATGACTCCGCTCTTTGTCTTCCTGCTCACACTCGGCGTTCATCGCGAGCGCGCATCATGGAAGAAGTGGGCGGGCATTCTGATCGCTTTCGTTGGCGTGATCCTGATCATGTGGGAGCATGGTGCCGATCTTCATCCCGATTATTTCGAAGGCAATCTTCTCATCTTCATCGCAGTCATCGCCTGGTCCTTCTACACTTTCCTTGGCAAGCCTCTTGTCGAACGATATGGGGCAGTCCGGATAACTGCGCTCAACATGATCATCGGCACGCTCGTCTACATTCCGATCGGACTCATCTTCGGCGATATCAGCGCGGTCCATTCCATCGTAGGCGTCGATTGGCTGCGCATTCTCTATCTTGCTCTCATGGCTTCTGTCGTCAACTACCTCATGTGGTTCTATGCGCTTGGGAAGCTCGAAACAAGCAAGGTCGCGATCTTCCAGAATCTCCAGCCGGTGCTGACGGTAATCATGGCGCTCCTGCTTGGACGGGCAGTCCTTACCGGCCAATTCGCTGCAGGAGGGATCATGACGCTCATCGGGGTCACCCTTGTCCAACTTGGCTGAAAACCCCTTCTAATCTGTAGAATCCTTGCTCACGTGAACGGAACTCCCCTCAGACTGATTTAATGGGTTGTGGCAAGAAAGACTTTACTGGCGGTGGACCAGACGTTGACGAAAGAGCGGAGCAATTTTTATTACTCCTTTTCTTTGTTGCCCCGCGACGAACGCGATGCCATGCATTGTGTCTACGAGTTTTGCCGCTATACTGACGATCTTGTCGACGAAGATCTTCTCTATGATACCGATCTCCCAATGGAGATCATCGGCGACTCCGCAACCGATCATCTTGTCGAGAAGAAGCGCCGTCGACTTGCATGGTGGCGTTCCGAAGTTGAGAAGTGCTATGATGGCACCTCGACGCATCCCGTTCTTAAAGCCCTCCATCGTGTCATCGGACGCTTTCGCATACCGAAGCAATATTTCCTTACGCTGATCGATGGTGTCGAGATGGACCTCGTGCGCGACCGCTACCAGACCTTCGACGAACTCAAAGACTACTGCTATGCAGTCGCCAGCATTGTCGGCCTCATTTGCATTGAGATCTTTGGCTATCGGTTCGAAGTAACGAAGGAGTACGCCGTCGATCTTGGTATCGCGCTCCAGCTCACGAACATTCTGCGCGACATCAAGCAGGATGCAGCGAAGGGAAGGATCTATCTTCCGAAAGAAGACCTCGTTCGCTTTGGCTATACCGAGCACGATCTGTTGCAAGGCAATTACAATTTCAAATTCATCGAGCTCATGAAGTTCGAGACGGCGCGCGCGCGTGAATACTATCAAAGTGCCCGTAAACATCTTCGACGCGATGAACGCTTTACCATGTTCGCCGCCGAGATCATGGACGCCATCTATTTCCGCCTCCTCCGCAAGATCGAACTCTCCGAATTCGCCGTCTTCGATCGCCGCATCAAAGTCTCTACTCCCCATAAGATCCTCATCGTTGCCAAATACTGGCTGAATCGGAATCTGTTTGGAAGGAAGATGTAGGTTGGGGAAGTGGTCTGTGGCCAGCGGTCAGTGGTCAGTGTGGGGACGGTAATAATAATGTAGGATTTTGGATCGTATTGAAGGATTCCGCGTCCCCGTTTCCTTCACTGACCACAGACCACTGACCACCGACCACTTCCCCCGCCCCCCGCGCGTTCAAACTTTTTTCATAATTCTCAAAGAAGCTAGGGTACTCAATTGTCACCACAGGCACCTGTCCGACTGTGAATAGATCCGAAAGCCAATCTTTCCAGCTCAAGTCCTGCATACGGTCTTCCCAGATGTTCGAATCATCTTCGATCTTGACGACGGATTGAGCGAGGGTCTGCAGCATACCGATTGGTCCGCGGCCGTACATTCCGGCTTCCATGTTTTTGCGCACATCCTGCGTGAAGACGATCACGGTGACTCCAAACTCCTCCTTCAACTTTATCAGCTCTAACGTGAGTGCTTGCTTTTGACGCTGAGTTAACGTTGTGAATTCGAACGAGTTAAGTACCAGAACGGAGAAACTGTTATACATGATCAGCTGCCGGATCTTCTCGAGCTGCTCTGGCCAGGTACCGATCGGACAATGCACAAACCCGAGTGGCATTGTGGCCCTTAATGCGACATAGTTTCTATCCAAAAGCCAATTGATCTCTTGCCGTATGGTCGGGTCGCTCGCGTAGGTATTGACATAAAGCACTCGCGGCTCCTCCGAATTTTCCCACGCCCCTTCTTCACCGGGTGCCTTTTTGTAATCATAGATCGGGAATCGATCTTTGCCTGTCTTGTCGCGCTCTTCGTCTGTAGCAGGGCGCATCCGCGGATCTTTGTCCCAGATCCAGCCGCCACCCGCATAACCACTGGCTTCGACAGGGGATTGATAGGCAATTCGCATCGCCATCATCAGGCTCAGTCGCAGGTTCGTACGAATATTTCTACAAGCGATGATCTGGATCTCATCCGACTGCGTAACATAAGCCGGCATCCCAGAAGCTGATGTTGAAGCAACGCGCGGATTTGTCGAAGAATAGATCGGCTTTGAGGGCGTTGAGAGTCTCGCGTCAGCTTCTTGATCGAGCTCCGAAAGTGGATAAAACCGGATACCTCGTGTATAGGAAGTTTTCATGGGCGGGTATGAAGTATGAATGATGAAGACAGAATGCCGCGCGAAGGAATGGCGGGCAAGGTTGTAGGCCGTAGAACGGCAGAATAGATGTAGCGCGAGCTTTAGCTTGCGTTCAAAAAATCAGGGTAAGCAAATGACTGGGCCTTGGTTGAAAGGGAATGGCTCAATGGTTAAACGGAAGCGAATGGATTAAAGTTTCATTAATTATGGCATTATATGGAAGGCGACGAAAAGCCCCCTTCACCTAAATTGCTTTCACTGACGAAGGAAGTGAATGCAATTTGGGAGAATGGCGGGGGGATGAGGGTAATCGGGCAAGCAGTGCGCAGCGGTAACGAGCAGCAAATCCGCGGGACGCTGCGCTCTGCAGGCCCCACCGCCCTCACCCTAAATCCCTCTCCCACTGCGAGGCGAGATGGACTTAAAGGATTGTCTTTTTTAACTTTCACTCGCACGTGCGAAGTTGAACGCAGATGACGGATTTTCTTGCCCCCTTCTCCTAAATTTTTTGTGCTTACGAAGTAAGCGCAAGAAATTTGGGAGAAGGGCGGGGGGATGAGGGTGATCGGGCAAGCAGTGCGCAGCGGTAACGAGCAGCAAATCCGCGGGACGCTGCGCTCTGCAGGCCCCACCGCCCTCACCCTAAATCCCTCTCCCACTGGCGTGGAGAGAGGGACTTTAAGGATTGTCTTTTTTAAAACGCGCCCCGAGAACACGAGCCCTTGATTGATATCGAAATATGCGATATCAAATTCTCTAGAGGCATGGCTGATGAACTGCCCGTCCACTCAATCAAGCTTCAATCCCGCCACCTCCCCAACAATCCTCATCGTCTCCAGACTCGCGGTCACGATTTGTTTGATGAGGCGGATGATGTAGTGTTCGTTGTCTTGGCGGTTGGGGTTGTTGGTGATGTTGGAGCGTTTGTCGGTGGAAATTTGGTATTGGTCGATGATCCAGTCGATGGCGCTGCGGTTGCCGAGTTTGTAGTCGTATAAAGTATGCATTATAAACTATGAAGTGGAGGGTGACCGGGATCGGTTACTGCTGCAGCACCTTCAACGATTTTTTGGGCAACGATTCGACAAGTTTGATTAGTGCCGATGCTGGACCCTGAGGGCTTCTTCGCCCTTGCTCCCAGTTCCGGAGTGTTGCGACGGGGACACGAATCATTAGTGCGAATTCGTCTTGTGACTGCCCCAACTTTTTTCTCAGATTCTTCAGTCGCTCCGCGTGGTCGAAAACTCTGGAGGGTTTCTGTTCTCCCCGCAGAATGCGGCCGCCTTCTTTGACGCTTTCGACGAGTACTTCAAAGTCCTTTTGTTTCATGGATATTCGCTCTTCACAATATTCTTCAATATCTTTCTTTGGTCGGTAGTCAAATCGGACTGATCGCCATTGGGGGAAAACGTAGAGCATCAAAATCTGGTGGACAGCAGTGGCGAAGTAATAAATCACTCTCGCACCCCCGCGCTTCCCATGTCCTTTTGCAGCTATCCGGATCTTCCGCAAACCGCCTGTGCCTAGAATAATGAACTGGATGATCCGCTTCGTAAAATACGATGTTTCAATGATTACCATTACTACGTCATTGGCGTATAAAGGGTTTCCTTGTTGGGGTAATTGCCGTTGAGGACACTCTCAAGGACGGTGCAAAGATAATTAGGCGATCGATACGATACATCGATCTTCACTTCGCCCTTTTAGGACTTGAATATTCTTTTTGGTTGCTAACCCAGCATTTCCGCTTCGTTCCATGCTGGGCTGCGAGTACTTTGCCGCTCCGCGGCTGAATGAATTCGGAGAGTCGCCAGCGTTTCGGACCAATTGGAATTGCCTCTCACCACCGCCTGTTAGGCCGCTTTGATGAACGTTATCTTCTCGGTGGTGCTCCTTTTGGGGGCGATGTACTTGATTTGGTGGGGGTATAAGAACCTGCTTCGGCGTGAGAGCGAGTCTGGAGCTGGCGTTGTTGAAGGACAGGCTTGTCATCTATGCCGAAGGGCATTTCCGATCAGCGAGCTGGTCATTAGGGAGAAGCTGGCGGGATTCGAGAATTACTTTTGCGGTGAGTGTATTCGGGGGTTGATGCGAGACTTGTTAGCAAGGGAACAGGGAACGGGGAACAGGGAACAGGAAGTTGGATCGGCTTCGGCTTTTTCGGATAATTAGGAATTACTGATTTGACAAAAATTGGCACAATTGAATTAGGTGAACGTCCGGTGGTTTTGGCTCCGATGGAGGACGTTACCGATGTCAGTTTCCGGCTCGTTGCGCGCCGGATGGGTGCTGATGCGGTCTATACAGAATTTATTTCGTCTGAAGCACTCATTCGTGCGGCAGCGAAGTCGATGCGAAAAATGACAACGCTCGCCGAGGAGAGGCCGGTCGCTATCCAAATCTTTGGCGGCGATCCGGTTGTGATGCAGGAAGCAGCGCAGATCTCAGAACGTACCGAGCCCGATTTTATCGATATTAACTGCGGCTGCTGGGTCAAGGGTGTAACAGGCAAAGGGGCAGGAGCTGGGTTGTTGAAGGATCCTGCGCGAATGGAGCATATGGTCCGCGCGACGGTCGATGCGGTTAAGCTGCCGGTGACAGTCAAGACCAGGCTTGGCTGGGACCACGAGTCGATCAATATCCTCAACATCGCTCCAATGCTCGAGCAAGCCGGCGCAGCGGCATTGACCATCCATTGCCGCACGCGAAGCATGGGTCATTCGGGCGAAGCGGATTGGTCATGGATCCCGAGGATCAAAGAGAAAGTTGGTATTCCGGTCTTCTTAAATGGTGATGTCAAGACTCCGGAAGATGCAGCACAAGCGTTTGCCGAGACCGGCTGCGATGCTGTGATGGTCGGTAGAGCTGCAATCAATAACCCGTTTGTTTTTAAGCAGATAAAGGACTACTTCGCAACCGGAACATACCGTGATCCTTCGGTCGAAGAGCGCTTCGATCTTTGTCTTGAGCATCTTGAAATGTCGATCCAGTCAAAAGGAGAAATGCGAGCGATCCTCGAGTATCGTAAGTATTATGCAGGCTACCTGAAAGGTCTTTTTGGCATTAGCAAGCTACGCGCAGATCTGATGCTTGTGACGGAAAAGAACGCCGTTTTCGATGCGCTTCAAAAGTTCAGAGATCACTACCTCTCCCAGTTTGGCGATCTCGTAGAATCTCAGATCGCGAAGGCTGCCTGACGGCCAATAAATGCCTCCCCTTTCGTGATTTGCCACTTAATCGCATTTCGTTTTGTTTTGCGGTCGCCGCCCAAAAGTAGGTTGGCTGCATCCTGAATTCACTCCAATCCAAAGTCGACGCCCCGTAATGGCCACCAAAGCGAAGAGTAACGCATCCTCGAAAGTAACCGATGAACCGAAAGCTGGCGGTAACGGCCAACAGGCCACGAGCGGTCAGCAAAATGGGACAAACGGGAAATCCGAGGGTGAGAAGTTCGAGATTAACCCGAATCAGGAGCAACTCGAAGCCACCGGCAGCGACGGTGCGCCTGAGCTTTCGGGTGATGGTGCGTACGATCACAATAACCAGGTAAAAGTCGAGACGCCGACGGATTTTGATTTTGTAAGCGACGAGCTGCATCCCGATGTCGCGCCGAAGTCGCTGGAGCGGATGCCGAATGGTGCCGTACTTGTGGGTCCAAGGGCGGATAAGTCGCAGTCGCTGAGATCAAACGTTGCGAAAGCGGGCGTTGACAAGAAGACATTGCTTGACTGGTTCAGGTTGATGGACCTGGGCCGTATTACCGACATCGCCGCCTCCAATTATCTCAAGAAGGCAATGGGATGGAGTTATCACGCTCCTTGTGCGGGTCATGAAGGCATTCAGCTTGCGATCGGAGTCTCTTTCCGTCAGGGTAAAGATTATCTCTTCCCGTACTATCGCGATCTCATGACCTGCCTTGCGGGCGGAATCACCGTTGAGGAGATCGTACTGAATGGTCTTTCGAAAGCGACCGATGTTGCAGGGGGTGGACGCCACATGTCGAATCACTTTGCAAAGATGTCGATCGGCATTCAGAATGTTTCGTCGCTGACGAATAATCATGCGCAGCATGTTGCAGGCACGGCGCGAGCGATCAAGTATTATGAGAAGGGTGCTGTAGCGATCTTCTCTGGTGGAGAGTCCGGCACGTCGGAGGGTTTCTTCTACGAAGCGATCAATGGTGCTACGCGAGAGAAGGTACCAGCCATCTTCGTTCTGCAGAATAATAAGTATGGAATCTCGGTACCGGTGACCGACCAGAGCGCGAACACGCGTGTCGCTGATAATTTTAGAGGATTCAATAATCTCTTGATCACTTATTGCGACGGCACCGACGTGCTTGATTCGTATCGCGCAATGCAAGAAGCGTACGACTGGACCCTCGCCGGCAAAGGAGCTGCAATCGTTCATGCTGATTGTGTGCGCATCGGTTCGCATTCGAATTCCGATCGTCATGATCTTTATCGCTCGCACGAGGAGCTTGAGGCTGTAAAGCTTCGCGATCCGCTAAAGCGCTTCGCGGGTTGGCTGCAACAGGAGAAGGTTGCCAATCAGGTAGAGCTTGACGCGATCCACAAGCTGAACGAAGATGAATTTCGCTCAGCGGCTGATAAAGCGGAAGCGGCGCCATCGCCTGATCCTTCGACCGTATTTGATTTTGTCATTCCTTCGGATGACATCGTCCTGCCTGTGCCGCATCAATTTCAGGCTCCGGATATCAACACAAAGTTTTATCCTTTCACGATTCCTTCCGGTAAGGACGAAGGGATGCAGTTCATCGAAGGTATCAATCGCACGCTGAAGGAAGAATTCAGGCTGAATGCCAACACCTTCTTGTGGGGACAGGATGTCGCATCGAAGAACAAGGGCGGCGTATTCAATGTGACGAAAGGCTTGCAGCAGGAGTTTGGCGAAAAGCGTGTTTTTAACGGTCCGATCGCTGAAGATTTTATTCTTGGTACTGCCGATGGTTTTTGCCGCGTCGATCAGGAGCATATCTGGTGCGTAGTCGAAGGCGCGGAGTTTGCGGATTACTTCTGGCCAGCGATGGAGCAGTTCGTCGAGATCTCGCATGAGTACTGGCGTAATCGCGGTCAGTACGCACCGAATATTGTCATTAGACTCGCGAGCGGCGGCTACATCGGTGGCGGATTGTACCATTCGCAGAATCTCGAAGGTACATTCACGACCATCCCTGGCATTCGTGTTGTCGAACCATGTTTTGCTGATGATGCGCAAGGTTTGCTTCGAACCGCGATGCGTACGCGAGGTGTGACGATGTTTCTCGAGCCAAAGTTTCTCTATTACTACCCGAAGGCGAAGGCTGAGCCGCTTGCTGATAACGAACTCATTCCCTTCGGCAAAGCGAGACTTCGTAGGGAAGGTAGCAATCTATCGATTATTACGTACGGCTCGACGACGCACTTCAGTCTTCAGGCCGCCGAAGAATTAGCGAAGCAGGGGATCGAGGCAGATGTACTTGATCTGCGTTCGCTTTATCCGCTCGATACTGAGGCTATCCTGCACACAGTTGCTAAGACAGGTCGCGCGTTGGTTGTGCATGAGGATAAAGTCACTGGCGGATTTGGTGGCGAGATCGCTTCGCAGATTCAGGAACTTGCGTTTGAAAAGCTTGATGCGCCGGTGATGCGAGTTGGTTCTCCGTTCTTGCCGGTTGGCTTCGCAAAGGTGTTTGAAGAAGCAACGCTGCCGAACCCAGCAAAGATCAAAGCTGCTGCCGAGAAGCTCGCAAAGTGGTAACTTCGACCTACTTGATTTCGCGCTTCTTCTGAAAGTACTCCTTTAGCATCAGACCACAGGCAATGTCCGAAATGCCTGCGACAGTCTCGACCTGATGGTTCAATCGCGAATCTTCTGTGATTGTATACAGCGTACCACAAGCGCCAGCTTTTGGATCATAAGCACCGAAAACCAAGCGCGGAATTCTTGCGAGTACGATCGCACCAGCGCACATTGGACAAGGCTCCAGAGTGACGTACATCGTCACATCAGTAAGATAACGTGAACCAAGAAATTCGCTCGCGCTGGTGATCGCCATCACTTCGGCATGAGCAGTGGCGTCCTTGAGAGTTTCAGTTAGATTGTGCCCCTTAGCGATCACTTGTTCGCCCCGCACGATCACACACCCGATAGGCACCTCATCGCGATCCAGCGCCTTCTCTGCCTCCAACAAAGCAAGCGACATCCAATACTGATGCGTAAATGGAGCAGGACCCTCTCCAACAATTTCATCCTTCATCCTTCATCCTTCATCCTTGCCAAAAAAGTGGGCCCTGCAGGGCTTGAACCTGCGACCAATCGATTATGAGTCGACTGCTCTTACCAACTGAGCTAAGGGCCCTCCACCATCGACTACGATGGGTCGCTTTGCGACGCGTTGTTAACTTCACCTCACGCATTCAAATTCCGCGCGTGTCACAAAGAACGTGTGTTGCTGGCTCCAGGGCAAATCCGTATCCCTTTGGCACAAATTGAATAGGGAGGCTGTTCGGAGGCTGATAATGCAGAATCAAAGCACTAACGCGCGCCAGTTCACCGTACATACGCTCGGCTGCAAGCTCAATTACGCCGAGACGAGCGAGTTGGCCAAGCAGTTTGTTGCGCGTGGGTTTACTCATGAGAAGCTTTCTGCAAAGACCGAGGTCTTCCTCCTCAACACTTGCTCAGTCACAGAGAATGCAGAGCGCGAGTGCCGACAGGTCATTCGCCGCGTTCGCCGAACATCTCCTGATGCGTTTATCGCTGTCACCGGCTGTTATGCGCAACTTCGTCCTGAAGCAATTGCGAGCATCGACGGAGTAGATGCGGTGCTCGGTGCCGAGGAGAAGTTTGAGTTGTTCGATCGATTGAGTTCGTTTGACAGGGTTTCGACGCCTCAAGTCTTCGTCAAAGAGATCGCAGACGCCAACACATTTCACATCGCATCATCGTCATTCGAGGGCGATCGCACTCGTGCATTCCTTAAAGTTCAGGATGGATGTGATTATACGTGTTCGTTCTGCACAATTCCGTTGGCGCGTGGAGCTTCACGCTCAAGTTCGATCGAAAGCATTTTGAATGAGGCCCGCTCGCTTTCGCAAACAGGTTTTCGCGAGATCGTCTTGAGCGGAGTGAATGTCGGAGATTATGGGCGCAAGGATGGACTGAGTTTTTACGAGCTCATTTCTTCAATCGAACACGATTCGGCGATTGATGCCCGCATTCGTATCAGCTCGATCGAGCCGAACCTGTTGACCGACGAGATCATTGCACTCGCCGCGAGAAGTGAGAAGATCTGCCCGCATTTTCATGTACCGCTCCAGTCGGGGTCGCCGGCAGTGCTAAGGCGAATGCAGAGGAGGTACACTCCCGATCAATATCGTAGCCGTGTTGAACAGATTCTGCGCGCGATGCCGAATGCTGCGATCGGTGTGGACGTGATTGTTGGATTTCCAGGGGAGACAGTAACAGAGTTCGAAGAGACATACAAATTTCTTACAGATCTTGATATCGCATATCTCCACGTATTTACGTACAGCGAGCGCCCAGAGACAAAGGCATTGTCGATGGCGAATCCAGTTGCTCCATCTCTGCGGAAGGAGCGAAATAACCGGTTAAGGATATTGTCCGAGAAGAAGAAGCGTCAGTTTTATCTTCGACAGGCTGGACGAGTTGTGACGGTACTCCTGGAATCACACTCAGGCTCGTGCTCTCCAGCAATTATCGCACAAGAAGGCTGGTCAGAGAATTATGTTCGAGTGCATGTTCCTGACGCCTCGATGGACGCAGAACTGGTGCGCGTTGAACTGGGGGAAATCACTGGAGATGTTGTTCAGGGCAAGCTGTTGCAAGTGATCACTTCGCGCGGGGCCGTAGCAGCATCGTTGCTTCCTATTCTCAATGTTGTCTGATGCTGATCAACATTGAGCGTATAGAGGCATTGAGACGTCGCTATGGTGTAGTCGTGCTCATCGCGCTCGTCATATTCATTGTGCAGGTGATCATGCTGCGCCCCCCAACGGTCCTTGGCGAACCTTATTTTATTGCAAGTAACCTGCTAAGGGGTTTGGGATTCTCCTACCCTACGATCACCTCAAATGGTGTTTCAGTAGTTACATGTTACATCCCGCCGTTGTATGTATGGATATGTGCGGCAATCATGAGACTGGGTGGAGGTTTGACAGGCATTCAGTTGTTTAACTTAGTCTGTCTGCAGATCGGTACGATCGTGATCTATCGGTTCTCACTTTATTTCCTCAGTGAGGCATTGGCGCGCGTTTCATTTGTCCTGCTCAGTCTCTACGTGCCGTTGTGGATACTTGCTGAAGCAATTGAGCCAAACGCGATAAATTTCTTACTTATCGCACTGACCGTTCAGTCACTGTATTCACTCTATCAGCGACCGCTCCTCAAGCGATGGATCTGGCTTGGAGTACTCAGTGGGCTGCAGATTCTTGTTCGACCTGATATGTTGATGGGCGCGATATTCTGCGCGGTTTGGCTAATGGCTCTGCTTCATAAGAGAGTATCGAAGGTTGAATTAGCGAAATCATTTGCGATCACTGCACTTGTTGCGCTTGCAATCGTGCTTCCATGGACCGTGCGTAATTACGTTGTTTTTCAGAGATTGGTTTTTGTGAGTGCGAATGGCGGGTATAACCTCTGGCTTGGCAACAACCCTAGCACTTCTGGTGAGTTCAAGCTGAAGCCATGGAATGAAGAAACAATTGCTCAGTGGAAAGCCGTAGAGGCATATTCTCGCTCGCATGACATCATCGCCTACGATGCGCTCTTCGAGCAATTTGCGGTTGACTACATCTTCAGTCATCCGGTGGAGACATTGCGCAATGCTGCAAAAAAGATCTACTACCATTGGTGGCGCAGAACGTACGTTGGTGACTGGTCGAAGGTCGACGATCTAATGGTCTACTTTAGCATCGCGTCGGTCTTGTTGCTCGCATTCGGTTTTTATGGTCTCTTTCTATTGCGAAATAAAGTGGCGAGAAGTTTGATCGTAACGTTCTTCCTTTACAGCACCGCAGTTTCAGTTGTGTTTTTCGTTCAGTCTCGACACCGAGTGCTGAAGGTCGATCCATTTCTTATCCCACTCGCCGTCGCGGGATTCTATACTGTTGCGGAGAAAGTGCGAAGTCACAGGCGCACGGTTGCGCCCATTGAGGCTTCTCTAATTGCCAATGATCTAACGCTTGCGGAGGCCGTTGCTCAGTAATGAAGATCACAGAGATCATTCCTCGATCCATTGCGGCTGACCTGGGACTTGCGCCCGGAGATGATCTCATTTCGATCAACGGCTCCCAGATCCGCGATGAACTTGACCTCCAATTTTATTCCTCCGGCGATCAGGTTGAACTTGAAGTGATCAAGGAAGGGGAGACCGTTCTTTACGAGATCGAAAAGGAATACGACGAGGAGCTAGGCATCAAGGTTGAGCCGATGAAAATGTCGGCGTGCGGCAATGACTGTGTATTCTGTTTCGTCGATCAAAACCCCGAGGGGCTTCGCAAGGCGCTCTATTTCCGTGACGGTGATTACAGGTTCAGCCACCTCTACGGTAATTTCAATACGATGACGAACGTCGGTCCATCTGCGATGGAGCGCATCGTTCGACAGCGTCTGATGCCTCAATATGTGAGCGTGCACTCCACGGATCTGGAGGTGCGCAAAACGCTGATGCGCTTGCGTAAGGACGATCACATCATGGAGAAGCTCCGCTATTTAGCAGACAACGAGATCTGGATGCACGGACAGATTGTCTTGTGCCCTGGCATCAACGATGGACCAAGTCTTGATCGCACGGTTGAGGATGTGTTCACGCTATGGCCATCTATGAAGACGCTGGCGGTCGTGCCGGTAGGTCTTACAAGTCATCGCCTCGGATTAGAAAAGCTCAAAGTTGTCGACCGCGATTATGCGCGAATGATGATCGACTGGGCCAGTAAGTATCAGGAGCGTTTCAAAGCCATCACAGGTGCATGCTGGCTCAATCTTTCCGACGAATTCTATCTTGTTGCTGACGTTCCCGTGCCCGACGAGGACTTCTACGACGGCTTTCCCCAGCTTGAGAATGGCATCGGAATGGTGCGCGACTTCATCGAGGAAACCCGGCGTGAAGTCGACACGATTTGCCAAACTCGAACAGCAGGTCCGAGCAAGCGACTAACGCTCGCAACCGGCACGCTCGCCGCCGGATTCATGCGAAACGAGATCGTGCCGATTCTTAAACAGATCCCAAACCTTGATGTCGATCTTGAGGTAGTCGTCAATAGACTTTACGGCCCCGCTGTAACAGTAACAGGACTGCTTTCAGGCAAATGCTTCACTGAGCATTTTGCGAGCAAGGCTTCTGGAGATCTATTGCTGCTTCCGCCGAATGTCCTTAACGAGGACGATATCTTTCTGGATGACGAAACTCCGGCGGGATTGCAACGGAAACTTGGTGGACGACATATGGCGATCTTTCACGGTAGTTGGGAAGAGGTATTGCACTATCTCGATGACCCAGGCGCGGAGACTTTTCAAAGTCAGAGGATCACACTTCCAGTTATCCAGGCATAAGCATGCGAATCATTTGTTGGAATGTCAATGGAATCCGGGCAGCACAGAAGAAGGGCCTGATCGACTACATTGCGCGCGAGTCTCCGGATATTCTCTGCCTGCAGGAGACGAAAGCTCAACGGGATCAGCTTGATCCCGAGCTGACCGATATCGCCGGCTACACGAGTTATTTCTTCAGCGCAGAGAAGAAGGGGTACTCCGGCGTCGCGGTTTATACCAAAAAACTGCCCTCAACGGTCGGCATGGGTTGTGAGGCTACTCGGTTCGACGCAGAAGGGCGCGTGCTGCGGCTTGACTACCCGGATTTCACGCTCTACAATATTTACTTCCCGAACGGAGGTCGCGGGCCCGAGCGCGTGCGCTACAAACTCGACTTCTACGAAGTTTTGCTCGAACAATGGGAGGAGCTACGGGCAGAAGGGAAGAAGCTCATCATTTGCGGTGACTACAACACGGCCCATAAGGAGATCGATGTCGCGCGGCCGGCTGAGTGGTCCAAAGTCTCAGGCTTCCTGCCAGAGGAGCGGGCGTGGCTCGACAAAATTACAGACATGGGGTACGTCGATGTCTTTAGGAAATTCAATGATAAGCCTGAACAATACACGTATTGGGACAATTTTAGGAATATGCGTCCCAGGAACATCGGCTGGCGAATTGACTACTTTTTTGTGACTCCCGACCTGGTACCCTCGGTCACAGATGCTCAGATCCATCCCACGGTCATGGGAAGTGACCATTGTCCGATTGAAATAAAGCTCCAAATTTCTTAACATTCTAAGAACATTTCCGCCAGCTAAGCTGTATATTCGTATAGCTCTTAGGGGAAATTGTCGCCCCAAATGATTCGCATCCGTCTCTGTGGATCATCTTGCTTTTGTTTTTTTGTACTACAACCCAATGAAGTTCACACTACGCTCTGCCTGGCGTATGCCTGTCGTATTGGCTTGCTGCTTTTTAGCGTCCAGAATTGTCCTGCATCTGGTGGGCATTCGTTTCGATGCGAGTCCGCTCTTTACGTTCTGGCAATTCCTGGATGTCCCGCTTTTGCAACATCGCTTGCTCGAAAGTGTGTGGTATCTTCATTCGCAGCCACCGTTGTTCAACCTCTTCCTTGGTAGTGTATTAAAGCTGAGTTCCCTGCATGCGCCAACGATCTTTCATGGCATCTATATCGGATTGGGGCTGCTGCAGACGCTGCTCCTTTTTAGCCTACTGAAAAAATTTGGCACCTCGGAGAAGCTTTCTTTCTGGATCGCACTTGCCTTCGCAATCAGCCCAGTTTCGATCGTTTTTGAGAACTGGCTCTTCTATGATTTTCCGCTCGCGACGCTCTTCCTGGTGATGGCATTCTGCCTCTATCAATTTTTCGAACTTAAGCAGGCAAGATATGCAGTGGCATTTTTCACTGCGATGTTGTGTGTCGTGCTCATGCGGTCATTGTTTCACGCAGTTTGGGTAGTTGCGATCACTTCGATGGTCTTCTATTTTGCAAAAGATCAGCGTCGCTTACTTCTTCGTTGTGCCGCAATTCCGTTACTGTTGATCTTGTCTTTTTATGCGAAAAACCTTACGCAATTCGGTAGTCTGACAGGAAGCACATGGTTTGGTCAGCATCATCGGCAACAGCAGCAGCATGATCCAGGGAGTCGCAAGGAGCATCTTTGCGTGATAGCCCGGCTGGTTCTTCGTCGTCTGATGAGGATAGTACCCAAGTTCGCCATAGACTAATGCACGGAAGAGCGGTTCGTAGAAACCGAGCCTCTCATTCTGCGCTTGAAGCATATAGAATTCGGCCGGCGAACGTAGATAAAAGAATGCGCTCTTCAATATACTCGTCGCGAGCACTTTTGGATAATGGACGGCTATGTACAAGGCATCGCGCTTGTACATTTCGGAAATTTCGATATAGGTCGCGTTATTGAAATTCTCTGCACCCGAAATTTTTGATTGTTGATCGAGCGCGGGAATGCCATAATACG